>Ga0137452_1000002_pt1 | contig 299681 bp, 238 predicted proteins | sample EasRivERMGT513_2_FD_102312 | JGI IMG/M metagenome (GOLD analysis project Ga0137452, IMG submission 102312) | Soil microbial communities from meander-bound floodplain in the East River, Colorado, USA - East River MetaG ERMGT513_2 | ecosystem: Environmental > Terrestrial > Soil > Floodplain ...
CCGCCTGGGGAGTACGGCCGCAAGGTTGAAACTCAAAGGAATTGACGGGGGCCCGCACAAGCGGTGGAGCATGTGGTTTAATTCGACGCAACGCGAAGAACCTTACCCAGACTTGACATGCACTAGACTGGTGTGGAAACACACCTTCCCTTCGGGGCTGGTGCACAGGTGCTGCATGGCTGTCGTCAGCTCGTGTCGTGAGATGTTGGGTTAAGTCCCGCAACGAGCGCAACCCTTGTTCTTAGTTGCTAACGGGTAATGCCGAGCACTCTAAGGAGACTGCCGGTGATAAACCGGAGGAAGGTGGGGATGACGTCAAGTCCTCATGGCCCTTACGTCTGGGGCTACACACGTGCTACAATGGCCGGTACAAAGGGTCCCGAAACCGCGAGGTGGAGGCAATCCCAAAAAACCGGTCTCAGTTCGGATTGCAGTCTGCAACTCGACTGCATGAAGTCGGAATCGCTAGTAATCGCTGATCAGCAGGCAGCGGTGAATACGTTCCCGGGCCTTGTACACACCGCCCGTCAAGCCACGAAAGTCGGTAGCACCCGAAGTCGCCGCGTCAACCGTAAGGGGACAGGCGCCTAAGGTGAGACCGGTGATTGGGGCTAAGTCGTAACAAGGTAGCCGTACCGGAAGGTGCGGCTGGATCACCTCCTTTCTAGGGAGACCTGTCGCCGGCTTCGCCGGCGGCATATCCTAGGTCGACCTCTAGGGCCTTCAGGTCCGTGCGCTGTTCTTCTCTCTTTCTGGAGCTTGGGCTGTGGGCGAGCCTGGCCGGGAAACCCGGCCGGGCTCGATTTGTCGCTCCAGCGTGTCCACCAGGCTCGGTTCCTCGCGAACCGCTGCGAAGGGGGAGCTGCTGGGATGGACGCCACTCACTCGGGGCGCTTCCTCGAATATCAACGGGGAGTGGGCCTGTAGCTCAGTTGGTTAGAGCGCACGCCTGATAAGCGTGAGGTGGGTGGTTCGAGTCCACCCAGGCCCACCAACGCTCCTGCCGTCGGCCCTCGAGTCGTCGGTACCATCCGGGGATATAGCTCAACTGGGAGAGCGCCGGCTTTGCAAGCCGGAGGCTGCGGGTTCGAGCCCCGCTATCTCCACCAGAAACCAGAGAGAGGTCCCTGCGACCGCGGGGATCCTTATATAGATCTTGGGCGAGTTACCTCGTGTAACTCGCATCGCGACGCCTAAGCGTTGCGCACGGTCTTTGACAATCGAATATGAGACGCTGGGTATGAAACTATGGTTGAAGCACCTTAGTAATTTCCGGTCAAGCTACTAAGGGCGCATGGTGGATGCCTTGGCACGAGAAGGCGATGAAGGACGCGATAAGCTGCGAAAAGCCTCGGTGAGCCGCAAATAGGCTGCGACCCGGGGGTGTCCGAATGGGTGAACCCGGCGGGAGTCATGTCCCGTCATCTTCCGCTGAATTCATAGGCGGAACGAAGCCAACGGAGGGAAGTGAGACATCTCAGTACCTCCAGGAAGAGAAAGAAAACTCGATTCTCCTAGTAGCGGCGAGCGAACGGGGAACAGCCTAAACCCGAGCACGCTTGCGTGCGGAGGGGTAGCGGGATCCGTTCGGCGTGGGCCCGGAGAGTTACCAACCGGCACGTTAGCCGAACTGTCTGGAAAGTCAGACCACAGAGGGTGAAAGTCCTGTAGGCGAAAACGCGCTGGCTCTCTGAACGGACTCCCAAGTACCGCAGGACACGTGAAATCCGGCGGGAATCTGCGAGGACCATCTCGTAAGGCTAAATACTCTCTCGTGACCGATAGTGAACAAGTACCGTGAGGGAAAGGTGAAAAGGACTCCAGGTGGAGAGTGAAATAGAACCTGAAACCATGTGCCTACAAGCGGTCGGAGGCTTAATGCGGAGCTTGCTCCGCAAGCGGCTGACGGCGTGCCTTTTGCATAATGATCCGGCGAGTTACTCGTCTGCAGCAAGGTTAAGCGTCTAGAGACGCGGAGCCGAAGCGAAAGCGAGTCCGAAATGGGCGACTAGTTGCAGGCGGTAGACCCGAAGCGTGTGTGATCTACCCATGGGCAGGATGAAGCGGATGTCAAAGTCCGTGGAGGTCCGAACCGGTTAACGTTGAAAAGTTATCGGATGACCTGTGGGTGGGGGTGAAAGGCCAATCAAACCACGTGATAGCTGGTTCTCCCCGAAATATGTTTAGCCATAGCCTCGCGCCATTGTGTCATGGAGGTAGAGCACTGATTGGGCTAGGGACCCCACCAGGTTACCAAACCCATTCAAACTCCGAATGCCATTGACATCTACCGCGGGAGTCAGCCTACGAGGGATAAGCTTCGTAGACGAGAGGGGAACAACCCAGACCAACAGCTAAGGTCCCAGAGTGCGGGCTAAGTGTATAAGGATGTGGGATCGCTCAGACAGCCAGGATGTTGGCTTAGAAGCAGCCACCATTTAAAGAGTGCGTAACAGCTCACTGGTCAAGGGATTCCGCGCCGATAATGTCCGGGACTAAAGTCCGCCACCGAAGCTTTGGATTCGTCGAAAGACGTCTGGTAGGGGAGCGTTCTGCTGTAGGTTGAAGGTCGACCGGCAAGGTCGACTGGACGACGCAGAAGCGATTATGCCGGAACGAGTAGCGAGAAAACGGGCGAGAAACCCGTTCACCGAAAACCCAAGGTTTCCTGAGGAAGGTTAATCCGCTCAGGGTTAGTCGGGCCCTAAGGTGAGGCCGAAAGGCGTAACCGATGGAAAGCAGGTCAATATTCCTGCACCACTGGAAGAGCGACCAAGACGCGAAGGGGTGACGCAGAAGTGATCGATCAGCCGGCGATCGGAAGTGCCGGTCCAAGCCAGTAGGAGGATCCGCCAGGCAAATCCGGTGGGTCAATACTCCGAGAGGTGATGGGGAAACGAGCCTTCGGGCGAGCCAACTGGTCTTAAGCATGCTGCCAAGAAAAACCTCGTAGCGAGTTCTTTCGGTGTCCGTACCGTAAACCGACACAGGTAGGTGGGGTGAGTATCCTAAGGTGCTCGAGTGAGTCTTGCAGAAGGAACTAGGCAAAATAGCCCCGTAACTTCGGAAGAAGGGGTGCCTGGTGCGTGAAGGGACTTGCTCCCGTAAGCGCGCTGGGTGGCACTGAATGGGGTCAAGCGACTGTTTACCAAAAACACATCTCTCTGCTAAGCCGATGAGGCGACGTATAGGGAGTGACACCTGCCCGGTGCCGGAAGGTTAAAGAGAGGGGTTCGGCGTAAGCCAAAGCTCTGAACTGAAGCCCCGGTAAACGGCGGCCGTAACTATAACGGTCCTAAGGTTGGTGAATCGCTAGCCTTAGTAAAACCGAACTATATGCGGGAAACTCCTCGCACAGCCGTCCTGTACTCGTCCGATATCAATCGGGCAGTCAAAATCAGGCGGACATGGGGACAATCCGCAGGGAAGACCCTGGCTGACCAGGGAACCCTCAGAGACTATACGTTCGGGGTGTCCTGTGAATCTCTGCGCTGAATGGATCACAGGTTTCGTGGATGGTGAGGGCTGCTTTCATGTCGGAATCTCACGACATGAGGGCATGTCGGTGGGGTTCCAGATCCTGCCCGAGTTCACCGTCGTTCAGCACGAACGCGATGCGGAGCTGCTCCAACGCATCGTTCCATTCTTCGAAGAGCATCCCCTCCGATCGAGAAAGCGCATCGACTTCGAGAAGTTCGAAGCGTGCTGCTCTTGATGGAGAAGGGCGATCATCTGCCGGAAGCAGATGAATCGAGGGACACCAAGATAGAGTCCAGCCTGCCGGGAAACCGGTGGGACCAACTGAGCGAAATTCCTTGTCGGGTAAGTTCCGACCTGCACGAATGGTGTAACGACTTGACCGCTGTCTCCTGCAAGAGCTCGGCGAAACTGTAGCAGCGGTGAAGATGCCGCTTACCCGCGACTGGACAGAAAGACCCCGTGCACCTTTACTGTAACCTGATATTGGGTCCTGATTTTTCATGTGTAGGATAGGTGGGAGGCTTTGAAGCGGGGGCGCTAGCCCTCGTGGAGCCAATCTTGAAATACCACCCTTGAAACATTGGGATTCTAACCCCGAGCCGTAATCCGGCCGTGGAACAGTGTCAGGCGGGCAGTTTAACTGGGGCGGTTGCCTCCTAAAGAGTAACGGAGGCGCCCAAAGGTTCCCTCAGCGCGGTCGGTAATCGCGCGTGGAGCGCAATGGCACAAGGGAGCTTAACTGCGAGACGGACAGGTCGAGCAGATGCGAAAGCAGGGCATAGTGATCCGGTGGTTCTGCATGGAAAGGCCATCGCTTAACGGATAAAAGGTACGCCGGGGATAACAGGCTGATCCTTCCCGAGAGTTCACATCGACGGAGGGGTTTGGCACCTCGATGTCGGCTCATCGCATCCTGGGGCTGGAGAAGGTCCCAAGGGTTGGGCTGTTCGCCCATTAAAGCGGTACGTGAGCTGGGTTCAGAACGTCGTGAGACAGTTCGGTCCCTATCCATCGTGGGCGTAGGATCCTTGCGGGGAGTTGCTCCTAGTACGAGAGGACCGGAGCGAACGAACCTCTAGTGTACCGGTTGTTCTGCCAAGGGCATCGCCGGGTAGCTATGTTCGGATGTGATAAGCGCTGAAAGCCTCTAAGCGCGAAGCACGCCCCAAGACTAGGGATCCCGTGGCTTGCCACTAAGGCTCGTCGGAGATTACGACGTCGATAGGCGGGAGGTGTAAGGTCCGTAAGGGCTTCAGCCGACCCGTACTAATCAGCCGAGAGGCTTGGCCGGTAATTTCTTGGGCGCTTCGACCAACTGCCCAGCGTCTCATTTCGATTGTCACTGAATTTGGGGTGGCAACGGCGGAGGGGAAACACCTCTTCCCATTCCGAACAGAGAAGTTAAGCCCTCCAGCGCCGATGGTACTGCCCGGGAGACCGGGTGGGAGAGTAGGTCGCCGCCCCTTTATCTTTGAACGAGCCCCGTCCGGGAGATCCGGCGGGGCTCGTTCGTTTTTGGCGCCCTGGCCGCCCCGCGCCGGCCAGTCCCAGCCAGCCCGGCTGTACCGTGCGGTCCAATCCGGACCAGGGGGCCTGGGAGGGGTTTCTGCCCCGGCTTCGCAGCCGCTGCGCTGCAAGCACTTAGCGCCGCACCTCCGGACCGGCTCGCAGGCATGCGGCGTGCACTGGAAATGGGTCAGAAGCAACACTTGCCGGTCTCCCGTCCCGCCGGCAGTGTGCTCTTCTCGAGGTGTCCAAGAATGTCGCGCCTTCTGATGACCGTTCTCTGCCTCTTCGCGGCCGTGGTTCCGGCGGCCGCCCAGGAAGCGCTCACCCGCGAGCGCGTCTCCTTCGCGATCGAAGCCACCGATCAGCGGATCGAGAAGGCGCGCCTGCTCTCGGCCAACGTCGAGACGGCGCGTGCCGAGGACGAGGTCCGCATTGCAATGGATTTTCAGACTCGCGCGCGCGAGGCGCTGGGCCGTGACGCCCTCGACATCGCGATGAGGCTCACGCTCGAGGCCCGCCGGCACGCCGATCGCGCGATCGCGCTGGCGCGCGGCCTTCCGGATCCGGATCGGGTCCAGGCCCAGCTCGAGCGCACCCAGGACCTGCTGCGGCGCTCGCGGGATCGCGTCGAGGAATGCGAGAGCGACCGCGCCCGCATCATGATGCGCACCGCCGTCGAGATGCAGATGCGCGCGGACGCCGCGTTCCAGTCGAGCCGCTTCCTCGCCGCGCTCCAGCTCACGACCGGCGCCCGCGATCGCGGTCTGCGCGCGCTCCGGCTCTGCCGCATCGAAGAGAACGTCCAGGAGAGCGTCGAGCGCGCTCTGCAGCGGACCGACGAGGTGATCGCCCGCGCCGAGCGCGCGTTGAAAGACAAGTCGAGCGACGCGGCCCGCTCGGCCCTGTCGCGCGCGGTGGCCCTGCAGTCGCGCGCGCAGAACGATTTCAACCGTGGCGATCACGAAAGCAGCGTGCAGCTCACACAGTCCGCGCGTGCCGCCGCGTTCCAGGCCCTGCGGCTCGCGGGCGGCAAGCCCTAGCGCGGAGAGCGTCCGCCATGAGCGGGGATTCCCCGCGCCTTCCGCTCCTCGCTCTCCTGGCTCCGCTGCTCTGGGCCTCGGCGGCCCATGCGGTACCTCCGGACTCGATCCGGGCCGCGATCACGGCCGGCGGCCGATCGGAGTGGTCGAACGAGATGTACTTCGAAGACCAGACCCTGATCGACACCACCCTCAGCCGCCGGAGCCTGATCACCGCGCCCGAGTCCTGGACCACCGGCGTGATCGATGCGTCCCTGATCGGCGCCCGTGGCGCGGGCACGATGCGCTACCGCGCGCTGAACGAATTGCAGGCGGGGCCGCAGCTCATTCGCGACCATCTCACGCTCTCCTGGCAGCAGCAGATCGGCCTCGACTGGACCTTCCGCCTCGCGCCCCGTGCCGAATACGAGCACGACCGCCGCTTCGGCCGCGACATCGAAGGGGCGAACGCCGGAGCGAGCGCCCACCTCCGGCGGAGCCTCGGAGTGAGCTCCGGGGTCGAGCTGCATGCGCTCGGCGACATGGCGCGCGCGCGGGGAACGGGCTCCGAATACGTTCCCGACCGCAACGCGGTGGAATCCGGTATCGCCTTCGAGCGGTTTCCACTCGAAGGGTCCGAGTGGCGCGCCGCCTATCGATATGCGCGCCGCGGCTACCCGGATTCGGTGACGCGGGATCACTTCGAGCACGGCGCCGAGATGGAGTGGCGCCGTGATCTCGCAGGGAGCGGCATCCAGCTGCAGGGACGCGCCACGCGCCGCGACGCCCTGCATCCGGTGGACACGCGGGACCGGTTTCTCGAAGCCGACGCCGGAGTGGTCCTGAGACTGTGGCTCGGGCCTTCGCTGGATGCCGAGATCGGCGGGGGGATCGAGACGCTCACGTTCGACGAGCCGGACACGGTGGTGTTCTTCGACTACCGGATCTATCGCACATTCTTTTTCCCGCGCTGGTCCTCCGGATCGTGGTCGATCGCGCTGGGTCCGCGCGCCGAGTACCTGACGAGCCCGCAGGAATCCGAGGAGTACTTCGAGAGTGCCGCCGTACTCACGGTGGAATCCCTGCACCGCCAGTCGTGGTGGAGCCTCGCGCCGGCGGTGGGACGCCGGGAGTACGCCGAAACCGCCGGCCTTCCGACCGTGGACGATCTGGCGCGGAGCTCGTTCACCTACCTCGATCTCACGGCCTACGCCGACCAGCGCATGCCGGGCCAGCTTCAGATCCGCGCCATGGCCAGCGTACGGTCCGAGTGGCACGACGACTCCGACGGCGACACCCAGAGTCTTTACTTCTCCCTCGACGTGCGTAGACTGTTCTGAATTCCGGGCGTGGGCACTCGCACCGGTGATCGAATCACGTCGATTCCAGGAGGGGAACGATGGCCGGACGCCGCGGGGTGTGGATCTTCGTACTCGTGGTCACCCTGCTCGGCGCGATCGTCTTCATCGCCGCCCTGCAGTTGAGGAAGCCGGCCGAGGCGCAGATCGCGAGCGGCTCGATCGTTCTCGACTTCGATCTGCCGGACGAGATGGAAGAGTCCCAGGTCCCGTTCCGTCCCTTCGGCCGGGGCTTGCGCGCCTGGTCGCGACCCACGCTCTACGAAGTCGTCGCCGGGCTCCGCGAGGCGACCACTGACGATCGCGTCAAGGGCATCATCGTCCGCGTCGGCAACCTCGACTGGGGCTGGGTCAAGGCCTACGAGCTGCACGAGGCGCTCGACCACTTCCGCGAGGCGGGCAAGCCGGTCTACGTCTCGCTCAGCCGCGCGGCGGAGCTGGAGTACCTGATCGGCTCCAGCGGCAGCCTCATCACGATGCCGCCGATCGAGACGCTCTATCTCGACGGCCTGTCGGTCACGGCGCTGTTCTACCGCGGCACCTTCGACAAGCTCGGCATCTCCCCCAACTTCGCGCAAGCCGGGCGCTACAAGACGGGTGTCGAGCCCTACCTGCAGACCGGCCTGTCGGCGCCTGCGCGCGAGGCGATGGACGCGCTCCTCGACGATCAGTACGGACAGCTCACCGCCGTCGTGGGCGGGTCGCTCGACATCCCCGCCGATTCGGCGCGCAGCCTTCTCGAGGGCGGGCCGTACACCGGGGAACAGGCGGTCGCGCGGGGACTCGTCGACACGCTGGTGTATGCGGCGGACCTCGATTCGCTCCTCCAGGATTCGCTGGACGATGACGTGCACACCGTCGACTTCGAGAACTACCTCAAGCGCTCGCATCACCAGGGGGGCGGACACCACATCGCCTACGTCGCGGCCACCGGCGAGATCACGTCGGGCCGGAGCGAGGACCGTCCCGGCGAGGACCGGGTCATGGGCTCGGAATCGATGGTCGAGGTGTTGAACGACGTCGCCGACCGCAGTGCGGTGAAGGCCGTCGTCCTGCGCGTGGACAGCCCGGGCGGGGTGGTCGAGCCGAGCGACGAGATCTGGCGGGCGGTCGAGCGGCTCGCCGCCTCGAAGCCGGTGATCGTGAGCATGTCCGACCTCGATGCCTCGGGCGGCTACTACCTGTCGGCGCCGGCCACCCGGATCGTCGCCCATCCAGCCAGCATCACCGGCTCGATCGGCGTCTACGGCGGCAAGTTCAACCTGGTCGGGCTGATGAACAAGGTCGGCCTCAGCGTGGAGACCCTGAGCCGCGGCCGTCGCGCTTCGATGATGTCGCCGTTCACCGACTTCACGCCGGAAGAGGCGCGCATCTTCAAGGAGCACATGACCTCCACCTACCGCATGTTCCTCTCGCGCGTGGCCGACGGACGCGGGTTCAGCCTGGCCTGGGCCGACAGCGTGGGGCAGGGCCGGGTCTGGAGCGGAGCGAGCGCGTACGAGCTCGGGCTCGCCGACACGCTCGGGGGCATCGAAACCGCGATCGCACTCGCGATGCAGGAGATCGGCGTCAAGGATCGCGACGACGTCACGATCGACGTCTATCCCAAGATCGAGTTGCCATGGTACGCGCGGTTCCTCCAGGACATGCTGGACGACGACACGCCGGGCATGCCGCGCGTCGATCTTCCGGCGGGAGCGCGGGCGTGGATCGAGGCCTCGTCACGGAATGCGGCGCTCGTGCTCTCGAGGATGCCCTTCGATCTCAGGATCCGGTGACGCGCCAGAGCCTCGAGTTCATCGCAAGGCTCTTGACCCTCCATTCCGCCGAGTGCTAGCGTCTATCGTCGCTTGCATTTAGCTCGTCCGCGTCCCTCTTCCCGCGCGCCCCGAGCCACGGTCGCTTACACCTCTGTATTCCCCACGCTCCGGGGAGGTGCCCCTTGAAAGAATTCACGACGGATCAAATCCGCAACGTTGCGCTCGTCGCCCACCACGGGGTGGGCAAGACGTCGCTGGCGGAGGCCATGCTGTTCCTCGCCAAAGCCACGACGCGCCTCGGACGCATCTCCGACGGCACCACGCTCCTCGACTACGGGGCCGACGAAGTCCAGCGCCAGATCACGATCAACCTCGGCCTCGCCCAGTTCGAGTGGGCCGGCCACAAGGTCAACCTCATCGACACCCCGGGTTACCAGGACTTCGTCGGCGACGTTCATTCCGCGCTGCGGGTGTCCGACGCCGCGATCCTCGTGCTGCGCGCCAACGCCGGGGTGGAGGTCGGCACCGAGGTGGTGTGGGAGGTCATGAAGGCGCGGAAGATCCCGACGCTGCTGGTGGTCAACATGATGGACAAGGAGCACGCGGACTTTGGCGCCGCCGTGCGCTCGGTGCACGACCGGCTCGGCGTCAACGCCGTTCCCACCCAGCTTCCGATCGGACAGGCCGAGGCCTTCCACGGCATCGTCGATCTCATCGAGAACAAGGCCTTCACCTTCCACGGCAAGGGCGTGGACGAGAAGAGCCAGGAGATCCCGATTCCCGCCGACATGGCGGAGGCGGCGGCCGAGGCGCGCGCGCTCCTGCTCGAGGAAGCGGCCACCGGCGACGAGCAGCTCATGGAGAAGTTCCTGGGCGAGGGCGACCTCACGGTCGCCGAGATCCGGCACGGACTCTGCGAGCGGGTCGTTCAGGGCGATCTCGTGCCCGCGTTCTGCTGCTCGGCGTTCAACAACCACGGCGTGAAGGAGATCCTGGACGAGGTGGTCGACGTGCTGCCCTCGCCGCTCGACGTGCCGCCCGAGAAGGGTGTGACTTCGAACGGCGGCGGCGAAGCCCAGCTCAAGCCGGTCGCCACCGACCCGGTCGCAGCCACCGTGTTCAAGACGCTCTCCGAGCAGCATCTCGGCGACCTGTCGCTCATCCGCCTGTGGTCCGGGCACGTGGTGCCGGGGAAGGAGCTGGTGAACACGACGCGCAATCGCAGCGAGAAGCTCGGCACGCTCTATCACCTGGTGGGGAAGGAGCGTCTCGAGTGCAAGGGTGCGGCCGCTGGCGACATCGTAGCGGCGGTCAAGCTCCGCGAGACCCACACGGGCGATACGCTGGCCGAAAAGTCGCGCCCGGTGCAGCTCTCGCCGCCCCAGTTCCCGACGCCGGTCACCTTCGAGTGCATCAAGTGCAAGAACAAGGGCGACGAGGAAAAGATGGTGGCCGGGCTCACGCGCCTCCACGAGGAAGATCCGACGTTCTCTCGCCACTACGAGACCAGCACGCACGAGAGTCTGGTGCTGGGCATGGGTGACCTCCAGCTCGAAGTCATGGTGGACCGCCTGAAGAAGCGCTTCGGCGTCGAGGTGGTGCTCTCGAAGCCGCATGTCGCCTACCGCGAGACGATCCGCGGCAAGGCCCAGGGCGAGTATCGGCACAAGAAGCAGTCGGGCGGGCGCGGCCAGTTCGGTGAAGTGCACCTGAGGCTCGAGCCGCTCGCGCGCGGCGGCGGCTACAAGTTCGAGGACGAGATCAAGGGTGGCGTGGTGCCGAACCAGTTCATCCCGGCGGTCGAGAAGGGCGTGGTCGCGGGCATGGAGAAGGGCCCGCTCGCCGGCTACCCGGTGGTGGACGTCCTGACGGCGCTGTTCTACGGCAAGCACCACGACGTCGACTCATCGGAAATGGCGTTCAAGATCGCGGCCGAGACCTGCTTCCACCAGGTGATGCTCGAGGCCAAGCCGACGCTGCTCGAGCCCATCCACCAGGTCACGGTGCGGGTGCCGGAGGAGTTCCTGGGCGACGTGATGGGTGACCTCTCGTCCCGCCGCGGCAAGATTCTCGGCACCGAGGCCGATGGTCACTACCAGTTGATCACTGCCGAGGTTCCGGCGGCCGAGACGTACAAGTACTCCACGCACCTGCGTTCTCTGACGCAGGGTCGCGGCATGCACCGTTCGCAGTTCATGCATTACTCCGAAGTGCCGCGCGAATTGTCCGAAAAGGTGATCTCGGCGGCCAAGGCTGAAAAGGAGGCCGGCGCCCACGCCTCGTGACGCGACGCCGGAAGCATCATGTCTGGCCATTCCAAGTGGGCGACGATCAAGCGCAAGAAGGCCGCGACCGATGCGGCGCGCGGCAAGATGTTCTCCAAGGCCATCAAGGAGATCACCATCGCCGCCCGCCACGGCGGGGCTGATCCCGAGGCGAACCCGCGGCTCCGCACCGCGATCCTCGCGGCCAAGGCGGTCAACATGCCGGGCTCGAACATCGATCGCGCAATCCAGCGCGGCGCCGGCGGCGGCGAAGGGACGCACTACGAAGAGGCGACGTACGAGGGGTACGCGCCCGGCGGCGTTGCGGTGCTGGTCGAGGTCGCGACCGACAACAAGAACCGCACCGCGGGCGACATCCGTCACATTCTCACCCGATTCGGCGGCGCCATGGCCGAGGCCGGCGCGGTCTCCTACATGTTCCGGTCGCGCGCGCTGATCCTGGTCGAGAAGTCCGCGGTGGCCGAGGAGGCCCTGATCGAGCTGGCGCTGGAAGCCGGCGCCGACGACGTGATCCCCGGCGGCGACACCTACGAGATCCTGGCCGCGCCCGCCGCCCTCGAGCCGGTGAAGGCGGTGCTCGCGGCCAAGGGCATCCCGGTTCAGAGCGCCGAGGTCACCCGGATCGCCTCGGTCGAGGTGCCGCTCGACGAAAAGCACGCGGGCCAGGTGTTCAGACTGATGGAGGAGCTCGAGGACCACGACGACGTGCAGAAGGTGCACTCGAACCTGAGCGTCACGGAAGAGGTGCTCGCGCGCCTCGCGCAAAAGACCTGATCGTGCGCGTTCTCGGGATCGATCCCGGCAGCCGGCGCACCGGCTTTGGCGTCGTCGATCGTCACGGCACCCGGCTCGCGCTGGTCGCGCACGGCACGATCGCGCCGCCTCCGCGGCTCGACCTGCCGCCGCGGCTCCACCACATCGCGGAACGCGTCGGCGCGCTCATCGAGGAGCATGCGCCCGAGTGTGTGGCGGTCGAGGAGGCCTTCTACCACGAGAGCGTCCATTCGACGCTGGTGCTGGGCCACGTACGGGGAGCGATCCTGGTGGCCGTGGTGGCGCGCGGCGCCGCGATCGCGGAGTATTCACCGCGCGAGATCAAGATGTCGGTCACGGGCAACGGGGGCGCCTCCAAGCAGCAGGTCTCTTTCATGGTGAAGCGCCTGCTCGGCATTCGCGGCACGGTCGCCCCGGACGCCGCGGATGCGCTGGCTGTCGCGCTCTGCCACCTGAATCGCGCGCGCGGCCCGGCGCGCCAGCAGGCGGTGCAGGCGGCGGCCCGCGGGCTGGAGGCGCTGCTTCAGCGAAGGCGGCAGGGAACCGCGTAGCGGAGGAGGGATCCTTTGATCGCATCGTTGCGGGGCGTGCTGACCGAGAAGCAGTCGGGCGCCTGCGTCGTGGAAGCGGGCGGCGTCGGCTACCAGGTGCACGTTTCCTCGCACACCCTGAGCCAGCTCCCGGCCGAGGGCGAAACGGTGCGGCTCCGGACCCGCCAGGTGTTCCGCGAGGACGCGGTGCTCCTCTTCGGGTTCGCGGATGCCGACGAGCTCCGACTCTTCGACCTCATGATCGGGGTGAGCGGCGTCGGCCCCAAGCTCGCGCTCGCGGTGCTCTCGGGCCTGAGACCGGGCGCCCTGGTGCGCGCGATCCGCGAAGAGCAGATCGGGTCGCTGGTCGCGATTCCCGGCATCGGCCGCAAGACCGCCGAGCGGCTCGTGGTCGAGCTGCGCGACAAGCTCGAAGGCATGGCGGTCGCGGCGCCGTCGGCCGCTCCGGCCAAGGGCGCCAAGGTGCTCCCGCGCGCGGCCCGATTCGACGACAGCATCGCGGCGCTCGTGCGTCTCGGGTACACTGCGCCCCAGGCCGAGGAAGCGGTGCGCAGAGTGAGCGAGGAAGGCGACGACCTCACGGCCGAGGACCTGGTGCGACGGTCGCTCGGCTTCCTGACGAGGCCGGCCGCCGTACGCTGAGCCGGTCGCCGCGAGTCCCGAGGGAAGGAACCCCGATGACCCAACCGACTCCGAAGCGCGCCCCGAAAAACGACGCCGCGCGCCTCGCCGATCCCGAGCCCTTCGAAGAGGACCTGCGCGAGGAGCCGAGGCTGCGGCCGACCCGTCTCGACGAGTTCGTCGGCCAGCAGGGGGTCCGCGAGCAGCTCCGCATCTTCGTCGAGGCGGCGCGCCGGCGGGGCGAGGCGCTCGACCACGTCCTGCTCCACGGCCCTCCGGGTCTCGGCAAGACGACGCTCGCCTCGATCCTGGCGCACGAGCTGGGGGTCGAGATGACGCAGACCTCGGGACCGGTGATCGAGAAGGCCGGCGACCTCGCGGGACTCCTCACCAATCTCGGATCGCGCGGCATCCTGTTCGTCGACGAGATCCACCGGCTGAGTGCCGTGGTGGAGGAGTACCTGTACCCGGCGCTCGAGGACTTCACCCTCGACATCCTGCTCGATCGCGGTCCCAATGCCCGCACCATGCGCATCAATCTCGAGCGCTTCACGCTGGTGGGCGCCACGACCCGCTCGGGCCTCCTGTCCTCGCCGCTCCGCGCGCGGTTCGGCGTGTCGCTTCGTCTCGACTACTACGGCGCCGAGGATCTGGCGCACATCGTGCGGCGCTCGGCGGGGATCCTCGACGTTTCGCTCGATCCGGAGGCCGCGCTCGAGATCGCGCGCCGCGCGCGCGGCACCCCGCGGGTGGCCAACCGGCTGCTGCGGCGCGTGCGCGACTTCGCGCTCATCAAGGCCGACGGGCGGGTGACGCTGCCCGTCACGCGCCAGGCGCTCGCGCTGCTCGAGGTGGACGAGCGCGGGCTCGACGACATGGATCGCCGCCTGCTCGAGGCGCTCATCCACAAGTACCACGGTGGCCCGGTGGGCATCGGCACCCTGGCGGTGGTGGTCGGCGAGGAGGCGGACACGCTGGAAGAAGTGTACGAGCCCTTCCTGATCCAGGAAGGATTCATCCAGCGCACCTCGCGCGGCCGCGAGGCCACCGCGCTGGCCTATCGCCACCTGGGCCTCGATGCGCCGGCGGCCGCGCGGCCGGCGCGCCAGCCGGAGCTGCCGCTGGCCTGATCCTAAGGCCGCTCCGCCGGCTGCCCCGACATGCGCCTCGAAGATCTCGATTACGACCTGCCCGCGGACCGGATTGCGCAGCACCCGACCGCCCGCCGCGAGGCCTCGCGACTGCTGGTCGTGGAACGCGCGAGCGGCCGGCTCAGCGATTCGCACTTCGAACGGCTCGGCGAGTGGCTTCGTCCGGGCGACGCTCTGGCGCTCAACGAAACCCGCGTGATCCCCGCGCGCCTGGAGGTGCGCCGTGCCACGGGCGGGCGGGTCGAGCTGCTCTTCGTGCGTCCCGAAGCCGACGGCGCGTGGCGGGTGCTGGCGCGGCCCGCGCGCCTGATGCGCACGAAAGACCGGCTGGCCACCGAGGATGGAAGCCTGGAGATCGAGGTGACCGGAGCCGGCGATGAAGGTGAGCGCCTCGTCCGGGTGACGCACGGCGATCTCCAGGCGACGCTCGCCGAGCGCGGCGAGATGCCGCTGCCGCCGTACCTCCGGCGCGGGGCCGAGCCGCAGGATCGCGAGCGCTACCAGACCGTGTTCGCGCGCGTCGACGGCGCGGTCGCCGCGCCCACCGCCGGACTCCATTTCTCGGGCGAGCTGCTGGGGAAGCTGGAGGCGATCGGGATCGCGACCGCGCGCATCGTCCTCCACGTCGGACCGGGCACGTTCCGTCCCGTCACCGCCGCGGATCCGCGGGACCATCGCATGGACGAAGAATGGTTCGAGGTCGACGCGTCCGCCGCCGCGACCCTGAACGGCGCGCGCGCGAGGGGCGGTCGGATCGTGGCGGTCGGCACCACGGCCGTGCGGGCCCTGGAGTCCGCCTGCGACGCGAACGATGGAGCGCTCGCCGCGGCAGGCGGCTGGACCCGCAAGTACATCCACCCGCCTTATGCGTTCCGGGCGGTGGACGCGATGGTCACCAACTTCCACCTGCCGCGCACCACGCTGCTGCTCCTGGTCGCCGCGTTCGCCGGCGTCGAGACCACGCGGCGCGCCTACGCGCACGCGCTCGACGCCGGGTATCGCTTCTATTCCTACGGCGACGCGATGCTCATCCTGTAGCTAACGAATCGGGGTGTCGTCGAGCCGCACGTCGTCCTCGACCCTTCCGAGGCTGCGTGCGGCTTCCGCCACCAGCTCATCGGCGCCCGGCAGAGGTCCGCGCCACAGGGATCGGATGTCGCCCCGTTCGTCCATGACGAAGTAGGACGGCGCGTGGCGGTGCGTGGCCGGGTCCACGGTGTTGAAGAGCCCGGCGATCGCGCCCTTCGGGTCGTTGATCACGGGACCGGCATGATCGTGGTGCCGCATCCACGCGGCCACCGAGCGCGATCCGAGATCCAGCACGGCGACGGGTTCGACCCCGAGGCGCTGGAGGCGGTCCCGCCGGCCCTCGAGTGCCGCGAGGTCGGCGGGGCCGGCGCCGAAGACGAGCAGGACCGCGCGGTTCGCGCGGAGCTCGTCAAAAGGGCGCCAGTGACTCCGTTCGTCGAGATACGAGAACCGTGGCGCACGGTCCCCCGGAAGCAGAAGCGTCGCTCCCGGACTCGAGACGGTGGGTATCCCGGAACCGAGCGACGATGAGCCGAACGACGACGCCTCCGATCCGGAAGCGGGGAAGGGGGCGGATTCGAATGCATGAACGACGGACGCTGCGGTCACCATGGCCGCAGCGACAATGAGTACGCGATGCATGGGCGGTCTCCCCCGGGGCACGGGAAGGCCAAGCCTGGGTCCATCTCCGCAGACGAGAACTGCAAGCGGAGGGCCAGCTCTAAGTTGGTGAGGTGCCGCGCTGGGTGATCTCGCGCGCGGTCATTTCGCGGAGACTCGACGCGGAGTCGCATGCGGATTGCGCCGGGCATTTCGGGGCCCCATGGCCCCGGGCGGCGCCGCGGGGGGTCGGCGCCGCAGGAGACTACTGACCCGGTGAGAGCACCAGGTTGAGCGTCGAATTCCTGCCGTAGGCCTTGATGTTGTACGTCGCGCCCGCCGAGTCGGCGTAGCTCACGATGCCGGACGTCGTGGTCGGGGCCGCCGAGAAGCTCGCCCGGTCCTCCCAGGCGTCCGAGGTGCCCTGGGTGAACGGATTCCGGAAGTTCGCGCCGAGCGAAGGCAGGTTGGCGGCGACACTGGAGGCGCTGGATGCGTAGACGCCGTCATTGAGGATCGCCTGATCTTCCGAAGCGAGCTGGAACGTATGCATGTTGAGCTTGACGCTGCCTTCCTTGGAGCGGTTCTGCATCGAGATGAAGTTCGGGATCGCGATGGCGGCCAGGATGCCGATGATCGTGACCACGATCATCAACTCGATCAGGGTGAAGCCCCTGCAGGCACGGATGCGGGAAGGCGTGTTCATGACCGGAAACTATTGCAAGGAGGAGGCCGCCCCCGGGGGTTGGCGCAAGTGGTTGCGCCGCTTGCGGTGGGAAAACCGGCGCGCCGCCTTGCGACACGCCCGGCCTCTGCCGAACTGCACGGGCGCATGCAGAATGCGCGGGCCCGCGGTCAGAGCGGGGGATTTCCGTGTTTCTTGTACGGCAGGCTCTGGCGCTTGCCGCGCAGCATCTCGAGCGCGGCAATGAGCTTCGGCCGGGTCTCCTCGGGCTCGATGACGTCGTCGAGATAACCCAGCTCGGCGGCCACCCAGGGGCTCGCGAACTTGTCGTTGTACTCGGCGACGAGCCGCTTCCGTGCCTGGAGGGGATCCTTGGCCTTCGCGATCTCCTCGCGGTAGAGGATATTCACCGCGCCCTCGGCGCCCATCACCGCCATCTCGGCACTCGGCCAGGCGACGTTGAAGTCGCCGCGGATGTGCTTGCTCGACATGACGTCGTAGGCGCCGCCGTAGGCCTTGCGGACCACCACCGTGAGCTTCGGCACCGTCGCTTCGCAGTAGGCGTAGAGCAGCTTCGCGCCGTGGCGGATGATGCCACCCCATTCCTGGCGGGTGCCGGGCAGGAATCCGGGCACGTCCTCGAAGGTGACGAGCGGGATTCCGAACGCGTCGCAGAAACGGACGAAGCGCGCCGCCTTGACCGAGGAATCGATGTCGAGCACCCCGGCGAGCACGCTCGGCTGGTTGCCGATGATGCCAACCGGCCGGCCGTTGAGGCGCGCGAAGCCGACGATGATGTTGGCGGCGAAGTGCTCGTGCACCTCGAAGAAGTCGCCCTCGTCCACCACCAGCCGCACCAGCTCCTTCATGTCGTAGGGCTTGTCGGCCGACTCCGGCACCAGGGTGGTGAGCCCGGCCTCCCGGCGGTCGATCGGGTCTAAGGTCGCGCGCCGCGGCGGCTCCTCCATGCAGTTCGAAGGGAGAAACGAGAGCAGGCGCTTCACGCTGCGGATGCAGTCGGCGTCGTCCTGCGCCATGAAGTGGGCGACTCCGCTCCGCGTGTTGTGGGTGCGTGCGCCGCCGAGGTCCTCGAAGGAAACCTCCTCCGACGTCACGGCCTTGATGACGTCCGGCCCGGTCACGAACATGTAGCTCGTGCCCTCGACCATGAGCGTGAAGTCGGTGATGGCGGGTGAGTACACCGCACCGCCCGCGCACGGCCCCATGATCGCCGAGATCTGCGGCACCACGCCCGACGCCAGGGTGTTGCGCAGGAAGACTTCGGCATAGGCGCCCAGCGAGGCGACACCCTCCTGGATGCGCGCCCCGCCCGAGTCGTTGAGCCCGATCAGCGGCGCCCCGTTGTCGAGCGCGAGGTCCATGATGGCGCAGATCTTTCGACCATTCGCTTCGCTCATGGTGCCGCCGAACACCGTGAAGTCCTGGGCAAAGGTGTAGACGAGCCGGCCGTCCACGGTGCCCCACCCGGCGACCACACCGTCGCCGACGATGCGGCGGTCGGCCATTCCGAAGTCGTGGCCGCGGTGGGTGACGAATGCGCCCATCTCGACGAAGGAGCCCGGGTCGAGCAGGAGCTCCACGCGTTCGCGCGCGGTGAGGCAGCCCTTGGCGTGCTGCTTGGCGATACGGTCGGCGCCGCCTCCGCTCTTCGACTCCGCGCGGCGACGCTGCAGCTCCTCGAGGCGCTGCTTGCGGTCCAGGGAACCTCCGGTGCCAGGGGTTTCGGCCCGACGCCAAGGTCGAGCCTTGGTGGGCGACGATAAGAAACGGGATTCGGCGTCCGGCGGTCAAGCCGCCACGCCCGACCGCGGAATTCGGGCACGGAAGCTGCGCGGTGCCGATGGTTTCGAGTACCCTGCGCCGGTCGAGCCGGCTGCCTCCGCACGCCGGCGCATCCGCAGGCGAGGAGGTTTCCATGAACGGTGTACTTCGGCGCGGCGCGGGCGCGTTCCTCGCGACCGTCCTCTGGGCCGCGAACGCGGGATCGGCGGCGGCCCCGGCCAAGAGCCCGCCGCTTCGGGTTCCTTATCAGACGTTCAAGCTCGACAACGGGCTCCAGGTGATCCTGCACGAGGACCACTCGGTACCCATCATCACGGTCAACACCTGGTTCCACGTCGGCTCCTCGGACGAGGAGCCCGGCCGTACCGGCTTCGCCCATTTGTTCGAGCACGTCATGTTCATGGGCTCGCAGCACGTCCCGACCGGCGGCTTCGACCAGATGCTCGAAGCGGCGGGCGGCTCGAACAACGGGTCCACCACCGAGGACCGCACCAATTACTTCGAGGACGGTCCGACCAATGCGATGCCGCTCATGATGTGGCTCGATTCGGACCGGATGGGCTACCTGCTGCCCGAGATCACCCCGGAGAAGCTCGACCTCCAGCGCGGCGTCGTCCAGAACGAGCGCCGCCAGAGCTACGAGAACCAGCCCTACGGGCTCGCCAACGAGAACATCCTGTCCCGGCTCTACCCGAAGGAGCATCCGTATCACTGGCCGGTAATCGGATCGATGGCCGACCTCGACGCCGCGACCCTCGGCGACGTGAAGGCTTTCTTCACGAAGTACTACGCGCCCAACAACGCCACGATCTGCATCGCCGGGGACATCGACCCCGCCCGGGTGAAGTCGCTCGTCACCGAGTACTTCTCGGACATTCCGCGGCAGCCCGACGTCGTGCGCCGTCCTCCGCCGGCCTTCGAGCTCAAGGAGGACGCCTACGCGACCCTCGAGGACCACGTGCAGGTGCCCCGGATCTACAACTCGTGGCACACCGTGAAGGGGTTCCACCCCGACGACGCTGCCCTCGACGTGACCGCCAGCATCCTCGCCGACGGCAAGGTCTCGCGGCTCTACAAGCGCCTGGTGTACGAGCTGCAGATCGCGAGCGGCGTCGTCGGCTACCAGGCCTCGAGCCGGCTCGACGGCCGCTTCGTGGTCTACGCGACCGCGCGCCCCGGCCACACGCTGCCCGAGCTGCAGTCCGCGATCGATGCCGAAATCAAGCGTCTGGCGGAAACCGGCCCCACCGCCCGCGAGGTGCAGCGGGTGGTCAACTCGATCGAGGCCGACTTCATCGGCTCGATGGAGACGGTGGGCAGCTTCGGCGGCAAGGCCGACCGGCTGAATCACTACAACTACTTCGTCGGTGAGCCGGACTACTTCGAGAAGGACCTCGCGCGCTACCGCGCGGTGACCCCGGCGGACGTCCAGCGCGTGCTCAAGCGCTATGTCCTCACGCCGAAGCGGGTCTACCTGAGCGTCGTTCCCGAAGGGAAGCCGGAGCAGGCGGTCACGAAGGAGGCCCGGCCATGAAGCTGCTCCACGGACGAAGCATTCGCGGCGTCGCCGTGACCCTCTCGCTCGCGATCCTGGTGATCGCCGCGGGCGCGGGGGCGGCAGTGGATCGCACGAAGAAGCCCGAGCTGGGGCCGCCGCCGGCGCTCAAGCTGCCGAAGGTCCAGGCGCAGAAGCTCTCGAACGGTCTCGAGATCCTGGTCGTCGAAATGCACGAGGTTCCCGTGGTTGACGTCACCATCGCGCTCCGGGCCGGAGCGGTGCGCGACCCCGATGACCTCCCGGGGCTCGCGACGTTCACCGCGAACATGCTCGACGAGGGCGCCGGGACGCGCTCCGCGCTCGCGCTCGCCGAGGAGGTGGGTTTTCTCGGCGCGACGCTCACCGCCAACGCCGGCACCGAGAACGCGGTCGTCCAGCTTCACGTGCCGCGTCGCGGCCTCGAGCCCGCGCTCGATCTGATGGCGGACATGGTGCTGCGCCCCGCGTTCGCGGATTCCGAGGTCGCGCGCCAGCGCGATCTGCGGAAGGCCGGCCTGGTCCAGCTCCGCGACCAGCCCACGGCCATGGCGCCGATCGCGTTCAACGCGATCGTGTTTGGAACCTCGCATCCCTACGGGCGCCCGGTGGGCGGGAACGAGGCCTCGACCGAGAAGCTCACGCGCGATCGGGTGCGCGGCTTCCACGAGGCGTACTACCGGCCCGCGAACGCCCGCGTGCTCGTGGTCGGGGACATCACGCTGGCCGACGCCCGCAAGCTGTTCGAAGCCCGCTTCGGATCGTGGAAGGCGGGCACCGTGCCGCCGCTGCCCGTCGTCCAGCCGCCGCCGCCCGCACCGCGCACCTTCTACCTCGTCGACAAGCCGGGTGCGGCGCAGTCGGTGATCCGCATCGGTCATCCCGGCGTGCCGCGCACCACTCCCGACTATCCGGCCATCATGGTGCTCAACACCATTCTCGGCGGCTCCTTCACCTCGCGGCTCAACAACAACCTCCGCGAGACGCACGGTTACACCTATGGTGCCGGCTCGCAGTTCGAGATGCGGCGGCTGGCCGGTCCGTTCCGCGCGAGCGCGTCGGTGGTGACGGCCAAGACCGACAGCTCGATCATCGAGTTTTTCAAGGAGCTGCGGCGGATCCGCGACGAGAAGGTTCCCGCGACCGAGCTCGAGAAGGCGAAGTCGCTCCTGGCGCTCGGACTGCCGGGAGATTTCGAGACCACCGCCGGCACCGCCGGCCAGTTCCTCGACCTCGTCGTGAACGATCTTCCGCTCGACAGCTACGATTCCTACGTGCAGAAGATCATGGCGGTCACGGCCGACGACGTTCAGCGACTCGCGAAACAGCTGATCGATCCCGACCACTTCGCGGTGGTCGTGGTGGGGGATCGCAAGCAGATCGAGGCGGGAATCGCCGCTCTCAAGGAGGGTCCGACCTCGATGCGGGACCTGTGGGGAGCCGAAGCGCGGTAGCTCCTTCAAGGCGCCGCGCGAATAGCCGCCTACTTGGCGGCCTTCTTGGGCGCCGCGGCCGGCACGAAGTCCAGGGCGACCGAGTTGATGCAGTAGCGCAGGCCGGTCGGCTTCGGGCCGTCGTCGAAGACGTGGCCGAGGTGCCCGCCGCAGCGCGCGCACTCGACCTCGACGCGGGTCATGCCCATGCTCTCGTCGACGATCTCTCGCACGTGGCTCTTCTCCGAGGGCGCCCAGTAGCTCGGCCAGCCGGTGCCCGAGTCGAACTTCTCACCCGAGCGGAACACCTCGAGCCGGCATGCGGCGCACACGTAGACGCCCTTCTCGTGGTTGGCGTGCCAGCGGCCGGTGAACGCCGTCTCGGTCCCTTCATGCCGGAGCACACGGTACTGCTCGGGGGTGAGGAGCTTCTTCCACTCCGCGTCGGTGTGGACCACCGGCTTGATGGGCTGGGGCTTGGCGGGTTCACCCGCGTTCGCGCCAGATCCGGCCAGGGCGACCACGGTGATGGCGTAGAGAATCGCGTTGGGGACGTTCATGATCGGGCTCCTGTTCGAGAGTGACGGGATCCGGTTGCACTCTCATCTACGCAACGGCCGTCCAAGTGGGAAATGGCACCGGTTTGGATTTCGTCAAGACTGCAACGATTCAACCCCTCTCCGCCGGCTGCGTCCACCGGGCGGACGTGCTAGCTTTCGCGCCCCGATGACCGACGACACCATTCTGGCCCGGATCCAGGTCGAGATGACCGCCGCCATGAAGGCCCGCGCGGCCGAGCGGCTCAGCACGCTCCGGATGCTCAAGGCCTCGATCATGGAGGCGCGCACCAAGAAGCCCAAGGATGCACCGTTCTCCGCCGACGAGGAAATCGAGGTGCTCCAGCGCTACGTGAAGAAGCGCCGGGAGTCGATCGAGGAGTTCCGCAAGATCGGCCGCGAGGACATGGTTCCGAACGAGGAGCGCGAGATCGTGGTCACCCAGGCGTTCCTGCCGAGCCAGCTCGGAGAGGACGAGGTGCGGGCGCTGGTGAAGGAGGCGGTCGCCACGACTGGAGCCGTAACCCCGAAGGACATGGGCAAGGTCATGGGCGCCCTCATGGGGAAAGTGAAGGGTCGGGCGGAAGGCTCTCTGGTGTCGCGGCTGGTGAAGGAAGCGCTGGGAGGCTGAAGGAGTCCGCGGTGGTATCCGCCGGGAACGAAACCGGCGCCGCCGGCGCGCCCACGGCGCGCGCCCACTCCGCCTCGCCGAGCACGCCGCGCCTCTTCAATCGCGATGCGATCATCCGCGCGCGATGCTCGATCCGCCGGTCGGGGTGGACCGGCGAATAGCGGCGCGGGTTGATGATCACCGCGGCCAGCAGAACGGCCTGCCGTTCTCCGAGATTCGAAGCGGAGACCCCGAAGTGCCGCTGCGCCGCGGCTTCGGCGCCGTAGATCCCGTCGCCCCACTCGATCAGGTTGAGATAGAGCTCGAAGATCCGCCGTTTGCTCAGCGTCCGCTCGAGCCGGAATGCGAGCAGCGCCTCGCGCAGCTTGCGATCGAGGGTGCGCCGGTCGCCGAGGAACAGGTTCTTCGCGAGCTGCTGGGTGACCGTGCTGCCGCCGCGGACCACGCGGCGTTTCTCGAGATTGCGCCGCGCGGAGACCATGATCTCGTCGAAGTCGAGCCCGCCGTGCGCGTAGAACGCGTCGTCCTCGGCGATCAGCACGGCGCGCCTCAGAACCGGCGAGATGCCTCCGTACGCGATCCAGCGCTGGTCCACGCGGGCGTGCCGTCCGTGCGCAACGGCTTCCCGCTCGCGCTGCAGCATGAGCGCCGTGCGCCGGGGATGGGTGCGCGCCAGCGCGGCGACGTCGTAGGACTGGATCTCGACGACGAGCTCCAGGATCCACAGTGCGAGCAGCACGGACGTGACCATGAGCACCGCCCGCAGCCGGCGCGGCCGGACTCCGGCGGGCATGCTCAGGACGGCTGGCGGGTGACGACCACCGCGGTGATGTCGTCGCTCTGCTCGGCCCGCCCCCGGAACGCCTCGACGTCGTCCATGAGGCCCTGGATGATCTCCTCGGGCGATGCGCCGCGGCCCGCGCTCCACAGCTGCTGCAGGCGCTCGTCGCCGAACTCCTCGCCGCGCTCGTTCAGTGCCTCCGGGATGCCGTCGCTGTAGAGCAGGAGGGCATCTCCGGGAACGAGGTCGATCTCGCCCACGTCGTAGACCGAGTCGTCGATGATGCCGAGCGGCAGACCGCCTTCCCGCAGCTCGCTCAACGTTCCGTCCCGGCGCCGGAGCAGCGGGTAGTTGTGGCCGGCGTTGCAGTACGTGACGCGGCCGTCCGCGAGGTTCACCTCGGCGTAGAAGAACGTGATGAACTTGCCGCTCGCCGCGTTCCGGGCCACCGACTGGTTGACCTGCTGCACGGCGATGGCGATCGGTGAGCGGCCGTTGCAGAAGGCGCGCAGCGAGCCCTGGACATTCGACATGAGGAGCGACGCGGGGATTCCCTTGCCGGAGACGTCGGCGATCGCCACCGCGAAACGGTCGGGTCCGAGCGGGAAGTAGTCGAAGGCGTCGCCACCCACTTTGCGCGCCGGCACGATCCGCCCCATCACGGCCCACGGCGGGATCAGGAGCGGCCGCGAGGGAACCAGGGTCATCTGGATGGTGCGCGCATGGTCGAGCTCGCGCTCCCGGCGCACCGCCTCCTCCTCGAGCCGCTTCTGCTCGCGGGCGCCCTCGCGCAGGCGGGCCTGCTCGATCACCGCGGCCGAGTTGCTGGCGACGATCGCGAGCAGCTTGATCTCATCCGCGGTCCATTCGCGCCCCGGCTTCGCGGTGGTCACCGCGAGCAGGCCGGTGAACCGGTTCTCCACCTTGAGCGGCACCGCGAGCACCGAGCGGAACCGGATCGGTGCGTTGCGCAGCCCCTGGAAGCGTGTGTCGGCGGTGAGGTCGGGAGACGCCAGCGGCTCGTTCTTCGCGATGAGAAAGCCCATGACGTGCATCGAGATCTCGGGCGGCCAGGATCCGGAGGAGATCTCCGAGGCGCGCGAAGCGACCCGAGTCTTGACGCTGGGCGAGACCAGCTCGGGGCCGAGCAGCTTGATCGAGCCTTCATCGGCGCTGAACATCGCGGTCGTCTTCTGGACGATCCAGTCGAGGATGCCCTGCAGGTCCGTGCTGGAAGCCACGGTGGTGCAGAGCTGGGAGAGGAAGTCCAGCTCCGCCATGAGGCGCTGCGGGTCGGCCGGGGTGCGCGGAAGGGTCGCCATCGGTCCTCGAGTGAACGCGGACTCTAGGCCGGACATCCGCCTCGGACAAGCAAGGTCCTCAGTGCAACACGAACACGAAATCCACGGTGAACCACGTCGCGACCGGGCGTCCCTGGAAGAAAGCGGGCACGAAGACCCACCGCCGCGCCGCCTCGACCGCCGCGTCCTCGAGGCCGGGGACGGTCACTTGTGCGTCGGCAACGGCTTTCGCCACGCGACCGTCCCTGCCCACCAGCATGTGGACCAGCACGCGGCCATCGATCCCGACCTCGCGCATGTTGCTCGGATAGGGAGGGATGACCTCCTTCACCACGACCGCCAGCTCGTCGACCGGGACGGGCATCCCCAGCACGGGATCGGGGGCCTCGCCGCCGCCTCCGGAAACCGCTCCGCCTTCCCCGAGGGTGACGCCGGTCGAAAGCATCTGGCCGAGGTCGAATGAACCCGGATCCGGCAGGTCCCCCGGATCCGTCGGTACGATCGAGCCCAGATCGGGCGTCGTCACCCTTCCGGCGGCGAATCCCCGCCCCGAACCGCGCTTCTTCGAGACTGAACGCGCGGACGGGGAATCGATGTCACGGACCGATTCGAGCTGACGGCCGGGCAGCAGGACAACGACCGGTGGCGTGATGGGCCTGGTGGTAATCCACGTGGGACCGATCGCGAGCGCGAGGAGGAACGCGGCCGAGGCCAGGGCGCCTCCGGCCGTGAACGAGCCGGCAAGGCGACGCGGCGCGCCGATGAGCAGCTCGGGTGCGCCGTAAGGCATGAATTGGGACAGTGGATGGGTGCGGTTCATCGGCCCTCCCCGCACCGGTCAACGATCCGTCCCGGTGCCGGGAGTCTCCGCCCGTGCACCGCCTGAACGCAAGAGAATTTCCACGCTCCCCGTCGTATTGCCCGGCAGAGCCGCCGCTTCCTATACTGCGCCGCTCATGACCACCGGCGCGACCATCGAATACCGCAACCTGCTCGTCCGTCGCGAGGGCGCGGTCACGGTTCTCACCGTGAACCGGCCGCAGGTTCTCAACGCCCTCGATCAGGCGACGATGAGCGAGCTGGAGAAGGCGCTCGTCGCGTTCCACGAGGATGCGGACCAGGGCGTGCTGATCCTGACCGGGGCGGGCGAGAAGAGCTTCGTCTCGGGCGCCGACATCAACGAGCTCTCGAAGATGGACGCGCGGAGCGCCGAGATCGTGTCCCGCTTCGGCCAGCGCGTGACCGACCTCCTCGAGCGCGCACCGCGCCCGGTGATCGCCGCGGTCAACGGCTATGCGTTCGGCGGAGGCTGCGAGCTGGCGCTCGCCTGCCACATGCGGATCGCCTCCGACAACGCGGTCCTGGGGCTCCCGGAAGTCGGGCTCGGCATCATCCCCGGCTACGGCGGCACCCAGCGGCTGCCGCGGCTCGTCGGCAGCGGTCGTGCACTCGAGCTCATCCTCAGCGGACGCCGCGTGAAGGCCGACGAAGCCGAGCGCATCGGCCTCGTGAACCGGGTCGTGCCCGCGGCCGAGCTGATGCCGGAGGCGATGAAGCTCGCGGCCGCGATCCTCAAGAACGGGCCGCTCGCCGTGAGCGCCGCGCTCGAAGCCGTGGTGCGCGGGCGGGACCTGCCGCTCGATGCCGCGCTCCGCTTCGAGAGCAGCCAGTTCGGGATGATGGCCGCGACCGAGGACATGCACGAAGGCCTGAAGGCATTCCTCGAGAAGCGCCCGCCGGGCTTCCGGCGGAAATAACCTAGGGGACGCGGCCGCCCCCGCCTGAACAGGGGGAACCGATGCAACTGGACGTCTATGTGAACTATCGGGGCAACTGCGAGGAAGCCTTCCGCTTCTACGAGCAGCACCTCGGCGGCAAGCTCGCCTTTCTGGTCCGGCACGGGAATCAGCCCAACCCCTCCCTACCGACCGACTGGAAGGAGAAGGTCCTTCACGCCCAGATCGAGATCGGCGGGGCGGTCGTCATGGGGGCGGACATCCCGCAGGCCGAGCCCATGCGAAGCGCCTACCTCACGCTCACACTGGATCGTGAAGAGGACGCGGAGCGGACCTACACTCTGCTCGCGGAGGGTGGCGAGATCTTCATGAAGATCGGGAAGACGCCGTTCGCGAATCGGTTCGCGATGCTGCGGGACCGGTTTGGAGCATCATGGATGCTGCTGCATCAACCGAAATCCCCGTGACGGCGGCCGACGTCCGCTAGGCGGGAACTTCCACCCGCTCCAGCTCGCCGAGCACGAGATCGCCGACCTGGCTGGTGCTGAGGCCGGAATCGGTTCCCACCGAGGGCAGCCGGCGCGAACGCAGCAGGCCCGCGACCGCCTCCTCGATGCGCGCCGCGCCGCGAGTCTCGCCCAGGTAGTCGAGCATCATCTGCACGGCGAAGATGGTGGCAATCGGATTCGCGACGTTCTGCCCGGTGTACTTGGGAGCCGAGCCGTGGATGGGCTCGAACAGGCTCACCCGCCCGGGATGGATGTTGCCGCTCGCCGCCACGCCCATGCCGCCCTGGATCATCGCCGAGAGGTCCGTGAAGATGTCGCCGAACATGTTGCTGGTGACGACCGTGTCGTACCACTCGGGGTTTTTCACCACGTACATGCAGGCGGCATCGATGTAGTTGTGCTCGCGCTGGATGTCCGGGTACTCCGCTCCGACCTCGGCGAAGGTCCGGGTCCACAGATCCATCGCGCGGATCGCGTTCGCCTTGTCGATGAGGGTGAGCTTCTTCGCCCGGCCGCGGCGACGCGCCAGCTCGAAGGCATAGCGGATCACGCGCTCGACGCCCTTCCGGGTGAAGATGATCTCCTGGGTCGCGACCTCGTCGGGCGTGCCCTTCTTGAAGAAGCCGCGCATGCCGGCGTAGGCGTCCTCGGTGTTCTCGCGGACCACGATGAAGTCCACGTGCTCAGGCCTGGTGTCCTTGAGCGGGCAGAGGTGCTCCGCGTAGAGCTTGACGGGGCGGAGGTTCACGTAGAGATCGAGCTCGAAGCGCAGCTTGGCGATGATGCCGAACTCGAGCAGCCCGACTTCGATCCGCGGATCGCCGATCGCCCCGAGCAGGATCGCCGAGTGCTGCTGCACCTCGCTGAACGCGGTCTCCGGGAAGATCTCCTTCGTCTTCAGGTAATGCTCGGCGCCGAACGGGTAGCGGGTGAGGCGTGCCTCGAAGCCCTCGATCGACGCGACCCGCGCGAGCACGCGCTCCGCCTCACGCACCACCTCCGGGCCGATGCCGTCGCCCGCGATCACCGCCACCGAATAGCTCTTCGCCATCATTCCTCCGGATGGAAGTCAGGGCGTCGAGCCCGAGCCCTGGAACTGGAGCGGAAGGTTGACCCACACCGCGACCGGCTGCCCGTTCCGCGACGCCGGCTTGAATCTCCAGTGGGGGAGCGTCGCCAGCATCGGCGTCATCGCCGCGGTCGGCATGCGGGAGAGCTCGTACCAGGGCAGCTCGTGGAGCACGATCCGGCCGCGGGTATCGACCAGCACCGGGAGCGCCATGTCCGAGGTCCGTACCGCGGCCCGCGCCTCGGCGGAGATCGTCGGGAACACCCGGTGCGCCACCACCGGCATGAAGTCGGTCTGAAAGAACTCCTCGATCTTGGGTCGTGCGGTCGAGGTGAGGAGCCCGACCTCGCGCGCGGCGAAGAGCAGCGTGGTGGGCAGCGTGTCCGGGCGGCTCCCGGGCAGGCTGACCCGCACCCGGGCCAGCGCGGGCAGCGACCACGTCGAGTCGAGCGCGTGCGCGAACCGAAAGGCGTCGGCGGCTTCCACGCGCCGGCCTTCGCGCCAGGCGTGGAGCCCGTAGAGGTAGGGCGCCTCGGGGAGCGTGGGGTCGATCGTCGAGGCGACGCGCGCCGCCTCGCGCGACTCGTCCATCCGGCCGGCCCGCCCCGCGCAGACCGAGAGAATCAGCCATTCGCGTCCCACCATCGGGCGGGCGAGCACCGCCATGCGCGCCGCCGTCTGCGCTTCGGGCCAGCGACCGAGGCGCGCAAACACCTCGGCGCGGGCGCGCGCGATGTACCAATGCCATCCGTCGTACGTGCCGTTGACCCACAGCTTCTCGCGCTCCCAGGGATAGGTCGTGCGCCGCTGATAGGGGAGCGTGTCGCCGAGGGATTTCTCGAGGAGCGGACTCGTGAGGCGCTCCGCGGCCTCCTCCAGCATTCCGGCGCGTGCCTCGTCGAGGGCAAGCGCGATCTGGAAGTCGGCGTCGTTGCCGGCGTACTTCTCCAGATCCTTGAGCGCGTTGGCGGCGCGTGTGTAGGCGCCGGCATCCTCGTAGAGGCGCGCCTCGTGCGCCTTCTCGAGCAGCTCCGCCGGACTGAGCGACGCGGGAGCGGCGGGCGCCGCGGCGACCACGAGCGCGATCGCGAGCGCCTGAAGCACCTCCGTCATCGACCCGCCTTCACCCCTTCGAGCTCCTGGAGCACCCCGCGAATCTCGTCATCGGTGAGCGTCCGGTCCACCTTCTTGGCGTGATCGAAAATGCGCTCGACCCGCTCGCTGGTGGGCTCGAGGTCGTGGGTCCTGAGCCAGTGCTCGACGTTGCTCTTGCCGCTCATCGGGCCGACCTCGATCTGCTGGCGGCGTCCCACCATCGAAGCCGGGACACCGGAGTAGACGCGGTCGGCGAGCCAGTCATCGCCGCTTCCCTTCCGGAGTGCCTTGATCACGGCCGCGGCGTGAACGCCGGTGCCGGTGCGGAACGCGTCGCGTCCGACCACCGGGTAGTTGGGCGGAACCGGCACGCCGACCCCGCGGCTCACGGTCTCGCAGTACTCGGGGAGCGCGGAGAGGTCGTTGTCGATCCAGCCGAGGAGACGGAGATTGACGAGGAGCTGGTCCATCGGAGCGTTGCCGACGCGCTCGCCGATTCCGATCGCACATCCGTGGACGCGCGTGGCGCCGGCCCGGATCGCCGCGAGGGTGTTGACCACGCCGAGTCCGCGATCCTGGTGTCCGTGCCAGTCGAGCTCCACGGAAGGCTCGCCGCTCTCCTGAATGATTTGACATGCGAAGCGAACGAGGTTCGCGGCGCCGGTCGGGGTTGCATGTCCCACTGTGTCGCAGAGACATAGCCGCTTCGCGCCGCTGCGGATCGCGGTCAGGAACAACTGACGCAGCGTCTGCGGATGGGCGCGTACGGTGTCTTCTGTCACATACATGACATCAAGGCCGTGTGAAGTCGCATAGGTTACCGCCTCCTCCGTATGACGAAGCATGACCTCCAGGGTCCAGTCTTCGGCATACTGGCGGATGGGGGAAGACCCGATGAAGGTGCAGACCTCAATCGGTATTCCGACCTTCTGAGAAACCTCGATCACCGGGGTGATGTCGTGCCGGTGGGTCCGGGCCGCGCAATTTGCCCTGATTTTCAGGCGGGAATTGCGGATCTCCTCGGCCAGACGGGTCACATCGGCCACAACGTGGGGTCCGGCGCCGGGAAGGCCGATATCAGCGGTATCGATCCCGAGCTGCTCCATGAGGTGAAGGATTCGGAGTTTCTCGCCAATGGGCGGCTGGAGAACCGAGGGAGATTGCAGGCCGTCGCGAAGGGTTTCGTCGTCGAACTGAATCTTGAACGACGGACGATCCCAGCGTTCCCCGGCCTCGTTCCAGTCGTAAATCAGCTCGCGTTCGTTCATCGGATGGGGTTCTTTCGGGGCTGCGGGGAGGGTCCGGTGCAGCACCGGACGAACGCAGGGAGCCTACACCAAAACCGCCGATCCCGCCCACCAGAAGCATGGTCGGGAGGATCGCACGGAGAGTATTCATGAAGACGCTGCCGACCTCGCATCATCTCGAAAACCATCGGGCCCGCGCCTTCTCCACCCCAGCCGTCCCGGTGCTCGCGCCCGGGCTTCTGCTCGCGGCCGCGCTCCTGACATTCGCTGCACTGCTGATCTCCGCCGTTCCCGCTCATGCGCAGAACAACTCGGTGGTCGGCAACCTCGACGTCTATCCCACCTACCACGCCCTGGGGGTTCGTCTCTCCTTCAGCGGTGATGCCGACAAGGACGGGCTCGGACGCATCGAGTGGCGTCGTGCCGGCGAAACCACCTGGAAGACGGGAATGAACATGACCCGCATCAGCGGACCGCGCTGGGCGGGCAGCGTTCTGTGGCTCGATCCCAACGCCTCCTACGAGGTCCGCGCGGTGATCGACGATGCCGACGGCGGCGGCTCGACCACCCGCACCATCTCCACCCGCACCAACCCGGTCGAGACTCCGAGCGGCCGCACCTGGTACGTCGCGAAGACCGGCAGCGACTCGAACGACGGCAGCACGAACACACCGCTCGCCACGATCGGAGCGGCCATGAGCCGGGCGCAACCCGGCGATGAGATCCGCGTCCGGGCCGGCGTCTACTACGAAACCCTGGACACTCCACGATCCGGCACCGCCGCCGCTCCCATTCACCTGGTCGGTGATCCGGGCGCGGTTCTCGACGGCTCCGATCCGGCGCTGGTCTCGGGTGCGGCGTGGCGCGACGACGGCGGCGGTGCGTTCTCGATTCCCTACACCGGCACGACGCGGCTCGTGGCCGCCGATACCGAGCAGCGTCTCTACCGCCAGTCGAGCCTCGCCAACCTGAAGGCGGGCGCGAACGGCGTGCCGCAGGGCTGGGTCATCGAGGGCGGACGCCTCTACGTGCGGCTCGAGAACGGAACGTCCCCGGCGGGCCACGCGATGCACGTCGCGCGGCATGACTACGCGATGTTCATGGACATGGGCTACTGGCGCATGAGCGGCTTCGAGGTCCGCTACTACGGAACCACGACGGCCGCCTCCGGCGTCTACCTGCGCGGTGCGACCCGCTGCCAGGTCTCGAACAACTTCATTCACACCATCGGCGGCAAGAGCGTCCACTTCCGCCAGGGTGCGTCCGAGAACCTGATCGAGAACAACCGCATCGAGGACTTCCGGATCTACTCGTGGTCCTGGGCCGCGACCAAGGCGCACGAAGAGGAGCAGCCGGCGATCGGCGTGCGCGGCGGCCGCGGCAACGTGATCCGCTACAACGTCATTCGCGGGAACAACGACGGCATCGACATCGCCGGCGGTGAGACCGACGAGAACGTCGGCGCCGACACCGACGTCTACGGCAACCTCATCTCGAAGATCAACGACGACTGCCTCGAGCCCGAGACCATCTCCGGGATCAACACCCGGCTCTGGAGCAACCGGGTCGACGACGCGTTCAGCGGCATGTCGATCGCCCCGGCGCTCGAAGGCCCGATCTACGTCCTCTACAACACGTTCAGCAACCTGGAGCGCGGCGCGTTCAAGTTCTCGATCTCGAACACCGCGGTGATCTGGATCTGCCACAACACGGTGTGGCCGAACCTGAACGGAGCACCCGCGGTCTACCCGAGCGGCCCGTATTCGAACGTGCAGTTCCGCAACAACGTGCTCTGCTCCAGGGGCACGCAGGTGGTGGCGGACGACGCGGGCGAGAGCCAGTCAGGGAACTTCTTCAACGGCGACCTGCTCTTCACGACGTATTCCACCATGTTCAAGTGGAAGGGCGTGAACTACTCGAGCCTCTCCGCGCTGCGCTCGGGGACCGGCTTCGAGATGAACGGGCGGTCCGGGGATCCGCTCTTCACCGCGGCGTCCTCGCTCAACTTCATGCCGCTGCCGGGAAGCCCGCTGATCGATGCCGCGGTGCGCATGCCCGGGATCAACGACAGCTTCACCGGCCTGGGTCCCGACATCGGTGCGTTCGAGAACGGACTCGACAATGTCCCCCCGGCGCGGGTGGCGGACCTGACGGTGGTGGGTAACCCCTAGGTCTCGCGCGCCGCTTCGCGCGCGAGCGCGGCGTGGTGCCGGACGTGCACGGCCTGCAGCCGGACGACCTCGGGCAGGCTGTAGTGGAAGCCCTTGCGGAACGGCGTGCCGACCCATATACGGTCGGCGCGCCCGCCCGGCACGGACGCCGCGATCCTCCGGTAGCGCTCGCCTTCGGTCCTGAGCGACGCCAGCGTCGGCTCGCGGGGCGGCAGCTCCGCGGGCACGGCGGCCGGGATGGTCGGCATGCCGCGCGGCATCCAGCCCTTCCGGATCACGAAGTGGGCGAACAGTCCTTCGGGCAGCGAGCGTTGCGGACGGTCTCCCAGGCGCCCGGCGCGCTCCGCCTCGATCTGCTTCTCGAGGGGCTCCGAGAAGAGCCTGAGCGTGATCGCCGCGTGCGCGGCGTGCTGTCCCGCCGCCCACTTCCCGGGTTTGCCGCGAATCCAGGCGCCCGGATCCTTTTCGAAGATCGCGGCGAGCTCACTGAGGGCGGCCTGGAAATCGTCGAGCAGCTCGGCGAGATGCGCGCCATCCACCGCGGCCCGTGCGCGGCGCGGGATCATCCGGGAAGCGACTCCACGATGAGGGCGATGCCCTGCCCGCCGCCGATGCACGCCGAGGCGACCCCGAAGCGCTTCTTCCGCTTCCGCAGCTCGAGGAGCAGCGTGTAGGTGAGCCGCGTGCCGGTGGCGCCCAGCGGGTGTCCGAGCGCGATCGCACCGCCGTTGACGTTCACGCGCTCGCGGTCGAGGCCGAGCACCTGCTCGACCGCGAGATACTGGCCCGCGAAGGCCTCGTTGATCTCGAAGAGATCGAGGTCTTCGAGCTTCATCCCGGCGCGCTCGAGCGCCTTCCGGATCGCGGGCACCGGGCCGATCCCCATGAACTTCGGCTCGACGCCCACGCTCGCGTAGCCGCGCAGCGCGCCGAGCGGCTTCACGCCGGCCGCCTGCGCCCGGTCGCGGGTCGTGACCACCACCGCCGCGGCGCCGTCCACGATGCCGCTGGCGTTGCCGGCGGTCACGAACGACTCGGGACCGAATGCGGGCTGGAGCCGCGCCAGGCCTTCGGGCGTCGTCTTCGGGAACAGGTGATCGTCCTTTTCGACCGTCACCGTGTTCCGGCCCTGCTTCACCTCGACCGGCACGATCTCCTCGGCGAAGCGGCCGTTGTTCGCGGCCTGGTTGCCGAGCGCATGCGAGCGCATGGCGTATTCGTCCTGCGCCTCGCGGCTGATCTGATGCTTGCGCGCCAGATTGTCGGAAGTCTGCGCCATGTAGCAGCCGCAGTAGGAATCGAGGAGCGCGACCATGAGCGAGTCCTCGAGCTGTCCCTGCCCGAGCCGGAGGCCGGAGCGCGCGCCGCGGATCACGTGCGGGGCCTGGCTCATGTTCTCCATGCCGCCGGCCAGCACCCAGGTCGCCTCACCGGCGCCGATCTGCTGGGCGGCGGTGATGATGCTCTGGATGCCCGAGCCACAGAGCCGGTTGAGCGTCAGCGCCGGAACGTTCTCGGGAATCCCGGTCTTGAGCGCGACGTGCCGCGCGCCGTAGATGCCGTCCGCGGAGGTCGGCATGGCGTTGCCGATCACCACGTGATCGATCGTGCCCGGCTCGACGCCGGCACGCTGGAGCGCCGCGCGCGCCGCCACGACGCCGAGGTCGATCGCGCTCACGGAGGCCAGGGCCCCGCCCGGCTGACCGTCGCCGCGCTTGCCGCCGATCCATTCCGCCATCGGCGTGCGTGCGCCGGAGACGATGACGATGTCCTGCAGGTCTTTCATGTCCGAGCTCCCGGGTTTCTGTGTGATTTCCTGAAAATCAAAGCTAGCACGTCATGCTATCGTCCGCGCGATGAAGGCCCGCACCGAACACCTCACGATGAACGTTCCGTCGCGCCGCGGCTTCGTGAACATCACCCCCGAAGTCGAGCGCGTCCTGCGCGAGAGCGGCATCCGCGAGGGCCTCGTGCTGGTGAACGCCATGCACATCACCGCCAGCGTCTTCATCAACGACGACGAGAGCGGCCTCCACCACGACTACGAGCAGTGGCTCGAAAAGCTCGCCCCCCACGATCCGATCCGCCAGTACCGCCACAACGACACCGGCGAGGACAACGCCGACGCCCACCTCAAGCGCCAGGTCATGGGCCGCGAGGTGGTGGTCGCGGTGACCGCCGGCAAGCTCGACTTCGGACCCTGGGAGCAGATCTTCTATGGCGAGTTCGATGGCCGTCGGAAGAAACGGGTTCTCGTGAAGGTCATCGGCGAGTAGTCGGGTCGGGCAACTTGCGCGGGCGGAAGTCGGGGTGTCACGCCCGCGATCGCAGCATCTCCGTGGCCGCCTCGGCGATCGACTCGTGCAGGTGCGCCACCAGCTCGCTCAAGGCCGGATCCGGATCCCGATCGCGAACGAGATGCCGTGCCGCCGCCGCGCCGATGCGCGCCGGCGCCGTGGCGGCCCCGGACGCCCCGCCGGCCTGGCCGAGCGCGCCGTACTCGCGATGACGCTCGGCGGCCCGCGCCGAACGCGCTTCGACCTCCGCGCCGTCGGACTCGCGCGCCCAGCCCGCCCGCACTTCCTCGTGAAAGGCATCCACCGAGTGCGCCGTCTCCACGTTGAACCCGCACGCCGCGACGAGGCCGCGCACGCAGGCATGCAACGCCAGGCACTCCCATTCGTGCCTCAGGGCCCCGGCAGGCTCCCCGGGAATCAGGCCCGATTCGAGCAGGTCCGAGAGCAGGGGCATCGCCATCTCGCGGTGGAAGCGCGCGAGCGCCCGGCCCCGGTCGTCCGGATCAGTGACCAGGCGGCCTCCAGATCAGGAACCCGGAAATCTCAGGACGGTGGATTCGTGCTCCAGTCGTAGAAGCCGCGACCGCTCTTCCGGCCGAACCGTCCCGCCAGCACCATGCGCTTGAGCAGCGGCGGCGAGGCGAAGCGCGGCTCCTTGAACTCGTCGAACATGATCTTCGAGATCGAGTAGGTGGTGTCGAGGCCGACGTAGTCGCCGAGCAGCAGCGGCCCCATCGGGTATCCGCAGCCGAGCTTCATCGCGTTGTCGATGTCGTCGCGGCTCGCGAGCCCCTGCTCGAAAACGCGCACGGCGTCGAGCATGTACGGCACCAGCAGCCGGTTCACGATGAAGCCGGTGGTGTCGCCGCAGCGCACCACGGTCTTGCCCGTGGCCACGCACCATGCGCTCGCGGCCTGCAGGGCCTCCGGACTCGTGCGCAGGGTGGAGACCACTTCGACCAGCTTCATGAGCGGCACCGGGTTGAAGAAGTGAAGTCCGAGAAACCGCTCCGGATGCCTGGTGAAGGCGCTCATCTCGGTGATCGAGAGGCTCGAGGTGTTGGAGGCGAAGATCGCTTCGGTGCGGCAGATCCGGTCCAGCTCGGCGAACAGCTCGCGCTTGGCGTCCAGGTTCTCGGTGATCGCCTCGACCACGAGATCGCAGTCGGCGAGGTCCGCCAGGTCGGTGGTGCCGGTGAGATTCGAGAGTGTGCGGTCGCGATCCGCCGGCGCGACTTTGCCCTTCTCGACGCCGCCGTCGAGAAAACGCCGCACCGCGCCCAGGCCGCGGTCGAGGAGATCCTTCGAGACCTCGCGCACCACCGTCGTGAATCCGGCCTGCGCCGAGACCTGGGCGATACCACCGCCCATGAGCCCTGCGCCGACCACACCCACCTTGCGAATCGTCATGAGTGCACCTCAGGGTTCTGTCGTGAACGTCGTCGCGCCGGACACTACCCCGCGGCCGCGCGCCTCGCTACCCTTCGCCGGGGTTCCCAAGATTCACTCGTCCATTCGAAATCGGGAGGGCACGTGACGGGGTCGGCCCTGCGGCGTGCCGCCGCGGTCGCGGTCGTAATGGGGCTCGCGCTCGCGATGCTGCACTTCTATCGTGCAGGCCGCGTCGGGGCGCCACCGCGCTCGCTGGGACTGCCGGCGTTCTACGCCAAGTACGTGAGCGTCGGCGGCCTGCCGGTGCTCGGCTCCTCGCGCGTGCCGGACCGGGCCCTTCGGGTCGCTGCGGACATCATTCGGCACCTGTGCAGGCAGCGCCACGACGTCCTCCGCCAGCTGGCCTCGGTCCGGGTCCGGGTCGCGGTGATTGCGAAGTCCGAGAAGACGACCGACATCCCGGAGTACGCGGGGCTGCCCACGGAATACTGGGATTGGCGGGCCCGCGGGCTCGGGGCGACCGTCGAGCGCAGGGTCTGCAGTGCGGCCGAAGAAAACCTGCTCGGCTACCCCGGCGATCGCTGGCCGGAGGTGAACGTCCTGGTCCACGAATTCGCGCACACGATCCACACCCTGGCCCTCTCGTATCTGCAGCCCGACTTCGACCAGAGGCTGCGCGACCTCTACCGCGATGCCCGCAAGCGCGGGCTCTTCGACAGCACCTATGCCGGCACCAATTCCAGTGAGTACTGGGCGGAGGGCGTGACGTCGTGGTTCGACAGCAACCGGCAGGCGATTCCGACTGACGGCATCAGTAATTCGGTCAACACCCGGTCCGAGCTCGAGGAATACGATCCCGCCCTGGCCGACCTGATCCGCTCGGTCTTCCGCGACGTCGATCCGCTGCCTCCGCCCGCTCGACGCCTCGAGGCCGCGCGTTTGCGCGATCCGGCTCTTCCATTAGATTCCATCGGTTCGCGACCCGTGTCCGCCACTCCTTGATGGAGCCTCGCCCGTGTCCTTCACGCCGTTCCAGTCGCTGGTGCTGCAGAACGACACCAAGATCGTGCTGCTCGTGCTCGACGGCGTCGGTGACCTGCCGCATCCCGAGCATGGCCACGCGACCCCGCTCGAGGCCGCGCGGACGCCGAACCTGGACGCGATCGCGCCGCGCGCCGCGCTCGGCCGCCTGCTGCCGGTGGCGCCCGGGATCACGCCCGGCAGCGGACCGGGGCACCTGGCGCTCTTCGGCTACGACCCCGTGGAAACCCAGGTGGGGCGCGGCGTGCTCGAGGCATTGGGCGCCGGGATCGAGCTCGGGCCCGGCGACGTCGCCGCCCGCGCCAACTTCTGCACCGTCGACGGTTCTGGTGTCGTGACCGACCGCCGCGCGGGACGGATTCCGAGCGAAACCTGCGCACGACTCGTCCGTCTCCTCACGGAGAAGATCCCGCGTGTCGAGGACATCGAGTTCAGGCTGCAAGCAGGGAAGGGGCATCGCTTCGTTGCGGTGTTGCACGGCATGGGACTCGACGATGGCGTCAGCGATGCCGATCCGCATAAGGAAGGGCACCCCATCCCGCTCGCTGAGCCCACCGGTCTCAGGCCCGGCTCGAAGAGAACTGCGGACATGGTCAACCAGTTCGTCGCCGAGGCGCGGCGCGTGCTCGCGAACGAGCATCCTGCGAACGCTGCGATGCTGCGCGGCATATCCGCCCGGCCGAACCTGCCGGGCTTCCACAAGCGCTTCGGTCTGCAGGGGGCGGCCATCGCGGCGTATCCGATGTACCGCGGCGTGGCGCAGCTCGCCGGCATGAGCGTGCACGCGGTCGGCGAGACCCCCGAGGAATCGTTCGCGAAGGCGGCTGAGCTGTGGAAGGTAAATGACTTCTTCTTCATCCACGCCAAGGCCACCGACATGGCGGGCGAGGACGGGAACTTCGACGCCAAGGTCGCCGCCATCGAGACGGTGGACCGCGCACTGCCGCGGCTCCTCGAGACGAAGCCCGATGTGCTGTGCATCACGGGAGACCATTCGACGCCGGTCGCGATCAAGGGGCATTCCTGGCATCCGGTGCCGGTGCTCGTGCTCGCGCCCTACGCCGGAGCCGACCAGGCTCCGCGCTTCCACGAGAAGACTGCCCGCACGGGGAGCCTTTCCACGCTTGCAAGTCGTGACCTGATGGCGATACTCCTTGCGAACGCCGGGCGGCTCGACAAGTTCGGAGCCTGAATGCGCCTGAAAACGGCTGCACCCGCGTCCCACCTGCTCACCGCCACCGGCTTCCACTTCGCTTCCTGCGCCGCGAGCCTGCTGCTCGCGCTCGGCTTCGCCGTCCCGGCCGCCGCGGCGCCTCCTTCGCCCCTCGACCAGTCGATGTGGACGTTCCCTGGTGCGACGGCCTCGCCGCCCGGTGCGGCGTCGGCGGGTATTGCGTACTCGGATCGCTGGCTGGGCGAGGAGCCGTTCAACAATCCGGCGGTGCCCGGCTTCCGTACGATCGACGTCTCGGGCCAGCTCCTGCGCGTCAACCGCCAGGACCTGCGGCCGGGCACGCGCGAATTCGACGAGCAGCCGGTGTTCATCGACTTCGCCGGGGCCTGGGTGGGCATTCCGCTCCGCTCGCTCGCGCTCGCGGCGTACGCCTTCCAGCCGGTGCTCCACGTCGAGGACAATTCGTACAGCCGCGGTGTGCTCGGTGGCCCGGTGCCTCCGGCCCAGGTCCAGTCTTCGACCTCCATGCGTGAGCTCCGCACCGGGCTCGCCGTTTCGCACGCGTTCGGAAACCTGCGGGCGGGAGTCGGCGGCGAGTGGACGATCCGCTCGGACTCCTATGAGGTGATCGAGGATTCCGGCGCGCCCGACGAAGGCACGCGGAAGGTCACGCTGTCCGGGAGTGCCCCCGGGTTCACGGCGGGCGTTCACTGGGGCGCGGAAGGGCTGCTGCACATCTCGACCCGCAAGGAGAAACCCGCGCCCTACGATCCCGAGCTCGACGACGGATCCGAAGAGGCCGCGGAGCCGTCCCCGTCGCCCGAGGACTCGATCCCGGCGCCGGTGCTGCCCCCGACGCTGGCCGGCCGCCTCACGATCGGCGTCGGCATGCGTTACCTGCCGGCGCTTCCGGTCGATGCCGAGCAGACGTTGCTGCTCGGAACCGGCGACAGCACGGCAACGTTCGACGTGGAGCGCGAGGCCGGCTGGGAGGCCGGAGCCTCGGCCGCCTACCGGGTGCTGCCGGCGTTCACGGTGACGGCCGGCGTGTCCGGACGCTCGGCGCAGAACTGGGAGGGGCTCGACTCCTCGGCGGGCGCCGGCTTCGACTGGTCGCTCGGCGGCACCTTTCACGACCCGCGCGATGCGTGGATCGCGCGCTTCGGATTCGGCGTGGAGGAGCAGGACGACGTGCCGGAGTCGCACGCGGTCAATCTGTCGTTCGGGCTCGGGTGGCAGCTCGGCAGCGGGGCCCTCGAGGCGGGGCTGCTGCATCGCAGCATCGAGCACGACGACGCTCCCAAGTCGTACGAGTACCGTTTCGTGCTGACCTACGCGAGCCGTTGACGCGGACCGGCGCTTCGAAGCGCTATGGTATAGTGCCGTCAAATCGTCCGGTGACCTCGTGCTCCGACACGCGAATTCGTCATCTCGCACGAGGCCGGATCAGGCGTCTCAAGCCCGATCGTCATGCGAGAGTGGCGGAACTGGCAGACGCGCTGGATTTAGGATCCAGTGGGGAAACTCGTGGGGGTTCAAATCCCCCCTCTCGCACCATCCCGAACCGGATCCCCGGCGGGTCGCGCAGGACCGGCGCGCTCGATGAAGGGGCGATGGAGGGTCGAGCACGCTCATGAACCTGAAGACGCGAAACGCCGGGCCGTGGCAACACACGCTCGAGATCGAGATCCCGGCGGAGGAAGTCGAGCACCGGCTCGACGAGGTGGCGCACCGGGTGCGCCGCATCGCGAGCCTGCCCGGTTTCCGCAAGGGCAAGGTCCCGCTCGAGCTCGTGAAGCAGCACTTCTCCGACCACGTCGAGCGCGAGTTCCTGGACACCCTGGTCCCGGAAATGGCGGGCGAGGCGGTGAACCAGGCGCGTCTGGACCCGGTGATCCCGCCGACCGTGCACCATCTGAGGTTCACGCCCGGCAATCCACTGAGCTTCGAGCTCGAGGTCGAGGTCCGGCCCGAGGTCGAAGCCCGGGACTACCGCGGGCTGCCGGCGAAGCGCAGCTCGCGACCGGTCACCGAGGAGCAGGTCGCGGCGGTGCTCGAGGACCTGCGCCAGCAGTCGGCGATCTTCGTGGACCTCGACCGGCCCGGCGAGCGGGGCGACGTCGTCCTGCTGGATTCGACGCGGCTCGATGCCAATGGCCGGCGTCTTGCGAGCAGCAAGGTCAAGAGCCGGCGCATCGAACTGGGGGCGCCGGAGCTGCCGCCTGACCTAGAGAACGGGCTCCTCGGGGCGACGGCCGGCCAGGAGAGGACGATCGATGTCCAGTATGCAGCCGACTACGGAGTGCCGGAACTGGCCGGGACCCGAGCCCGTTACGTGGTGTTTGTCCGCAAGATACAGGAGAAGAAGCTGCGGGAAGTGGACGATAACTTCGCTCGGGACGTGTTCCATCTCGAATCGGTTGAAGACCTGAGGTCCAGAATTCGTTTGAACCTCGAGGGGGAAGAGCGCGTCCGACTGCAGCGGGAAGTGGACGACCAGCTGGCCACCGAGCTGATCCGGAAAAACCCGGTGGAATTGCCCCCGCGGTGGGTCCAATGGACCTTGGACCGCGCGATCGCGGAGGCCGCGGGGTCGGATCAGGTGCCGGAGGCGCTGCGGAAGGAGCTCGAGCAGCGCTACCGGCAGGGAGTCGAGAACTCGCTCCGGCGAATGGTGCTGCTGGCGGCCGTGGCCAGGCAGGAAGAGCTGGCGGTGAGCGATGCCGAGGTCGCCGCCGAGATCCAGCGGATGATGGAATCCGATCCGCGACTGGCGTCGCGGGTGCGGGCGCGGTATCAGTCGGAGGAACGGAGACAGGCGCTTCGCGAGTCGCTGCTCGAGCGGAAGGCGCTCGACTGGCTCGTGGACGCCGCGGAGATCCGCGAAGAGAATCCGGCGGCGGCACCCCTCGTGGTGCCGGCCGTCCGCTAGTTCCGACGGAGGGAGAGGCGGATCATGGGCTACGTCCCAATCGTGGTGGAGCAGACGAGCCGGGGTGAGCGTGCCTACGACATCTACTCCCGCCTGCTCAAGGATCGCATCATCTTCATCGGTTCGCCGATCGACGACTACGTCGCGAACCTGGTGATCGCCCAGATGATCTTTCTCGAGGGCGAGGATCCGGACCGTGACATCAACCTGTACATCCACAGCCCGGGAGGCGTGGTCACCGCCGGGCTTGCCATCTATGACACCATGCAGTTCGTGAAGCCCGACATCGCCACCCTCTGCCTCGGGCAGGCGGCGAGCATGGGCGCCGTGCTGCTGGCGGCGGGGGCCCCGGGCAAGCGGGCGACGCTGCCGAACTCGCGCATCATGATTCACCAGCCGCTGGGGGGGACCCAGGGGCAGGCGACCGATATCGAGATCTACACGAAGGAAATGGTCAAGATGAAGGACACCCTGAACTTCATCCTCTCCAAGCACACCGGAAAATCGCTGGATCAGATCCTCAAGGACACCGACCGCAACTATTTCCTGTCGGCGGAGGAAGGGAAGCACTACGGTATCGTTGACGAGATCATCCAGAAGCGGAAGTAGCGGTAGCCGGCTCGCCGGGGCTCAGGCGCGCCCCCGGCACGACAGCAAGGGACATTTATGAAGAAGCGCATCGCCACACCGCATCCGATCCGGTGCTCGTTCTGTGGACGGGGCCAGGACGAGGTCGCGCGCCTGGTTTCCGGACCCTCGGTCTACATCTGCAGTGAGTGCGTGAAGCTGTGCAACGACATCCTCGAGGGGGAGGTCGAGCGCGAGCAGCCGTCGACGACCGGGCAGCTCCCGAAGCCGGCCGAGATCAAGCGCATCCTCGACGACTACGTGGTGGGCCAGGACCGGGCGAAGAAAACGCTCGCGGTCGCGGTCTACAACCACTACAAGCGCATCTACGCGTCGCCGCCGCCGGGCGAAGTCGAGCTCGAGAAGTCCAACATCCTGCTCATCGGCCCGACCGGCACCGGCAAGACCCTGCTGGCGAGGACGCTCGCGCGCTTCCTGAAGGTCCCGTTCGCGATCGTCGATGCGACGAGCCTCACGGAAGCCGGGTACGTCGGCGAGGACGTCGAGAACATCCTCGTGCGGCTGCTCCAGTCGGCGGACTTCAACCTGGTGAACGCCGAGCACGGCATCGTCTACATCGACGAGATCGACAAGATCTCGCGTAAGAGCGAGAACCCCAGCATCACCCGCGACGTCTCCGGCGAGGGTGTGCAGCAGGCGCTGCTCAAGATTCTCGAGGGCACGGTCGCCAATGTCCCGCCCCAGGGCGGACGGAAGCATCCGCAGCAGAAGTACATCGAGGTCAACACCAAGGACATCCTGTTCATCTGCGGCGGCGCGTTCGAAGGGCTCGACAAGGTGGTCGAGCGCCGCGTCGGACAGAAGGTCCTGGGCTTCGGCGCCGACATCCGGGGGCGCAAGGACCGCAACATCGGCGAGCTGATGTCGCTGGTCGAGCCCGAGGATCTCCTGCGCTACGGCCTGATCCCCGAACTGGTGGGCCGGCTTCCGGTGGTCGGCGTGCTCGAATCGCTCGACGAGGAATCGCTGGTGCGCATCCTCACCGAGCCGAAGAACGCGATCATCAAGCAGTACCAGCGCTTCTTCGAGATGGAAGGCGTCAAGCTCGAGTTCTCGGACGATGCCCTCCATGCGATCGCCGAGGAGGCGCTCACGCGCGGCACCGGTGCCCGCGGGCTGCGCGCCGTCATCGAGGAAGCGATGCTCGACGTGATGTACGACATTCCTTCGCGCGCCGACGTCATCGGCTGCGCGATCTCTCGCGAAACCATCACCAAGGACGCGCCGCCCTTGCTCACCTTTCGCGGCGAACGAGAGAAGCGCCGCAAGGAAGCTTGAGCCGGTGCCCCGCCAAGTGAAACGCCGGCCCTCCCGCGGGAGCGGCCGCCGGGAGCGGACCGCCCCGCCGTCCTCCGAAGCGAAGCCCAAGAGCCGTTCGGCGTCCGCGCTTCCGGTGGTTCGTGAGCCGCGTGCGCGACTGACCGTGGCGCGCGGCGACGAGACTTTCGAGTTCCGCGACCGTCTGCCGGTGCTGCCGCTCCGGGACGTGGTCGTGTTCCCCTACATGACGATCCCGCTGCTCGTCGGGCGCATGCCGTCGATCAACGCCATCGAGCGCGCGGTCGGGCGCGATCGCATGCTGTTCGTGACCGCCCAGAAGCGCGGAGAGACGCTCGAGCCCGAGCCCGAGGATCTCTTCGCCGTCGGCACCGTGGTGCGCGTGCTCCAGCTCTTCCGCCTCCCGGATGGGACCATGCGGGTGCTGGTCGAGGGCGTGTGCCGCTGCCGCACCACCCGCATCGACTGGAACGGCGAGTGCCACATTGCGCGCGTCGTCCTGATGTCCGAGAAAGCGACCGCCAGCCCCGAGCTCGAGGCGCTGACGCGTCACGTGCTCGCGCTCTTCAACGATTACGTGCGGCTCAACCGCCGGATCCCGGACGAGGTGCTGGTCACCGCGAACAACATGAGCGACGCCGCGTCGCTCGCCTACACGGTGTGCGCCCACCTGCTCGCCAAGGTGCCGAAGAAGCAGCGCCTGCTCGAGATCGACGACCCGGCGGAGCGTCTCAAGTCGCTCGGCGAGGTGCTGGCCGCCGAGCTCGAGATCGTGAAGCTCGAGCGCAAGATCGAAGGCCAGGTGCGCTCGCAGGTGCACAAGAACCAGAAGGAGTTCTATCTCAACGAGCAGCTCAAGGCGATCCGCAAGGAGCTCGGGCACCAGAACGAGTTCGCGAGCGAGCTCGAGGATCTCGCGCTGGCGATCAAGAAGGCGCGGATGCCGAAGGAGGTCGCGACCCGGGCGATCAAGGAGCTGGACCGCCTGGCCAAGATGAGCTTCATGTCGCCCGAGGCGACGGTGGTCCGCAACTACCTGGACTGGCTGGTGGCGGTGCCGTGGAGCCGTTCGACCCGCGACCGCTACGACATCGCGGAAGTGGAGCGGATCCTCGACGAGGACCACTTCGGATTGCGCAAGGTGAAGGAGCGGATCATCGAGTACCTCGCCGTGATCAAGCTCACCGGCAAGCACAAGGGGCCGATCCTCTGCTTCGTCGGGGCGCCCGGCGTGGGCAAGACGTCGCTCGGCCGCTCGATCGCCCGTGCGCTCGGCCGGCGCTTCGTGCGCGTGGCACTCGGCGGCGTCCGCGACGAGGCCGAGATCCGCGGGCATCGGCGCACGTACATCGGCTCGCTCCCGGGGCGCATCATCCAGAGCATGCGGCGGGCGGGAAGCCGGAATCCCGTGTTCCTGCTCGACGAGGTGGACAAGCTGGGCAGCGACTTCCGCGGCGACCCCGCCTCGGCGCTGCTCGAGGTGCTGGACCCCGAGCAGAACCACACGTTCAACGACCACTACCTGGAGGTGGACTACGACCTGAGCCAGGTGATGTTCGTGTGCACGGCGAACACGCTCTACGGGATTCCGCCGGCGCTCGCCGACCGCATGGAGGTCATCCGGCTGCCGGGCTATCTCGAGACCGAGAAGATCCAGATCGCGCGACGTTTCCTCGTGCCCAAGCAGCTCGCGGCGGCCGGCCTCACCACCAAGGACCTGCGGATCGGTGACGCGGCGCTGCGCGGGCTGATCTACCGCTACACGCGGGAAGCCGGCGTGCGGAGCCTCGAGCGCGAGATCGCCGGACTCTGCCGCAAGGTCGCGCGCCGGAAGGCGTCGGGAACGCTCAAGGGCCGCGCGACGATCGCCGAGAAGACGCTCCACAAGTGGATCGGACCGCCGCGCTGGCTCGACAGTCCTCTCGAGCGCGTCTCGCGGATCGGCGTGGCCAACGGTCTCGCCTGGACCGAGACCGGCGGCGAGCTGCTCACGATCGAGGTCGGCATCCTGCCCGGGAAGGGCGAGCTGCAGCTCACCGGCAAGCTCGGCGACGTCATGCGCGAGTCGGGGCAGGCGGCGCTGTCGTACGCGCGCTCGCGCGCCAAGGCGCTCGGTCTCGACAAGTGGTTCTACCGCGACGTGGACGTCCACGTGCACGTGCCCGAGGGGGCGATGCCGAAGGACGGGCCGTCCGCCGGCATCACCATGGCGACCGCCGTGGTGAGCGCGCTCACCGGGATCAGCATCCGCTCCGACGTCGCGATGACCGGCGAGATCACGCTCCGCGGCAACGTGCTTCCGATCGGCGGCCTCACCGAGAAGGCGGTGGCCGCGCGCCGCGCCGGCATCAAGAAGGTGCTGATCCCGCGCGCCAACGAGAAGGACCTGGTCGAGATCCCGGACGACGTCCGCGAGGATCTGACCTTCGTGCTGGTGGAGAACATGGACGAGGTGCTCGAGCACGCGCTCGACAAGCAGCCGATTGCCGACGTCGAGAAGACTGCCAAAGAGGGCACCGGCCCGGTCGCTCACTGACCGGCGCGTTGACTCCGCCGGGGCGGTTCGGGTCCAATCCGCTGTCCGATGAAGATCCGCCTCTTCACCCCCGGCCCGGTCGAGATCCCGCCCCGTGTCCTGCGCGCGCTCGCGCAGGTGCCGCCGCACCATCGCACCGAGGATTTCCGCACCCGGCTCAAGCGGGTCACGGAGAAGCTGAAGAACGTCCACGGCACCGCGGGCGAGGTCTTCCTGCTATCGGCCTCCGGTACGGGCGCGATGGAAGCCGCGGTCGTGAACCTCGTGCGGCCCGGCGAGAAATCGCTCGTGATCGGCGGCGGCAAGTTCGGTGAGCGCTGGGCCCGGATCCTCGAGGCCTACGGTCTTCCGCACGAGATGCTGGCCGTCGAATGGGGCGCTTCCGTCGTCCCGCGCGAGGTCGACGCCCTGCTCGAGCGCGATCCGGCGATCACCACCGTGTTCGCGACCCACAGCGAGACTTCGACCGGGGCGCTCCACGACATCCGCGCGATCGCGAGCGCCGCGCGCGAGAACAAACGGCGCATCGTGGTCGACGGCGTCACCAGCATCGGCGTCCATCCGCTGCCGCAGGACGAATGGGGCATCGACGCCGTCGTGTGCGGCTCGCAGAAGGGGCTCATGACCCCACCCGGCATCGCGACCCTGAGCCTCGCGCCATGGGCGGCGGATGCGATCGAAGGCGAGCGCTCGCCGCGCTTCTACTTCGATCTCCGGCGCGCCCGGAAGAGCGCGCCGCTCGGGGAGACCGCGTTCACCCCGCCGGTGAGTCTGATCCTGGCACTCGAGGAAGGCCTGGACCTGATCGCCGAGGAGGGACTCGCGGCCGTCCACCAGCGGCACGAGCAGGTGGCACTCGCGATGCGCACCGGCGCCACCGACCTCGGCTTCCGCCTCTTCCCGGCCCATCCCTCGAACGCGGTGACTGCGCTCCAGGCCCCCGACGGCATCGAAGCCCCGATGATCGTGAAGCGGCTCCGCGACGTGCACGGCATGGTGGTGGCGGGCGGCCAGGACCAGCTCAAAGGGAAGATCCTCCGCGTCGGACACATGGGTGACTACGACCTCGCCGACGTCTACGCCATGGTCGGCGCCCTCGCCGAGTGCGTGCAGGCGCTGAGTCCTTCCGGCGCGCGTTCCTGAGCCGGCGCAACGGTCCGTGCGCGTCCTGATCACCGAGCCCCTCGATCCGCGCGCTGCCGAGCGGCTGCTCGCGAGCGGGCACGAACCGGTCGAACGCCTCGGACTCCAGGGTCGCGAGCTGATCGCCGGACTCGAAGGCTGCGCCGCCCTGATCGTGCGCGGCGCGACCAAGGTCACCGACGAAGTGATCGCGGGCCTCACCACGGTGCGCGTGATCTGCCGCGCCGGGACCGGCCTCGACAACATCGCGACCGCCGCGGCGGAGGCGCGCGGCATCGCGGTGCTCAACACGCCGGCGGCCAACTCGATCGCGGTTGCCGAGCTGGTGTTCGGCCTGCTGCTCGCACTCGAACGCCATCTCGTCGACGCCACCGCGTCGCTCAGGGCCGGACGCTGGGAGAAGCAGCGCTATCAGGGCCGTGAGCTGATGGGGCGCAGTCTCGGGCTCGTGGGATTCGGGCGCATCGCGCGCGAGGTGGCGGTGCGGGCCCGCGCCTTCGGCATGAGCGTGTCCGCATCGGATCCACCACTTCCGGCGTGGCCCGCCGGTTTCGAGTGGGTCGCGTCCACGAGCCTCGAACGGGTGCTCGAGGATTCCGACGTGGTGTCGGTCCACGTGCCGCTCGCGAACGAGACCCGCGGTCTGATCGGCGCCCGCGAGCTCGCGCTGATGAAGCCGCACGCGCTGCTCGTGAACGTGGCGCGCGGGGGAGTGGTCGACGAAGCGGCGCTGCACCAGGCGCTCACCACCGGCATGCTGCGCGGCGCCGCACTCGACGTCTTCGCCAGCGAGCCGCCCGGGAACCATCCGCTGCTCGAGTGCGCGAACGTGATCGCGACGCCGCATCTCGGCGCCTCGACCGAGGAGGCGCAGGAGCGCGCCGGCGTCGAAGCCGCCGAGCGCGTGATTGAAGCGCTCGCCGCGATCCGTCCAGCCCACTGACGCCGGCGTCGGTTCGCCGGCGCCTGCGTTGGACCGCATGGGGAACGTCTGCTAGCGTGCCGCGGCTTTTTCAACGGGAGGCAGCGGCATGCCGTGCACGGTCGTGGTGGGCGCCCAGTGGGGCGATGAAGGCAAGGGCAAGATCGTCGACGCGCTCTCGCGGCGCTCGAACATCGTGGCCCGTTATCAGGGCGGCCCGAACGCCGGCCACAGCGTGATCCACGCCGGCGAGACGATGGTGCTCCACCTCGTGCCCTCCGGGATCTTCCACGAAGGCGTGCGCTGTCTCATCGGGAACGGCGTGGTCATCGATCTCCCGCGGCTCCGCCAGGAGGTCGCTGACATCGAGGAGCGCGGCGTCTCGACCCGCGGGCGCATCGGCGTGAGCCCGGCCGCGCACTTGATCCTCCCGTACCACCGGGTGGTCGAGGCGCGTATGGAGATGGGGCCGGGCGCGATCGGTACCACCGGCCGCGGCATCGGCTTCGCCTACCGCGACAAGGCGGCGCGCACCGGGCTCAGGCTCTGCGACCTTTCGGACCGCGACTATTTCGTGGTCGCCGCCGATCGCAGCCTCGAGCGCCTGCGCCGCGAGTTCCCCGACGCCGATCTCAGCGGCATGAGCGGCGCCACGATTTACGACGAGCTGAAGGAAGCCGCGGAGTGGGTGGCGCCGATGCTGTGTGACGTCTCACTCGAGCTCTACGACGCGCTGCGCCAGGGCAAGAACGTGCTGCTCGAGGGCGCCCAGGGCACGCTGCTCGACTTGGACCACGGCACCTATCCGTACGTGACCTCGTCGCCGGCCTCCGCCGCCGGCGGCCCGCTCGGCGTGGGGATCGGCCCGCGCTCTGTGGACCGCGTGATCGGCGTGAGCAAGGCGTACCTGACGCGGGTCGGCCTCGGGCCCTTTCCGAGCGAGATGCCGGAGGGCGAGGCGTCACGGCTCCGCGAAGCGGGCGAGGAGTACGGTGCCACCACCGGGCGGCCGCGGCGCTGCGGGTGGCTCGACATTCCCGCTTTGCGGTACGCGGCGCGCGTGAACGGGCTCGACGAGCTCGTGATCACCAAGGTCGACGTGCTCGACGGTTTCGAGGAGATCCAGGCCTGCGTCGCGTACCAGCGGAGCGGACGCGTGGTGCCGAACTTCCCGAGCGCCGCCCGCGAGCTCGAGAGCGTCGAGCCGGTGTTCAAATCGTTCCCGGGCTGGAGCGCCCCCACCGCCTCGGTACGACGCTTCGCGGACCTCCCGGTGCGCTGCCGCGAGTATCTCGAGTGGATCGAGCGGCAGGTGGGAGTTCCGATCTCGACCGTATCGGTCGGTGCCGGACGCGAGGACGAGCTCGCCCGCAACTGATCGAAGGCTCCCCGGAGAACCTGATTTCTGAGAGAGTCGGGGCCGAAGCGGTGCCCATCCGTTCAGGTGACCCGTTAGCTCAGTCGGTAGAGCACCTGCCTTTTAAGCAGGCTGTCGCTGGTTCGATTCCAGCACGGGTCACCAACTTACGGGCGGCTGCCACGTCCTTCATGTGCCTCCTGAGGACAGTCTCGGGGGCGTTTGCCGACCGCAAAGTCTGGGGTCGGGTCATATTTATGCAAACCTGAACCGGGCCCACCTGCATCTTGAGGCGGAGCAGGACAACCGCATGGCCGATGCTCCTGATCCGGCTGTACGTCAGAACCCGGTCGCTCCCCGGAGATCCGGCAGGTGAACTGCGAAGACGTTCTCAGAAAGCTGGCCGAGTACCTCGACGACGAGTCTCGTGACGAGTTGTGCCGGCAGATCGAAGGGCATCTGTCCCGGTGCAAGGACTGTCGCATCGAAGTCGATTCGCTGAAGAGAACCATCGTTCTCTACCAGGCGGATCGCGAGATGGAGATGCCGGTCGCGATCAGCTCCACCCTCCAGGCCGCGCTCGATCGCGAATACGAGGTCTTGAAGCTGAAGCGCAAGCCCGATTGACACGGCCAAGAGCCGGCTCCTAGAGTGCCCGTCGGTACGCATCGCCCGTGGGGGCAAGCCCCACGGGCGTTTCCCTTGTAGGCGGGAGGAGCGGTTGAAGCAGGTCGGGATCCTCGGGCTGCCGCAGTCCGGGAAAACCACGCTGTTCGAGATCCTCGTCCAGGGCGCGGGCTCCTCGACCGGGGGCGGCGCGGGCCGCGACCAGGTGGGCCTCGTCCGGGTGCCGGATCTTAGGCTCGACCGCCTGTCCGCGCTCTACCAGCCGAAGAAGACCACCGAGACCCGCATCCAGTTCGTGGACAGCGCGGCGGCGGGTCACGCGAGCGCCCGGGTCGCCGCGAAAGGGCCCGATCTCTTCTCCTCGGTGCGGAACTGCGACGCGCTGGTCGCCGTGGTGCGCGACTACGAGAACGATGCGGTGCCCGCGGCGAACGGCATCGACCCCGAGCGCGACCGCCGCACCCTCGAAGCCGAGCTGATCCTGAACGACCTCGCGATCGCCGAAACCCGCCTCGAGCGGATCGAGAAAGAGATCCGGATCGGGAAGAAGGAGGCCGAGCGGGAGAAGGTCCTGCTGCTCCGCCTCAAGGAGATGCTCGAGGCCGAGCGGCCCCTGCGGGGCGAATCCTTCGATGCCGAGGAGCAGAAGCTGCTGCGCGGCTTCCAGTTTCTCACGCGGAAACCGCTGCTCGTGGTGTACAACCAGGATGAGCGCTCGAAGCGAACGCCGCCCCCGCCGGGACCGGGGTCCCGGGCGGTGGCCATCAAGGCCCACCTCGAACGGGAGATCGTCTCGCTCCCGCCGGCCGAGCGCCCGGCCTTCCGCGCTGAGCTCGGTGTGACGGAGGATGGGCTGTCGGTCGTGATCCGTGCCTGCTACGAGCTGCTCGGCCTGATTTCATTCTTCACGGTCGGTCCGGACGAAGTTCGCGCGTGGACCGTGCGCACGGGGGAGACCGCGGTGGATGCGGCGGGCGAGATCCACAGCGACCTCGCCCGCGGCTTCATCCGCGCCGAGGTGATCGCGTGGGAGGAGCTGCTCACCGCCGGCGGCACCGCTCCGGCGCGCGCGGCGGGGAAGCTCCGGCTCGAAGGCCGGGAGTACAAGGTGCGGGATGGCGACTGCATGGAGATCCGGTTCAATGCGTAAGAGGTGTGCGCTGATTTCGCCGCTCCTCGCGCTGGTCGCCGTCCTTGGTGCGGCGCCGTCCGAAGCTGGGATGCGCGGCCATCTGTCGCTCGGCTACGCCCGGCTCTTCGACGTCGAGGACGCCCCGGGCGGATCACTCTCGGTCGCGGGCGGCCTCGACTTTCCGATCAGAGGCAACTTCCTGATCGGCGGGGAGGTCGGCTTCCACCTGCTCGGCGGCCGCACGCTCAAGGATGGCAGCCTGGTCGCGAACCTCGACTACAGCCTCACCGAGCTGGCGCTGCTCGTTCACTGGGAGCCCACCACGCTCGGCCCCGTCGGACGCCTCACGATCGGTCCCGTCCTGACCAGCGCACGCGCGGATCTCTCCTCTTCCGGCGGCGGCATCGCGTTCTCCGATCTCGCGGTCGAGGACGTCGCTCCCGGCTTCGCCGTCGCCGTGACGCTCATGCAGAAGAAGGCAGCCCCGGTGAGGGCCGGCGTCGAGCTCGGCGCGCGCACCTCCTACGTACCCGACGACACCTGGGTCGTCGCCACCGCCCGGCTGGCCATTCACTACTGAGCCGACTATTCTCCCCGGCTCACCTTCACCGGGGCGAACGTCTCCCATGCCGTCGGCACACAAGCTCGAAGACGTCGGCTTCATGCGGCGCGCGCTGGCGCTCGCCGCGCGCGGTCTCGGCCGCACCCGTCCGAACCCCGCGGTCGGCGCGGTCGTTGTTCGCGACGGGCGCATCGTGGGAGAAGGCTGGCACCGGAAGGCGGGCCTGCCGCACGCCGAGGTCGAAGCCATCGAGGTGGCGGGCCGGCGTGCCCGGGGCGCCACGCTCTACGTGACCCTCGAGCCGTGCGCGCACCTCGGTCGCACGCCGCCCTGCGTGGACCTCATCGTCAAATCCGGAATCCGCCGCTGCGTGGCGGCGCTCCGCGACCCGCACCCGGTCGTGAACGGGCGCGGCTTCCGGAAGCTGCGGGCCCGCGGCGTCCAGGTCGAGGTCGGGCTGCTCGAAAGCGAGGCCCGCGATCTCATCGGCGGCTACCTGGCGGCGCACACCCGGGGGCGGCCGCGGGTGACGTGGAAGGTGGCCTCCACCCTGGACGGGCGGATCGCGGACCGGTCCGGTCACTCCCGGTGGATCACCGGGCCCGAGGCGCGGCGCCACGGTCACCTGCTGCGCGCCCGTTCGGACGCGATCCTGGTCGGCGCCGGGACGGTGGCGGCCGACGACCCCGAGCTCACCGTGCGCGCGGTGCGCACGGACCGCCAGCCGCTGCGCGTGGTGTGCGACACGCGGCTTCGGCTCGGAACCCGGAGGAAACTCTTCGGCTTGGCGCTCGCCCGCGGCACCGTGGTGGCCTGCGGGCGCCGCGCGCCCGCGGCGAAGGAGCGCGAGCTGATCCGCCGCGGCATCGAGGTGTGGCGGCTCCCCGAGACGGCGCACGGGGTGTCGCCCGTGGCGCTCGCGCGCCGGCTCGCGCTCGAGGGCTGTCACGAGGTCCTGATGGAAGGCGGCGCCACGCTCGCGACCGGGTGGCTCGAGGCCGGGCTCGTGGACCGGCTCGCTCTGTTTCTCGCGCCCCGTCTGCTGGGAGCCGCGGGGCTCGCGTGGTGCGGTCCCATCGCGCGGGGTACTCTGCGGCGCGCACCACGCGGGCGGGTGGCCCGTGAGAAGCGGCTCGGCGACGATTTCTTCCTGATGGTGGAGCTCGACGACTGATGTTCACCGGACTGATCGAAACGGTCGGGGTGATCCGGCATCTCGAGCCCACGAGCGGCGGGGTCCGGATCGAGGTCGAAACCGGGCTCGGGGACGTTGCGCCCGGGGACAGCATTGCGGTCAACGGGTGCTGCCTCACCGCGGTGACGGTCTCCGACGGAAGGCTCCGCTTCGAGTGCGTCCCCGAGACGCTGCGCCGTACCACGCTCGGCGGGCTTGGCACCGGCGCCGGGGTCAACCTCGAGCGGTCGTTGCGTCTCGATCAGCGTCTGGGAGGGCACCTGGTTCAGGGACACGTGGATCGGATCGGCGAGGTGCGGAACGTCGCCGACGAGGGCGAGGGCCGGAGGATCGCGTTTCGACTGGAGCCGGAGCTGGCTCCGTTCGTGGCCGAGAAGGGATCGATCGCGGTGGATGGGACGAGTCTGACGGTGGCGGCGGTGGGAGCGAATCTCTTCGAGGTGGCGTTCATCCCGTACACGCTCGAGCACACGGTCGCGGGCGCTTATCGCGCGGGGACCAAGGTGAACCTCGAGGTCGACCTGGTGGCGCGCTACGTGGCGCAGCTGCTCAAGTCGCGGGAGGGCGCGCGCTCATGAAGACCGTCCGCGCGCGCACGGCGAAGCAGCGGCTGTTCCTCACCGTGCCCGAGGCGATCCGGCGGATCGCTTCGGGCCGGATGGTCATCGTGGTGGACGACGCCGACCGCGAGAACGAGGGCGACCTCGTGTTCGCCGCCGAGAAGGCGACGCCGACGCACGTGAACTTCGCCGTCACCCACGGCCGCGGCATCCTGTGTGCGGCCGCGGCGCCCGAGGAGATCGACCGGCTCGGGCTGTCGCTGATGGTGGCGCGCAACACCTCCAAGTTCGGCACCCCGTTCACCGAGTCGGTGGACGCGCGGCGCGGCACCACCACCGGCACCTCGGCCTTCGACCGCGCGAAGACGCTGCGCTCCCTGGCCGATCCGCGCTCGCGCGCCGGCGACTTCGTGCGTCCCGGCCACGTGTTCCCGCTGCGCGCGGTGCCGGGCGGCGTGCTGCGCCGCGCCGGGCACACCGAAGCGGCGCCCGATCTCTGCCGGCTCGCGGGCCTGAAGCCGGTCGCCGGCCTGTGCGAGATCCTGGACGGCAAGGGGCGCATGGCGCGGCTCCCCGAGCTCGAGCGCTTCGCGAAGGAGCACGGACTCGGCATCCTCACGATCCGCGACCTGATCGAGCACCGCCGGCGGCGCGAGACGCTCGTCCGCCGCGTGATCGAGGTGCCGCTCCCCACCGAGTACGGCGACTTCCGGCTCCACCTCTTCGAGAGCCTGCTCGAGGGCGATCACCACGTCGCGCTGGTCAAGGGGAAGATCACGAGCACCAAACCGGTGCTGGTGCGCGTGCACTCGCAGTGTCTCACCGGCGACGTGTTCGGCTCCCAGCGCTGCGACTGCGGGCCGCAGATGCACGCGGCGCTGCGCGCGATCGAGCAGCGCGGGCGCGGCATCTTCCTCTACCTCCGCCAGGAGGGACGCGGGATCGGCCTCGAAAACAAGCTCAAGGCCTACCGACTTCAGGACCAGGGCTTCGACACCGTCGACGCCAACGTGAAGCTCGGTTTCCCGGCGGATCTCCGCGACTACGGCATCGGCGCCCAGATCCTCGCCAATCTCGGCGCGCGCCGGCTCGAGCTTCTGACCAACAACCCGCGCAAGATCGTCGGGCTCGAGGCCCACGGCCTCGCCATCGTGAAGCGCGTCCAGCTCAAGATCCCGGCCACCCGGCACAACCGACGCTATCTCACGACCAAGCGCGACAAGCTGGGGCATCTCCTCGACCTCGATCTCGGGGAGACGTGATGCCGCGCGAGGTGCGACCGGCCCTCGAAGCACGCGATCATCGTTTCTGCATCGTGGCGGCGCGGTTCAACGAGAGCCTCGTCCGGCGGCTCGTGGACGCGGCCGTCGAGGTGCTGCGCGGGCGCGGTGTGCTCGAGGGCGCGGTCGAGGTGTGGTGGGTTCCGGGGTCGTTCGAGCTGCCGCTCGCCTCGCGGTGGGCGGCGGAGACGAAGCGCTTCGACGCCGTGCTCGCGTTCGGCGTGCTGATCCGCGGCGAGACCGAGCACTTCCGCCTCATCGCCGAGGCGGTGACCTCGGGGCTGCAGCGCGTCTCGCTCGATACCGGCGTCCCCGTGCTCCACGGCGTGCTCGCCGTGCACGAGACCGCTGCTGCCGAGGCGCGTGCCGGGGGAGCGGTGGGCAATCGCGGCGCCGAGGTGGCGCTCGCCGCCGTGCAGATGGCGGCGCTGCGGCGAGCCGCGGGGGCGCGTTGAAGAAGGTCACGGCCGGGCCCCGCCGTCGTGCGCGCGAGGTCGCCTTCCGCGTCGCCTACCAGGCCGACGCCACGGGGGACGGGTTCGCGGAGACGTGGCGCCTGCGCAGGCCCGAGGAGAAGCTCAACCCCGACCAGGTGGAGCTCGTGGACGACGTGATCCGCCACCTCGAGCGCGCGGGCGCGGAAGTGGACTCCGAGCTGTCGCAGGCCGCACGGAACTGGAAGCTCGAGCGCCTGAGCGCCACCGATCGCTCCGTGCTGAGGGTCGCGGTGGCCGAGCTCATGTGTCGCACCGGCACACCGGCGCGCGTGATTCTCGACGAGGCGATCGATCTGGCGCGCACCTACGGGTCCGACGAGTCGGGGCGCTTCGTCAACGGAGTCCTCGACACGCTCGCGCGCCGCGTGCGCCCGGGGGAGCTGTGAGCGCGGGACCCAAGGTGGCCGTGGTCTCGGACATTCACGGCAACCTGGAAGCGCTCGATGCCGTGATCGCCGATCTCGATCGGCGCGGTGTCGAGCACGTCGCCTGCCTCGGGGACTTCGTCGGCTACGGCGCCTCGCCCAACGAGTGCGTGGAGCGGCTCCAGCCGCGGCTCGAGGCCGCGGTCGTCGGCAACCACGACATCGCGGCGCTGGGGCGGATCCAGCTCGGCTCGTTCAACTCGGAGGCCGCGGTCGCCGCGCGCTGGACGCGGCAGAGCCTGTCGCCCGAGACCGTGCGCTACCTCGAGGCGCTGGCGGACACCGTGGTGTGGCGCGGGATGCGCCTCGTGCACGCGACCCCGAGCGAGCCGCGGCGCTGGCACTACGTGCTGTCGATCCGCGACGCGGTCGAGGAGTTCGGCGGCTTCGAGGAGCAGGTGTGCCTGATCGGACACTCGCACTACCCCGGCTCGTTCCGGATGCACGGCAGCAAGATCGAGTACACGCGCGAGGAGCTGATCGACCTCGAGGACGGCGGCCGCCACATCGTGAATGTCGCGAGCGTCGGCCAGCCGCGGGATGGCGATCCGCGCGCCGGCTACCTGCTGGTGGACGAAGAGCAGCGGCGCCTGACGCACGTACGGCTCGAATACGAGGTGACGGGGGCGGCCGAACGCATCGTGGCGGCCGGGCTCCCCAACTACCTGGCCGAGCGCCTCAAGTGGGGGGAGTAGTGCGGGCGTCGACGCTCGAGCACTGGGAGTCGTACTGGAAGTCGCACCCGCAGATCGAGGAGACGTATTCGACCGGGGATCGGCTCTATCGCGAGGTGTCGGCCGACGGTCCGGTGGCCGGGCGCTGGGTCATGGAGGTGGGTGCGGGATCCGGACGCGACGCGCTCCGTCTCGCGAAGGACGGCGCGAAGACCGTGGTGCTCGACTATTCGCCGGCCTCGCTCGACATCGTGCGCCGGCTGGCGCGCGAATCGGGAATTCCGATCCACGCGGTACGCGCGGACGCCCTGGCGCTCCCGTTCCGCGAGGGCACGTTCGAGGCGGTGTTCCACCAGGGCCTGCTCGAACACTTCCGCGATCCGATGCCGCTGCTGCGCGAGAACGCGCGGGTCGCCGCGCGCGGCGGCCGCGTGGTGGTAGACGTGCCGCAGACCTTCCACCTCTATACGGCGATGAAGCAGACGCTCATCGCGATGAACCGCTGGTTCGCCGGCTGGGAGACGCAATTCACGCCGGCCGGGCTGGAGCGCCGGGTGCGCGATGCCGGCCTCGAGGTGAAGCGCACCTACGGGGAGTGGATGGTGCCGGGACTCGCGTACCGGGTGACGCGCGAGGTGCTGAAGCGCGGGCTGGGACGATCGATCCCGCTCGAGCCCCGCGGACCCGAGTTCTGGAGCCGCTTCTGGGAGGGGTTGCGCGCGCGCATGAAGAACCACCGTTTCGCGCTCTACACCTGCCACGTCATCGGCACGGTGGGCGTCAAACGGTGAATATCGTCGCGGTGAACTTCCGCGACCCGCTGCACCCGGAGGCGGGCGGCGCGGAGCTGCACCTCGAGGAGATCCTGCTCGAGGCGGTGCGGCGGGGTCACCAGGTGACCTGGCTGGTGTCGGGGTTCCCCGGCGCACCGGCCGAGGCCGAGTACCGTGGCATGCGTCTCGTGCGGCGCGGCGACTGGATGCGGTTCAATTGGATCGTGCCCGGTGCATTGCGCGGAATCACGCCGACTCCCGATCTCGTGATCGAGGACATCAACAAGGTGCCGTGCTACACGCCGCTGTGGACGCCGTCCAGAGTGGCGGTGATCATCCCGCACCTCTTCGGCACCGCCGCCTTCAAGGAAGCTCCGGCGCCGGTGGCGGCCTACGTGGTGGCGCTCGAATCGCTGATCCCGTGGGCCTACCGCGACTGCCGGTTCCTCGTGATCTCGGAGAGCACGCGCGATGACCTCGTGGCGCGCGGCATTGCGCGCGAGCGGATCGACGTCGTGTACTGTGGCCTCGATCACGCCACGTATCGTCCGGACGGAACGCCCAAGGCCCCGCGCCCGACAGTGCTCTACGTTGGCCGGCTGCGGCGTTACAAGGGGGTCGACTGGGTGATGCGCGTGTTCCCGCGCGTGCGGGAGCGGGTGCCGGACGCGCGGCTGGTCGTGATCGGCGACGGTCCCGATCGCGCGCGCCTCGAGACCCTGCTCGAGAAGAGCGGCGTGCGCGACGCCGTGGAGTTCCTCGGCTTCGTGCCTGGGGCGGTGAAGGCGAAGCACCTGCGCGAGGCATGGGCGCTGGTGCAGCCCTCGCCCAAGGAGGGCTGGGGCCTCACCGTGGTGGAGGCCGGCGCGTGCGGCACCGCGGTGGTGGCCGCCGACAGCCCGGGGCTCCGCGACTCGGTGCGGCGCGACGAGACCGGGCTGCTCGTGCCCTACGGGGACGACGCCGCACTGGCCGATGCACTCGTGCGCGTGCTGACCGATGCACCGCTCCGCGAGCGGCTGGCGGCGGCCGGCGTGCGCTGGGCGGCGCGCTTCACCTGGCCCGACTGCGCGCGGCGCTCGCTCGACGCGCTGCTCGGGAGCGTGCCGGCCGCGGCCGCGCAGGGAGCGGCCTCGTGAGCGGGCGCGGGCCGTGGCTCATCGCCGGGAAGATCGTCCTCAGCACGGCGCTGATGGCGTTCGTGATCAGCCGCATCCCGCTCGACGAGATGCGACATGCCCTGGTGCCGGCCGATGCGCGCCTGCTGGCCGCGGCCTTCGGGCTCCTGGTGCTGAGCAACGTGCTCGGATCGTGGCAGTGGGACCGGCTGCTCCAGGTGGTGGACATCCGCATCCCGTTCTGGAAGGTGTGCGCCTACTACCACGTCGGCCTCTTCTTCAACAATTTCCTGCCGGCCAACATCGGCGGCGACATCGCGCGCGTGCTCGACGCCTCGCGCTACGGGGTGAGCCGCGCCACCGCGGTGTCGAGCGTGATCATGGACCGCCTGATCGGCACCGTCGCACTCGCCGGGCTCGCGCTGGTGAGCACCATCCCGGCGATCGACCGCTTCCACCTCGGCGTCGTGTACCTGGCGGTGGTCGCGTTTTTCGCGGTGAGCGTGAGCATGCTGTGGGTGGTGTTCCATCCGGCGCTGCTGCCCCGGCTCGAGCGCCTGCTCGCGCGCCTCGGCATGCGCTCGCTGGGGCCGCACCTCGAGGACCTCGCCGGCCGCCTCCAGGAATACCGCGGCAAGCGCCGGACGATCCTCGGCCTCTTCGCACTCGCCCTCGTGATCCAGATCTCGCGCGTCGGAGTTCACATTCTCGTTGCACGCGCGCTCGGCCTCCACCTGCCGGCGGCCTACTTCTTTCTTTTCGTTCCGTTGCTCGCGGTGATAGTCTCGCTGCCCATCTCGTTGAATGGCATCGGCGTGCGCGAAGGAGCCGGGATCGTGCTGTTCGGCCTGGTCGGCGTGGGTCGAGCCGCAGCCTTCTCGCTTCAATTCACCACCTACCTCGTGGCGGTGGCGGTCAGTCTGCTCGGCGGCCTCCTGTTCCTGGTGAGGGTGCCCGGCCGCCGGGCCCAGGCGCGCGAAACAGGGAGGTCCGGTTGATGCTCACCGAGCGGCGGATCACGCAGGGACTCGCGCTGATCGTCTTCCTGATCGCCTCCGCCGTTTACCTCACCACGCTGTTCCCGACGGTGCCGTTCTGGGACGCCGGCGAATTCATCGCGGTGTCCAAGATCCTCGGGGTCCCGCATCCGCCCGGGACCCCGTTCTACGTGCTCCTCGGCCGCATCGCGACGATGGTGCCGTGGCGCTCGGTCGCCGAGCGCGTGAACGCACTCTCCGCGATTCCCGCGGCACTGGCGGTGATGCTCACTTACCTCACCACTGCGAAGCTGGCGCGCATCGCGCTCGCCCCCAAGCCGGCTTCGTCGGGCACGTGGGAGAAGCTCGCCGGCGGCCCGAAGGCGAAGGGCGAGGCCGCCGCGGCCGCTGCCGCGCCGCGCGAGGCGCTTCCGCCGTGGATCGAATCCCTGGTCGTGCACGTCGCCGGCCTGATGGCCGCCTTCATGCTCGCCTTCTCCGATTCCTTCTGGGAGAACTCGATCGAGGCCGAGGTCTACGCCCTCATGAGCCTGGCGCAGATCCTGGTGTTCTGGCTCGGGCTGAAATGGTGGGAGGAGCACGAGCGCCAGCCCACTTCCGGGCCGCTGCTGGTCGCGGTTTACGTGATGTGGCTGTGCGTGGGGCTCCATCTCGGCGTCGGCATCATGGGCCTCCCGCTCTTCCTGCTGGTGTGGCTGGTCGACCGCCGCGCGGCGATGGTGTTCCTGATGCCGTTGCTCACCGTGGTGCTGGTCACGATGGGTCTCGAGCGCATGGCGGCCGGGGTCATGCTGCTCTCGATGGTCACGTTCCTCACGTTCGCGTTCCAGCGGAAGCTGCCGTCGTGGGCGGCGTGGACCTCGATCGGGCTCGGACTGTGGCCGGTAATGGTGGCTTTCGGCGACTCCGACCTCAACCCGTTCCAGGGCCTGCTTGCGGCGGCGTCCGTGGCGGTCCCGCTCGTCGTGCTCGCGCGTGGGAGCCGTGAAGGCCGCATCATGGCCGTCGCGCTCCTGCTCATGGTGGTCGGCTACTCGACCCACGCGTATCTCCCGATCCGCGCGGCGCAGCACCCGGCGGTCAACGAGGGCAATCCCTCCAACTGGAACAACCTGCGCGACCTGCTCGAGCGCAAGCAGTACGGGCAAATGAACATGTTCGTGCGGCGCGCGCCGTGGGACGTGCAGCTCAACAAGGAATTCTGGCGTTACTTCAGCCGCCAGTGGCCGATCTTCCCGCGGCCCGGCGCGGCCGGCAGCGCGATCCCGATGGTGCTCGGCATCGTCGGCGGCATCTGGCTGCTGCGGCGGAATGGAACCTCGTTCCTCTACACGGGCGCCTTCTTCGGGCTCACCACGGCGGGCATGATCATCTTCCTCAACTTCAGCGGCGCGGAGGTGCGCGAGCGCGACTACTTCTTCCAGAGCGGCTACCACGCCTTCGCGATCTGGATCGGGCTCGGCTCCGCCTGGCTCATCCGCTGGGTGGCCGACTCCTTCAAGGAGCAGCGGCCCCGCACCCTGGCCGCGGCCGCCACCGCCGTCCTCGTGATGGTCCAGCCGGTGCTGCTGGTGCGGAACCTGTGGTTCACGCACGACCGGCGTGGGAACTTCGTGGCGCGCGACTACGCGTACAACATGCTGAAGCCGCTCGCCCCGAATTCGTTCATCTTCACCAACGGCGACAACGACACGTTCCCGCTGTGGTACGTCCAGGAGGTCGAGAACTTCCGGAAGGACGTGCGGGTGGTGAACCTGAGCCTGCTCAACACCGACTGGTACATCCGCCAGCTCCGCGACGAGGAGCCCAAGGTGCCGATGCGCCTGAGCGACGACGAGATCAACTACCTCGGCGCCGGCGCGATCCGCGATAGCACCGGCAACATCATGTACACGAACGATTTCATGGTGCGGCACATCATGAAGGAGAACCGCGCGGGCGGGCGCTGGTCCAAGCAGCCGTATTTCGCCGTGACGGTTCCCGACGACATGGGTTTCAAGAAGCACTTCGCGCTCGAGGGGCTGGTCTACAAGGTGTACCCCGACACCGTGACCGAAACGATCGACGCCGAGGTCACGCGCAAGGCCCTGTACGAGGACTTCAGGTACCGCGGGCTGTTCTTCGACGACGGCTCATGGGACAGCACCGTGTACAAGGACGAGAACGCCTCCACGCTGTCGCGCAACTACGCGGCGGCGCACCTCCAGCTCGCGTTCTACTACCGCCGCCACGGCGAGCGCGATCGCTCGGTGGCCGAGATGGAGCGGGTGGCGCGCATGTTCCCCGACTACACCGACATCATGGTGCCGCTCGGCAGCTTCTACCTGGACGCGGGCGACACCGCGCGCGCGCTCGAGCTGTTCCAGCGGCTGGTGAACCGCTCGCCACGCGACGCCGAGGCGCGCTACTACTACGCCGTGCTGCTCTCCTACAGCCGGAAGGTCCCCGAGGCGATCCGCGAGCTGGAGGAGGTCATCCACATCGATCCCGGTTACCAGATGGCGTACTTCGCGGCCTACTACACCCTCGCGGACAACGGTCAGCTGGAGCGCGCGCTGACGTACCTCGAACGCTGGCTGCAGGTGAGCCCGGGCGACGATCAGACCCGTGCGCTGCTCGAGCAGCAGCGCCGCCAGCTCGGACAGGGTCCGCCCCAGACGCTGCCGCGGCCGCCGGTGCCGCAGCTGCCGTGAGAGGCCGATGAGCCACGCCCTCGTCACGGGTTGCGCCGGGTTCATCGGGTCGCATCTCACCGAGCGGCTGCTCGAGCAGGGCGTCCAGGTCACGGGCGTGGACTGCTTCACGCCCTACTACGATCCGGCGCTCAAGCGCCGCAACCTCGAGACGGTCTTAGGCGATGCGAAGTTCCGCCTGATCGAGCTGGATCTCGGCGCCGACGACGTGAGCGGACTTCCCGAAGTGGACGTCGTCTATCACCAGGCGGCGCAGCCCGGCGTGCGGGCCTCGTGGGGGCGCGAGTTCGCCGTGTACACGACCCACAACATCCTCGCCACCCAGCGGCTGCTCGAGCGCTATCGGGGCACCCAGCTCGAGCGCTTCGTGTACGCGTCGTCGTCCTCGGTCTACGGGGACGCCGAGCGCTTCCCGACCGGGGAGGACCTGCTGCCGCGTCCGTTCTCGCCCTACGGGGTCAGCAAGCTCGCGGCTGAGCACCTCGTGCTGCTCTACAGCCGGAACTTCGGGCTCCCGGTGACGGCGCTCCGCTACTTCACGGTGTACGGGCCGCGCCAGCGTCCCGACATGGCGTTTCACCGCTTCTGCCGCGCGATGCTGCGCGGCGAGCCGATCACCGTGTACGGCGACGGCCGGCAGTCGCGCGACTTCACGTTCATCGCGGACGCGATCGAGGCGAATCTGCGCGCGTGGAAGCAGAGCGCCCCGCAGGGCGTCTACAACGTCGGCGGCGGATCACAGGTCGAGGTGCTGGAGGCGATCGCCATCCTCGAGCAGGTGCTGGGCGTCAAGGCCGAGGTAAGCTTCGAGCCGCGGCCCGCGGGCGATCCCCTGCGGACGCGGGCCGACGCGTCGCGTATCGCGGCCGATCTCGGATTCACGCCATCGACGCCGATCGCCCGGGGTCTCGAGGCCGAGGCGCTGTGGGCGCGCGGCCTCTACGCGGGAGCACGCACCTGAGCCTCCACGCGCCGCCGCGGGCGGTTTCCATGCTGGCGAGGCCCCGCATCACCATGGTGGTGCCGGCCTATAACGAGGCCGAGAGCCTGCCCGAGCTCCATCGCGAGCTGGTCCAGGCGCTCGAAGGTCTGGGGACCTGGGAGATCCTCTACGTCGACGACGGCTCGCGTGACGGCACCGACGAGGTCATTGCACAGGTCGCGGCCGGCGACTCCCGCGTGCGCGGCGCCATCCTGCGCCGCAACTTCGGCAAGTCGGCGGCGCTCGCCACCGGGTTCTCGCTCGCTCGCGGCGAATGGGTGGCGACGATCGACGCCGATCTCCAGGACGATCCGGCCGAGCTGCCGAAGCTGGTGGCCGCGCTGGAATCCGGATACGACATGGTCTCGGGCTGGAAGCAGAACCGGCAGGACCCGATCACCAAGACGATTCCATCGCGGCTCTTCAACTCCGTGACCTCGGCGGTCTCGGGGGTGAGGCTCCACGACTTCAACTGCGGCTTCAAGCTCTACCGGCGCGAGGTGACTGAGGCGCTCGAGGTCTACGGCGAGTTCCATCGCTTCCTGCCGGCGCTCGCGCACTGGCGCGGCTTCCGGGTCGGCGAGTGCCCGGTACGTCACCGCCCGCGCCGTTACGGCAAGAGCAAGTTCGGCGCGTCGCGCTTCGTGAACGGGTTCCTCGATCTCATGTCCGCCGCGTTCATCTCGACCAGCGCGCTCAAGCCGCTCCACGTGTTCGGCCGCATCGGGCTCATGTTCCTGCTGGCCGGCATGGGGCTCGCGCTGTGGTTCGTCGCGCTGTGGTTCCAGGGCGAGCCGATCCGCGTGCGCCCACTCATGCTGTTCGGCGCCGGACTCGTGCTGCTCGGCATCCAGCTCACCCTGATGGGCCTGCTCGGCGAGATGATCGCGCAGCTCGGCGCGCGGAACGATTATCCGCTGCGGCGGGCAATCAACCTGGAGGGCCGTGAGTGACCGGGAAGGGGAAGGCCGGAAGGCGGACCCGGTGAAGGCGTTCGTGCTCGCCGGCGGTCTCGGAACGCGGCTGCGGCCGCGGTTCGGGGACCTGCCGAAGGGCCTGGCGCCGCTCGGCAACCGCCCGTTCCTCGAGCGTCCGATCGAATGGCTCGTGAGCCACGGCATCCGCAGTGTCGTGCTGTGCGTGGGACATGGCGCGGACCAGGTGGAAGCGACCCTCGGTGACGGCTCGCGGCTCGGAGCCGCGATCACCTACTCGCCCGAGACCGAGCCGCTCGGCACCGGCGGGGCGCTCGCGAACGCCGCCCGCCACGCGCGCGGACCGGCGCTGGTGCTGAACGGCGACACGCTCGTCACCTGCGATCCGTGGCAGCTCGAGCGGGCGCGCTGGGAGACGGCGGCCCTCGGCGCCATCGCACTCTTCGAGTGGTCCGACCCGGGCTCCAAGGGGCGGGTCGAGACCGACGACCGGAGCCGCATCACGCGCTTCGTCGAGAAGGACCCGGCGCACCGCGGCCCCACCTGGGTGAACGGTGGGCTCTACGCGTTCTCGCCACATCTCTGGTCGAAGCTCCCGGACGGCCCTTCGTCGCTCGAGCGCGACGTGCTGCCGAAGCTCGCGGCCGAGGGCCTGCTGCTCGGCGTCCGCATGCCCGGCACGTTCTTCGACATCGGCACTCCGGAAGAGCACGAGCGCGCAGAACGGAGGTTGGTATGAAGAAACGGGCAACTTCCGGCGCGGCCACGCGCTTCTTTCGGGCGCGTGCGCCGCTTCGCATCTCGTTCTGCGGCGGCGGCACCGATGTGTCGCCCTATCCCGAGGAGCACGGCGGCCTGGTGCTCTCGGCCACCATCAACCAGTACGCCTACGCGTCGCTGCGGCCGCGCCGTGACCGGCGCTGGACGCTGTCGAGCCTCGACTACGACATGCTCGTGCGCTATCCGCACTCGCGCGCGATGCGGCTCGACGGCAACCTCGACCTCATCAAGGCCTGCGTGCAGGCGCTGTCGGTGCCGCGCGGCGCCGACCTGTGGGTGCACTCCGATGCGCCGCCCGGGTCGGGACTCGGCTCGTCCTCGACGCTGGTGGTGGCGCTGATCGGCGTGCTCGCGGAATGGAAGGGCGATTCGCTCCAGGGCTACGAGCTGGCGGAGCTCGCCTACCGCATCGAGCGTGAGGATCTCGGGCTCGCCGGCGGGCGCCAGGACCAGTACGCCGCGGCGTTCGGCGGGTTCAACTTCATCGAGTTCGGCGCCGATTCCACGGTGGTGAATCCGCTCCGCATCCCGCAGAACCTGATCCTCGAGCTCGAGGAGCGCCTGCTGCTCTGCTACATGGGCCAGACCCGGCAGTCGGCGAAGATCATCGAGCGCCAGATGGCGTCCTACCGCGCGGGCAAGCGCGCCACGGTGCGTGCGCTGGAGGAGCTCAAAGGCCAGACCCTCGAGATGAAGAAGGCGCTCCTGCTCGGGGATCTCGACGTCTTTGGCCGCCTGCTGCACGAGGCGTGGGAGAAGAAGAAGCGGCTCGATCCCGGCATCAGCACGGGACAGCTCGACGAGGTGTACCAGGCGGCGCGCAAGGCGGGTGCCGTGGGCGGCAAGATCACGGGCGCCGGCGGCGGTGGCTACTTCCTCTTCCTCACCCGCTTCGATCGGAAGCACGAGGTCGCGGCCGCGCTCAAGGCGCGCGGCGGGCAGCTCGTGCCGTTCCAGTTCGAGCGGCGCGGACTCCAGAGCTGGTCTTCGGCGCGGTGAGCGCCGCGCGGCGCATCGCGCTGGTCGGGCCGCTCGCGCCGTGGCGCGGCGGGCTCGCGCAGTACCTCGGGCTGCTCGGCGACGCGCTGATGCCGCACGCCGAGGTGCTCGGCATCACGTTCACCCGGCAGTACCCGGGGTTCCTGTTCCCCGGCACGAGCCAGGTCGATACCGCAGCCGAGCGCCCGCGGTTCCCGGTGGAGGCCATGCTCGACTCGATCGCGCCGTGGTCGTGGCGCGCGGCGGCGTCGCGGCTCGAGCGCTTCGCGCCGGGGGCGGTGGTGCTCAAGTGGTGGATCCCGTTCTTCGCGCCGTCGTTCGCCTCCGCGGTCGGCCCGCTGCGGCGGCGCGGCACGCGCGTGGTGCTCGTGTGCGACAACCTCGTCCCGCACGAGCGGCGTCCGTTCGACGACGCGCTCACCGGCTGGATGCTGCGGAACTCGGACGGCTACCTCGTGATGTCGGACTCCGTGGAGCGCGACCTCGACCACCTGAAGCCGGGTGCGCCGCGGCGCCGCGTGCCGCATCCGTTCTACGCGCAGTTCGACCGCGGCCGTTACGACCGCGCGAGCGCGCGAGCGAAGCTCGGAATCGGCGCGGGGGAGGAGGTGGCGCTTTTCTTCGGCTACGTCCGCCATTACAAGGGGCTCGACGTGCTGCTCGAGGCCTGGCCGCGGGTGCGCGCGCGGCGTCCGGTGAGGCTGGTCGTGGCCGGCGAATTCTACGAGGACGCGGCGTCCTACCGGGCGCTGGCGGCGCAGGCGGGCGGCGAACCCGCGGTGCGGCTGCTCGAGCGGTATCTTCCCGACGATGAGGTCGAAGCCGTCTTCAAGGCCGCGGACGTGGTGGTGCTGCCCTACCGCTCGGCGACGCAGAGCGGGGTGACGCACGTGGCGTACGCGCTCGGCGTGCCCGTGATCACGACCGACGTCGGGGGTCTCGCGGAAACCGTGGTGCCGGGACGCACGGGAATGGTGGCGCCGCCCGAGGATCCGGAAGGCCTGGCCGAGGCGGTGCTGCGCTACTTCGAGCAGGGGCTCGGGGGCGGCATGCGCGCCGAGGTCGCGAAGCTGCGCGACACGCACTCGTGGGACGCCCTCGCGCGCTCGACGCTCGATTTGGTGGATTCGCTCGCGCCCGGCCGCGGATGGGAGCGTTCCGCGTGAGCGCGGCCACCCGGGGGACGGCGTGGCGTCTCGCGCTCGCCGTGTTTCTCGTGTACGCGATCACCGGCGGCGGACGCATCGTCGGCAGCGACGAGGTCACGATGTTCGAATTGTCGCGCGCGCTGCTGCACGGCCGGATCGCGGTGCCCGAGGGGGCCACGCTCACGGGGCCCGACGGGCGTGCTTATACGAAAAATGCGGTGTTCCAGGCGGTGACGGCGTTGCCGCTGGTCGGGCTGTCGGAGCTGGCGAGCGGCGTGGTGCACGATCCCGTGCGGCGGATGCTGGCATCGCGCTTTGGCGGCTCGTTCTTCAATGCGTTCGTCACCGCGCTGATGCTGGGGCTGTTTTACATCACCGCTCGATACCTCGCGGTTTCTCCCCGGCGTTCGTTGGCCGCCACGGTGCTGCTCGGTTTCTCCACGCCGGTGTGGGTGTACGCCAAGAGCTTCATGGCGGAGCCGCTCCAGGGCCTGGGGCTGTTGCTCGCGCTCGCGGGGTCGGCGGGAGCGCTCGGCCGGCGCTCGGGATGGGCCGCGGCAGCCGGCGTGTTCATCGCGGTGTCGGCCAAGCTCAGCATGCTGCCGCTCGCGGCGGCGGTGTCACTGGTCTCGATCGGCCGTGCTCCCGAGCCCGGACGGCGGGGAGTGCTGGCGTCACCATTCTTGGCTTCGGTGCTGGGGTTCACCGCCGCGCTCGCGGGGCATGCCGTCTACAACGTCGCGCGGTTCGGCAATCCGTTCGAGTCGGGTTATGGCGCCCAGGCCACGGCTTCCGCCTACACGACGCCGTTGCTGGTCGGGGTCTACGGCCTGCTGCTCTCCTCGGGCAAGGGCGTGATGTGGTTCGCGCCGGCCCTGTGGATCGCGGCGCCCACCTGGCTCAGGAACGCGATCCCGGTGCGGTTCGCGCCCGCGCGCAGTGCCGGCCGGGAGTCGAAGCTGCAGGTCTGGCTCGAATCGCTCGACACCGAGGCGCGCGTGCGCTGGGGCGCATTGCTCGCGGCGGCCGCCGCGCTGCTCCTCTATGGAAGGTTCCAGCACTGGGCGGGCGACGGCTCGTTCGGCCCGCGCTACCTGCTGCCGGTGCTGCCCTGCGCGTTCCTGGTCGTCGCGCTCGCGCTCGAGCGCGGCAGCCGCACGGTGCGGCGGTGGGCCACGGTGCTCGGCGTTCTCGGCGTGCTGGTCCAGGTGGGCGGGGTCGGCATCTACTTCGGCGCTCAGATGCGCGAGGCGGGCGACTATCCCTACACCCTGCCGCTCGAGCACCCGCGCTTCATGAGCGACAGCCACTTCAATCCGCGCTTCACGCCGATCGCGGACCACTGGCGGATGTTGATCCGCAACGGCTCGGAGCACCTGGCCGGCCATGCGCCGCGAATCGGGGGCGCCGCCCCCGATGAATCCGCCGCGCCGGCCGGGCGGCTCGGTATCGATGCCGCCGACCAGGAGCGGCTGCTGCACGCGCTCGATTTCTGGTGGCTCTATCTGGAGTACGGCGGCGTGCCGCGTGCGCCGGTGTGGATCGCGGTGCTCGTCCTCAAGCTCCTGGGCCTCGTCAGCGCGGTGGCCGCGTGGCGCGCCATCCTGCGCGAGACGGCCACATGAAGACGCTCACGGTGATCGTGCTCAACTGGAACGGCCTCGCGGACACGCGCGCCTGCCTGGCCTCGCTCGCGCGCTGCGAGACGCCGTCCGGCTGGAACGTGCGCATCCTGGTCGTGGACAATGGGTCGACTGATGGCTCCGCGGCGGCGCTGCGCGCCGAATTCCCGGCGAACGAGCTGCTCGCGCTCCCCGAGAACCGGCGCTTCGCCGGCGGCAACAACGAAGGGCTGCGCGTCGCGCTCACGCGCGGGGACGATGCGGTGATGCTGCTCAACAACGACACCGAGGCCGATCCTCGCCTGTTCGTGGAGCTGGTGGGCGCGCTCGAGCACGACGCCTCCGCCGGCGCCGCCGCGCCGCTCATCCTGTTCGGCGCCCCGAGCACCCGGATCTGGTACGCGGGAGGGCGCCTGATCCCGGCACTCGCCCATGCTTCACATCGAGGGTTGCGCGAGCAGGAGCGTGGACAGTGGCGGCAGACCGAGCCGACCGGGTATCTCACCGGCTGCTGCCTGCTGGCCTGGAGTTCGGCGTGGAAGCGCGTCGGGCTGCTCGACGAGCGCTACTTCATCTACGCCGAGGACGCCGACTGGTGCCTGCGCGCACGCCAGGCGGGATTGCGTCTGCTGTTCGTGCCGGCGGCCCGGCTCCGCCACAAGGTGTCGGCTTCGACCGGCGCGGCGAGCCCGTTCAAGATCTATCACCGCCTGCGCGCGAACGCGTCGATGTTCGCGCGCCATGCGCGGAGCATCGCGCGACTCACGTGGGCGCCGGCATTTCTCGCGCAGCAGGGCGCGCTGTTCGCCTGGCTGCTCGTGCGGGGACAGGCGCCGGCGGCGCTCGCGGTGCCGCGTGCGCTGTGGGACGCCGTGCGCGGCGTGCCGGCGGGGGAGGCGCGGCTGTGAGCCTCGAAGTCCGCCGCCCCGCGCGCGAGCCCGACGAAGCCCCGCTCTTCCTGCACGAGCTGATCGATCTCGCACCGGCCGGTGCGCGTGTGCTGGACGCCGGCTGCGGCCCGGGCTCCTGGAGCTACGCCGAGCGTCCGGACCTCCGCATCACCGGGTTCGACGTAAAGTTCCCACCGGGGCCGCCGGCACCTGCCGCTCACGTCTCGGTGTTCGGCGGCGACCTCGCGCGGCTCCCGCTCCGCTCCGACGCGTTCGATCTCGTGATCTGCCACTACGTACTCGAGCACGTCACCGCGCTCGAGGCCTGTTCCGACGAGCTGGCGCGTGTGACGCGGCCGGGCGGGACGCTCTACCTTTCGGTCCCGCGCGCGGCCTCGTTCGACGATCGTCTTTATCGCTTCGCGGGATACTTCGCCAAGTACGCCCTGGGGAAATTCAAGAAGCGCATCGAGCACCAGCAGCGCTTCGACCTGAATGCCCTGCTCGACCTTTTCTACGCCCGCGGCATGGAGCTTTCGGCGCTGGCGCGGGTGCCGGCCGGGTTCTCGTGGATGAACGATCCGCGCACCAAGTCTCTGCAGAGCCCATTCACGGAATTCGTGGCCGGGCTCCAGCGCGTGCTCGGCGTCGACCTCGGGCGCGACGCGAACTACGTGCTTCGATTCCGGAAGACCGGCGCGCGCGGGCTGCGCCGCGTCACCCACGTGTGCCGCGAGTGCGGCGAGCATGCCGAGCTGGACGGCGCGCCGCCGTGGCCCGACCGCTGGACGTGTCCGTGGTGCGGGAAACCCAATCCGCTCGGCGGAGCCCGCTAGCCTCCGAAGCACGGTCATGGGATGAGTCGTTGACGGTGCCGGACGTGAGGCCGATAATCTGCGCCCAGCAGTCCGCGTCCGGAGCAAGGTGCCGCCATGATCCCTCCTGTCATCCGCAGCCTGATCCCCTTGCTCCTCGTGGCCGCCATGCCCGCTGCCGCGAATGCGGCGCCCCCGTTCACGAACATCGGCGCCGGGCTCACCCCGCTCTGGGGTGGCTCCGCGCAGTGGGGCGATTTCGACGGCGATGACGACCTCGACGTCCTCATCTGCGGAAGGCTCGGGGAGACGTTCACCACCCGTGTCTTTCGCAACCCGGGGAGTGTCCCGTTCGTCCTCCACGCCGAGCTGCCTGGCGCTCTGGATGCCAGGTGGGGCGACTACGACAACGACGGCGACCTCGACATTGTGGGCTACGGCGTCTACCGGAACGATGGGGGGGCTTCACCCTGGTGCATCCCGCCGACTTTTACTGGCAGGCGGTCGCGTGGGCCGACTACGACAGCGATGGCGACCTCGACCTCGCTGCGGCCGGCCCCGACTATCCGATTCTCAGACATATCCGTGTTTTCGAGAACCAGGGCCCGGCAGGCGGAGATCCGTTCGTCGATTCGGGAATGACGCTCCCCGGCCTCGACACGTGGCCCACTCTGGATTGGGGGGATCTCGATCGCGACGGTGATCTCGACCTGCTGGCCACGGGAAGCGACTCGATTGGCCCGTCGGCGAGGATCTTCGTCAACTCGGACGGGACGGAGACCTCGACTTCGCCGTCACTGCCCTGGTCGCCAAAGTGTCGAGGCTCTACCGCTCCAACATGGGAAGCGGCTTCAATCTGGTCCTGCTGTCCTTCACGCCCGTAGAGGGCGGCTCACTGGCGTGGGGCGATTATGACAACGATGGCTGGTCCGATCTCCTGGTCACGGGGTTGAGCCAGCTGCCACTACCGCAAGGCTACGCACCCGTGTCCGAGCTCCATCGCAACTTGCACAACGGGACGCTCGCCAACATGGGAGCCGTGACCGTTCCGGCGAGCGCCTCGAGCTCGGTGTGGGGCGACTACGACAACGACGGCGACCTCGACATCCTGCTCGTGGGGGCCGATTACGTCTCCACCAGCTATGGACGGATCTACCGGAACGAGAACCCGACTCCGAACACACCGCCGCAGGCGCCGGGAGGGCTCTCGACCTCCACGCCGAACGCAGGCTGGACCCGCTTCGCCTGGACGCTACCGACGGACGCCGAGACCCCGTCGCTCGGGCTCAGCTACAACCTGAGAATCGGGACGACGCCCGGCGGATGCGAAATCATGTCTCCGATGACCTCGCCCGCCGGATGGCGGCGCTTGGCCCGCATGGGGAACGCCGACCGCAATACCGAGTGGCGGCTCAAGCTTCTCCGCGGGACCTACTACTGGAGCGTTCAGGCAATCGATGCCGCGTTCGCGGGATCGCCCTTCGCTCCCGAGCAGATTGTTTCCGTTACCACCGCCGTTCCAGACGAGGCTCTTTCCGAGCGGGTCGTGATTCGGGCATCGCCCAATCCATTCACTTCCTCAACGGCGATCGATTTCACATTGGCCGCGGCGACATCGGTCCGGATCACGATCCGGGATCTGAGCGGGCGCAGCGTGCGCGTTCTGGGGGAGCGCGAATGGCCGGCGGGCCCACATCGCATCGCCTGGGACGGCGCCATGGACAACGGCGCTCCCGCGCCGAGCGGGATCTACTTCGCCTCCCTCTTCACCCCGAACGGGGGAGATCGACTCCGCATCGTCCGCCTGCGCTGAGCGCCGGGCACGACGCACCGCCGCTTGCGCGGTGCGCGGCCAGCCGCTACTGCTCCTCCCCGGATTCGCCCTCTATGGGAGGCTGCGATGTACCTCTTCCTCAAGCTGCTGCACGTGATGGCGGTGGTGGCGTTCCTCGGCAACATCGGGATCGGCGTCTTCTGGGAGGCGCACGCGGCGCGCACCAAGGACCCGCGCCTGATCGCTCACGTCATGGAGGGCATCATCCGCTCCGACCGCTGGTTCACGAACCCGGGCGCCATCCTGATCGTGGTGTTCGGCGTGTGGGGCGCGATCGTCGGCCATCATCCGATCATGCGCACCGACTGGATCCTGGGATCGATCGTGCTGTTCGCGGTCTCGGGCGTGGTGTTCGGAGTCCGCCTGGTGCCCCTCCAGCGGAAGATGCTGGCCGCGGCGAAGGCCGGCGACCTCGGCGCCTACGAGGGGCACGCCCGCTCGTGGAAGCTCTGGGGAGCGATCGCGCTGATCGCGCCGCTGCTCGCCATGGTCCTCATGGTGCTCAAACCTTCGCGGTGACAGCTCCGGGAAAGCGGCAGGCGTGCGCGAGACGCTGAAGCGCCTGGGCGCCGAGTCCATCGTCTACGGCTTCGGCCAGGTGACGGGCCGCGCCGTCCAGCTCCTGCTGGTGCCCATCCTCACGCGCGCCCTCACGCGCGGCGAGTACGGCATCGGCGAGTTGGTGGCCGGCTACTCGCAGATGGCCCTGCTCATTCTCGTCATGGGCATGGACGGGGCGCTGGCGAGGTTCTTCTACGAACAGCCGGACCGCGAGGCGCGCATCCGCATGGCGTCGAGCTCGCTGGTGTTCCGGCTCGGGACGAGTCTCGCCGCGACGGCGGCGATCGCGCTCTTCGCGGGGCCGCTGGCCGGCCAGCTCATGAGTGGTGAGGCCTATCGCAAGTACATCCTGCTCGGCGCGGCGGCGCTGCCGTTCACGCTGCTGGTGATGTTCTCGAGCGACGTCCTGCGGGTCACGTTCCAGCCCTGGAAATTTATAGGTTTGAACTTCGTTCAAACAGTGTGTGTGACGGGGCTGTCGCTATACTTCGTGCTGGTCGTGAAAACCGGCGTCGTGGGCGTGCTCTATGGCCGGCTCATCGGTGACGCAGTGGCTGCCATCATTGGATTGGTGCTGACGCGGCACTCGATCGTGCCGCGCTTCAGCCGCACGGTGCTGCGCCGGATGCTGTCCTACGGCCTGCCCTCGGTGCCGGCGGCGTTCTGCTTCGGCCTGATCGCCGCCGCGGACCGCTACGTGCTCCAGCGCACCCGCTCGATCGAGGAGGTGGCGGTGTACTCGGTCGCGCTCAAGTTCTTCGCGGTGGTGTCCATCACGATCTCGGCGTTCCAGCTGGCGTATGGGCCGTTCGCCTTCGCGCGCGCGAAGGAGCCCGATGCGCCCCGGCTCTACGCGCGCGTGTTCGCGCTCTACCTCGCCGGCAGCGCGCTCGGCGCGCTCACCCTCGGGGCGTTCGCACCGGAGCTGGTGCGGTTCCTCGCCCCGGTGGAGTACGCGGGCGCGGCACGGCCCGCCCTGTGGCTGGGCTTCGCGGCGATCGGTCTGGGCGGCTACGCCGTGGCGTCGCTCGGCATCGGGCTCGCGCTGCGGACGCCGCTGCTCGCGTGGTGCTCGGGCATCGGCGCCGCGGTCGCCATCGCGGCCCAGCTCACGCTCACGCCCCGATTCGGGATCGAGGGTGCCGGTGCGGCCACGTTCCTGGGGTATTTCGCCACGGCGTTCGTCACGTACGCGATCGCCCAGCGCGTGCACCCATTGCCCTACCGGGGACTGCGCATGCTCCTGCTGCTGGCGGGAGCGCTCGGACTCGGATTCGCGCTGCAGCGCCTGGTGCCGGCCGGATTCGCGGGAGCATTGGTGAAGCTGGCGGGTATCGCGGCCTTTGCCGCGGTATGTTTTGCGCTTCGAATCTGGAAAGACTCGGGATCCGTCGCGGGCTGGGTCGCCGCTCCATCGCTTTCGGAGAAATGAAACATGCCTGATCAGGATCTCTGGGCCGATATTGATAAGTACCTTGGCGACACTCTTGTGCCCGAAGACGAGGCCCTGACGCACGCGCTCGAGACCAGCGCCGCCACCGGTCTGCCCGCGATCCAGGTGGCGCCCAACCAGGGCAAGTTCCTGATGCTGCTCGCGCGACTCATGCGGGCGAGCGCCATTCTCGAGATCGGCACGCTCGGCGGCTACAGCACGATCTGGCTCGCCCGGGGGCTCGAGCCCGGCGGGAAGCTGATCACACTCGAGTACGACGCGAAGCACGCCATGGTCGCACGCGCGAATCTCGAGCACGCCGGCCTCGGGAGTGTCGTGCAGATCATCCAGGGCCCCGCTTTGGAGACGCTGTCGCGACTGATCCAGGATCGCAATAGCTTTGACTTGATCTTCATAGATGCCGACAAGCCCGCGCTCTCGGAATATTTCGATTTGGCTCTGCGCTTGTCGCACAAAGGCAGCGCGATCATCACGGATAACGTAATCCGCGAGGGCGCCGTACTCCGCCCCGGCGCCGATCCCAACGCCGACGGCGTCCGGCGGCTAATGGAGCGCATGAGGAACGAGCCCCGCGTGAGCGCAACGGCGCTCCAGACGGTCGGCATCAAGGGTCACGACGGCTTCGCAATGGCCGTCGCCCTCGAAGGGCCTTCATCGCGAGCCTGATCCATCGGTTCCCACAAACGCTCAGCTGCCAAGCCGCGTTTCCTGGCCATGAATCCGGCGCCGAAGATTTGCTCGGCTTCGTACTGATTGTGCGCCCGGCATCTCAGCCGCATCCCATCGATCGTCGCGTGACCTCCGCGGGCAAATGGCTCGACATGATCAAACTCAAGATATCTTCGCGAATCACAGCGATGGCCTGAATCGCTGACGAACGTGCAGCGCCCCTGATCACGCTTCCAGACCTCGCGCCGGACATGCGCGGGAACCGTCCGAGTACCGGAGGCTAGCCGACGCGGAGGCCGAGGCGCGTGGGTCTCGGCGCGCTTTCGCTTGCGCAGGTCCTCCACCAGCCGCTTCAGGCCATCTTTGAGAACCTCCGCGACATCTTCAGACGGCTGCGAATGGCTCAAGAGAGACTTCGCCTCTTCGAGCAAGTCCCGGAATTCATGGTCGATCGTGATCTGAAGCGCGAAACGCCTGGGAGACAAGGGCTCCAGACGAACCGGCCGCACGGCCGGCTGTGAACAATGCGAAATCATTGGCTTTTCAACTGACGCTAGCGTCAGTTCCGAATCCATCAACTGATCAGGAGCTGGAGACACCGTTGCAACGCCGGGGACCCGGAACTCCGCTCCACAACCCACGCCACTCCGGAGGGCCGTGATCCGGTGAGCAACATCCGGGCGCGGGAACCGCTCCGCCAGCAGCAGTTCGATTTCAGACTTGTTCTTGCAGGCTGCTGCCAGGATCAACTCGCCGTGATTCGCCCGGGTCAGGTGCGGCGCCAGGAGTACGACGGCCGTCAGGTGCAGGCGGCCACCGGCGATGGCCTCGAAGATCGCTGGATGCTTCCGCGCGGCCCGGGCCGCACGAATGCGACGATACGTCCCGCCCTCGGACAGCTTCAGCTCGCGAACGCAGTACTCGAACATCGACGGATAGCCCTCGGGCACGTAGAGCTTCCGCCGGTCGAACTCGGCGATGTGGGCGATGAACATGGCGGTGCTGCTCCGCTCCTGGGATCCCCAGGTGAACAGACCGCGACGCAGCTCGGCGTCCTTCAGGTGCTCCAAATGATACGCGCGCATGAGATGAAACCTTTCTCGGGGGCGCGCTCTGTGTACACAGCCGTCGTGGCCGCGCGTGTTCTTTGTATCACGAGGTATTTCGACGCACGCAGATCGCACTACAGCGCCGATCGCAGCGCATCTCGTGTTTTCGCGATGTCGCGAAGCGAAGTGCGACGTGAACGTGTCGGGTGCGTGTCATGCGCGACTGGATCGCACGACGCTGCGCCCGATGCGCTTCATCTCTGCAGCCTGTCAAGACAAGTATTTCGCCGGCCTCACGAATTGACCTGCTCCGGAGCGAGTTCGCGGCAACTTGCGCTGGCGCAAGCTCGCGGGCATTGATTCGCAGAAGCGGACCGCGCGCCGCCGGCCCGCGCACCCAGAGAACGCCCGCCAATGAAGCCCCGCCGCCGCACATTGCCATGTTTCCCGGACCTGCCTAGAGTGTCCTACTGAACGAGTGTGCGGGGGCACTTCCAGGCCCCTTCAACGGGAGGGACCCAGGGAACATGTGCGGGATTGCGGGCATCCATCTTCGTGAAGGCCACGTGTCGCTGGCGCGGCTGCGCCGCATGTCCGAGATCCTCCAGCACCGCGGTCCCGATGACGAAGGCATCGTGTTGCTGGATCCCGCGCGACGCGGCCACCTGACGCTCGCCGGCATCGATACCCCGCAGGACGTCCTCGCCAGCAACCTGCCCTTCTCGCCGGGGAAGAGCGCCGGCAATCCAGTCGACGCCATCTATCGCGTCGGACTCGTCCACCGCCGGCTTTCGATCCTGGATCTCTCGCCGACCGGCCACGGACCCATGAGCGACCGCGACGCGAAGCTGTGGATCACGTTCAATTCCGAGATTTATAACTTTGTAGAACTCAAGCAGGAGCTCAAGCAGCTCGGCCACGGGTTCATCGGTACGAGCGACACCGAAGTCATTCTTGCTGCCTACCGACAGTGGGGAAAAGCGTGCCTGCAGCGATTCAACGGCATGTTCGCCTTTGCCCTGTGGGACGCGGACCGCCGCGAGCTGTTCTGCGCGCGTGATCGGCTCGGCGTGAAGCCTTTTTACTATCAATGGCGCGCGAACGAGTTCGCCTTCGCCTCCGAGCCCAAGGCGCTCGTGCTCACCCAGGAAGCGCCGATCCGCGCGCGGCTCGAAGCGGTCCGCGATCTGGTGGCGCTCGACTGGGTGGACCATCGCCAGGGCACCTTCTTCGAGGGTGTCGAACAGCTACCGCCCGGCCACTCGATCTCGATCGGGCCCGAGGGCGTCCGTCTCGAGCGGTGGTGGGGGCTCGATCCGTCGCGCCGCGCGACCGGCAACCCGGTCGAATGGGAGCACGAGTTCGAGCGACTCTTCACCGACTCGGTGCGACTCCGCCTGCTGCGGGCCGACGTCGAGGTCGGCTCGTGCCTCTCGGGTGGCCTCGATTCCTCGGCGGTCGTGACCACGGCGGCGATGCAGCTCGAGAAACCCGTCCACACGTTCACCTGTGCCTACGACGAAGGCCCGGCGTTCGACGAAAGATCCTATGTGAAGCTCGTTGCCGAGAAGTCCGGGGCCATTTCACAGACCATCGTCCCGACCGGTGACGATTTCTGGGAAGTCTTCGATCACATCGCGGCGTCGCAGGACGAGCCCACCGCCGGTCCCGGGCTCTACTCCCAGTGGAAGGTGATGGAGCTCGCGAAGAGCGCGAAGCTCAAGGTGCTGCTCGACGGCCAGGGCGGCGACGAAACGCTCGCCGGCTATTGGCGCTACCTGCCGATGCGGCTCCGCGACCTGCTCGCCGCCGGCGACTTCGGCGGCTTCACGAAGTTGTGGCCGCACGTTGCGGATCGCCTCGGAGTGCAGACCACGCTCGGTCTCGTGCTCGAGCCGTGGCTGCCCGCGGCAATCATCGATCCCCTGCGCCGGCGCTTCGGCCAGGGCAAGGACCGCGTGCTCGGCCCGGCGCTGCGCAAGCTCCCGCCCATGCCGCGCCCCATCGCGACCAACGCGTTCCCGACCGCGCTCTCGCGCCAGCTCGCGTTCGACACCACCGAGCGCCTGCTGCCGTCGCTGCTCCGTTACGAGGATCGCAACAGCATGGCGTTCGGCATCGAGACGCGGTTGCCGTTCCTCGACTACCGGCTGGTCGAGCACGTCTTCGCGCTGCCCGACGAGCAGAAGCTCGACGGCACGACGAGCAAGTCCATCCTGCGGCGCGCGCTCGCGAACCGGGTTCCTCGGCCGATCCTCGACCGCCGCGACAAGATGGGTTTCGAGACTCCGACCGACCTCTGGCTCCGCGGACGCCACGCGGGCGAGGTGAGACGCCGTCTCACCCTGCAGGGTCCGCTGCACGAGTGGATCGAGCTGTCGTCGCTCACCGACGAGCTGGACGAGTATCTCGCCGGTCGACGTCCGATCGGTTACCAGGTGTGGCGGTGGCTCGCGCTCGACGCCTGGGCGCGGCGCTACCTCACCGGCGATGCGCGCGCCATGCCGCGCGCGCCCCGCGTTCCTTCCTCTCCGATCCACCGGCGGCTGCGCACTCGATGGGTGCGACCGGCCGCCTGATTCGTGGATCTCGTCGTCCTCTCGGAAGTCCGCTGGAGCTACTTCCGTACCCGGAAGCAATTCCTGCTGTCGCGGTTTCCGGACCGCTGGCGGATCCTCTTCGCGCAGCCGCCGGGCGGCGGGGCCGAGGACCCGTGGGAGCCGAAGCGCGAAGGCAACGTGGTTTATTTCACGGTGCCATTCCTGAAGCCCGGTACGCGAAATGCCATTTACAACCAGGTCACGAGTACATCGATCGGCCGCTCGATCATCGAGCGCACCGCCGAAGCCCATCTCAGAAAAATGCTGGTGAAGCTCGGCGCGGAGCCGCTTCCGACCGTGCTCGTCTCCAACATCTATGCGGTCCGCGCGCTTTCAAGGCTCCCGAGGAAGCTGGTAGTCTACGACTTCAACGACAGCCCGTTTCAGTTCGCCGGTTCTCCGGCGTGGGCGAACGAATACTGGAACCGTACCCGCGCGCTCGTGGACCTGTTCTTCGTGGTCTCCGAGCACTACCGTTCCGAGCTGGCCCGCGAGACCGACCGGCCGCGGATCCTGCTCGGCAACGGAGTCGAGTGGGAGCGGTTCCGGACCCCGCATCCCGTGCCCGCGGAGCTCGCGTCTCTGCCGCGGCCCCTGATCGGCTACGTGGGCCTGATGTCGCACTTCCTGTGCTTCGACACTCTGGAGGCGTTGCGCGTGAATCGGCGTGGAGGAACGCTGGTGCTGATCGGCCCCGGCTCGCCCGCAACGGATTCCGCGGTGCAGGCACTCGCGTCGCGCGAAGGGGTCCGTGTACTCGGTTCAAAGCCGTATGAAGAAATACCGGCCGTGATGCAGGCGCTCGACGTCGGATTGATTCCATTCCGGGCTGACGACCGCCACGTCACCGGTATCAACCCCAACAAGATCTATCAGTATCTCGCGGCCGGAACGCCGGTCGTCTCCACGCCGGTCCTGGATCTGGCGGAGGAGCGGCCCTGGATTTCGTACGCGAAGAGTCCGGGGGAGATGGTCCAGGCCGTCCACGCCGTCCTCGATGCGAAGCCCGACCGGGACGCCGCCGCGCTGCGCGCAAAGCCCCACGACTGGGAGAATCTCGCCCTGCGCATGGTGACGGAGATCGAGAAGGCGGTCGCCGGGGCGCCCGCCGGGAACCGGGAGCGTGCTTCCGAGGTATCTCGATGATGGCGAAACCCCACCTGGGAAGCGCATGACCGAAAAACGCCGGCGGCGCGCCGAGAAGGGCCCGGCCGCGGACCCGAAACCCTCCGGTCCGCGCCTCACACCGACCGCGGTGGCGGCCCTGATCCTCGGGCTCCTCGTCATCCTGTTCTTCAACGAGGTCACAGTCGGCGGCAAGACGTTCGTGGCGCCCGACGCCACCGCACCCGCCGGCTTCGTGCGCGTCGGCGAGCAGTCGCTCACGCACGATCACGTGTACCCGCTGTGGAACCCGTACGTGTTCCTCGGCATGCCCTCGTTCGCGAGCGGCGGCTACAACCCGTGGATCTATCCGCCGGACTGGCCGGTCGCCATCCTCCAGAAGGTGCTGCCGCTCCCGGAGCTGACGTGGCTCCTCCTTTATTACTTCCTGGGCGGGTTTTTCCTGTTCCTGCTCGCGCGGGAATGGGGCGCGCGGCCCGAGGGCGCCCTGCTCGCCGCGGTCGCGTTCGTGTTCGCCCCCAACCTGGTCGCGGTCGGCTCCCACGGACACGGCAGCCAGCTCGTGAACTCGGCGTACCTGCCGCTGCTGCTGTGGCTCGCGACCCGCTGGATGCGGAACGGCCGGCTCTCCGATCTCGCGCTGCTCGGCATCGCGGGCGGATTCCAGCTGCTCCGCGGACACGTGCAGATCTGCTTCTACTCGTGGATGGCGGTCGGGCTCTACGCGCTCGTCGAGACGCTCGCCGCCGCGCGCGACCCGAAGCGGATCGGTGCCACGCTCGCCCGCGCCGTGGCGGTCGGCGGCGCTGCGGCAATAGCATTCGGGATCGCGGCGTTCTACAACCTGCCGCTTCGCGATTACGCGCAATGGTCGATCCGCGGCTCGGGCGCCGGCGGCGGTGTGGCGGTGGACTACGCCACCGCGTGGTCGCTCGGTCCCTGGGAGCTGCCGAGCATCGTGGTGCCGGGCTGGGCCGGATTCGGCGGCGCCACCTACTGGGGCGGCATGCCGTTCACCGACTACCCCAACGCCTTCGTCGGCATGGTGACCGTGGCCCTCGCGCTGCTCGCGTTCGCGGCGCCGGCCGCCGCGCCGCGGCTCAAGGCGTTCGCGCTGGCGCTGGCCGCGTTCTCGCTGCTGGTCGCCTTCGGCAAGTACACGCCGTTCTACGGATTCCTCTACGAGCACCTTCCGCTCTTCAACAAGTTCCGCGTGCCGGTGATGATCGTGATCCTGTTCCAGCTCGCGGCGTGCCTCGGGCTGGCCTGGGGCTGGACCACCGCACTCGACGCCGCGCGCCTTCCGGCGGAACGCCGGAAGCTCGTCGAGCGCGTGCTCCTCGGCGGCGGTATCGCGCTCGCCGTGCTGTTCGTCGCGGGCGTGATGGGCCAGGGGATGTGGCGCGAGGGTTACATCGCGCGGGCGCTCTCGATTCGGGGCGCCGAGGGTTATTCGGCCGAGGCCGCTTCGCTCGCCTACCGCGGCTACGTCTCGGATCTCGCGCGCGCGTGCCTCTACGGGCTGGCCGCGATCGGCCTCGCATTCCTCGCGATGCGCGGCACCGTGGCCGCCACGCTCACGACCGCGGGCGTGCTCGCGCTGATCGGCATCGAGCTCTTCCCGATGAGCCACCGGCTGATGGAGCCCGTGATCGGCGATCCCCTCCAGCGCAATCTCGACATTGGCCGCGACGACATCGTGGACTTCCTCGAGAAGGCCGGGCCGCCCGGCACCTTCCGCATCCTTCCCGTCGAGCAGTCGGACTTCCAGAACAACCGCTACTCGGGATTCGCCATCGCCTCGCTCGGTGGCTATCACGCCGCGAAGCCGCAGCTCATTCAGGACTTCCTCGACGCGCAGCTCGCGTTCAACTACGGCTGGATGCGGCTGCTCAACATCCGCTATCTCGTCACCCGCCAGCCGCTCGAGGGCCTGCCGCCGTTCCTCAAGGAGGTGCACCGGGGGACCGGCGTCGTGTACGAGAACCTGCTCGCGCTCCCGCGCGCGACGGTGGTGGACCGCTACCGGGTCGTGACGCCGGCGAAGGCGATCCTCGATTCGGTGAAGAACGCCGAGGACAGCGCCCCGCTCACCTATCTCGAGAAGGAGCCCGGCACCGCGATCGGCCCCGCTCCGGACGCGACCGCCCGCATCACCTCCTATCGGCTGAACGACGTGACGATCGATGTGGACAACCCGGGTCCGGGGGCGGGCCTGCTCCGCCTCGCCGATGCCTGGTACCCGGACTGGAAGGCGACCGTGAACGGCCGGCCGGCCGAGGTACTCAAGGCCGACTACCTGCTGCGTGCGGTGGTGGTGCCGCCCGGCAAGCACACGGTCGTGTTCCGATTCGATTCGAGCCCGATGCGCACCGGGCTCGCGATCTCCCTCGCGAGCCTCGGCGCCGCGCTCGCGCTCCTCGTAGTGGACCTGCTCGCCCGGCGCCGCGCGCGGATTCCCACCCCGGCCGCGGAGGCCGCCCCGGGGGCCGTCGCATGAAGCGGCTGGTGATCGTGCCCACCTATAACGAGCGGGAGAACATCGAGCCCCTGCTCACGCGCCTGCTCGCGCTCCCGTACGACCTCAACGTGCTGGTGGTCGACGACGGCTCGCCGGACGGCACCGGCGCCTTCGTCCGCGACTGGATGGCGCGCAACCCGCGCATCCACCTGATCGAGCGCGCGGGGAAGATGGGGCTCGGCTCCGCCTACCGCGCGGGCTTCCGTTACGCGCTCGAGCACGGCGCCGAATACATCTTCGAGATGGACGCCGACTTCTCGCACGATCCCGACAGCATCGGCACGTTCCTCGAGCACGCCGAGCGTGCCGACGTGGTGCTCGGCTCGCGCTACCTGCACGGCGTGACCGTGGTGAACTGGCCCATCCAGCGGCTCGTCCTCTCGTACCTCGCGAACCGCTACACGCGCTTCGTCACCGGGCTGCCGGTCAACGACGCCACCGGCGGCTACAAGTGTTTCCGGCGCCGTGCGCTCGAGTCGGTGAACCTCGACAAGGTGCAGTCCGACGGCTACGCCTTCCAGATCGAGATGTCCTTCAAGTGCTGGAGGAAGGGCATGACGATCGTCGAGATCCCGATCATGTTCGTCGACCGCCGGGCCGGCAGCTCCAAGATGAGTCGCCGCATCATCTGGGAGGCGGTATGGATGGTGTGGAAGCTCAGGCTCGTCGATCTCTTCGGCCGCGTGGAGTAGTCATGAACCGGTTCTGGCGCGGCCTCGGGCCCGCCACCTTGATTCTCGTCACACTCGCGCCGCCGGCCTCGGCGCAGGCGCGGAGCGGCGCCTGGACCAGCTGGCTGCGCGCCTACCGCTACACGGAGATGATCGCCGACACGACCGAGGTCTGGTGCTCGACGCTCCAGGCCGGGCTGCTGCGCTTCGACCGCGTGTCGCACACCTTCGAGCAGTTCGTGCGCGAGCCGAGCGGCGTCGCCAGCAATGCACTCACCGCGCTCGCCCGGGACCGCACCGGGCGACTGTGGGTGGGGACCGACGGCGCCGGGATCAGCCACCGCGATCCGGACGGCCGCTGGGGCCTGGTCAGCGAATTCGATGGCCTGCGGTCCCAGGTCATTACCTGCCTGCATACGGTGGGGGACACCGTGCTGGCCGGCACCCCGGCCGGACTCGCGTTCTGGAACGGCCGCACGGTTACGAGCCTGCCCGATGGCGTCAATCCATCGCCGTTCGGCAGTGACACCGTCACTGCGATCGTCGTGGACGATGATTCGGTGTGGATCTCCACGCTCGACGGCGTCTACCTCGCGCGCTTGAGCGACCAGCTCCAGACGTGGCAGCGGTTCGTCACCGGGCTTCCCACGGTGCGCGTCGAGATGCTGGCCTTCGACGGGACCGACCTGTTCGCGTTCTCCACCGACGGGGCGTGGGTCACGCCGTTCCGCTGGAACGGCGTCCAGTGGGTGCGGCAGGGTGGACTCGGCGGGTTCCGCGCGATCCACGACGACCGCGGCACCGTGATCGCGGCGACCGCCGGCGGTCTCTTCCGCTGGAGCGGCACGGGCTGGATCGCCTATCCGGGGGCGCCGATCTCGCGCCAGCCGCGCGATCTGTGGTTCGTGCCGGCGATTGCGCCGGACGGCACGGTCTACGCCGCCAACCGCGACGGCGTGGTGGAGCAGGCGCCGGCTGCACCGTGGCCCAATTACCCCGCGCCGTCACCGCCCGGGAACAACGTCACGAACATCGCGATCGACGGTCCGCGGGTCTACGTGAACACCGCGGAGGAGGGAATCGGACGTTTCGATGGGACGAAGTGGAAGATCTGGCCCTCCGGTCCCTGCCGTCTGCCGGGATGCAATCCCGACACCGCCTTCCAGAATGCGGCATTCGCGTTCGCGCTCCTCATCCAGCCCGGCGGTCCCAAGTGGTTCGGAACCTGGGGGGTCCCCGACCTGGCAGCCAATACGCCCGGCGCGATCGAGTTCCTCGACGACTCGGTGGATCCGCCGTCGTTCACGCGGCTCTCGAGCTGGCCGGGCGACCTCGTCAGCGTGCGCCACACGTTCGCCGTGGGCAGCACCGTGGATTCGGCGGGCGGCATCTGGCTCGGCATGGACAGCCCCCAGCGCGAGACCCCGGCGTTCCTCCCGATCGGAATCGACGAGTACGACAGCACGGGCGCCTACGTCGCGACGTGGGGCACGGCGGAGGGGCTCCTCACGGGCCGCATCCTGAGCCTCATCACCGACCGGAACGGTCGAGTGTGGTTCGGAACGACGGGAAGCGGGGTCCAGTACTTCGATCCGCCGGCCGTGGCACAAGGCTTCTTCCGCACCACCGATCAGCCCACGCTCGACGTGCGCGGCCTCGCCCTCTCCGGGGACACACTCTGGGTCCAGTCCTCGAACGACGTGCGCTGGTACAACACCCTGAACGCCCAGTTCCGCGCGCTCTACCCCGTGCTGGCGGCGCCGCCCGACGTCGCGGGTCATCCGCTCGAAGTCGGGGCCGACGGCAGCGTGTGGGCGGGAACGGTGAACGGCGTGCGCGTGTACGAGCGCAACGGCGCGGTGCGCGTGGACTATACGAGCGACAACTCGCCGCTCGGCAGCGAGGTCGTGCGGGCGATCCGGCTCGATCCGGCGTCCGGGAAGATGTGGATGGGGAGCTCTGCCGGCCTCCACGTGTTCGACCCCGGTTACGCGCCGCCGGCGCCGCCCGCCGTGGACCGGCTCTCGGCGCGCGTCTATCCCAACCCGTCCCGCGTCACGCTGATCGGCACGGGGCTCCGCGTGGTCGGCAACGGTTCCGCCTACGACGGCGCCGTCTACGACCTCACGGGACGGAAGCTGCGCGAGTTCTCGGGAGTCGGGAACGGCGCGATCGTGTGGGACGGTCTCGATCGCAACGGACACGTGGTGCGCCCCGGGATCTATCTGGTCCAGCTCCGGGCCGGCGGCCGCTCGACGACCGTGCGCGCGGTGTTCCTGCGGTAATCGTGGGCGATCCGCCGGGCCACGGAGTCCGCGGTGTCGCCACGCGTCTGCTCGATCATGCGCCGGCCGGCTGGGCGGCGCTGCTCGAACAGGATCCGAACGCCTCGCCCGCGCAGCGCGCTGAGGTCGTGGAGACGTTCGCCGAGGTCGTGCCCGGACACGCGGCGCGCTTCATCGTCGTCGAGGAAGCCGGTGCGCTGATCGGCGGCGCCGCCCTGACGATCGAGCGCCGCGCCGGTCTCGCCTGGATCCACGCGATGCCCCACCTGCTGCCGGGCGCCCCGCTCGCCGCTGACCCCAAGCGACGTGCGGCCGTCGACCCGGCGGTGGCCGCCGCGATCGGCGGACTCCAGCGCGAGCTCGGTGCGGTGGGCGGTGAATGGGTGCTCTACCGGCCGGAGGGCCCGGAGCTGAGCGACGCCGCCACGCCCGTGTCCGGAGAGACGCTGTGGTCAGCGACCGCGGTGGTCGAGCTCGCGGCCGGCATCGAGGCGGCGCGCGAGCACATGGGCCGGCGCATGCGCCAGTACGTACGGAACGAGTCGCGCGGCCTCACGTTCGCCGAGGAACCGGAAGCGCTGGAGACCGTGCACGCGCTTCACCAGCGCATGGCGCGGCAGTGGACCGCGCACCGGCCGCTGCCACTCGAGCTGTCGCGACGGCTGCTCGAGCGCGGTGCGGCCCGGCTCTACACGCTGCGCTCGGAGCGGCGTCTCCTCTGCGGTTGTCTCTTCCTGGACCATCCGCGCGAGCGCTTCGCGTGGTGGAGCGGGATCCATCACGAGGCGCGCGGCCGCCACGTGTTCCACCTGCTGTTGTGGCTGTCGGTGGAGCGCGCGGCGGAAGAGGGCGTGCGGCGCGTGAATCTCGGCGGCAGCGCGGGTCGCGCATCGCTCACCTCCTTCAAGGAGGCGCTCGGCGCCCGCGAGGTGCGCGTTCCCGTGCGCTGGCTCGACGCCGCACACGGCTCCTGGACGGCGCGCGCGGTGGCCGGTCTCCAGGCCTGGCGCCGCCGCGGCCGCCCGCGCGGGGAGCGCGCGTGAGGATCGCCACGCTGTCGAACGCGTCGGCCATCCACACCCGGCGCTGGGTCGAGTGCTTCCGCGGCTTCGGTCACGAAGTGGAGGTGTGGTCGCTCGAGGACGGGCCGGCGGCGCTCGGCGCGCGCCGTCTGCCGCGCGCGCCGTTGCCCGGCTTCCTGCGCTACCCGCTCGCGGTCGGCGCGCTGCGCCGCGCGCTCGAGGTGTACCGGCCCGATCTCGTCGACGCCCACTACGTGCCCAACTATGGAGTCATGGCGGCGCTGGCCGGGCGGCATCCGTTCACGATCACCGCATGGGGCTCCGATCTGCTGGTGGCGGGGGCCCGCGACCCGCTGCAGCGCGCCCGCGCGCGGTTCGCGCTCGGCCGCGCCGATCTCGTGCTGGCGGACGCCGAGAATCTCGCACGGGCGGCGCGCGCCCTCGGCGCTCCGGCCGCTCGCACCTGGGCCATTCCCTGGGGCGTGGAGCCGGCGCGCTTCTCCAGCCTGCCACCGCGCGAGCCGGGGTTGCTCTTCACGTCGCGCATGCACGAGCCGCTCTACGACGTGCCGGTGGTGCTCGAGGGGGCGGCCCGCGTGATCGAGCGTCATCCGCACGCGCGGCTGGTCGTCGCGGGCGACGGGCCCGAGCGTGCGCGGCTCGAGCGATTCGCGGCGGAACGCCTCCCCGGTCGGGTCGAGTTCGTGGGGCTGCTGCCGCCGGCCGGAATCGCGGAGTGGCTCGGGCGCGCGGAGGTCTATCTCTCCGCCTCGCGCTCGGACTCCACGTCGATCTCGCTGCTCGAGGCGATGGCGGCGGGCGCGATCCCGGTGGTGAGCGATCTCGAAGGCAACCGCGAGTGGGTGGGGGAGCGCGACGGCGCACGGCTCTTCGCGGTGGGCGACGCGGCGGATCTCTCGCGCGTGCTCGATGAAGCGCTCGACGATCCGGCGTGGCGCGAGGCGGCGCGCGCCCGCAACCGCGCGGTGATCGCGGAGCGCGGATCGTGGCCGCGGAACATGCGGCGGATCGAGGAACACTTTCTCCGTCTCGCCGCAAGCGGGAGCGGCCGGTGACACCCGCCGATCGGGAGCGTCGGCTTCTCGTCCTGTGTTACTTCTATCCGCCGCTCGCGGGCGGCGGAGTGCACCGCGTGCTGGGTTTCACGCGGCATCTGCTGGAGCAGGGATGGCGCTCCACCGTGGTGTGCGCGGGACCGGAGGATTACTGGGTGGTCGACGAGACCCTGCTCGAACGGGTGCCGGACGAGGTGGAGGTGGTGCGGGTTAAGGGCGGGAGCGCGCTCGCGCGCTGGCTGCGCGTGCGCCGCGGTGATCGCGGCCGCCGCCCGGGCGGCACGTTCGCGGGACTGCGCCGGCTCGCCGACTGGGCGCTGGTGCCGGATCCCTACGTCGGCTGGGCGGGACGCGCGCGTGCCGCCGGAGAGCGCGTGCTCGCCCGCGGCGGCGTGGACGCCATGCTCTCGACCTCGCCGCCCGACAGCGTGCACCTCGCCGCACGCGACCTCCATCGCCGCCACCGCGTGCCGTGGATCGCCGACTTCCGCGATCCCTGGATGGGACTCCACCTCCGGACGCCGCCGACCGCGTGGCACCGGAGCCGGCAGGCGGCGCTCGAGAAGAGCGTGCTCGAGGAGGCGGATCTCGTGCTGGCCGCGTCGCGCACGCACGCCGACCACGCGGGGGAGCGCTCGGGCGCCCGGCCGCGTCGCGTCGTGCACCTGCCGAACGGTTTCGAGGCCGGGGACGTGGCAGCGGCTCCACCTCCGGCGGAGAGCGGAAACGCCGATCGCTTCCGCATGGTGTACACGGGCACGCTGTCGCTGATGCCCGACGTCGAGGTCGTGATGGAGGCGCTCCACGATCTCTTCGCGCGCCGGCCCGAGGCGCGCCGCCGTATCCGCCTGACGATCGCCGGGCCCTACGATACCGGCTACGAGGACCGCTCGATCGCGCTCGGGCTCAAGGGCATCGTCGAGTTCTCCGGCGCGGTGACGCACGACGCCGCGCGCGCGCTCCAGCGCGAGGCCGATCTGCTCCTGCTGTGGAAGCCGCGCGACGCGCCGGCCATGGTGCCGGGGAAGTCCTACGAGTACCTCGATGCCGGGCGCCCGCTGCTCGCGATCCTGGAGGAGACGGATGAAGCGGCCGCGCTCGTGCGACGCGCCGGCGCCGACGTGGTGGCGCCCCGCGACCGCGTCGCGATTGCCACGGTGATCGAGCGGCGCTACGTCGAGTGGCGCGAGTCGGGACGGCGACCCGAGTCACGGCCCGGCTGGCTCGACGACCACCGGCGCGACCGGCTGGCGGCCCGGCTCGCCGGCGAGCTCGATGCCCTGGTGGCGGCGCGCGCATGAGCCTCGTCGCCGGCAGCCCCTGGATCCGCGTCGAGCGCCTCGGTCTCGCGTTCTCGCTGGTCATCGCGGTGCTGCTGATGTGGCCGCTCCGCACCCACGCCACCGACGACACGTTCGTCCACCTCCAGTACGCCCGTCATCTCGCGCAGGGACGTGGCCCGGTGCTGAACGTGGGCGACCGGGTGTACGGCTGCACGAGTCCGCTGTGGGTGGCGCTGCTCGCGGACGCGATGGTGGTCGGGATGAACGGGCTGATCGCCGCGCGCACGATCGGGTTCCTCTCCACGCTCGCGTCGGTTGCGCTCTTCATGCAGCTCATGCGCCGCACGCTCCGCCTGCCGTCGCTGCGCGCGCTGGCCACGCTCGTGTTCGCGGCCCACGCCGGCATCATCGAGTGGTCGATGTCGGGCATGGAGACCTCGCTGGCGGTGGCGCTCACGCTCGCGGGGTTCGTGGCACTCGTCGAGGGCAGGCAATTCGGCGCGCGACCGGTGCGCACCGGGACCCTGTGGGCGCTCGCCGCGCTCACGCGGCCCGAGGTGGTGCTGCTCCTCGTCCTGTGGGGGACCCTGCTCCTGATCGACGTGCACAACCGCACCGGGCTCCGCAGGCTCGTGTTCGCCATGCTGCCGCCGATCGTGATCTACGGCGGCTGGCTGCTGTTCGCGCGCTTCTACTTCGGCAGTTTCTGGCCGCGGGCGCTCGACCTCTCCTCGCTCGTCGCCGACGGCGGGCTCCGGCTCGAACGCGTGTGGAGCATCCTCCGCATGATCTTCGAGATGGACGGCGTGAAGCTGCTGCTGCTCGCGGTCGCGCTGGTGTTCGGCGGAAAGCGCCTGTGGCCGCCGGGCTTCATCGCGCAGCGTCTGCTGCCCGCCGCGTGGCTCGTGCTCCTGCCGTGCCTGTACGTGGCGCGCGGCTTCCAGGTCGAGACCCGGCACCTGCTGCTGCTGTCGCCGGCGATCTCGTGGGTCACGTGGCGCGCCGCGGAGAGCTGGTGGCTGGGAGACGATCCCGAGAACACCTCGCGCCGCCAGCAGGCCACCGTGCTGGGCTTCGTCGCCGCCTCGCTGATGCTGGTCTCGAGCCTTTCCGCCTACCACGGCACCGTGCGGCCGCGCGTCGAGCGCGCCTCGGCCACGCTGCGCGCGAGCCTGATCCCGTGGGGCGACTGGCTCGCGGTGCACGCACCGCCCGGCTCTTCGATCGCCGCCCCCGAGGTCGGCGTGCTCGCCTATCTCGGCAACATGGTGGTGGTGGATCTCACCGGGCGTCATTCCCCCGGCATCATCGAGGAGGGGAGGGGCAGGGATCCCGCGCACCTCGCCGCCGAGCTGCGCTTTCCGCGCGGAGTGCGCCCCGACTTCCTCGTGGTGCGTTCGTCGCGCGCTTACGATCTGCTCGACAAGAGCCGGTACGCCGATCATCTGATTCCGATCGGTCGCGCGCCGGGGTGGGAGCCGCGCGGTGTGCCGCGGCCCGACTCGGTGTACTCGTTCTATCGCGTCGATCCGGTCGTCTACGCGATGAAGGACAGCCTGGACTGACGACTGCACGTCCGTGCAGCCGCGAAGCCGCGAAAAAAGCGGCTCCCACGCGCATTTTCTTTTGACAGCGATCCACGCCCGGGACTATGGTGCGCCGCGCGGTGGGGGAATGTGGTGGTTTGTGGGCACCGCGGGTGAAATGGATCCACTCGGTGGGAACGCGATGACGGGGGCATGTCTCCACTTCTTGGCACCCATACGTACGCGATCGACCACAAAGGTCGACTCAGCATTCCAGTCTCCATGCGGCGGCTCGATCCGCGCCGCAAGGCGCTCGAGAGCTTCGTGGTCGCGGACGGTTTCGACGGATGCCTCGCGCTCTACTCGCTCGAGGAGTGGAAGCGCGTCGAAGAGCGGTTGCGTCGCATTCCCATGGGGCAGCGGAGAGGCCGTGCGCTGCAACGCCGGCTCCTCAAGGATGCCGCAGTGGTGTCGGTGGACAAGCAGGGACGCATCACCATTCCGCCGGCGCTGATGGACCGTGCAGGATTGAGCAAGGAAGCCGTCCTGCACGGAGTTTTGAATCGCATCGAGATCTGGAACCCCGAGCGCCTGAACGCCGAGCTCGCCGAAGGAGAGATGGGACTCGACGCGATGGCGGAGGAGATCCTCAAGGACGAATGATCGCCACTCCATCATGGGTCGGCGGGCTTGAGCGTCCGTCATGAGCCGGTTCTCGTCCGTGAGACCCTGGCCTTCCTGCGAAACGGCCCCGGCCTCTACCTCGACGCCACGCTCGGGGACGGCGGACACGCGGAAGCCCTGCTGCGCGCCGAGCCCGGCGCGCGATTGCTCGGCTGTGATCGCGACCTCGAGGCGCTGCGGGTCTCCCGCGAGCGCCTCGCTCCGTTTGGGGACCGTGTGATGCTGCACCACGCCTCCTTCCGCGAGCTGCCGGTGGCGCAGCACGAGGCGGGAGGCGAGCCGCTCGCCGGAGCCCTGCTCGATCTCGGGATGTCCTCGCGCCAGATCGACGAGGCGGAGCGCGGCATGAGCTTCTCGGCCCAGGGCCCGCTCGACCTCCGCATGGACCGGAGCCGCGGCGAAACCGCGGCGGCGCGCCTCGCGCGCACGGAAGAAGACGAGCTGATCGCGGTGCTCGAGCGCCACGGCGACGTGCGACCGGCGCGCCGGCTCGCGCGCGCCATCCTCGCCGCCGCACACGAAGGCCGTCTCACGACCACTGCCGACCTGGCGGAGCTGGTGAGGCGTCACCTGGGAGGCAACCCGCGCCAGAAGGCGCGTGTCTTCCAGGCCCTGCGCATCTGGATCAACGAGGAGTCCGAAGACCTGGTGGCGGTGCTGGACTGGCTGCCCTCGGCGCTCGCGCCGGGAGCCGTCGTGGTCACGCTCGCCTACCATTCCGGTGAAGATCGAATCATCAAGCGGGCGGTGCGCGGGGAACCCGAGCCCCCGTCGCGCCGCCGTCCCGTCCCGCCCACGAGCCCTCCCGAGGGGCCGTGGGTCGAGCTCACGCGCAAGGTCGTCCGGCCCGGACCCGAGGAAGTTGCGGCGAACCCCCGCGCCCGCAGCGCCCGGCTCCGAGCCTTCCGGAGGAAGGCCGAATGAACCGTGGAACCCGCTCGCATCAGTCGTGGCGCGTCACCGACGCGCGCATTCGTCCCGAGGTGGTGGTGGCCGCTGCGATGCTCGTCGCCGGCCTGCTCGTCGAAGTCTGGCAGAACGCGCGCATGGCCGAGCTGTGTCTCGCGCTCGACCACACGCGCCGTGAGCTCAAGGCCGAACAGGCGCGGCTCCAGTTCGCGCAGGCCGATCTCGAACACGGGGGAACACGCGCGGCGCTGGAGCCGCTCGCGGCCTCGCTCGGGCTCGCGCCCGCCGCGGAGGATCACGTCGTGATCCTGCCGGCGGATTACCTGCCTCGACCCACCGCGCCGCGGAGCACCGAGCCGACGGCGCTCGCTCTCCTCGATCGCGTCTCGCGCACCCTCGTTTCCGAGGCGACCGCGCGAGCCGGTCATTGATCCGGGTTCCGATTGCGTACGAGTTGTGACCGGCCGCTCCACCGCACCGCGTTGGTTGGGCAGGCGGTTGGCGTGAACCGCCGTTCCACGGAGGGAAAAGTTGGCCCACAGGGAAACGCGCAGGAGTCGGGTGCTGGTGGTGGCGGCCGGTCTGTTCTTCGCGCTCGCGCTGCTGTGGGTCCGCGTGATCTGGCTTCAGGTCGGGCTCCACAAGCACTTCGAGGAGCGCGCCGAGCAGTTCCAGGAGCAGCGCATCCTGGTGCGGCCCGAGCGCGGCGTACTGCTGGACCGGCACCGCCGGCCGCTGGCGCACGACCTCGTCACCTATTCGATCTCGGCCGCGCCGCGTGAGATGACCGACCCGCGCGCCACCGCCCGCGATCTGGCGCGCGAGCTCGGACTCGATCCCCGTCGTCTCGACCGGCAGTTCCAGGCGCGCCCGCGCTTCCTGTGGGTCGCCCGCCAGGTTCCCCCCGAGGATGGCCAGCGCGTCGCCGCCTGGAAGCGGCGCGGTGTCGTGGTGGCCGCCGAAACGCGGCGCGACTATCCGCTCGGCGCGGCCGCGTCCGAGATCGTCGGCCGCTGCAATCTCGATCACGAGGGGGTGGACGGACTCGAGCTGGTGCTGGACGAGCATCTGCGCGGGCGTCCCGGCTGGCTCACCCGCTTCCGCGACGGGCGCGGACGATCGATCGAGCTCCAGCGCGGGCTGCGCCGCGCCCCCGAGAACGGCCAGCACGCGGTGCTGACGCTCGACGCCGACCTGCAGTCGATCGTCGAGATGCATCTCCGGCGCGCGGTGGACACGCTGCGCGCCGTGCGCGGGTTCGCGATCTTCCTCGATCCGCGCACCGGCGAGGTCCTGGCCTCGGCCAACGTGCCGCACCTGCCGCCCGGCAAGGCGCGCAACTGGAACTTCACCGACTCCTACGAGCCGGGCTCCACCTACAAGGTGGTCGTGGCGGGAGCGGCGCTCGAGGAAGGCGCGGCGCGCCCCGACCAGCGGTTCGAGGCGGCGGCGAGCGGGGAGGCGCAGGTCGCACCGGGCGCGATCTTCCACGACACCCACGAGCAGGAGTCGTTCACCTTCCGTGATGCCGTGCGCTGGTCGAGCAACATCGTCATGGGGCGGCTCGCGATGAAGATCGGCGCCGAGCGGCTCTACCGCTATTCGACCGAGCTCGGATTCGGCAGCATGACCGGCCTCGACTTCCCGGGCGAGGCGGGAGGGCGCCTGCGCCGCCCCGACCACTGGTCGGCGCGCTCCTGCCCGACGATCGCGATCGGCCACGAGATCTCGGTGACGCCGCTCCAGCTCGCGCTCGCCTACGCCGCGATCGCGAACGGCGGCGTGCTCATGGAGCCGATGCTGGTGCGCGAGATCCTGACCCCCGATGGCGAGGTGGTCCGCCGCAACGAGCCGCGCGCGGTGCGCCGCGTGTTCGGCGAGCGCACGACCGCCGACCTCCGGGAGATGCTGGTGGCCGTGGTCGACAGCGGGACCGCCAAGGCGGCACGGGTGCCGGGGCTCAAGATCGCGGGGAAAACCGGCACCGCCCAGAAGTACGATCCCAACGTGCACACCTACGGCAAGGGCATGTACCTCTCGTCGTTCGCCGGCTTCGCTCCGGCCGGCGACCCTTCGATCGTCGGGGTGGTGGTGATCGACGAGCCGCGCGGACGCCACTACTACGGCGGCGAGATCGCCGCGCCGGTGTTCCGCGAGATCCTGCTCGACCTCCGCCGCCTGCCGTCGCGCGGGCTGGGCTCGGGAGCAGCGACGGTGGCGGCGCGGCCGCCCGCGCCGGCCCCGGTCGCGGTCCCCGACGTTCATCTCATGGTTCCCGAGGCGGTGGAGCGCCGGCTCGCATCGGCCGGGCTGCGGGCGAGCTTCCACGGGAGCGGCGCGCGGGTGCTCGCGCAGGATCCGGCGCCCGGAGCGCCGGCCGAGCGCGGGGCCGCCGTCCAGCTCTGGCTCTCGGCGCCGACCGACTCGACGTCGAGCGTGCTGCCGGATCTCGCCGGGCTTCCACTGCGCGAGGCGCTGCGCCGGCTCTCGCGCCTCGAAGTCGGAACGCGCATCGCCGGACGCGGGTTCGTGGTGCGGCAGGATCCGCCGCCGGGATCTGCGCTGCCGCTCGCCGGTCCCTGCCGGCTGTGGTGCGAGCCGAATGCGCCGGCGCGCTCCGAGCGGCTCGTCGCGGGGGCCGTCGCGCCATGAAGCTCGCCATGGTGCTCGCGGGGGTGGAACTGGTGCAGAGTCGCGCCGACGAGGCCCTCGAGGTGACGCGTCTCGAATGGGACTCGCGACGGGTGCGGCACGGCGATCTCTTCTTCGGGCTGCCGGGCGTGACCCGCGATGGCCGCGAGTTCGCCGCCCCGGCCGTGGCCCAGGGCGCGGCGGCCGCGGTGGTGGAGTACGACCCCGAGGCGCCGCCGCTCACGGTGACGCCGCGCGTCGAGGTGCGTGATGCGCGCGAGGCGATGGCGCGCGCTGCCGGCAACCTGAACGGGCAGCCCTCGCATGCGCTCCGCATCGCCGCGGTGACCGGAACGAACGGCAAGACCACGACGACCTGGCTCGTCGAATCGATCGCGCGCGCCGCCGGGATGCGCCCGGGGGTGATCGGCACCACCGGCTACCGGCTCGGCGACGAGGTGCGCAGCGCGCCCTTCACGACGCCGGAGGCGCCCGACCTCCAGCGGTTGCTGCGCGAGATGCTCGACCGCGGTATCGAGGCGGTCGCGATCGAGGTGAGCAGCCATGCGCTTCACCAACGCCGCAGCTTCGGGCTCGAATGTGACGTCGCCGTGTTCACCAACCTGAGCCACGACCATCTCGACTATCACGGAACGCTCGAGCGCTATCTCGACGCCAAGCTCATGCTGTTCGACGGCCGCAACCGTGCGGACCGGATCAAGAACACGGTGGCGGTCGTGAACCTCGACGACGCGGCCGGGGCGTCGGTGGTGGCCGCGGCACGCCACGGCGGACTCGCGGTCGTGACGTACGGCTCGCGCAACGGCGTGAGTCTCAAGATCGGAAGCCTGGCCGCCGACCCGGGCGGGATCTCCTTCGAGATCGAATCGGTGGAAGGTCGCCGCCGCATCCGCCTGCCGCTGCTGGGCCGCTACAACGCGTGGAACGCCACGGCGGCGCTCGGCGCCGCGCGCGCGCTCGGCATCTCCGACGAGCACTCCGTCGCGGGTCTCGCGCAGGCGCCCGCCGTTCCGGGACGTCTCGAGCCGGTGCGGGTAGGCCAGCCGTTCGACGTGGTCGTGGACTACGCCCACACGCCCGATGCGCTCGAGCGCTCGCTGGCGGCGGCGCGTGAGCACGCGACGGGACGGGTGCTGCTCGTCTTCGGCTGCGGCGGCGACCGTGACCGCGCCAAGCGCCCGCGCATGGGGGCGATCGCCGCCGAGCGCGCCGACGTCGCGTGGGTGACGAGCGACAACCCGCGAAGCGAGGATCCGGCGCGCATCGTCGCCGAGGTCCGTGCCGGGGATCGGGCCGGGAAGCTCCGCGTCGAGATCGACCGGCGCGCCGCGATCGGCGCGGCGATCGGTGGGGCGCGGCCCGGCGACATGGTGGTGATCGCGGGCAAGGGTCACGAGACCACGCAGACCATCGGCGAACAGGTGCTCCCGTTCGACGACCGCGAAGTGGCGCGCTCGCTGATGGGCGCCGGGAGCAGCACGTGATCGCCTACGATCTCGGGACGCCGCCGCTCGAGGAGGTGGCCGAGATGGCCGGCGGCACGCTGCGGCTGCCGAAGGGCCTGCGCCGTCAGGACGGAGTGCGCGGCGCCTCGATCGACTCGCGCACGATCGAACCCGGAGAGCTGTTCGTGCCGCTGCCGGGCTCGCACGTCGACGGACACGAGTACCTGGCGACCGCCTTCGAGCGCGGCGCGGGAGCGGCGCTCTGCGCGCGCGACCGCTACGCGGCGCTCGAGGGACACGAGCCCGGGCCGCTGATCGTGGTGGACGACGTCACCCGCGCGCTGCAGGACTTCGCGCGCGGCTGGCGCGGGCACTGGACCGGCATCCTGCTCGGCGTGACCGGCAGCGCCGGCAAGACCACCACCAAGAACCTGACCGCGCTCGCGTTCGGGACCCGCTGGCCCACGCACCGCACCGCCGGCAATCTGAACAACCACTGGGGCGTGCCGCTCACGCTGCTGGGCCTGCGCGGCGAGCACCGCGCCGCGGTGGTCGAGATGGGCATGAACCAGCCCGGCGAGATCGCGATGCTGGCGGCCCTCGCGCACCCGACCGCGGGCCTCATCACCAACGTCGGCACCGCGCATCTCGAGCGTTTCGGCACCGTGGAGGCGATCGCGCGCGAGAAGGCGTCGCTCGCCGATGCGCTGCCGGCCGACGCCCCGCTGTTCGTCGGGGCGGACTCGCCGGCACTGCTCGAGGCCTTGAAGACGGTGTCGTGCCGGATCATCACGTTCGGCCTCAGCGAAGCGGCGGACGTGCGGCCGATGTGGGTCGAGGATCTCGGGCCGCGCGGCAGCCGCTTCGAGGTCCCGGGCTTCCCGCCCGTCGCTCTTCCGCTGGTCGGCCGCCACCAGGTGCGGAACGCGCTGGCCGCGCTGGCGGTGGCACGCGAATGGAACCTGGACCGCGTGGCCGTCGTGCAGGCGCTCGAGTCGGTCGCCCCCGAAGAGGGCCGGATGCAGACGCGCACGGTCCGCGACGCGACGCTCATCGTGGACTGCTACAACGCGAACCCCGACACCACGCGCCTCGCGCTCCAGACGCTCGCGTCGTGGCCCGAGGCGCGGCGCCGCATCGCCGTGCTCGGCGACATGCTCGAGCTGGGTGCGGCCGCGCCGCAGCTCCACCGTGAGACCGGGGCGGCGGTGCGCGACGCCGAGCTGTGGGTGGTGGGGGTGCACGCCGCCGACTACGAGACCGGTGCGACCGCCTCCGGCATCCCGGTGCGGCGCTTCGCCACCAAGCCGGACCTCGCGCGGGCGCTGCTCCCGGAGCTCGGGCCCGGCACCGTGGTGCTGTTCAAGGCGTCGCGCGGTGCGGCGCTCGAGGACGTCGTGGACCAGATCGAGCGGGAGGCCTGACATGTTCTACGAATGGATCTACCCGCTCCACGAGATGCCGGGGCTCTCGGCGCTGAACGTCTTCCGCTACATCACCTTTCGCTCGGCCTACGCGGCGATCACCGCGCTCGTGCTCTGCTACGTGATGGGACCGCCGCTCATCCGCTGGCTCGCCGAGGTGAAGCTCGGCCAGAAGGTGCGGCGCGAGGGCCCCCAGAGCCACTACGCCAAGGCCGGCACCCCGACCATGGGCGGCATCCTGATCGTGGTCGCGATCATCGTGCCCACGCTGCTCTGGGGGAACCTGCACTCGCGTCCAGTGTGGCTCGCGATGATCGCAACGGTGTGGCTCGGCGCGCTCGGCTTCCTCGACGACTACCTGCGGGTCGTGAAGGGCATGCCCAAGGGATTGCTCGGCCGCTACAAGCTCGCGGGCCAGATCACGCTCGGTGCCCTGGTCGGCATCGTGCTCGTGATGTGGCCCGAGCCCGGACTGCCCGCCACCACCACCCACGTGCCGTTCCTGAAATTCCGCTTCATCGACTTCGGCTGGCTGTTCGTGCCGTTCGTGATCCTCGTCATCACCGGGTCCTCGAACGCGGTGAACCTGACCGACGGGCTCGACGGCCTGGCCGCCGGCCTCACCACGATCGCGGCCCTCACCTTCGCGGGCCTCTGCTACCTGAGCGGCCACGTGCGCTTCAGCGAGTATCTGAACATCAGCTACCTGGCCTATGGCGGCGAGCTGACCGTGTTCTGCGCCGCGGTGCTGGGGGCTGCACTGGGGTTCCTCTGGTACAACTGTCATCCGGCCGACGTGTTCATGGGCGACACCGGGTCGCTCGCGCTGGGCGGAGCGCTCGGCACCGTGGCCGTGCTCATCAAGCGCGAGTTCTGGCTGATGCTGGTCGGTGGCGTGTTCGTCGCCGAGGCGCTGTCGGTGATGATCCAGGTCGCATCGTTCAAGCTCTGGGGCCGCCGGGTGTTTCGCATGTCGCCCCTCCACCACCATTTCGAGCTGTCGGGCTGGGCCGAGTCGCGGGTCGTGCTGCGCTTCTACATCGTCGGCGCGCTGCTCGCGCTCTTCTCGCTCTCGACGCTCAAGCTCCAGTGATCGCGCCCTTCCCGCATCCGCTTCCCGGCACGAAGCCGCTGGTCGTGGGGGCGGCGCGCTCGGGCACGAGTGCGGCGCTCCTGCTGCTCCGCCACGGCTACCCGGTGCGGGTGTGCGACGCGGCCCCGGCGGAGCGCATGGGCGATGCCGCCCGCGAGCTGGCAACCCTTGGCGCCGAGGTGCGCTGGGGCGCCGACGATCCGTCGCTCCTCGAAGGCATCGACGTGGTGATCTGGAGCCCCGGCATCTCCGACACCCACCGGCTCGCGGTGGCCGCCCGCGCGGCGTCGATCCCGGTGATCTCCGAGCTCGAGCTCGGCTACCTCGCGGCGCGCGCGCCGCTGGTCGCGGTCACCGGCACCAACGGCAAGAGCACCACCACCGATCTCGTGGGTGCGCTGCTGCGCGCCGGCGGGCGGGAGGTGGAGGTGTGCGGCAACATCGGCCGCGCGATCTGCGACGTGGCCGAGAACGTGTCGCCCCAGGGTTACCTGGTGGTCGAAGTGTCGTCGTTCCAGCTCGAGACCGTGGACCGCCTGGAGCCGCGCGTGGCGACCTGGCTCAACCTGACGCCGGACCATCTCGACCGGCACGGCGATCTCGACGCCTATGGCGCCATGAAGCAGCGCCTGTTCGCCCGCCAGCAGAAGAGCGATTTCTCGGTGTGGAACGCCGACGATCCCGAGGTGCTGAAGCGCCGCACCGGCGCGGCCCGCCGGCTCGAATTCTCGGCTCGGCGTGCGGTGGATGCCGGCGCCTGCCTCGAGGACGGCACGATCGTGCTCGTGACCGCCGGTGGCCGCGAGCGGCTGATGCCGGCTTCCGCGCTCTCGATTCCGGGCCCGCACAACCTGATGAACGCGCTGGCCGCCCTCGCCACCACGCTGCCGCTCGAGGTGCCGTCCCCGGTGCTGCGCCGCGCGTGCGCCGAGTACCGCGGGCTCGAGCACCGGCTCGAGCCGGTGGATACGGTGGACCAGGTGCGCTTCGTCAACGACTCCAAGGCCACGAACCTCGGCTCGATGGAGGTCGCGCTCCGGAGCTTCGAGGCTCCGGTGGTGCTGATCGCGGGCGGCCGCGACAAGGGCCAGGATTTCGGCACCGTGCGCGAACTCGTGCGCGAGCGGGTGCATACGGCGGTACTGATCGGCGAGGGCGCCGACCGCATCGAGCAGGCCTGGCGCGGTGCGTGTCCGATCGCGCACGCGACGTCGCTGGCGGAGGCGGTCGACGGCGCGTTCGCCGCGGCCCGGCCCGCCGGCGTCGTGCTGCTCTCGCCCGGGTGCGCCTCGTTCGACATGTTCCGCGACTACGAGGACCGCGGGAACCGCTTCAAGGACGAGGTGGCGCGGCTGCGCGCGGCCGCGGGTGCGGGGAGGGCGTCGTGAACCGCGGCGACCGCTGGCTCGTCGTGCTGCCGGTCGTGCTCACGCTGATCGGCGTGATCATGGTCTACTCGTCGAGCGCGATCCTCGGCATCACCCGCTACCAGGACCCCGACCACTACTTCGTGAAGCAGGCGGTGCGCGCGGGCCTCGGGCTCGTCGGGTTCTGGCTCTGCTCGCGGGTGCCGCTGCGCTGGCTCGAATCCTCGGCGCGCCTGCTGCTCGTGGTGGCGGTGGGGCTGCTGCTCGCCGTGATCGTGCTCGGGAAGATCTCGAACGGCGCCATGCGCTGGCTGCCGCTCGGGCCGATCCAGATCCAGCCCACCGACGTGGCGCGCGTGGTGATGGTGATCTTCCTCGCCGCCTGGCTCAAGCTCCGGCCGCCGGCCGAGCTGGGCTTCGCGCGCGGCACGGTGCCGCCGCTCGTGCTCGTCGGGTTCCTCGCCGGGCTCGTGCTGCTCCAGCCGAACCTGAGCAGCGCCGCGCTCCTCGGCATGGTGGGGCTCGGCCTGGTGTTCCTCGCCGGCGCCCCGCTCCGCCATTTCGCCGTCCCGGCGGCCGCCGGGGTCGCCGGGGTGGCCATTGCGCTCGCCACCCATCCTTATATGATGGGGCGGGTCGAGACCTTTCTACGCTTCGTCATGACCGGCACGCTCGACGCCCGCGGGGCGGGATGGCAGCTCGATCAGTCGCTGATCGCCATCGGATCGGGCGGCTGGCTCGGTCGCGGACTCGGCGCCGGGCTCAGCAAGTACCTGTTCCTGCCCGAGGCGCACACCGATTTCATCTTCTCCATCCTGGCCGAGGAGCTGGGCTTCTTCGGAACCACCGGCCTGATCACCTTGTTCGCTCTCTATGTCTGGCGCGGCCTGCGCGTGGCGGCCCGCGCCGAGGATCCGTTCCTGCACCTGCTCGCTGCCGGCCTCACGCTGCAAATCGCGCTCTACGCGTGCGTGAACCTGGCGGTGGCGACCGGCGTGGCGCCCACCACCGGGCTGCCGCTCCCGTTCGTTTCCTACGGCGGCTCCGCGCTGCTCCTCAATCTCGCGGCGGCGGGCCTGCTCTATCGCGTGAGCGTCGCCACCGGCTCGGCCGATGCGGTGGCGCGCCGTCGCTTCGCGGAGGCGTCGTGAAAGGAAGTCGCTCATGAAGGTGATGATTGCCGGCGGCGGCACCGGCGGGCACGTGTTCCCCGGCATCGCGGTCGCCGAGGAGTTGCACCGGCTGCGCCCGTCGGACGAGATCCTGTTCGTCGGGGTGAAGCGCGGGCTCGAGGCCACGGCCGTGCCGGAGGCCGGTTTCCGCCTCCGCTTCATCACCTCGCGCGGTTTCCCGCGCCGTGCCTGGTGGCGCTGGCCGGGAGCGGCGCTCGCCAATGCCTGGGGATTGCTGCAGGCGATCTTCCTCGTGCTGTCGGAGCGGCCGAACGTCGTGCTCGGAACCGGCGGCTACGCCAGCGTGCCGGTGGCGCTGGCCGCGTGGGTGCTTGGCCGTCCGCTGATCCTCCAGGAGCAGAACAGCATCCCCGGCCTCGCCAACCGCTGGCTGTCGCGCATGGCCGACGAGGTCCATCTCTCGTTCATCGAGGCGCGCTCCTACTTCCAGCGGAAGGACCACCTCAAGGTGACCGGCAACCCGGTGCGCTCCTACATCCTGAGCGGCGATCGCGAGACGGCGGCCGCGGAGTTCGGGCTCGTGCACGGCCGGCCCACCGTGTTCGTGTTCGGCGGGAGCCGCGGGGCCCATCGCATCAACGAAGCGACGCTCGACGCGATGCGGCGCCTCAAGGGCCGGGTCGACGTCCAGTTCATCATGCAGACCGGCCGCGAGGACTACGACTGGGCGGCCGCCGAGGCGGCGAAGGACGAGCTGCCGGTCAAGGTGATGCCGTTCCTGCGGCGCATCCACATGGCCTATGCCGTCGCCGACCTGGTCGTGTGTCGCGCCGGGGCGATGACGCTCGCCGAGATCGCGGCCTGCGGAACGCCGGCCATCCTCGTGCCCTACCCCTATGCGGCGCACGACCACCAGGTGGTGAACGCCATGAACCTGGTGGACCGCGGCGCGGCGGCGATGATCCTCGACCGCGAGCTCACGGGCGAGCGTCTCGCGAAGGAGATCGCGCACTGGCTCTCCGACCGCCAGGGGCTCTCGCGCATGTCGGCCAACGCACGCACGTTCGCGCGGCCCGACGCCGCCGAGCGCATCGTGCGCAGCCTCGAGCGCTGGTCCACCGGACGCAAGGCGGTGCGCGCCGAGATCGCCGCCGGGGAGGGGCGCTGATGTACGGCCGCATGCACCGGCTGCACTTCATCGGCATCGGGGGCTCCGGCATGTCGGGGATCGCCGAGGTGCTGCTCAACATGGGCTACCAGGTGTCGGGCAGCGACCTCAAGGCGACCGACGTCACCGAGCGGCTGGTGCAGCACGGCGGGCGGGTGTTCATCGGGCACGACGCTTCGAACGTGGAGGGCGCCCAGGTCGTGGTTCATTCGACCGCGGTGTCGGCGGACAATCCCGAGATGAAGGCGGCCGCCGTGCATGGGATCCCGATCATCTCGCGCGCCGAGATGCTCGCCGAGCTGATGCGCATGAAGTACGGCATCGCGGTCGGCGGCTCGCACGGCAAGACCACCACCACCTCGATGGTGGCCGGTGTGCTCGGGCGCGGCGGGCTCGATCCCACGATCGTGGTGGGCGGCCGGCTGCGGGCGCTCGGCAGCAACGCGCGGCTCGGCCACGGCCGGTTCCTGGTGGCGGAAGCCGACGAGAGCGACGGCTCCTTCCTCAGGCTCTCGCCGGCGATCGCGGTCGTCACCAACATCGATCGCGAGCACCTCGACTACTACCACTCGATCGACGAGATCCGGCAGGCGTTCGTCTACTTCGCGAACCGGGTTCCGTTCTACGGGGTGGCGGTGCTGTGCGTGGACGATCCCGAAGTGCGCAACATCCTGCCGCGCCTCACCAAGCGGCACCTGCTCTACGGCACGTCGCCCGACGCCGAGGTGCGCGCCGCCGATCCGCGCTTCCGCCCCCACGGCTCGAGCTTCCGGGTGAGCGCCTGGGGCCGCGAGCTGGGTGAGATCGAGCTCCAGGTGCCGGGCTGGCACAACCTCCGGAACGCGCTCGCCGCGATCGCGGTCGGACTCGAGCTCGAGATCGGCTTCGAGCACATCGCCCAGTCGCTCGCGAGCTTCTCCGGCGTGGCGCGGCGCTTCGAGACCCGCGGCGACGTGCGCGGGGTGCGCGTGCTCGACGACTACGGCCACCATCCCACCGAGATCGCGGCCACGCTGGAGGCGGCGCGCGGTCTCGGCGGGCGCGTGCTCGTGCTGTTCCAGCCCCACCGCTACACACGCACCGCGGCGCTCGTCGAGGAGTTCGCCGGCTGCTTCCGCGACGCCGACAAGGTGTGGGTGCTCGACATCTACCCGGCGGGCGAGAAGCCGATCGAAGGCATCTCGGCGCGGACGATCGTGGAGCGCGCCGCCGCGCGCGGCGCGCGCCACCTCGAGCACTTGGACGACCCGCGTGCCGCGGTCGAGGCCGCGACCGCCGAGGCGCGGTCGGGCGACGTGATCGTCACGCTCGGAGCGGGCGACGTGTGGAAGCTCGCCGAGACCGCCCTCGATCTGCTCCAGCGCGCCCCGGTGCCGGCGGAGGGAAGGCGCTGATGGCGCTCTACCAGGGACGCGCGCTGCGCAGTCCGGCGCGGGGCAACGGCGGCCGCGGCGGCTCGAAGCCGTGGCTCAACGTGCTGATCGCGATGGTGGTCATGGTGGTGCTCGCGCACGTGCCGTGGCGCCAGCTCCGCCAGGGCTTCACCGTGGTGCGCGAGGTGCGGATCGAAGGCAACCGTGGCATGAGCGACGCGCGGATCACCGAGCTCTCCGGAATCCAGTCCGGACAGGATCTCTTCGAGGTGGACCTCGCGCGCGTGCGGCAGGCGCTCCTTCTCGAGCCGCGCATCGCGCGCGCCGAGGTATCGCGCATCGGGCTCTGGGGCGTTCGCCTCAAGGTGGTCGAGCGGCGCGGCGTGCTGGCGGTGCCGCACGGCGAGCCGTGGGAGATCGATTCCAGCGGCGTGATCATGGCGCCGCTTCCCGGGGGCGGACTGAACGACCTCCCGCTGCTCACCGGCGCCTCTCTCGAACGCCAGGACGAAGGCACGGTGGTGCGCACGGTCGAGGTCGAGCGCGGCCTCGAGTGGGCCTCGACGCTCACCGCCCCCGAGCACGGCCTCGGCGCCGGGGTCTCCGAGATCGACGTTACCGAGCACGGGTCCACGACGCTCGTGCTCATGGATGGAATCCGGGTGCGCGCCGGTGCGCGCCCCCTAGGGTTGCGCGAAATGGCGGCCCTGCGCGCCGTGCTGCTCGATCTCCAGCAGCGCGGCACGGCGGTCGACGAAGTGGACCTTCGATTCGAGAACCAGGTGATCGTGCGGCCCGCCGCCACTTCCGGTGGCGCGGGACCGCAGACTCGAGGCTGACCCTCACGGAGCGAGGATCATGGGACAGGGAGCACGGACGTTCGTAGGGCTCGACATCGGGACCACCAAGATCTCGTGCATCATCGCCGACATGAACGGCACGGGAGAGCTGAGGGTGGTGGGTGTCGGCAACGCGCCGAGCGAAGGATTGCGTCGCGGCGTGGTGGTGGACCTCGAGAAGACGGTGGCCAGCATCGAGCGCGCGGTGGACGAAGCGCAGCGCATGGCCGGTGTCACCGTGAAGCACGCGACCGCCGGCATCGCGGGCGACCACATCCGCAGCATCAACAGCCGCGGTGTCATCGCGGTGTCGCGGAAGGACAACGAGATCGCCCCCGGCGACGTCGAGCGCGTGGTCGAGGCCGCGAAGACGGTGGCGATCCCGATGGACCGCGAGATCATTCACGTGATCCCGCAGGAGTTCATCGTGGACGACCAGGACGGCATCAAGGACCCGGTCGGGATGAGCGGCGTGAGGCTCGAGGCCGAGGTGCACATCATCACCGGCGCCGTGACGTCGGCCCGGAACATCTGCCGCGCCATCCAGCGCGCCGGGCTCAAGGTGCAGGACCTGGTGCTCGAGCCGCTCGCTTCGAGCCACGCGGTGCTCGGTCCCGACGAGCGCGATCTCGGCGTGGTGGTGCTCGACATCGGCGGCGGCACCACGGACGTCGCGGTGTTCTTCGAAGGCTCGATCCGCCACACGGCGATCATTCCCTTCGGTGGCGCCAACGTGACCAACGACATCGCGATCGGGCTCCGGACGCCGATCGACAAGGCCGAGCAGATCAAGATTCAGTACGGGTGCGCGCTGTCCTCGCTGGTCTCGCCCGAGGCCCGGCTCACCGTTTCAGGGGTCGGCGGCCGCGCGGATCGCGAGATCTCGCGGCACGTGCTGGCCTCGATGATCGAGCCGCGCATGGAGGAGATCTTCCATCTCGCCAACAAGGAAGTGAAGAAGAACCACTTCGCCGAGCTGCTGGGCGGCGGCGTGGTGCTGACCGGGGGAACGTCGCTCATGTCGGGGGTGGTCGAGCTCGCCGAGCAGGTCCTGGAGATGCCGGTTCGCATCGGCCTCCCGCAGGGGCTCGGCGGCCTCGCCGCCAACGTCGCCGACCCGCGCTACTCGACCGGAGTCGGGCTCGTCATCCACGCCGTTCAGGCACAGCACATGGAGGGAGTCAGCAGCACCCGCGATCGCACGGCATTCCCGGGCCGCAGGCAGGGAATGCGCGAATGGTTCACTCAATTGTTCTACCACTAACGTCCGACCGGGGAGCGTGCGCCGGATCATCCGGCGGGAACACTCCACCGGCAGGCACAGGGAGTCGTGCCATGTTCGAACTCGAACTCGAAAACACGGTATCCGCGAAGCTGAAGGTAGTGGGAGTCGGCGGAGCCGGCGGCAACGCGATCAATCGCATGATCGGCGCCGGGCTCCGCGGGGTGGAATTCGTCGCCGCCAACACCGATCTCCAGGCGCTGAACCAGTCGCTCGCGCCGACCCGCATCCAGATCGGCATCGTCACCACCCGCGGGCTGGGCTCGGGCGGCGATCCGACCCAGGGCCGGCGCTCGGCGGAGGAGGACGAGCAGCAGATCGCCGACGCACTCGGCGAATCCGACATGGTGTTCATCACCGCCGGCATGGGCGGCGGCACCGGCACCGGCGCCGCACCGGTGGTGGCGCGGCTCGCCAAGCAGTCGGGGGCGCTCACGGTGGCGGTGGTCACCAAGCCATTCGCCTTCGAGGGACGCCGCCGGAGCCGCCAGGCCGACGAGGGCCTGTCGGAGCTGCGCGCCGAGGTGGACACCCTGATCGTGATCCCGAACGAGCGGTTGCTCGCGGTGGTCGAGAAGGGCACGTCCTTGACCGACGCGTTCGGCGTGGCGGACGAGGTGCTGCTCAAGGCCACGAAGGGGATCTCGGACCTGGTGACGGTCGCCGGGCTCGTGAACCTCGACTTCGCCGACGTGAAGTCGGTGATGTCGAACCGCGGGAACGCGCTCATGGGCACCGGCCGTGCGTCGGGTCCCAACCGCGCGGTCGAGGCGGCGCAGATGGCCGTGTCGAGCCCGCTGCTCGAGGACGTCTCGATCGCGGGCGCCGAAGGCGTGCTCGTGAACATCACGGGCGGCCGGGATCTCTCGCTGCACGAGGTGAACGAGGCTTCGGGCGTGGTGGTGGCGGCGGCCGGCGAGGAGGCCAACGTCATCTTCGGCGCGGTGATCGATCCCAACATGGATGGCGAGATGATGATCACCGTGGTGGCGACCGGCTTCGGCCACACGGAGCCCCGGCTCCGCGTGGTGGACCGTCGTGCCGCGGCGCCGGCCGTCGAGCACGGTGACGAGCTGCGCTCGCCCGGCTATCCGCGGGTCGAGGAGCGCACGGGCAGCCGCTGGTCCCGAAGCACCCGCACCGAGTCGATGGAGGTTCCGACGTTCCTCCGCAAGCAGATGGACTGATCGAAGGGCGGGACGCTCACGGCGCGTTCACCCTCGCGCGCCTGCAGAATCGTGCGGCGTCCCGCCCATGAAAGCGATGAAGCAGGAACCGGACGGCGAGCTCGAGCTCGGGCTCGCCCACTACCACGCACATCGCTACGCGCTCGCCGACGAGGCGTTCGCGCGCGCGCTCGCGAAGCCGGACCCGCCCGCCTGGGTGCGGTTCCGGCGCGCCCGCATCGCGGAGCGCTCGGGACGCGCCGAGGATGCGCTCGACGAGCTGAGGCAGTACTACGCGAACGGCGGCTCCTCGCCGTTTGCGTCGCTGCTCGAGGCCGCGTGTCACGACCGGCTGCGCCGTGACCGGGCGCGGCGCGGGGCGATGGAGCGCGCCGCCGCGCTGGTGGAGCGCGACCCGGCGAGCCTGGTCGCGGTTCCCGGGGTGGCCCCGCGCGGCCAGGAGGATGCGCTCCGGCGCCTGCGCTCCGCGGTCTCCGAGCACCCGTCGGACGTGGCGCGGCGCTGCCTGCTCGCCGAGCAGCTGCTCGAGGCCGGCGAGCCCGAGGAAGCGGAGCTGCACGCGCTCTCGGCGCTCGCGATCGCGGCCTCGCCCCAGGCGGCGGCGCTCGCCGGACGCGCGGCGCTCGCGGTCGGCCGCGGCGGCGAGGCGACGTGCCGGCTGACGGCGGCGGTCGACCGCGCGGCGCGCTTCGCGGATTTCCTGCTCTGGCTCGGGCTCTCGCACTTCGGGATCGGCGCCCTGCTCGATGCCCAGCGCGCGGCCACCGCGTCGCTCGCCGGCAATCCCGCGCACGGTGCGGCCTATCGGCTGCTGGCGCTGGTCCTCTTCCGCTCGGGCGACGAAGCGCGGGCGAGCCTCGCGCTCAGGCGCGGCATGGCGCGCGGGAGGGAGCCGCACGAGGCCCGGGCCTCGGTGGCGTGCGCGTCAGCCGGGTGCGGCACGATGGACGACGCGGCGGTGCTGGAGTCGGCGATCGCGCGCCATCCGGAATACCCGGATCTGAAGCTGGCCCTGGATCGGGTGCTCGAGGCCTACGGGGCGGGGCGCCGGCAGACCGGCACCCGGATGCTTCAGGCGGCGGGCTTGTAGTTCCGGCCGCGGACCGCCTTCTGGACCTTGTTGCCGCGGATGCAGCGCGTGCAGACCATCACCATCTTGACCTTGCCTTCGATGCTGGCGCGCACCCGCTGGAGGTTGGGCTTCCAGCGGCGGTTGGTCACGTTGTGAGCATGGCTCACGTTGTGACCGGTCATGGCGCCTTTGCCGCAGACTGCGCACTGAGCCACTGGGAACCTCCTGAAGAGCCCGACGTGCGGGCGGAGCCGAGGGGTCGATTGGAAGCCGCGGACCTTACCAGCCAGCCCGGCTGCCTGTAAAGGAAGCTCCTTCCGGCCCCTCGTCCCCGGAAGCCCTATTTCGGCAGCTCCATGTTCGCGAGCGCAAACGCGTACTCGTCCGCGACCTCCGCGATGATCCGGTCCGTCGGCCGGTAGCCGTGGCTCCCTGCCACCTCCACCCGGATCAGCGCCGGCTTCGCGCACGTCTGCACCGCCTGCAGCATCGCCGCGAACTTGAACGAGTGGCTCGGCACCACGCGGTCGTCGCGATCGGCGGTCGTCACCAGCGTTGCCGGGTAGCAGCTGCCCGGCTTCAGGTTCTGGAGCGGCGAGTAGGCCAGGATGTACTTGGCCCCCGCCGCGTCGTCGGACGAGCCGTAGTCCTCGGTCCAGAACGGGCCCGCTGTAAATTTGTGGAAGCGCATCATGTCCATCACGCCCACCGCGGGGAGTGCCACCGCGAACAGGTCGGGGCGCTGGATCATGCAGGCGCCGACCAGCAGCCCGCCGTTCGAGCCGCCCTGGATGCCGAGTCGTGACGAGGTCGTGTAGCGCTCGCGGATCAGGTACTCCGCGGCCGCGATGAAGTCGTCGAATACGTTCTGCTTCCTGTCGCGCACCCCGGCCTGGTGCCAAGCCTCGCCATATTCGCTGCCGCCCCGGATGTTCGCCACCGCGTAGACCCCGCCCATGTCGAGCCAGCCCGCCACCGCCGGGGTGTAGGCGGGGAGCTCCGGTACATTGAATCCACCGTAGCCGTGGAGAATCGTCGGGTGGCTGCCGTCGAGCGTCACGCCCTTCTTGAGCGTCACGAACAGCGGCACACGCGTCCCGTCCTTCGAGTTGTAGAACAGGGCGCGGGTCTCGTACTGCGACGCGTCGAACGGCGACTTCGGCGCGTAGAACGGCTCCATCGTCCGCTTCGCGGGATCGCAGCGGTAGACCGTCCGCGGCCGCAGGTACGAGGTGAACGACAGGAAGAAATCGGTGCCGTCGGTGCGTCCGCTCAATTCGTCGGCGGTGCCCGGCTCGGGGAGCGCGATCTCGCCCTCGGAGGCGCCGTCGAGCCCGTAGACCTGGACGCGGCTCTGCACGTCCACGAGGCGGATCACGACCAGCCGGTTGCCAATCATCAGCGTCTCCGAGATCGGGGCTTCGCTCTGGGGCACCACGGTCTTCCACTTGCTGCGGTCGGAGTTGCCGACCTCGGTCGAGACGATCCGGCCCTTGGGTGCTTCGAACGTCGTGTAGAGGTAGACCGTCCGGTCCACGACGCCGAGCGGGTTGTGGTGCGCATCGTCCTCGGCCGCGACCACCACCGGCTTGGCCGCGAGGTTGGGCTTGGCAGCGGTGCCGAGATCGGCGATCCAGAGCCGGCTGCCGGTCGCCCCGCTCGACGTGCTGAGGAACAGCTTGGTGCCGTCGTCGGAGACTGATGCCCAGGTTCCTTCGCGGGGCTGCTCGGGCCGCTCGAAGATCAGGCGGTCCGGAGTCTTGGCCCCCAGCGGGTGATACCAGACCTGGTGGTGCTCGCTGGCCTTCGCGAAGTCGGCCGCGGTTTCGGTGCCCTTGTAACGCGAGTAGAAGAAGCCCTTGGAATCCCGCGTCCACGCCATGCCGGTGAACTTCACGTGCAGCACGGCCTCGGCGGCGTCCTTCCCGCTCCCCAGGTTGCGCAGGTGGATGTCCTTCACGTCCGAGCCGCCGGCCGCCGAGGTGTAGGCCAGCCACTTGCCGTCCGGTGATGGTGCCCACTGCGCCATCGCCACCGAGCCGTCGGGAGAGAGCACGTTCGGATCGAGCGCGAGCGCCGGACTCGCGCCGACGGCACTCTGGCGGTAGAGCACCGACTGACGCTGGAGCCCGCTGTTCTGGCGGAACCAGATCTGTCCGGCCTCACGCACCGGCACGTTGGTGCGCTGGTAGTTCCACAGCTCGGTCAGGCGCTTCCGGATCGGTTCGCGCTGCGGCAGCTGGTCGAGATAGGCGTAGGTCACCTGGTTCTCGGCCGCGACCCACTTCGCGGTCTCCGGCGACTCGAGATCCTCGAGCCAGCGGTAAGGATCCGGCACCTTGGTTCCGAAGTAGTCGTCGACCACCGGCCCTTTCGTCGTCGGCGGATAGACCAGGCTCTGCGCGAACGCGGGGGCGGCGAGCGAGCCGGCGAGCAGGAAGGCGAGGGCGAGTCTCACGGGGGTCTCCTGGGAGTGGGGTGGACGCGCGGAAAGCCGGCGGGAGGCTAGCACCCGCATGGTGGCCGCGCCACGATTTGCCGATACTGGCGGCGTGAAACCCCTGCCGAACGCCGCCACTCCCATGCCCGCTTTCCAGGCGCGGATCCTTCCGTTCCCGCAGGCGACCCCTGCCCGGGAGCCGCGCTTCGTGTGGCTGCTGGCGGCGGTTGCCGCGACCGCCGTCCTGCTGCGTGCGTGGCGCATCGGGGCGGGCCTTCCGGATTTCCTCGAGGAGGCGTTCCCGCTCCGCCTCGCGCTCGGGATGAAGGACGCGGCCACCGGCCGCGTCGACTGGAACCCGCACTTCTTCAACTACCCCTCGCTCTCGATCTATCTCCACTTCGCGGTCCAGCAGGCGGTGTTCGCGATGGGGCTCGTCACCGGCGCCTGGAAGAGCTGGGCCGACTACCTCGTGCTCTTCCAGATCGATCCCACGCCGATGGTGCTCGCCGCGCGCAGCGTCGGCGTCGCGTGCGACGCGCTGACGATCGTCGCCGCCGGGATGCTGGCGGAGCGGCTCCATCGTGGCGCCGGCTTCATCGCGGCGCTGCTCTGCGCGCTGGCCCCGATCCTGATCGAGACCTCGCGGTCGGTCTTCTGCGACACGCTGATGGCGGCGCTCGCGCTGTGGGCGCTGGAACGCACCCTCGCCTACCTGCGGGACGGGAACGCGAGAACGCTCCACGTCGCGGCATTGCTCGTGGGACTGGCGGCCGGTGCCAAGTACCCGGCGGCCGCACTCGGCGCCGCGCTGGCGGTCGCGCTCGTGATGCGTGAAGGCCGAAGCGGGCTGCGCAGGCTGCCGATCGTGTTCGCTCTCATGGCCGCCGCCTTCGTGATGACCACTCCGTTCGCGGTGCTCGACGTGCCGGCATTCCTCCGCGATTTCCGGTTCGAGTCCGCTCACGCCGCCGAGGGCCACCTCGGAACGGTCGGCCGGCATGCGTTCGGGTATCACCTCGGCAACCTGCTCGCGAATCTCGGCCCGGTCGCGATGGTGGCGGTCGTGGCCGCGCCGCTCGTGGCATGGCGGCGTCCGGATCTACGCGGGGCTTTCGCGGTGCTCGGGATCGGCCTCGTCGCGTTCGCGCTCCCGATCTCGCTCGCCGAGATCGAAGCCGCACGCTACCTCGCCCCGGTCATCGCGATCGCCGCGGTGCTGGCCGCCGCTACGGCGTTCGCGCTCACGTCGGCAATTCCCGCGCGGTTTCGCCAAGTGGCCACGGCGGCCCTGGCGCTCGCGATGCTCGTCCCCGCGGGGTTCGCCGGATGGCGCGCGGCCTCGACGGGCGCCGATTCCACGCACCGTCTCGCCAAGGAATGGTGCACGGCCCATCTCGGGCCCGACGATCTGTTGATCGAGGAGAGCTACGGGGCTCCGCTCCGCACCCGCGTGAATCTCGAGCGGTTCACCGCCACCCCGGAATTCCAGTCCGCGTCACCCGAGGTCCGCCGCCGTGTGCTCGAGCTGCCGGCGGTGCGGGTGGTGGCGATTCCGTTCGGAGCCTCGGGCGGCGCGACCGCGACCGTGGAGCCTCCCGGCGGCCAGCCGGCAACGCTCGACGTGTTCGCCCACGCCTCGGAGATGAACGGGACGTTCTACGATCCACGGTTGCTCGGATATGCGGACTACGCGATCACGAGCAGCGCGGTGCGGGCCCGCTACGAAGCCGATCCCGCGCGCTATCCCGCACCGCTCGCAGCCTACCGGCTGCTCGACACCCATGCGGAGATGGTGGCGCGCTTCACGCCCGCAGGCGCGGTGAGCGGCGCCGACATCGCGGTCTATCGCATCACACCGGAGTTCCGTCGCGCGGCGGGTGGAGAGCTCGATCCGCTGTGGTGGGCGGCCGGCGTGCCCGCCGGGTTCCGCGCCCGCGCCGCGGCGCTGCTCGGAGAGCCGGACGCTGTTGAGGCGCGGCGTGCCGATGGCGCGGCGAGCGGCTGGGTGAGGAGCCTCGACGATCTCTATGCGGCGCGCCTGCTCGATTTCGCCGACCGCCTCATGATGGAGCTGGCCGCGCTGCGGCGCGATGCGGCCGCCGCGGCGGTCGCGCGGGGAACGCTGGAGGCCCTGCCGGCGCAGGTGCCGGCGAGCCTGGTGGCGAGCCTCTCGCTGCGGCGTCTCGGCCGTGCGCGCGAAGCCCTGGAGACCGTCGAGCGCACGCGCTCGATCCTCGGATCCACGCACGGGGACCCGGCACTCGAGCTCGAGCGCGCCCGCGCGCTGCTCGACCTGGGGGAGCGGAGCGCGGCGCGCGCGGCGCTCACGAGCCTGGTCGGGACGCTCGATCCGAACGACCCGATCGCCGCCGAAGCGCGGCGCCTTCTCGCGACCGGGCCGTAAGCGAACGAGCCCCCGCCCGAGGGCAGGGGCTCGCTGAACGAAAACCCAGAATCAGGCGGCGGCGCGGAGTGGCGTCGCGCTCGAATTCTTCCACGCGTGGAAGCGGTCGTAGCTTTCGGCCGGGACCGTTCCGGTGAAGGTGTCGACGCCCATGCGGATCTTCACCTTCCGCATCTTCTTGGGCTCGCCTTCGGCATCGATCGCGAACTCCTCGCGGGCGAGCACGCGCACTTCCTCGTCGCCCGCCATCAGCGCGACCGCCATGTCCGGCATCAGCCGCACGCGGTACGCCTTGGGCGACATCCCGCCCTTTAGGAACTCGATGACGTCGGTCGACTTCTTGGCGCTCGTCTTGCGCAGCGCGTCGAGCAGCGCCTTGGCGTTCGCGCGCTGGGTACTGTCGACCGGGGTATCGAAGGTGTGCTGGAAGCGCTTCCAGCGGTTGAAGCCCTGGATGCCCCAGATCACCTGCCACACGCCGAGCATGGCCCAGATGGTGGACGGCTTGCCGCCCGCCGCCGCATCGAGGAACACCGAGGTGACGTTGTAGAGCCCGACCACGACGAGCGTGCAGGCCATGAACAGGAGGCCGACCGGCGAAGGGTTCGTGAGGTTCCAGATGCCCACGAGCGCGAGCATCGCGCCCACCGCGAGCAGCAGCGGATCGAGCGGCGGCTGGATCGCCGCGAACAGCGCCAGCACACCGAAGATCGTGGCTCCGATGCCGGAGCCCTTGAGGTTGCCGCGGACGATCACCTGATCGGCCGCCTTCTGGAGAGCGGTCCTCTCCCAGGTCGGATGCATGAGAGTCTCCTTTGTGACGGCGGGAACGGGGACCCTCCGTTATCGGCAGCCGGGCGGCCCGATCTGAACCGCCGATCGGTTAGGATCGGGTCGGATTTCCCATGACCGTGACCTCACCCACGACCCCCCGTCGAGCCGCCACCCGTCCCGATTCCCGCATCCAGTTCCTCGCGGGGGTGGGCCCGAATCGCGCGCTCGCCTTCGAGCGGCTGGGGATCTTCACGGTCGAGCACCTGCTCCGGCACTACCCGCGCACCTATATCGACGCCCGGCATTTCGCGCCGATCGCCGGGCTCGCCCGGCCCGAGCCGGGAATCCCGGCGAACGACATCGTCACCGTCCAGGGGGTGGTGAAGCACGGCGCGGCGATCCGCATGCGCGGGGGGCGCGCCGATTTCAGCTGCACGGTCACCGACGGGACGGGAAACCTCACCTGCTACTTCTTCGGGCAGCCGTTCCTCAAGCGCACGCTGGCCGAGGGAACGCGGGTGGTGGTGAGCGGCGCCTTCGACCGGCTGCAGGGCCGCATGACGAACCCGCTGTTCGAGGTGGTGGAGGAGGAGGTCGCGAGCCTCATGCACGCGGGGCGCATGGTCCCGGTGCACGGGCTGACCCGCGGGCTCACCGCGCGCGCCATGCGTCAGACCGTGCGCCACGCGCTCGATGCCGCGGCCGGGCTGCTCGAGGATCCGCTCCCGTCGGCGCTGCGCGAACGCCTCGGTCTCGTGCCGATCGCCGAGGCGCTCGAGGCGGTGCATTTCCCGCCGGGTGACGAGGAGCTCGCGCGCGCGCGGCGGCGGCTCGCGTTCGAGGAGCTGTTCCAGCTCCAGGCGGTGCTGATGCTGCGCCGCCGCGCCATGGACCAGCGGGGCGGAGGGCTGTCGCAGTCGGGCGCCGGCGAGCTGGTGGCGCGCGCCCGCGCCGGGCTGCCGTTCACGCTCACGCCCGAGCAGGAGCAGGCGCTCTCGGAGATCGTGGCCGATCTCGCCGCCGACCGGCCCATGCAGCGCATGATGCTCGGCGACGTCGGCAGCGGGAAGACGGTGGTGGCGCTGCTCGCCGCGCTCCACGTGATCGAATGCGGGCGCACGGTGGCGTTCATGGCGCCCACCGAGATCCTGGCGCGCCAGCACGCGGCGAGTCTCGCGCGCTTCGCCGCTCCCGCGGGCGTGGCCGTGCTGCCGCTCACCGGCTCGAGCGGCGCCGCCGAGCGGCGCGCCGCGGAACGGTGGCTCGCCGCGGGCCAGCCGGCGCTCGTGGTCGGCACCCACGCCCTGCTCGAGGAGAAGGTCGGGATCCCCAACCTCGGCCTCGCGATCGTCGACGAGCAGCACCGCTTCGGCGTCGAGCAGCGCGCGCGCCTCGCGAAGAAGGGCGCGCTGCCGGACGTGCTCGTGCTCACCGCGACGCCGATCCCGCGCACGCTGATGCTCGCCTGCTACGGCGATCTCGACGTGAGCCGCATCACCTCGCGCCCGGCCGGCCGCGGGCGGCTCGTCACCCGCGTGGTCGACGAGCGGAAGCTCCCGGAGGTGATCGCGTTCATGGCGAAGGAGCTCGAAGCCGGGCGCCAGGCCTACGTCGTGGTGCCGCTGATCGAGGAAGCGGAGGAGGTCGAATCGCGCCCCGACGCGCGGAGCCTCAAGGCGGCGGAAGCCGAGCACCGCCGGCTCGCCGCGCACCCGATGCTCTACGGCCGGCGGGTCGAGCTGCTCCACGGGCGCATGAAGGGAAGCGAGAAGCAGCGCGTCATGCAGGCGTTCGCTGCCGGCGAGGTGCACGTGCTGGTGGCCACCACGGTGGTCGAAGTGGGGGTGGACGTGCCGAACGCCACGATGATGGTGGTCCAGAACGCGGATCGCTTCGGCCTCTCCCAGCTCCACCAGCTCCGCGGGCGCGTGGGACGCGGCCGCGAACGCTCGGTGTGCGTGCTGATCCCGGCCGCCGACGCTTCGATGCTCGCGCGCGAGCGGCTCGCCGTGATGGCCGGCACCGACGACGGATTCAAGATCGCCGAGGAGGACCTCCGGCTGCGCGGTCCGGGCGAGATGTGGGGTGTGCGTCAGAGCGGGATCCCGCGCTTCCGCATGGCGGACCTGGCGCGCGACGAGGCGCTGCTGGTCCAGGCGCGCGACGAGGCGGCGGCGATCACCGCCGCCGATCCGCAGCTGTTGCGCCCCGAGCACGCAGCGCTCCGCCGCGCGCTGCTCGAGAACTACCGCGAGCCGCTCGACCTGGCGCTCGCGGGATGATCGCGGCGGCCGCATGAACACGACCTCCGAGGTGCCGCTCCACGTCGTCTTCGGCGCCGGGCAGGTCGGCGATCCGCTCGCGCGCATCCTGCTCGCCGCCGGCTGCCGGGTGCGCGTGGTGCGCCGTTCGTCGCGACCGGTTGCCGACGGCGCGGAGCAGGCCGCGGGTGACGCGACCGATCCCGCCTTCTGCGCCGACGCCGCGAGCGGCGCCGCCGTGGTCTATCACTGCATGAACCCGGCGTACACGACGAGTGAATGGGGTCGCCTGATTCCGCTCTACATGGAGAACCTGATTACGGCCGCCGCGCGTTCCGGTGCGCGCCTCGTCGTGCTCGACAACCTCTATATGCTCGGCCGCCCCGGCGGGCGCCCGATGAACGAGGACACGCCGATCCAGCCGTGCAGCCGGAAGGGCGAGATCCGTGCGCGGGCCGCCACGCGCCTCTTCGAGGCCCACGCCCGGGGTGCCGTGCGCGCTACCATGGCGCGCGCCTCCGACTACTACGGTCCGGGCGGAACGATGACTCATCTCGGCGATGTGTTCTGGAAGGACGTGGTCGCCGGTAAGCCGGGACCGATGCTCCTCGACCCCGACGCCGTCCACACCTATCACTACGTCCCCGATGTGGCCGCGGGTCTCGCGGCGATCGGCCTTGCGAAGGACGATGTGACCGGGCGGCCGTGGATGCTGCCGTGCGCCCCGGCCGGGACCGCGCGGGATCTGGTCGGCCGGCTCAGTCTGGCGCTCGGCCGCGAGATCCGGATTGCCGCGATGCCGGCGCTGATGCGGCGCGCGGCTGGGTGGTTCATCCCGATGCTCCGCGAGATCGAAGAAATGATGTACCAGTGGGCCGAGCCGTTCGTGGTCGACGACCGCCGCTTCCGCGAGCGGTTCCCGGTGCGCCCGGCGAACCCTGAGGCGGCGGCGCGCGCGACCGTGGACTGGGCGCGCGTGCACTACGCCCGGTGAGGGGCGGACCGCTTCAGGGCTCCGGCCAGCCCGCGCGTCGCGCCGCGATTCCGATTGGCTCGCGCCGCTTCTTCGCCGAAAATGGTTGCGTGAAACTCCTGCCCGCCCTGTGCCTGCTCCTCCTGGCCACCGGCTGCGCCCGCCAGGCCCCCGACATCGCCGCCGAACCGGACTCAGGCCCGCCCGGCACCGCGCCAGCGCCGGTCGCGAGCGACACCTTCAGATTGGCCGCGCTTCCCGCCGGCACCCGGCTCGTCACCGTGGAGGTGGGTGGCATGGTGTGCGACGGCTGCATCGAGCTGGTCGGCCGCGAGCTGAAATCGGTCGCCGGGGTGCGCAGCGTCCACGGCAACCTGATGGAGCAGCGCTTCGACGTCGCGTGCGATCCCGGCGTGCACGATTCCTCGCTCACCACCGCCGTCCGGCGCGCCGGCCCCCAGTACCTCGGAATGATCGCCCACCCATGAGTCGATCCCGGCGGGCCGGATGGGTGGTCCGCCTTGCGACCTTCGGAATCTCATGCGCGGGCCTGACGGCCGTGGCGCCCGCCTCCGCGCACATCGTCAGCGATCGCGAGGTCCGCATCCTCGCCGCGTTCCCCGTTTCGCTCGCCCGCCGGACACAGCTCGAAGACGCCCCCGATGCTTCCGGGTTCTGCGGCGTCAATCGCAGCCCGGGCACGTTCCGCGTGTCGGCCCAGGTGCCGGCGCTCCGCGCCCTGAGCGAGGCCGCCGCGCGACGCGACTCGCTCGAGGCCGAACATTGCTGGCTCGCGATCCAGCAGGCGCTCGTCATGCAGCGCCCGGGCGGACGCTTCGAACGGATCGAGAACGGCGCCCCCCAGGACACGCTGCTCGCGTGGGAGGACGCGGTGCCGTGGCTCGCCGCGCTGAACCGCGCGGTGGCGGTCGTGATGAACGGACCGCTTCAGAACCAGTTCCGCTTCCGGTGGGCGCTGCTCCGGCCCAAGCTCGAGCGCTCGATGAACGGCCTGCTGGCGATCGCGCCCGCACTCGAGCGGCGTGCGAAAGTGGACCCCGTGAAGCTGCTCGACCTGTCCGAGGCGATGCTGCTCGCCGACGGCCACTATCACGTCCCGGCGTACGGTCTCGCCGGCCAGCGCGCGTTGTCGGCAGCGCTCCCGCTCCAGAAGTCGGACGGGTCCTTCGCCTCCCGCCCGGACGGAAGGCTGGCGTACGACGCGCGGTGCCTCTCGGCCATCGAAGGGATCAACCTCTATTTCCCCGGGCCGTTCCTCGACCGCGTGGCCAATCGGCTGGCGCCCGCGCTCGAGGAATCGCTCGCGGCTCCGGGACCGCGAACCGGGAGCCCCGAGGGGGCGACGCCGGCGCGGCGTCTCGCTCAGCGCACACTGGCGATTCGAGCCGGACGGATCGCGCTCGGACCGGCGCCCTCGAGCGTGATGCATCCCGAAGGGGAAGCCACCCCCCGTTGACGGTCAGTCCGTGGTTGGCGGCGCCGGGTGCTCGGGTCCCGCGAGCCCCGGGACGCGGCGCCCCCACGCCACGGTGGCGATGCCGGCACCCACCACCGCCACCGCGCACACTAGGATCGTCTCGACGATCCCGAAGGTCTGCGCCGTCCACCCGGCGACCGTCACCGACAGCAGGAACGCGAGCCGCATGAGGAAGTCGCGCGAGCTGAAGACGCGCCCGCGCTGGCGCGGCTCGGTGCCTTCCTGAAGCAGCGTCTCGCACAGCATGAACGCCGGCGCGATCGCCGTCCCGGTCAGGAACGCCACGCCGGCGAACACCGCGAAGCGCGTCGACACCGCGAAGACCATGACTCCGATGCCCACGATGATGAGCCCCCCGCCGAGCAGCCACGCGCGGGACACGCGACGGCCGTGGGTGTTGACCCACCAGGTGCCGAGTCCGGCGCCGAGGCCGAGCACCGCCATCAGAATGCCCACGCGCTCCATGCCGGGAGCGCTCGCCGCGCGCTGGATGTGCTGGTTGCCGGCGACGTGCATGAATCCGCCGCCGATCCACACCGCGGCGAGCGCCAGCAGCGCCACGCCCACCACCGGATTCCGCCGCACCAGGCTCCAGCCCTCGCCGACCTCCGACAGGTAGCGCCGCATGGTCGGGCCCTCGACGTGCGGGTGAAGGTGCGGCCGGTACTCGATCACCATGAGCGCCACCACGGAGACGAGATAGGTGCCGCCGTTGATCCACAGCGCGGACTGCCATCCCCAGTGGTCCACGACCCAGCCGCCCGCGAGCGCGCCGATCGCGGTGGCGGCGATCCCGGCGCCGGCGAGCAGCGCGTTCGCGGCCATGAGCTGGCGGGGCGGCACGAGATCGGGCGTGATCGCGCTCTTGGCCGGCAGGAAGAGCACGTTGCACGTGAACATCAGGAACACGAGCGCGAACATCGGGCCGGTATGCCCGGTTGCGGCGTAGAGCACCGGGATCAGCACCACCAGGATCGAGCGCGCGAGATCCGAGAGCACGAGCGTGCGCTGGAGGTTCCAGCGATCGATCCAGGCGCCCGCGAACGGCGAGAAGAGCAGCACCGGCGCCAGCATCACGTTGGCGAGCAGCGTGAGAAGGATCGACGACTTCGAGCGGTCGGAGAAAGCGCCGGTGTGCTCGGCCAGCATGCCGACCAGCGCCAGGTAGGTGAGGCGCTCGCCGAGGATGGAGATGAGCTGGCCCCACCACAGCGCGCCGAAGCTCCGCTGGAGGAGGAGCGGCTTGAGCGGGTCCGACGTCTCGGTGGCCGGGCCGCCGGGTGCGGGCGGGTGAGGTCCGGAATCCACGGCCTGGATCAGGCCGCGGTGTTCACCGAGCTGCGCCGGGCCGCCACCTCACGGTAGACCGCTTCGATCTGCTGGGTGACGCGCGGCCACGCGAACTCGAGCGCCCGCTGGCGTCCCTGCTGTCCGAGCGCGCGGCGGCGATCGGGATTCTCGATCAGCCGCACGATCGTGTCCTCGAGGGCCGCGACGTCCCTGGGCGGGAACACCACGGCGTTCTGATCCGGGATCACCACCGAGCGATAGCCCGGGATGTCCGACGCCACCACCGCGCGTCCCGCGGCCATCGCCTCGAGCAGCACGATGCCGAAGCTCTCGTTGCCGGAGGCCGGCGAGACGAAGATGTCGCCGGTCGCGTACCAGCGCGGCAGGGATTCGCGCGGCACGTGGCCGAGGAAGCGCACGTGGTCGCGGACCGCCGCCGGCACCGAGGCCTCGAGCTTGGGCCTTAGGTAGGAGTCGCCGACCACCAGCAGGCGCGCGCGGCCGCCGGTCCGCCGCACCACCCCCGGCATCGCCTCGATCAGGAGCGAGACACCCTTCCGCGGATCGAGCCGGCCCACGAACAGGAGGTTGATCCGATCCGGCTCACGCCATTCCTCGAACGGCTGGGACGCGGGGTTGAAGCGATCGACGTCCACGCCGTTCGGGATGACGTGGTAGCGCCCCGGGAACGAGCGCTCCGCGCACTCGTGCGCCGTGCGGGACACCGCGATCCGCCCGTCGAGCCGGTCCACCACCTTCAGCAGCACCGGCCGGAACAGCTGCTCGAGCATTCCGTCGCCGCCCGTGCTGTGGAAGGTGCCCACCTGCGGACAGGTGGCCGTCTGGATCGCGATGATCGGCAGGGAGGGGGCGAGCGGGCAGTGTGTGTGCACGACGTCGAAGTCGTGGCGCCGGAACAGCTCGCGCACTTCCTGGCGGATCGTGAGCCCGACCGTGAAATCGACGAAGGCGCGGTTGAAGGGGATGAGCACGTTGTAGCCCACCCGTTCGACCCGTACGCCTTCCACCGCCGGGGTCACGCCGCGGAAGCGGCTGGTGATGATGCACACCTCGTGGCCGCGCCGTGAAAGCTCGACCGCGGTGTGATGGACGTGCTCGGTGACCCCGCCGAAGCGCGGGTAATAGGACTGGCTGACGATCGCGATCTTCACGCTTCGATGCGGCGCTCGGCGCCCGCCGGAGCCGTCTTCGCTTCGGGGACCGGATCCCACATCGGGCGGAAGATGCACCACTGCTCGACGTGGTCGCGGATGTGGCGCTCGGAGGTGGCGGCGATCGCCGCATTGAGGTCCTGTACCGTCGCGAACGCGGCCGGGTCCAGCGCCTTCTCCATGACGATGCGGAAGCGTCCGGGTCCCGTGCGCTCGCACATGCCGCAGATCACGAGTGCCCCGGTGCGCTGGGCGAGGACTCCGGGGCCGGCCGGCCACCGGGTGTCCCTACCGAAGAACTCGACGGTGGTGCCGTGCTGGAAGAGATCGCCGTCCACCATCAGGGCGACGAGCTCGTTCCGCTCGAGGGCCCGCAGCAGCTTCCGGAATCCGTCCTCGTGCGACACGGTGTGGATCGCGAGCTCGGCCTTGGTCTCGCGGACCGCGGGCGAGAGCCAGCGGTTGAGCTGCTCGCCGGCCACCGCGTGCAGCGTGTAGCCGTAGTGGGCGAGGACGACCGCCGCGAGCTCCCAGTTGCCGAGATGCGTCGAGGTCACGATCACCCCGCGGCCGCGCGCCACCGCGTCTTCCAGGTGGTTCCGGCCGATCACCTCGACCGAGCGCAGCAGCTCCTCGCGCTCCATGTGGGGGAGACGGAAGAACTCGAAGAGCATGCGGTTGTAGCTCGCCATCATCCGGCGGGCGATGCGGATCCGGTCGCGGCGACTCAGGCCCGGACGCACGGCCGCCAGGTTGGCCAGGGCGGCGTGGCGGCGCGCGGGGAAGAAACGGAAATGGGCCTCGGCGAGCAGGTCGGCGATCGCATATCCGAGACCGAGGGGAAGTCCCGAGACGATCGCCGTGAGCCATCCGAAGATGAATCGAGACATGTAGTTTCCAGTCTCCGAGGGTGATTCCCCACGGGGGGCGACGAGGCAAGCTAGCCTCTCGCAAAAGGGGCGTCAAGGGCCGTCGCCCGCCTCCCGCACGAGGCGGGTAACACCCCTTCGTCAAGGACTCACGCGGATTTGCGAACGCCGTTGACCGAGCGAAAAGTGCAACCTAGCATTCGCCGAGGCGTGAACGTCGTGATGAGCCGCCGTTGGAGGCGCGGGCCTGGGACAGGAGGTCGGAAACCATGCCGAGCCAGAAACTCGTACGCTGTCGCATCCGTCCTCGTGGTGCTTCGGAGTGGGGGAGCTACCGGTACGTCCCGCTCGACATCTTCGGGCTCTGGGAGTACCTGATGACCCACCGGCACGGGTTCGAAATCCTCCATCCGTGCACCTCGCTGTGGCTCGACCAGGAGGACTCGCCGGAGATCCCCTTCAGCGAGCGACCGTTCGATCGGGTGACCGAGGTCTCCACCTTCGTGTTCTCGGGCCGTGACGACATGTTCACCCGCGCCTGCCGCTACTTCCCCACCGAGGAGTGCGACCGGTTGAAGGATCTGTTCCTGTCGCACTACCACGAAGAGGTGCGGATCCAGTCCCACGTCCGCGAGCGCCAGGGGTTCTGGCTCCATCGCCAGACGGCCCGGGTCGGCGCCTCCGTCTAGGCAGGCCTCTCCGGACTCAAGGTCCTCGGGCCCTCAGCCGATATCCCTTTTCGGACGGGGCTCCTGAACAGGGCAAAGCGCGATTCCATGCGCCGTACCGCCAGTGCGGCAGGCTCGGGAATCGCGACCCCATCCGGTGCCGGACAGTCTTCTCACGCTGCTCACGCAACGCGCCGATGGTCCGTCGCCCTCGAGGTTCCCGTGGAGAAAGGGCGGCAAGGGGCTCCATGGGGAAGCGCCTCGCGACAGGGTGGGGTCGTACCATACGGAGGATTCGACCGTGGTAGTCGTCAGCTACTCGGGCAAGGAAATCAACTCCAAGCTGGTCTACTACGGGGCCGGTCTCAGCGGTAAGACCACGAACCTCGAGTCCATCTACGAGGCGGTGCCCGACACCAGCCGCGGCAAGATGGTCAGCATGAAGACCCAGTCCGACCGCACCCTTTTCTTCGACCTGCTCCCCCTGAACCTGGGGGAGATCATGGGCTTCAAGACCCGCTTCCTCCTCTACACCGTCCCCGGCCAGGTCTTCTACAACGCGACTCGCAAGCTCGTGCTCAAGGGCGCCGACGCCATCGTGTTCGTGGCCGACTCCGAGATCGGCAAGATGGACGAGAACAAGGAGAGCCTCGGGAACCTGCGCACCAATCTGGCCGAGTACGGCGTCAAGCTCGAGGACATTCCCTGGGTGCTCCAGTACAACAAGCGCGACCTCGACAACCGGTACTCGATCGAGGAGCTGCAGAAGGAGCTGAACCCGAACGGCACGGTTCCCCATTTCGAGGCGGTCGCCTTCCAGGGCAAGGGAGTGTTCGAGACCTTCCGCGGCATTTCCCACATGCTGCTCGAAAAGGTCGCCAAGGATCTGCGGCGGACGCCGATCGGCGGCGCGCGCAAGAACGATCCCGCCACCGGACGTCCCGAAGCGCCGGCCAGCACCGTGATCTCGAATCCGTTCGCGAAGGCCCCGGCCGGAACCCCGGCCAGCAAGGTGATGCCGAAGCCGGCGCCGCCGAGCTTCGGCCAGGTGTCGCTGCCGGCAGCGCGCCAAAACGCCCCGGGCATGAACCCGGCCGGCGAGATGCCGGAAATGACGTTCGAGGACAGCGACGACGCACCGGAAGCCGTGATCGAGACGCCCGCGAGCGACGATCTGACCTTCCAGCAGGAGCCGCCAGCCCCGCGGCCCAGCTCCAGCGCCGAGCTCAGGAAACCGCAGCGCCCGGCGGCCCCGGTGCGTCGCCTGGATCCGGAGCCGGTCGGCCTCGCAGCCGCCCCGCCACCGGCCCGTCCGGTCGACGGCGCTCCGCGGACCGAGTCCCGGAAGGCTCCGCTGGCACCTCACGAGACCGTGATCCCGATCGTGGTCCCGCGCGGCAGCGGTGGGCGGGAAATCGTGATCCGGATCATCGTCACGGAAGACGAAAAGGCAGCCTGATTCGACGGTTGACGCGCCCCCCCGCGTTGCCTAGAGTTCTCCCGTGCTGAATCGCCTCCGCTTCCTCGCCGTGCCGCTCGGAATCGCAGCCTTGGTTCCCGCACTGGCGTTCGCCAATCCCGGCGTCGCGAGCACTCCCGGTTATGCGCCGGCCGTTCCGGTCAGCGCGCTCGGCACCCCGTTTCTCGATGCTTCCCGGCTCCGCTTCTCCACCAACGTGAGCTTCGGAACCGGATTCGGCGGACAGTCGGAAGGACTGCAGGTGACGAGCATCGGCTACGCGATGTCCCAGAAGACCTGGTTCAACGTGAACGTCGGCAGCTCGTTCAGCAGCAACGGTCGCGGCAGCTCGATGTTCCTCGAGGGGCTCGATTTCATGTACCGCCCCAACAACTCGATGCACATCCAGATCCAGTACCGCGATATCCGCTCGCCGCTCCAGTATCAGATGGGCGGCTTCCAACCCTGGGGCAACTGAGCATCCCCAACGCGACGCTGTCGTCCGCGCTCTCCGCGCGAGGCACGGCGCTCATTCCCTACCTGACGGCCGGCTACCCGAGCGCCCCGGTTTCGCTCGAGTGCATGAAGCGCCTCGAAGCCGCCGGTGCGGCCGCGCTCGAAATCGGGATCCCGTTCTCCGATCCGATCGCCGACGGCGCCGAAATCCAGCGCGCCTCGGAGCGCGCCCTCGGCGCCGGCATGGATGCGCATCGCGCGCTCGAGCTGGTGCGCCGCTTCCGTGATGGAGGTGGTCGCGTGCCGGTCGTCGTCATGACCTACCTCAATCCGATCCTGCGGGACGGCGTTCACGAGTTCTGCCGCGAGGCGCGGGAGGCCGGGGTCGACGGAGTGCTCGTCTCCGATCTTCCCCCGGATGAGGCTCCCGAGATGTGGGCATCATTCGATGCGGGCGGGCTCGACACCGTCGTGCTCGTGGCGCCGACCACTTTGGCGGCCCGGCTTCCGCTGCTCGTCGCGCGCGCGCGGGGATTCGTCTATTGCCTGGCGCGCACCGGCGTGACGGGCGCCGCGGGCGGTGAAGCGGCGGCGATTCCGGAGCGCATCGCGGCCATCCGCGCGCTCAGTGAGCTTCCGGTGGCGGTCGGCTTCGGGATCTCGAACGCGGAACAGGCGGCGCGGCTGCGCGGCGTCGCGGACGCGATCGTGGTGGGCGCGGCGTTCATGCGCGCGGTGGGCGACGGGCCAGAGCAGAACGCCCCGGCCCGCGTCGAATCCCTGGCCAAGGAGCTGATCGACGCCCTGCGTTGATACACCGGACACCGAACATTCCCGGCCCGGGGCGCGAGTTCCATCCCGCGCTTGCTGGTGGCTCCCCGGTCTAGGTGGCCGTCAACGACGGATCCACCAAAGAAGATCGAGGAAGAGCACGATGGTGACTGCTTCCACGGTCGACCTCCTGACTGCGAGGTCGCGCGTATTGCGCGGTCAACCCTATTTGCGGCCGCCCGTGGGTTGGCAGCGCGGGCGGGGGAGGCGGCGCTCTGTCGCCTCACATCCGACATCGACCCCGGGGGGTGGGGGCTTGAGTGCTAATTGCGGGGTGCCGGGCGCCCTGCAAGAGGGCCCGCGAGCTGGCGGAGGACCACCACCGTGATGTCGTCGAGCGGACGGTCGGCGAAGCCGCGCACCCCCTCGAGCAGCGCCTTGAGGAGATCCGAGGCTCGCCGGTAGGGACCCTGCCCCAGGACCTTCAGAATCCCCTCGGTGCCGAACATCTCGTCGCCGCGCCGGGCCTCCACCAGCCCGTCGCTGTAGAGCAGCACCAGGTCGCCCGCTCCGAGGTCCACTCCGAGGTCCGAGTAGTGGGCGCCGGCGCTCACCCCGAGCAGGACGCCGCCGCCCGTGACCTCCTCGCAGCGACCGTCCCGCCGCCACACGAGGGGCGGCGTGAGCCCGGCGTTCGCGAACCAGATCCGGCCGCTCCGCACCTCGACCCGCGCACAGAGCAGCGACATGAACTTTTCCGGCCGGTCGAGCGCCACCAGCTCCTGATTGAGCGAGGCGAGGATCTGGCTCGGCTGGAGTCCGCGCTTCGCCTCGCTCCGGAAGCGCGCCTGGACGCCCGCCAGCACCAGTGCCGCCGGCACGCCCGAGCCGGCCGCATCGCCGACCGCGAGCGTGAACTCGCGCGCGGGGCCCTCGACGAAGTCGTAGTAGTCGCCGCCGACCGTGCCGCCCGCGAGTGCCGCGGCCGCACAGTCGAGCGTGGGATGCACCGGAGCACGCCGCGGCAGCAGGTGCGCCTGGATCGCTCCCGCCTCCTTGAGCTCGCGGTCGAGATGCCCGCGCGAAGACGCCTCGCGCCGGAGCGTAGCGTTCTCGAGCGCCACGTCGAGATGGAGCGCGAAGCGCTCGAGACCGAAGCTCTCGCGGCGGTCGAGCCAGGATCCGGCGAGCCGCCGGCCGACCAGCATGACCGCGCGGGGCGGAGCGCCGATCGGCAGCAGCCAGCGCACGCCCGCCCCCGCGAGATGCTCGTGGACCCGCGGATCGAGCTCCGCTTCTTCGATGCTCTGGACCCCGGGCCGGGTGAGCCCGGCTTCCACGAGGTCGAGGATCTCGGGCAGCCCGCGGATGCCGTCGCCCGAGCGCGCGGCTTCGCGCAGCGTGCCCGCGCCGTTCCGCGACAGCATCACGCAGCCGTCGGCGTGCAGGTGGCGCGCGACCACTTCGCAGGCGTCGGCGAGCAGCGCCGACTCGCTTTCACCTCCGCGATGCGCTTCGCGCGCGGCCCAGCCTTCGAGCGTCAGGTGTGAGGGCTCGGGCAGCACCTTCTCCGCCATGCGCCGGAGCCAGGGGCTGGCCGGCCCCACCATCGCCGCGCCGAGCGTCATCAGCGCGAGCGCTCCACCCGAGAGCCCGGTGCCGAAATCGGGCCAGCGCGTCCCCAGCCACTCGGCCGCCACCAGCACGCCCGCGCCGCCGAGCGCCATCACGAGGACGACCATGCCGATCCGGAGCGCGACGCGGAAATCGAAGATCGAGTGCACCACCGCCGACCACGCAAACGAGGCGGGAACCAGCAGCGTGAGCAGCACCACCTCGACCTCGCCGGGCATCTTGGCGTCGGGCGTGACGGTCCGCGCCACCACCATGGCGGCGAGCGGGCCGGCGCCGAGCACGGTGCCCACGAAGGCGACCCGCAGTCGGCGACGCACGTCGGGATTCGCGGCGCGGCGCAGCGGGGCGCCGAAGAGGAGCAGCGACGCCAGCACACCGGCGGCGAACCACAGCGCGGCGACCGCCTGGATCACCACCTGCGCCGGGTAGAGCGCCTCTATGAAGATCACCGCCACCGTGACCACGAAGAGGATCGTCGCCACCCCATAGCTCGCGCGCGTGATCTCGAGCATGCGGCCCGGGGCGCGCGACTCCGGGAAGAGGGCGAAGAAGTGGACGAGCAGCACCGGCAGGAAGAGCGAGATCGCCGCCAGCACCAGGGTGTGCACCTGGACGATGAGCGAGAAGCTCGACATCGGCGGCGGGGCGAGCAGCCAGGCGAAGCTGAGGCAGACGAGCAGGAAGGTGCGGGTCATCGCGTCGCGGCGCTCACTCCAGACCCAGCCTCCGATCAGAACGAATCCCGACGCCATCGCGAGGAACGCCGTGATCGCGCGGCGATCGGCGTCGGGCAGGGTCTCGGGCACGAGCCACAGGGGCCGGCTCGCTCCGTCGCGCGTCGCGGTGAGCTCGAGCGGCTGGCCGAGCCGGGTGTCGGCGAGCGGCCGGTCACGGGGGGAGTGCGGCGCGGACAGCCGGTCACCGGGCAGCGCGCGCGCGCGGGCCCCGGGGCTCCCGGGCTGGACCCACGCCACCTCGTCCCCGCGCAGGACGATGCCGGTATAGGGGCGATGGGGAAGGCTGAGCGCCGAGGCCGCGAGCAGCACGGTCACGGGCAGGAGCAGCCAGGTGTAGAGCGTGGAAGCGCGTTGCATGGCGGCTCTCCGGACGGCGGAGCCGCAGGCTGTCAGCCGATCCACCGGCTGTCAAGAACCGGAATGCCAGGTGCCGGGGGCGGGCCCGCACCGGGGGCGGACCGGGTGGCGCCTTGGATTGACCCGGGCAATCGGGCTATTCTGCCTTAAGTGGCTTGCGATTCTTGCCGATACGACTGATCAATCGAGGGGCGAATCCCCGCTCCGGAGGTCGATAAGAACGATGCTGGTCCTAACACGGAAGTTAGGCGAGAACATCCGCATCGGTGACTCGGTCAAAATCACCGTTCTGGAAGTTCGCTCCGGGCAGGTGAAACTCGGGATCGAAGCGCCTCCCGAGATCAAAGTCCATCGTGAAGAGATCTATGCGCGGATCCAGGAAGAAAACCGCCGGGCGCAAAGCGGCAAGACGGGCGAAGAGAAGTAAGCCCGCTGCCGCGGCGCGACCTTCGCCACGGATCGTTCCCATCCGCAACGGTGAGATCCGCTGGTCCAAGGTCATGACCGCGCACGCCCGCATGTCCAACGGTTACTACGATCGCGAGGACGTCCGCGAAGTCCTGATCGACGCGCTCGTCCGGGTGGTCGCCCGCCACTGACCGTCCCTTAGGCCTGCTTCGAAGGGCCGTGCGATCTGCAACGTCGCCGCCGCCGGCGACCTTCTCCACCCCCCGCTCATCTGCGATACTGCGCCCTCCAAGGAGGGAACGATGTCCGCGATGCGAACCGCGCCCGTGGCGCGCGCCCGGATACCCACGCAGGCGATCCTCAAGGCGCTGCTCGCCGACACCGACAACGGCGTGCTCGTCCTCGATGCGCGTGGCCGGATCCGCGCCGCCAGCGCCGCCGCCCTGCAGATGCTCGCGCTCGAGCCCGGCGCGGTGCGCGGGGCCCCGGCCCGCGACGTGCTGCGCACGCCGCTCCCGGACGACGATCCGCTCGAGGAGCTGCTCGCGTGTGGACGCCTCGACCGCGAGACGCTGCTCCTGACGCCGGACGGCGTCGAGCTTCCGGTCTCGCTCCGCGGCTACCGTCTCGGCCGCCCCGCCTGGGCGGTGCTCGTGTTCCGCGATCTCACCCGGCCGCGCCGCATGCAGGAGGAGCTGCGCCGCACCGAGCGGCTGGCGATTCTCGGGCAGCTCGCCGCCGGGGCGGCGCACGAGATCCGCAATCCGCTCGCCGGTATCGGGACCAGCGCCCAGGTGCTGCTCCGTCGCTTCGAGCCCCGGGATGACCGCGCGCGCTTCGCGCAGGTGATCCTCGACGAGGTGGCGCGGCTCGACAAGATCGTGACGAGCATGCTGCAGTACGCGCGCCCGCGCACTCCGGTGCTCAAGCCGGCGGCGCTCGCCGACTGTGTCGAGCGCGTGCGCGAGCTGAGCGCGGAGAGCTTCGCCCAGGCCGGTATCGAGGTCGAGGTGGACGTGGCGCCACGGCTTGGTCCGCTGTGGATCGACGGCGATCTCATCCGGCAGGTGCTCCTCAATCTCTCGCGCAACGCGGTCGAGGCGATGGCTACCGGCGGGAAGCTGCGGTACGAGATCCGCCGCGTGCGGCGCCGCCGGGCCGCGCGCGGGCCGGGCCGCCGTCGCTCCGATCATTCACGGAACGGGCGCCCGGATGCCTGGGCCGAGTACCAGCAGATCCGCATCACCGACAACGGGTCCGGGATTCCGCGCGGCCTCATGGCCAAGCTCTTCCAGCCGTTCGTCACGACCAGGCCGCAGGGCACCGGGCTCGGTCTTTCGATCTGTCAGACGATCATGCAGGAGCACGGGGGCACCATCGAGGTGACGAGCCGCGAGCAACGCGGCACCACCGTGCTGCTCAGCTTCCCCACGGAGAAACGCGATGGCGAAAGGCGAGATGCCGCTGCAGACGCAGGCCGCCCGCACGCTTCTCGTCGTTGACGACGAGCGCAGCCTGCGATTCAGCATCAGTGAGTGGGCGCGCGACGCCGGCTTCCAGGCGCTCGAGGCGCCGGGCGGGGCCGAGGCCATGGAGCTGGTCCGCGAGAACTCGGTGGACGTCGTGCTGCTCGACCTCAAGCTGGCGAACGAGGACGGCATGGACGTCCTGCGCCGCCTCCGCGAGGAGGAGCCCGCGCTGCCGGTGATCATGCTCAGCGGCCACGGCACGGTCGAGCACGCGGTGCGCGCCACCCAGCTCGGCGCCTACCACTTCCTGCTCAAGCCGCCGGACCTCGCACAGCTCGAGGTGCTGGTGCGGCGCTCGCTCGAGCACGCCCGGCTCCAGCGCGAGGTGGATCACTGGCGCGCGATCCCCGGGAAGGAAGCCTCGCTGATCGGTGAGAGCGCCGGGCTCCAGCGGGTTCTCCAGAAGCTCGACAAGGCGGCCAAGAGCGGCACCGCGACGGTGCTGATCCACGGCGAGACCGGCGCGGGGAAGGAGCTGATGGCGCGACATCTCCACCGCCGCAGCCCGCGGGCCGGGGCGCCGTTCATCGAGCTCAACTGCAGCGCGATCCCCGAGCAGCTCCTCGAGAGCGAGCTGTACGGGCACGAGCGCGGCGCGTTCACCGACGCCAAACGCTTCAAGAAGGGGCTGTTCGAGCTGGCCGACAGCGGCACGCTGTTCCTCGACGAGATCGGGGAGATGGCCGCACCGCTCCAGGCCAAGCTGCTGCGCGTGCTCGAGAATCGCACCTTCCGGCGCGTCGGCGGCTCGGTCGACGTCACGGTGGACGTGCGGGTCGTGGCCGCCACTCACCGCGATCTCAAGCGCAGCGTCGCCGAGGGTCGCTTCCGCGAGGACCTGTACTTCCGGCTCAACGTGGTGCCGATCGAGATGCCGCCGCTGCGTGATCGCGTCGAGGACGTGAAGCCGCTCGCCGAGCACTTCATCGGCCGCTTCTGCGCCGAGCTCGGCCGCGCGCCGGCGCGGCTCCATCCCCAGGCCCTGAAGCTCCTCGAGGGATATCGCTGGCCGGGCAACGTCCGCGAGCTCAAGAACAGCATGGAGCGCGTGCTGCTGCTCGAAGCCGATGACGAGATCCGTCCCGAGCACCTGCCCGCCGAGATCACCGGAGGGTCGATGCGCCTCGATGCGACCGGCGCCGATCCGTTCCCGCCCGGCGTGGTGCGTCCGCTCGCCGAGATCGAGCAGATGGCGATCGTCCACGCGCTTGGAGTCTGCAGCGGCAACAAGACACGTGCCGCGGCCAGGCTCGGGATCTCGCGGCAGACCCTGAGGACCAAGCTCAAGGAGCTGTCGATCGACGACGGCGGCGAGGACGACGCCGAGCAACCCTGAGAATCCCGGGACGCGCGCAAGCGTCCCGGCCTTTGAACCCCCCGGCCAGTTCGAAACCGCACGGCCCCGTGCGGCGATCAGCACTTGGGCAGGCGGAATGCATCGAGCCGCCGGGTTCCTGCACGGAAACCCCCACGATGCGCGCATCCCCGCCGCCCCGGGCCTCGGCTGAACCCCACGCCGTTTCCGAGCTAAGTCGCCTGTTTCGATAGCGATTTGCGCCGTTCCTCCCGTCTCCCGGGAGGCCGCGCGAAGCCGTTGTTGGGTGTTTCCGCCACGCCGGACGCCTCGCGCAATCGATGGCACGCAGACTGCAACCCCGCGTCGCGAACACACCCCCCAGGAGACACGACGCGATGCCGCACATTCTCATCGTCGAGGACGAACCCACGACGTCATGGGCGCTGGCCGAAGGATTGTCGGACGACGGTTTCACCATCGACACCTTCCGCAGCGCCGAGGACGCCTGGACCTGGCTGCAGCGTGGTCGCAGCGATCTCATGATCTGCGACCTGATGCTGCCGGGAATGAGCGGCATCGAGCTGGCGCGTCGCGTCCAGCGCGGGCGTCACGCGCAACCCGTGATCCTGGTGACCGCCTACGCCTCCGGTGATGTCGAGACGATGCGCGACGCCGGCATCGTCGACTGTTTCCCCAAGCCCTTCCAGATGGACCTGCTGCGCCGCTCGGTGCTGAGCGCGCTGAGCCAGCCGGACAAGAAGCCGCGCCGCCGGCGGAAGCCCGCATGCTGAGCCTGACCCCGCCCCGCCGCCCCCGCCGCGTTCCGGCCGCCCGCCGCGACGCCATCGCGGCCCTGCTCGCGCGGCTCACGCCGTCCGATCGCGCGCTGCTCGCCATGCTGTTCGTCGAGCAGCTCACGCCCGTCGAGGCCGCCGAGGTACTGGGTCGCAGCGTCCGCGGTATCGAGCGGAGCCTCCGCACGCTGGACGCCGAGATGCGCAGCTCGCTGAACGGTCTGGTCCGGGCTTCGCGCGCGGCCGCGCGCCGGAAGCCCGCCGATACGCGCTCGCGGAAGGCCGCGTGAGTCGTTGCGCGGTTCCCGTGTCCGTTCCCGTTTCCCGCGCCGACCGGCGCCGCGCGATCCCCGCTTCCGGTTTCGAGCGCGAGGTCGAGATCCAGGCTGCGATCGACTCGCTGCGCGAGGAGCAGCGCCGCCTCGAGCGCCTCGGCTTCGAAGTTCCGCTCCACCGCTGTCACGAGGAGCTCCGCTACTGGAGCTTCGTCTCGGCCCTGCACGCGCTGCCGGCAAGCGTCCGGGGACCGCGGTCGTGAGCGCTCGCCGCCGCACGCGCCGGCCCGCTCCTCCGGCCGATGCCCGTCCCGGCTTCAAGGTGATCGGCCGCGGCGAGGAAGCGCCTGCTCCGCTCCGTCCCTCGACCTGGAAGCGCCCCGGCGTTCCCACGGTGATGATCGCGAGCGGCAAGGGCGGGGTCGGCAAGAGCAACCTGGCCGCGAACCTCGCGGTGGCGCTCGCCGAGCGCGAGGCCCGCATCCTCCTGGTCGACGCCGATCTCGCGCAGGCCAACCTCGACCTCCTGCTCGGGCTCCATCCGCGCTTCGACCTCCGCCACGTGCTCGCCGGGGAAAAGACCCCCGAGGAGATCGTGATCCAGGGTCCCGCCGGCGTGCGGCTGGTGCCGGCCGCCTCCGGGGTGCCGGACCTGACCGAGCTCGACGACTTCCGCCGCGAGTTCCTCCTGCGCTCGCTCGGACATCTCACGAACGACGTGGATCTCATGATCCTCGACCTGCCCTCCGGAGTGTCGCGCCACGTGACCGAGATGTGCGCGGCCGGCGACGAGGTGGTGATCGTGACCACCCCCGAGATGGCGGCCTTCTCCGACGCCTACGCGCTCATCCGCCTGCTCCATCAGCGCGGATGGTCGCACCCGATCCGCCTCGTGGTGAGCCAGGCCAGCTCGCCCGAGGAAGCCACCGAGACCGCGCAGCGCATCCGTCTCGTGGCGCGCCGATTCCTCCGGCTCGATGTCGAGCCGCTGGGAGCCGTGCCGTTCGACCCGTCCGTCATGCGGGCCGTCCGGCGTCAGGAACCCGTCGTCACTGCGTTTCCGGGGTCGCCGGCCGCGCTCGCGTATCGAGCGCTCGCCGCACAGCTCTGGAACTCGCCGAGCACCGCCCCTCCTTCGGAGCGCTTCCCCCAGCGCCTCGAGGCCTGAACCAGGAGCCCCTTCCATGCGCAGCGCCGCGGTCCCAGCCACGACACGCCGCTCCCAACCGGTTCGTCTCAAGCGTCGCCCCGTGCGGCCCAAGCTCACGGTGGTGCCGCCGCCGCCGACGCCCGTGACCTACTCGAAGGACGACCTGCTCAAGCGCTTCGCGCCACTCGTGCGGCACGTCGTCGAGCGGGTGGCTGCCACGCTGCCGAAGAACGTGGATCACGAGGACCTCTACTCGGCCGGCGTCCTGGGGCTGCTCGACGCGCACGCCAAGTTCGACACCGGCAAGGGCGTGAAGTTCGAGACCTACGCGGTGTGGCGCATCAAGGGCGCCGTGCTGGACCAGCTGCGCGCGCTCGACTGGGTGTCGCGCTCGATGCGGCGCAAGGCCCGCAACCTGGACGGCGTGACCCGCAAGCTCGACCAGAAGCTCGGACGCGCCGCCTCCGAAGACGAGGTCGCGCGCGAGATGAAGATGTCGCGTTCGGATTTCTACCGCCTGCTCGATCATGTCCGCGGCGCCGTGCTGGTCTCGCTCGACGAGACCCGCTCCGGCGACGGTGACGAGCCCTCGACCATCGGCGATCATCTGGCGGATCCTCACGCGCTCGACGTCGAGTCGCGTCTCGAGGAGGAGCAGGTTCGCATCGCGATCCTTCGCACGCTCGACCAGCTTCCCGAGCAGGAGCGCCTGGTCGTGACGCTCTACTACTACGAGCACATGACGCTGCGCGAGATCGGCCGTGCGCTCGGGATCTCCGAGTCGCGGGTGTCCCAGGTCCACAGCCGTGCAATGACGCGCCTCAGACTGCGCCTCCAAAAGGCGCTGTCCGGCGGATCCGTCCACTAGGTGGCCCCGTGAGCGGCGAAAGGAATTCGCGGCGGGCCCGAGTGCGCGCGGTGCCGAAGGTGGCCGCGGTCCGGCCCGCGGCCCTGCGCGAGCGTCGCAGCGACCCGGCTCCGACGCCCGGCATCGAGCCGGCGCCCGCGAGGCGGCGGCGCGCGTCCCACCTGATGTGGTCGGCGTGCGAGTCGATTCTCTCCGCGCCCTCCGATCCCGGGAGCCTGCGGCGCGCGATGGTCGCGCTCCAGCGGGCGTTCGATTGCGAGTCCGTGAGCATCCACGTGGCGGGCGCCACCGGCGAGCTCGAGCCCTGGAGCGCGAGCGGCCCGGCGGCCGTGGACGGGAAGCTGCGCGCGGTGATGAGCGTCCCCCTGTTCCGCGGCGACGAGCGCGTGGGTGCGCTCGACCTGGTCGGCAAGCCCGGCTGCCGCTGGTCGCCCGATCAGGTCGGCCTGATCCGGACCGCCTCGGGGGCGCTGGGTGCGGCCCTCGGTGTGCGCATCGAGCTGCTTCGGCTGCGCCACCTGCCGGGGCGTGACACCCTCACCGGGCTCCCCGACGGTGCGGCGTTCCGCACGCGGCTCTCCGAGGAGGTCGCGCGCGCCCGCCGCCACGGAGTTCCGGTTTCGGTGGTGACGCTCGACATCGACCGCTTCGGAGGCATCAACGAGAAATACGGACGCCCAACCGGCGACGCCACACTGACCGAGACCGGACTCGTGCTGCGCCTGGCGCTCCGCGACTCCGACATCGTCGCCCGGCTCGGCGGCAATGTGTTCGGCCTCCTCCTGCCCGAGACCGATCTCGACTCCGCGGTACGCTGCGCCGAGCGGGTTCGCCGTCAGATCGAGGAGCACCGCTTCCCGCGTATCGGCCGCATCACCGCGTCGGCCGGTGTTTCCTCCTGCCCCGTGGACGGCGCGGACGGGCTCGCCCTGCTCGACCAGGCCGAGCGAGCGCTCGGCCTCGCGAAGAAGAACGGCCGCCGCCGCGTCCGGACGACGGACCGGCTCTCGATCCAGTGAGTCCCTCGATATGACTGCCGATTCCGGCGCGACCGTCCGTCCGGCCCGCATTCTCATTGTCGACGACGAGCCGGCGGTGTCCGAGGTGCTCTCCGAGTTCCTCTCGGGCATCGGCTTCGACGTGAAGGTCGCCGCGGATGCGACCGCGGCCGAGGCGGCGATCGCCGAGTACCGCCCGGATGTGATCCTCACCGACATCAACCTCCCGGGGCGCTCCGGGCTCGACGTCATGCGCGTCGCCCGCGAGCACGACCCTGAGATCGCCGTCATCGTGATCACCGGCTACGCGTCGGCCGGGACCGCGATCGAGGCGCTCCGCCAGGGGGCACTCGACTACATCACCAAGCCCTTCGACCTGGACCAGGTGCAGAAGCTCGTCGAGCGCGGCTCGTCGCACCGCCGCCTGCGCGCCGAGAACCGCCGCCTGCTCGAGGAGCTGAAGCAGAAGAACGCGATCCTGCTGCGTCACGAGCACGAGCTGGAGCAGCGCGTGCGGATCGCGACGTCGCAGCTCAAGAACCTCTACGAGGTGGGGAAGGAGATCAGCGCCAATCTCGAGCTGTCGCCACGGCTCCAGATCGCCTGCCATCGCACCCGCGAGCTGATGGGCGCCCGCGCGGCGGCGTTGCTGCTCCGCCACCCCGAGACCGATCAGTTCCGGATCTCGGCTGCCTCCGGCTTTCCCGCGGACGAGACCGCCGACCGCACGTTCGCGCCGGGCGGCCTCCTCGAACGCGTGTCGCGGCAAGGCCGCCCGGAGCGCCGGGTCTCGGAGAAGGGCGTCCAGACCCTGCCCGATCTGCCCGGCCTCGAATGGCAGTCGATCGTCGCCGTCCCGCTCGTCGCGGAAGGCGAGGGGATCGGCGTGCTCGTCGCGTCCGACGGTACGGACGGCTTCAGCGCCGAGGACGAGGAGTTCCTCGTGCTCTTCGCGTCGCAGACGGCGATCGCCGTGCGGAACTCGCAGCTCTTCGAGCGCACCAAGAGCCTGGACCGCCTGAAATCGGACTTCGTCGCGGTCGTCTCACACGAGATCCGCACCCCGCTCACGTCGATCAAGGGCGCGGTCGAGCTGCTCGGCGACCCGCGCTTCTTCCAGAACAACGATCAGCAGGCCAAGCTCATCACCATCGCGCACGCCAACACCGAGCGGCTGCTCGTCCTCATCAGCGACATCCTCGACTTCTCGAAGATCGAATCGGCGAGCCTCCGCCTCCAGCGCCAGGTGCATGCGGTGGAGCCGATCGTGGCGACCGCGACCGAGAACCTGAAGACGCTGCTCTGCGAGCGGCACATCGATCTGCGCGTCCATCTCGCCCCCGAGCTGCCCGAGGTCTACGTCGATCCCGACCGCATCAGCCAGGTGCTGACCAACCTGCTGTCGAACGCGATCAAGTTCTCGCCCGAGGCCGGCCGCATCGAAGTCAGCGCGGTCGAGGACGGCGACACGGTTCGAATCGGCGTCTCCGACCACGGCGAAGGGATCGCACCCGGCAACATGAGCAAGCTGTTCCAGAAGTTCTCGCAGATCGATCCCTCCGCCACCCGCAAGGCAGGCGGCACCGGGCTCGGCCTCGCGATCTCCAAGGGGATCGTGGAGCAGCACGGCGGCTCGATCTGGGTCGAGAGCACCCCCGGCCAGGGCAGCACCTTCTACTTCACGATGCCGGCCGGCGACGGGGTCCTCCGCGACGCCGTTGCCTGACAACGGGTTTGGCCCCCTGCTTGTGCCCCGCTCCCTGTGCATCGAAGATTGTGTCCCGCCCGTCCTGAGGGCGGATCGATGAGGACCGGCTCAAGGGCCACAAGGGGTTAGAGCGTCCCAGGGTTGCCGGAACGGCCCGGACACATTCTTCGGAGCACAAGGTGCGGATCCTGGTGACGGGTGGAGCGGGTTTCATCGGGTCGAACGTCGTTGACGGCTACCTGGAGGATGGCCACGAGGTCGCCGTCCTCGACAACCTTTCGACCGGACGCCGCGAATTCGTCCATCCCCGTGCCGTGTTCTTCCAGCGCGATCTCGACGAGCCGTCCGGCGTGGACGCCGCACTCGCCGAGTTCCAGCCCGAGGTCGTGAACCACCACGCGGCGCAGATCGACGTGCGCGCCTCGGTGACCGATCCGATCCGCGACGCGCGCACCAACATTCTCGGCTCGCTCGCTCTCCTCCAGAGCTGCGCTCGGCACCGCGTCCGCAAGTTCATCTATGCCTCGACGGGCGGGGCGCTCTACGGCGAGGGCCGGAAGCTGCCGGCCGCCGAGGACCATCCGATCAACCCGGAATCTCCGTACGGGGTGAGCAAGCACACGGTCGAGCACTACCTCTATCTATGGAAGCTGCTCCACGGGCTCGACTACACCGTGCTCCGCTATCCGAACGTGTACGGGCCGCGCCAGAACCCGCACGGCGAGGCGGGCGTCAACGCCATCTTCATCGGGCTCATGCTGGAGGGGCAGGTGCCGAGGATCTTCGGCAACGGCGACCAGGTGCGGGACTACCTCTACGTGGGCGACGTGGTCGAGGCCAACCGCCTGGCGCTCGAGAAGGGGAGCGGCGAGATCCTCAATCTCGGCACCGGACGCGGCACCAGCGTGAACGACATCGTCTCCGTCCTGAACACTCTGCTCCACTCCCGCATCGTTCCGATGCACGAGCCCGACCGCCCGGGGGAGGTGCAGCGCATCTACCTCGACGCGACGCGCGCCAGGGAGGTGCTCGGGTGGAAACCGACGGTCAGCTTCCAGGACGGACTCGCGCGCACCATCGAGTGGCATCGCTACCAACTCAAGCACTAGCGAATGATCCGGAACTCGAAGCTCCCGACCGGGCCTTCCTCCCTCGCGTCCTTTACGTGAAGCGGCTGGTCGATCCAGCGCCAGCCGAAGCGCGCCGTGAGATCCACGCCGCTCGCCGGCCAGAAGCGAATCCCGCCGACCGCCTGCCGCGTGTTCTCGACGTTGCCCTGCAGGACCGCGGTGTTCACCGGTCCGGAGCCGGGAACGTAGGGCTCCGAGAGATCGTTCTCGCCCTTGTCCGAGTAGAGCGCCTGGAGCAGGAGCTGCCAGTCGGTGCGAACGTCCCACGCCGCCTGCAGCTTCATTCGCCGTGAATCGGGGGCGACCGGGAAACCCAGGGGATCGCCCTGCAGCGAGTAGTCGCGCCCGAAGTACGAAGTGTAGACGTAGCCCGTCACGCGCGTGTACTCGCCGTTCCACGTGAGCCGTCCGCGCCGGAACCGGCCGACGCCGTCCCAGCCGAGCTGGAACGCGTACTTGTTGGGGTTCGACTCGCTTCCGGCGTGGAGGTCGTCCACCAGGATCTCGCCGTAGATGCGCGTTCCTTCGGCAATGCGCCAGCTGGCGTCCGCCGACGTGAGGATGTTGTTGCGCAGCGCGTCCAGCGAGTCCGGCTCGGCCTGCACCTGGATCCGCTGGACGAGCACGTAGGGAATCACCCCCACCACGTAGAGCGGCTGCCAGCCGGGGGACTGGTAGCGCGCGGCCTCGGTGACGCCGATGCGCAGGTTCTGGAGCGGCTGCCACTCGATGCGATGGGCGGCGAGCTGCTCGCCGGCGGACGCGCGCACCGTGGCCGAGAGGGCGATGGCGTCCATGTGGAGCTGGTCGAGGTGTGCCCGGAACGAGAGCCCCACCATCGACGGCGCGGTCGAGGACAGCATCAGCGATCCCTCGAGCCCCGGTCCCCAGTGCCAGCGGTTCAGGCCGAACATGACATTCCAGCGCTCGCGGGGATCGGTGTAGGCGATGTAGCTCTCGTCCGTCATCAGGAGCAGGTTGCCGTTCTTGACGATGCCTTCCGCGAACACGCTGTCGAAGTTGCCGATCGTGACGCGCGAGAAGGCGAGCCAGCGGTCGAGCGAGAGCGAGATCGCGGTCTCCCACCCGGTGCCGTCCGCGACGTCGACGTCGTGCTCGTCTCCACCGACCGCTCCGGCGAACCCGGTCGAGACCTCGAGCCGTTGCCCGTCGGATTTGTGCTGGAAGAGGCGGGGAGTGGAACGGTAGCGGGGATCGGGCGGGAACTCGTCGGCAGCGTCGCGGCCGAGCGCGCGCTCCAGGCGGATCATCGAGAAGCGGCGCAGCGGGTCGGCATCGAGGAGCGAATCCGGGACCGGTGAGGACGTTCCCTGCAGCTCGATCATCTGCAGGGGCCGGGTGCCGAGGCGCGGCAGGCGGAATCGTCCTTCCAGCGCACCGAGGCCGAGCACGTCCAGGTTCCGCAGCTCCTGTTCGATCGCGGAGCCGACACGCAGGTACTCGTAGGGCGTGGCGGCGCTCCGGCCGGCGGGAACGGCAATCATGGCGAACGCGGCAAACACCGCGATGGCGCTTCGTTGCGGACGCATGAGCGGGCGAATCTAGCAGCGCCCGGCGGGTTACTGCGAACGTGCGGGAGTTGCGGGGTGCCGCGCCTGTGCTAGCTTCCCCCGCTTACCCGGACCCAGTGGATGCCGGGAGACCCCAGCACGGAGGAACCGATGCGGCCCGGCGATCCCGAGGCGCTCCAACAGCCTTACGATCCCACGCGCATCGAAGCCCGCTGGTACACGGTGTGGGAGGAGCGCGGCGTGTTCCGGCCCGCGCCCGGCTCCGGAACGCCGTTCACGATCTCGATCCCGCCACCCAACGTCACCGGCTCGCTCACCATGGGGCACCTGCTCGGCGAGCCGATCCGCGACGTCGCGATCCGCTGGCAGCGCATGGACGGGCGCGAAACCCTCTACGTGCCGGGCATGGATCACGCCGGGATCGCCACCCAGAACGTGGTGGAGCGCAGGCTCCGCGAGTCCGGCACCCGCCGCCAGGACCTCGGCCGCGAAGGCTTCCTCGCCGAGGTCTGGAAGTGGAAGGAGGAGTATGGCGGCCTGATCCTCCGCCAGATGCGCCGGCTCGGCACCTCGGCCGACTGGTCGCGCGAGCGCTTCACGCTCGACCCGGGATACAACCGCGCCGTCAACGAGTGCTTCAAGCGGCTCTACGACAAGGGCCTCATCTATCGCGGGCGCTACATCGTCAACTGGTGCCCGCGCTGCCTGACCGCGCTCTCCGACGAGGAAGTGGACCACGTCGATCGCGACGGGATGCTGTGGTACGTGCGCTACCCGGTGTCCGGCACCGATCGCTCCATCACCGTGGCGACCACGCGGCCCGAGACGATGCTCGGCGACATGGCGGTGGCCGTGCACCCCAAGGACCGCCGCTACGCGAAGCTGATCGGCAAGAACGCGGTGCTGCCGCTCGTCCGCCGCGAGATCCCGATCGTGGCCGACGAGATGGTGGACCCCAAGTTCGGGACCGGCGCGGTCAAGATCACGCCGGCCCACGATCCCAACGACTTCCAGGTGGCGCGCCGCCACAACATTCCCGAGCACATCGTCATGGACGAGGCCGGGCGGATGAACGAGAACGCCGGCGACTTCCGCGGGCTCGACCGCTTCGAGGCGCGGAAGCGCGTGGTCGAGGCGCTGAGCGACGCCGGCTACCTCGAGAAGTCGGAGCCCTACCGGACCTCCATCGGCCAGTGCTCGCGCTGCGAGACCGTGATCGAGCCCTACCTGTCGTGGCAGTGGTTCGTGAAGATGGGCCCGCTCGCCGCCCCCGCGATCGAGGCCGCGAAGAAGGGGAAGGTGAAGTTCTTCCCGTCGCGCTGGAAGAAGGTCTACCTCAACTGGCTGGAGGGGATCCGCGACTGGTGCATCTCGCGGCAGTTGTGGTGGGGGCACCGGATTCCGGTGTGGTATCGCGGCGAGGAGATCGTGTGCTCGGTGGATCCGCCGCCGGGCGAGGGCTGGCGCCAGGACGAGGACGTGCTCGACACCTGGTTCAGCTCGTGGCTCTGGCCGTTCGCGATCCTGGGCTGGCCGGAGGAGACCGAGGACCTCCAGCGCTACTACCCGAACGGCCTCATGGTGACGGGCAGCGACATCATCTTCTTCTGGGTGGCGCGCATGATCATGGCCGGGATCGAATTCCGCGGACAGGTGCCGTTCCCGCACGTGTACTTCACCAGCATCGTGCGCGACGCCGAGGGCCGGAAGATGTCCAAGTCGCTCGGCAACTCGCCCGATCCGCTCGCCATCATGGACCGCTACGGCGCCGACGCCACGCGCTTCAGCATGGTGTACCTGACGCCCACCGGCCAGGACCTGCTGTTCGACGAGAAGCGGATCGAGACCGGCAAGTTCTTCGCGAACAAGATGTGGAACGCGGCGCGCCTCGTGCAGATGCGGCTCGGCGACGAGGATCTTTCGAAGATCCGCGAGAACCAGCTCGCGCTGGCGCTCGCCGATCGCTGGATCCTGTCGCGTTTCGCCAGTGCCGTGAAGGACGTGACCCGCAATCTCAAGACGTACCGCTTCAACGAGGCCGCCAATGCGATCTACCACTTCGCGTGGAACGACTACTGCGACTGGTACCTCGAGATGGCGAAGCCGCGCTGGGCGGAGGATGCCGACCCCGAGGACCGGCGCGCGGCACGCTGGGTCGCCTGGAAGGTGCTGGACGGCATCCTGCGGCTGCTGCATCCGTTCATGCCGTTCGTGACCGAGGAGATCTGGCAGGCGCTGCCGCACGACGGGGACCTGCTCGCGACCGCCTCGTGGCCGCGCGCGCGCAAGGCGTGGCTCGACGCCGACGCCGAGCGCCAGGTGACCTTCCTCCAGGAACTGGTGGTGGCGGTGCGCAACCTGCGCGCCGAGGTGAACCTGCCGCCCGGCCGCCGCGTGCCGCTGGTGGTGCGGGGGAGCGCCGCGCAGCTCGATCTCGTGGACAGGCTCTCGGCGCAGGTGCGGTCGCTGGCGAAGATCGAGGCGCTCACGCTGTCGCGCGACGGCGCGCGCCCGCCGGTCGCCGCGTCGGCGGTGGTGCACGGCGCCGAGGTGTTCCTCCCGCTCGAAGGCCTGATCGACGTGGACGAGGAACGGCTGCGCCTCCAGAAGGAGGCGATGAAGCTCCACGACGACCTCGAGAACGTGAAGAAGAAGCTCCGCAACCAGGACTTCCTGAAGAAGGCGCGACCCGACATCGTCGAGCGTGAGCGCACCCGGCTCGAGCAGCTCGAGGAAACGCTGGAGAAGCTGCGGCGCGCCCAGGACAGCCTGCGCGCCACCGCGCGGTAGCGGTCATGAGGCCGCGGCCGCCCCGCTGGCTCTTCGTCCTTCTCGCAGCGATGTCGGTTCCCGCGATTGCCCGCGGAGCCGAGTCGGACTGGGACTTCTTCGCGTTCCGGATTCCCGACCACCGCTGGTACGCGATTCAGCTGGCGGGAGGCGCCAGCGCGTCCCGGGACCAGTACTCGGCTCCGGGACCCGACCGCGAGTTCCGGTTCGGATCCGGGAACTTCACGGGGTCGGCGGTCTGGGTGCGTGACGGGGAGCGCTACCAGAACTTCTTTTCGGTCACCGCGCGCACCTTCGTTCGCGAGGAATGGGCCGACACGTGGGACGAAGGGTCCATCCCTCCGAGCACGTTCCAGACGCGCCAGAACTCCGAGAGGCGCTTTGTCAACAACCTCGCCGAAGTGCGGGAGGAAATCCGCTGGTACCCGTTCTCGGTCCCGCTGGGGATCGCGACGCAGGCGACCGCGGGATACGGGGATGTCCACAACGACTCGGAAGAGGGCTCGACGACGACGTCCAGCGATCCCGTGTCCTCCCAGCGGATTGAGTTCTCGAGCGCGCGCGACGTCAGGAACCGGCAGCTGGCACTCGCCTGGTCCGTGACCCCGCTGTTCGGGCGGGTGCGCGACGCGACGGCGGTCTACAGCGGATACCTGCTCGAGCAGCGCCTGATCCGGGACGGGATCCTGGCCCGGCCGCTTTCGACTGCCGGCCGCGAGCGACTGCTCAGCCTGTTCTACGTCCAGAATCCCTACGGCGTGGTTCACGACTTCCCCGACAAGTTCTTCTGGCAGGAAGTGGAGCGGCTGCTCCGGGAGGAAGGTGCGCTCGGGGAGGCGGGTTTCGACGCCTACGCGCTGCTCCATGCCCTGCAACCCGCCGGCCCGGACCGCTTCGTCCTGCGCCGCGCAGGATACGCCGTGGGCCCGACGCTGCGGGTGGACTACACCGATGCGAGCCTGCAGTCGTCCCAATTCACCCATCAGGTCACCGTGGTGGACACCACTCGAACCGAGACCTCTATCCAGGTGTCGGACGACCGGCGCGATTCGAACACCGATCTCCTGGCGGGGGGCACCGCCGAAGCTCATGTTCCGCTTGGGCCACGGTGGCAGCTCGATGGCGCCGTCTCGGCGCTGTTCGACACCGAGGATCCCCAGGATCACCAGAACATCGACGGATTCGGGGCCTTCACCTGGATCGTGGCGGAGCGCTGGCAGGCCGACGCGTCGGCCAGCTATTTCAGATCCTATGCCCCGCAGATCGATTACTGGTCGGCCTCAGCCCGCGTCAACCTGAGCTATTTCCTCGAGGACCACCTGCGCCTCGGCATCGGTTTCACCACGGGACAGTTCCACAATGACTACGCGACCGGCGAAGAAACTTTCAGCCGATCCAGCGGGTTGATGATCTCGCTGTCCTACCGCTTCGCCGGGCTCGATGTGCCCGGCCTGGTGAGTCCGGTTCGGCCCATGCAGCCCGGACCCGGGTATTGACGCGCGGGTCTAGTCCGAGACTGTGCCGCCGATTCCCACCGGGATTCCCGGCAACGCTCCGATCGTGACGCCGGCTGCGAGGCGGCCCTCGTGGCTCGCCGCCACGAAGAGCCCGGGCATCGGGGCACCCAGCGGCAGCACGCCCGGGTAGAGGTTCAGGCGCCACTGGTACGCCTTGGTCTTCGCGTAGAGCAGCGACGCCATCAGCGAATTGTGGCGATCCCAGAAGAGGCCCGCGGCCGGCACCAGGTCCACCGTGCGCACACCATCGCCGAGATCCTGCAGCGTCGAGGCGCCGAATCCGCCACAGAAGGACCAGCTGTCGCCGTTGTCGAACTTCTTCGAGAGCCCCATCTCGCCGTGGGTGCCGAAGGTGTACATCAGGCTCCAGCGGTTGAGCGCGCCGGGAAACGGATAGCGGACGACGAAGTTCTGGCCGACGTTCTCGAGGCGGTGCGTCACCGGGTCGTAGATCGGCTGGTACGACCACTCCGCCATGCTGAGGGTCTTTCCGAAGAAGCGGGAGACCCCTTCGAACTCGAACAGCACGATCCCCAGCGGGTCGAAGATCATGAGATCGGCGACCGGATCGGTCGTGTAGCCGGTGTAGTCGGCGCCTTCCACGACTTCATTCAGGACGTGGTAGGCGAAGATCGTCCCGGCCGCGAGCAGGCGTGGATGACTCGATCCGTGGTAGTCGAACCATTCCGCGCACAGCCGGTAGCTCATGCCGCCGCCCACCACGTGAAGCGTGTAGTTGGGCCAGTAGCGCGCGCCCTCGACGGAGGTGCTGAAGGGGGCGATCTCCTGCTTGAGGAAACGGTCCCAGCCCTCGTTCTCGATCGAGGCGATCGGGTTGCCCACGTTCTTCGAGACGATTTGCCAGCCGTGCTTGAAGTCGATCTCGTCCACGCGATCGTCGCGGTTGTCGAGCTGGAGGATGCCGAGCCCGCCGTTCACGATCGTGCGGAGCGGGTGCACGAGCTGCTCGCTGCCGTACTTCCGGCCCTCGTAGAAGTAGTGGGTGAGGCGGCCGTTGGATGGGGCAGGGGCGGTCGTGGCGGGCATCGCGGCCGCAGGATCCGCCGGAAGCTCGTCGCCCAGGACGCACGCCGGTGCCAGCGCCAGCACGCAGACCAGCGCGAAAGCGGCAACGGCCCCGATCTTGGCGGGCATGTGGGCCTCCGGAAGCGCCGCGACTCGCGCGGCGGGGCGATTCTTCAGGGAGGCGGGAAGACTAACGGGTGACTTTCACCGGCGCCAGCACGTCACCCGCACCGGCCCGCCGGAAGCATCCCAGCGCCACTCGCCGACGAGCCGCCGGCCCTGGGCAGCCACCGCCGACGCCTCGCGGACGGCCTCGAGGCGTGAGTCGGACTTGGGATCGCGCACCAGCAGCCAGATTTCGTCGAAGTCCCGGGTCGAGATCGCGGCCTTCTGCTCCATCTCGCGGAGCTGCGCCGGGGTGAACTGGTGTGAGAAGGGTACGGCGGGATGCGAGTACTCGAAGGCCGGCATGGGGTGCTGGAGCTTCGTGTTGTAGAAGGTGAACGGATCGATGTCGAAGGTGACGAGAGCGGCCTTGCGGCCCGTCATGCCGTGGACGTCCACGAAGCGCACGGCTTCGCGCCAGCGCTCCTTGGTGTAGTCGCTGTCGTAGCGCGCGATGCCGTAGAACCCGAGGGCGATCAGCAGCACGGCCCATGCGGTCCGCAGGCGCGCCGCCGGGAGCGCGGCGATCCCGGCCACGGTCAGCAGGCTGAGGAACGGGTTCTCGAACACGAAGAACCGCGGCAGGAGCCGCGGCGAGATCATCGAGAGCACGGCCACCGAACCGAGCGGCAGCAGGAGCCCGAGGAGCCCGACCCGCGCGAGCCGGCCGCGATCGTCGGAACGCAGGGCGATCACCGCGCCGATCAGCGCCGGCACGCCCGTCAGCAGGAGGAGCAGGGCCTGGGCGACCCCGCGCGGCAGGAGCTGATCGAGCCCCGGCGTCGCCGCGAGATCGGACGCGGTGACGAGCGGGATCGGGGCGATCGCGATGCCGCGCACGACGTGGAAGATCTCGCGCGGACCCGGCTTCTCCAGGTACCAGTGGCTCACGGCGAGGTGACTGGTCTGGGTGGCGGCGGCCACCAGCCACGGAACGTAGAGCACGAACGAGACCGCCAGGGCGGCGAGCCAGGGTCGGAAGCCCCGGCGCAGGGCGGGCAGGAACACGAAGAGCCCGACCTGGATCTGGAGCCCGAGCGCCACGAGGGCCTGCGTGTAGAGGCCGACCACCAGCGTCGCGGCGTAGAAGAACCAGTCCTTCCTACGCCCGCGCAGCGAAGCCCGCAGGAAGAAATAGGTCGAGGCCACGACCATGAAGCCCACCAGCGTGTAGCTGCGCGCCTCCTGCGCGTACATCACCTGGAACGGAGAGAGCGCGGTCAGGAGCGCCGCGGTCACCGCAACCGTGCGGTCCGTGAAGAGCCGCGCCAGGCGATACGTGAGCCACACGAGGCCGATCGAAGCGAGGCACGACAGCATCCTCAGCATGACTTCGGTGTCGCCGAGCTTCAGGAACCAGCCGGTGAGGACGTAGGAGAGCGGCGGCGTCGCGTCCTCGGTGGCGCAGATCCGGATCAGCTCGAGGAGCGGCGCGCTCGCGGTGGTCCAGGTGAAGCCCTCGTCGAGCCACACGCTGCGGGCGCCGAGCCCGTGGAGGCGCACGGCCGCCGCCACGACCAGGACGGCGAAGATCGAGAAGCGTCCGGCTCCGTCCGGGGCCGGTTTCACCGCGGCATCCGCTGCGTTCATCGTTCGGCCCCCGAACGGTTCAAGGTCGGGCTCCGTCCGGCTTCGGCGTCCACACGAAGTCCGGCCGCGTGCGGAATCCGGTCCACGACCAGAACAGGTCCGGTTCCTCCTTCGCGAACATCTGCGCCGTGTGATCGTAGTACGGCTCGACCTCGTCCTTGAGCCAGCCGGTGTGATCGAGGACGACCAGCGCAAACCGACGCTCGCGGAGCGCCGCGCGGATCTTCACGAGCAGCGCTTCGCGCTGCGGCGTGCCGGCCGGGCGCAGCACGTCCACCAGCGCCAGCTCGTGCGAGAAAGAGCGCTTGCCCGCCATACGCGCCAGGTAGCCGTGCGCGGGGATCCACACGTCGCCGTCCACCCGCTCGAGGCTCGCCACCACCTGCCGCCCGGCGGCCGCCTCGCTCTCGGGCGGGACCTGCTTCCACGGCTTGTAGAGGAGCAGTGTGAACTGGACGAAGCCGAGGAAGCAGGCGAGCCCGAGCAGCGACGTGCGCCGTGCCGCAGGCAGCGCGGGCGCCGATTCGGCGATCGCGCCGATCCCCCAGCCGAAGCACAGGGCGGCCGCGAGGTGCGCCGGGATCACGAGATTGTCGTAGCTCCCGACCCGGATCTTCGTGACGTACGCCGTGAGCAAGAGCCCCGCGACGATCGCGATGTCGCGCGCCACGTCACGCCAGCGCTCGCGGCCCCGCAGGAAGACGTGCACCGCGCCGAACACCAGCGCGATCGCGAACACGCCGAGGAGATCCGTCGTCCAGAACCCGCGCAGGAGCTGGGGAATGACCGGGTGGTCGCGCGGCAGCTCGAAGACGTAGTAGCGGTACCAGCCCGTGCTCGATGCGTCGAGCATCAGCGTGGCGCCGCCCGCCAGCACGGCGAGCGTCGCGAGCAGGGCGGTGCCGCGCCGCCATTCGGTGACGAGCAGCACGAGCGCGACGGGTGCCGCGATGAACAGCGCCGACTGCTTGGTGAGCGCGGCGAGCGCGAACGCGGCGCCCGCGAGCGCGCCGTGCACCCACGCATTCCCGGGCCGGCGCACCGCCCAGATCCCGGCCGAGACGAAGGCGAGACAGAGTGCGTCCACCCGCGCGAGGTCGAGCCATGCCCCGCCCTCGCGGTAGCTCGCCGCGAACAGCCCGGCCGCCAGCAGGCCCGGCAGCCGCATCCGCTCGGAGCGGCTCACGGTCGCGTAGATCGCGACCAGGATCCCGAGGGTCGCCAGGAACGAGAGCAGACGGAGCGCGAAGAACCCGGTGCCGAGGACCTGGGCCGCCGCGGCCCCCATCCAGAAGTAGAGCGGGGGATAGATGAAGGGCGTGAAATCGAGGCTCGGCTCGACGTAGAGCGGCTGGCCCGCGCGCACCCGCTCGATCAGGTCCAGCACGCCGCCTTCCATCCATTCCAGCTCGAACGGATAGCGCATGCGCAGCAGCGCGATCGCGACGAACGCGACGACGTAGGCAAAAGCGAAGACGGTGAGCACCGTCCAGGCGGCGCGGGGGGCGAGGGCCGGCGCCGTCTCCGGCGGGCCGGCGGCTCGGGGGCCGGGGTTCACCCGCGTTCGAGGAGGATGTCCACGATGCGGAGCCCGCTCCGGCCGTCGCCGAACGGATTCTTCCAGTCGCGCGGTCGTCGGCTCATGTCGCGGGCGAGCGCGACGATGCGCTCGGGATCGGCGCCGGCCAGCACGTTGGCGCCGACTTCAACCGACTCGGGACGCTCGGTGTTGTCGCGCAGCGTCACGCACGGCACCTTGAGCGTGCACGCCTCCTCCTGGAGGCCGCCCGAGTCGGTGAGCGTGATCGCGGCGCGCGAATGGAGGCCGAGGAAGTCGAGGTAGCCGAGCGGGGGCAGCATGCGGATCGAACCGTTCACCTGGAATCCGAGTTTCTCGAGACGCGCCGAGGTGCGGGGGTGGAGTGCGGCGAGCACCGGCACGTCGAGCGCGCGGGCCGCGCCGGCCAGGCCCTCGAAGATCCCCTTGAGCCGCTCGGGATGGTCGGTGTTCTCCATGCGGTGGACGGTGGCGAGCGCGTACTTCCCGGGCTCGACATCGAAGCGGCGGAAGAGATCGGGCTGCGCCGCGCGCTCGCGCTGGAGCAGCAGCTCGTCCACCACCGTGTTCCCGGTGACGAAGATGCGGCTCTCGGCCACGCCCTCGCCGCGCAGGATGGTGTGGGCGCCCGCGGTCGGGGCGAAGAGGTAGTCCGAGACGTGGTCGGTGAGGATGCGGTTGATCTCCTCCGGCATGTTGCGGTCGTAGGAGCGGAGCCCGGCCTCGACGTGCCCGACCTTGATGCCGAGCTTGTTCGCGCACAGCGCGCCGGCCAGCACCGAGTTGGTGTCGCCCTCGACCAGCAGGACGTCGGGCCGCTCCTCCTCGAGGATCGGCGCCATGCCGAGCACGATGCGCCCCACCTGGTAGGCCTGGGTTCCGGAGCCGACCTCGAGGTTGGTGTGCGGCCGAGGAAGCCCGAGCTCCTGGAAGAACACGCCGTCCATCTCGAAGGAGTAGTGCTGCCCGGTGTGGATCAGCACGTACGGCGTCTTGCGCTCGATGCACGCACGGATCACCGGCGCCATCTTGATGATTTCGGGACGGGTCCCGACGACGATACCGATCTTCACGAAATGCGCTCGGCCGGGACCGCGGAGTCGCGGCCCGGGGAGCGTGCGGATCCGGCAGCCCGGGCCGCCGCCTCCGCTGCCTCGAGCCGTGCGCGGATCCGGCCCTTCGACAGGGTGGTGAAGCCCTGCAACCAGCGCTGGCCGAGCAGCGCCAGCGTCGTGCGGATCGTCTTCATCACTTTCATCTTGCTCTGGCCCACGCGCTCGCCGTAGTCGAGGTTGAACGGGATCTCGACGGCGCGCACGCCGAGCGGCCGCAGCTTGAGCAGGATGTCCATCACCGCCTCGAAGCCGCGCGCGGTGCACAGCTCGTCGCCGTACACGAGACGGGCCCGCCGGAGCAGCGGCACGCTGTACGCCCGGAAGCAGCAGGTGTAGTCGCGCACGCCCGGGAAGTAGAACATCCCCTGGAAGATCAGGCGGCCGACGTCCGAGAGGGCGCGCCGGTAACCCGGCACCCCGTGCACTTCGCTGCCCACCCGGTAACGCGAAGCGATCGCGAGGTCGTAGCCCTCGCGCACCCGGCCGACCAGCGTGGGAATCAGCGCGGGCGGATGGGTGTTGTCGGCATCGAGCGTCACGAGGATGTCGTCGTCCTTCGCCTGGTCGAGGCACCAGTAGATCCCGGTGCGGAGCCCGGCCCCGAGCCCGCGATTGACCTCGTGCTGGAGCACGGTGAGCGACAGCCGCCCGCCGGTTTCCTGCACGGCACGGTTCGCCTCCTCGATCGTGCGGTCGCTGCTGCCGTCGTCCACCAGCACCGCGCGCACCTCGTGCTCGCGGCCACGATAGGCCGCCGCCAGTGCCAGCAGCGTCGGACGGATGACCTTCTCCTCGTTGTAGGCGGGGAAGATGACGAAGATCATGCGATCGCCGACTTCCGCTCGGCGGCCAGCGCCGCGGTCTCGGAAGCGAGCCGGGGCATCATCGCCTCCACGATCTCGCAGCAGGAGTTCCACGAGTTGACCCGCGGATAGAGCTGCGCGGTGCAGGACAGGTAGAGCCGGCCCGGAATCACCGCGGCCGGAGGCTTCGAGCGGTTGTAGTTCACCGTCCAGATGGGCTCGACGTACGGCGCCCGGAACAGGAACTCGTCCACGATCGTCCGACTCGCCTCCGGGTAGAGCGCCTCGAGATCCCGGCGGTAGCCGTCGAGCAGCTCGCGATCCGAACGGGCGAAGAGCTCGCCCGAGCGGTGCGTGTAGTTCACGAGGTAGTTCACGTGGAGCCCGTTCGAGCGCTCGAGCGGCACCAGGTTCGACATCTCGATCGCGCCCTGCGAGGTCGCGCCGCTGTCCACGAACGGCATCCAGTAGTAGTGGGTGAGCGGCAGTTTGGTGAGGAACACGCCGCTGATCACGCCCTGGTAGTCGAGCTTGAGCCCGGCGAGCGCGGGATCGAGCCCGAGTCCGCGGGTCATCTGCTGGAACAGCACGAGCGGCACGGTGGAAACCACGAAGTCGAAGTGCTCGACCCGCCCGTCGCTGAAGCGGATCGCCATGCCCTCGCCGTTCCGCTCGATCGCGTCGACGCGGGTCTTCAGGCGGATCGAGGCGCCGCGTCCTTCGAGCCCGCTCTTGAACGCGTCGATCAGCGAGCGGTAGCCGCTGCGGAGGCAGCCCTTCTGCTCGGGCCCGGTGTTCTTCTCGCGGTTCATGCGGCTCGATAGCCAGAGTGCCGGCAGCGCGGCGTAGTGGTCACCGATCTTGGCCGAAAGGAGCGGCTTCCACAGGATGTCGAACGCGCGCTGGCCCGCCATGCCGCGCACCCAGTCGGCGGCGGTCACGCCGTCCAGCTCGGGGTTGAGTCCGGAGTAGCGTGCGCGGATCCCCATGAGACCCATGCGCAGCCGCTCCGGGAAGGTCAGGGGCGAGAAGCGCAGGAGATCCATGGCGGTGTTGAGCGGATACGTCGCCCGCTGGTACATGAACCCCATCTTGGTCTCGCGCCACAGCAGATCGTTGCCGAGCCCGAGGTCCTTGATGAAGCCGATGAGCGCGCCGTCGTTCGGCAGGATGCAGTGATAGAAGCGCTCGAGGTGGCCGTTCTGGTAGGGGAAGGTGGTGCCGAGGCCGCCGAGGTAGTCCTCGCTCTCGAGGACGGTGACGCGATGGCCGAGACCGGCGATCCGGTAGGCGCTGGCGAGTCCGGAGATACCGCCACCAATGACTGCTGCGTTGAGCACCGAGGGCATCCCTGGTTGTGAGCGGTAGGGGCTCGCGGCGGGAAAACGGGACCGGCCCGGCGCCTGCGTGATTCCCCGGGAACTATCGGCCTCGACGGCGTCTTCCTTGAGCCACCGCCCCTCAGGACGGGCCTAAACATAGGGAGGCGGGCCCCACGATACAAGCGCCTTCGGCGGATTTCTGAAGCCTCCATGCTGGACCCCGTCACGCAAACCGCCGATGCTGCGGTCGTGAACGATACGCCCCGCCCGATCGCCACCATTTCGGTCGATGTCGATCCCGTGGATCTGCACCTGGCCGGCTACGGATTCGAAGCATCGCCCGATCCGCTGTCGTGCGCGGTCGCGATGCCGCGGTTGTGTGAACTCCTGTCACGGGTCGGCGTGCGGGCCACTCTGTTCGTGGTCGGCCGCGACGCCGAGTGGCACTCGGCGCCGATCGCAGCGGCGGCCGCCGCCGGGCACGAGATCGCGAGCCACACCCACAACCACCCGTTCGCCTTCGCGCGGCTCCCGGCCGCACAGCAGCGCGCCGAGCTCGAGGATTCCAAGCGCGCGCTGGAGCACGCTTCGGGCACCCCGTGCGTCGGGTTCCGCGCGCCCGGCTTCGACTTCGACGCCGCCGCCGCGCGCGCCGTGTTCGAGACCGGTTTTCGCTACGACGCCTCCGCGTACCCGACGCCGCTGATGCTGCCCGCGCGGCTGCTCCAGGCACTCAAGAGCCGGAGCCTGCTCGATTCGCTGCGGCTGCGCTGCTGGCCGTTCACGCTCGAGCGCAATCCACACCGGCTCCCGATGAAGGATGGAGCGCTGGTCGAGTTCCCGGTGTCGGTCACGCCGTGGCTGCGGTTCCCCGTCTACCACACTGCGCGCTACCTGATGTCGGAGTCCCAGTTCCTGCGGGCGCTCGACGGTTTCGCCCGGCGTGGCGAGTCGTTCTCCTACCTGCTCCACGCGGTCGATCTGCTCGGCCTCGAGGAGGACCGGGTGGACGTCCGGCTCAAGCGGCATCCGGGGATGGAGCAGCCCCTTCAAGTAAAACGTGAACTCCTGGAGAAGAGCCTGCGCGCGGTTGCCGAGCGGTTCACGGTGGCGACCTACGCCGAGCGCGTGGACGGTCTGCTCGCCGGCACCGAGCGCTCGACGTCCTCGGCCGCTTGAGTCGCCGCTCCCGATGACCGTGCGGGGAATAACCCCCGGTCCTCTGGAGTATGCTGCCCGACGCTCGACTCGACCTGAACCTCGGAGGCACCGCATGAAGCGCGCGCTCCATCTGTTTGTGCTCCTGCCCGTTGTCGCCGCCGTTTCCGGCGCGACCCCGACCCTGGCCGGACCCCGTGTGACCGTGTATTCGCGCGACCTCGGCTTCATCCGCGAGGACCGCACGCTGGATCTCGGCAGCGACCGCGACACGGTCTCGCTCGAGATCCCGGAGCGCGTGGACTTCTCGTCGGTCCGGCTCGTTCCCCAGAGTGGCAGAGTGCTGCGGCTCGCCTACCGCTTCGACGTGGCGAGCGGCGACGGTGCGCTCGAGAGCGCCCGCGGCTCGCGCGTGCGCGTCGTGCTCGAGGACGAGCGCATCGTGGAAGGCACGCTGATCGCTTCGGACGGTTCGTGGCTGCTCGTGCGCGAGGACGACGGCGCCCTCCACACGCTCGCCCGCACCGCGGTGAGCGACGTACGCATCGTGGTGAGTGGCCGGCTCGCGCTGCGTCCCGAGATCGAGGCGGTCGTCGAAGGCAAACGCGGCCGGGTTCCCGCGCAGCTCTCGTATCTCACCGGCGGCATGAGCTGGAGCGCCGAGCACACCCTGGTGCGGCGCGGCGAGTCGGGGGCGAGCTGGTCGTCGAACGTGTCGGTGATGAACCAGACCGGGCGCACGTTCGACGACGCCACCCTCAAGCTGGTGGCCGGTGAGCCGAGCCGCGGCGCGCCGCCGCGCCCGATGCCGCGCGGCGGGATGGAGGAGTACAGCATGACCATGTCGGCGAAGGCGGCGGACCTGGTCGAGGAGAACTTCTCCGAGTACCACCTCTATTCGCTCCCGCGGCCGGCCACACTTCGCGACAAGGAGTCGCAGGCGCTGACCATGCTCGAGGCGCGCGACATCAAGACGCGGCCGATCTACCGCTATCGCGGCGGCGATCCGCGCGGCGTGCGGCTCCAGCTCGAGGTCGTGAACGACAAGGAGTCCGGTCTTGGCATTCCCCTGCCGGGCGGACGGGTGCGGATCTACGAAGCCGACGCCGCCGGCGACCTCCAGTTCGCGGGCGAGTCCGCGATGCAGCACCGCGCCGAAGGGGAGAAGCTGACCCTCGAAGTCGGCTCGGCCTTCGACCTGCCGGCGGAGCGCCGCGACGTGTCGCAGCGCCGCATCTCGGACCGCGAGCGCGAGTACACGGTCGAGATCAAGCTCCGCAACCGCAAGAAGGCGGCGGTCGACGTGATCGTGGAAGAGGGCCTCGGCGGCGAATCCGAGATCCTCCAGAAGACCCACGAGTTCACCCGCAAGGACGCGAACACGATCGAATTCAAGGTGCCGGTCGCCGCAGGCCAGGAGTCGGTGCTCCGCTACACCGCACGGGTGCGGTACTAGCCGGAGTGCTCACCCGGGAAGAGTTCGCGCGCCGGCTCGAAGAGCACCGGCGCGTCGAGTCGCGGGAGAGCCGTCTGCTGGCCCTGGTGGCCGTTCCGTTCGGGCTGGCGCAGCTCGTGATGATCCGCTGGGCGGACGCGAACCTGCCGCGCGGTCCACGGCTCGCGCTCGAGGGCGGTGTCTTCCTCGCCTACATGGCGCTGGTGGGAATCCTGATCGTCCAGATGGTGAAGCGCACGCGTGCCGCGGCGCCGCGCTGTCCCCGGTGCCGCGCACGGCTGGAAGGGGCCGAGGGGCGGGCGGTGCTGGTCACGGGACGCTGTATCTCGTGCGGCGCGGACATCATCGAGCAAGTTCAGGAACCTCGCGAGCCGGCCGCGCCACCCGCGCCGCCCGCCTGATTCCGGCCCCGGGCCGGATTCCCGGAGCTTGCCATCTCCGGTACGATCGCACGTCCAATGCCCTTCAAGCTGCATTCCCCGTATCCGCCGAGCGGCGACCAGCCTGAGGCGATCGACCAGCTGACCGACGGACTCGAGCGGGGCGATCGCTACCAGACGCTGCTCGGGGTCACCGGGTCCGGCAAGACCTACACGGTCGCCAACGTGATCGCACGGTGGAACCGGCCGACGCTGGTCATCTCGCACAACAAGACGCTGGCGGCCCAGCTCTATGGCGAGTTCCGGACGTTCTTCCCGGAGAGCGCCGTGGGCTACTTCATCTCCTACTACGACTACTACCAGCCGGAGGCGTACGTCCCGCAGACCAACACGTACATCGCGAAGGACGCGAGCATCAACGACGACATCGACCGCCTGCGGCTCCAGGCGACGTCGATGCTGCTCGAGCGCGACGACGTGATCATCGTGGCGAGCGTTTCGTGCATCTACGGCCTGGGTGCCCCCGAGGACTGGAAGGGGATGCGGCTCGATGCCGCCGCCGGCGCGCACGCCACCCGCCGCGAGATCCTCGACAAGCTGGTGCAGATCCAGTACACGCGGAACGATCTCGAGGTGGGGCGCGGCTGCTTCCGCGCCCGCGGCGACGTGATCGAGGTGCATCCGGCCTACGAGGACCACGTCATCCGGATCGAGCTGGACGGCGAGATCGTCGCGCGCATCTCGGCGGTGGATCCGGTGACGGGCCAGGTGCTGCGCCGCATGGAGCGCCTCGCGCTCTACCCGGCGAAACACTTCGTGACCCCCGAGCCGCGGCTGCTGGTGGCGCTCGACAACATCCGCCTGGAGCTCAAGGAGCGGCTCGCCGAGCTGCGCGCCCAGGGCAAGCTGCTCGAAGCGCAGCGTCTCCAACAGCGCACCGAGTACGACCTCGAGATGCTGGGCACGATCGGCACCTGCCCGGGCGTCGAGAACTACTCGCGCCACCTCTCGGGTCGCAGGCCCGGCGAGCGGCCGGGCTGCCTCATCGACTATTTCCCCGACGACTTCCTGCTGGTGGTCGACGAATCCCACGTCACGATCCCCCAGATCGGCGGGATGTTCGAGGGCGATCGCTCGCGCAAGACGGTGCTCGTCGACTTCGGCTTCCGGCTGCCCTCGGCGCTCGACAACCGCCCGCTCCGCTTCGACGAGTTCGAGCAGCTGATCCCGCGCACGCTGTTCGTTTCGGCGACCCCGGCCCACCACGAGCTCGCGCGCAGCCAGGGCGTGGTGGTGGAGCAGATCATCCGCCCGACCGGGCTCGTCGACCCCACGATCGTGATCAAGCCGATCACCGGCCAGGTGGACGACCTGCTCGCCGAGATCCGGACCCGGGTCGAGATGAAGCAGCGCGTGCTCGTGACCACGCTCACCAAGCGGATGGCGGAGGACCTCACCGACTACCTGAGCGAGATGGGCGTCAAGGTGCGCTACCTCCACAGCGACATCGATGCGCTCGAGCGCGTGGAGATCCTGCGCGACCTCCGGCTCGCCGAGTTCGACGTGCTGGTCGGCATCAACCTGCTGCGCGAGGGGCTCGACCTGCCCGAGGTGTCGCTGGTCGCGATCCTCGACGCCGACAAGGAGGGCTTCCTGCGCTCCGAGCGCTCGCTGATCCAGACCGCGGGCCGCGCGGCACGCAACCTCGACGGACGCGTGATTTTCTACGCCGACGTGATCACCGACTCGATGCGGCGGGCGCTGGAGGAAACCGGGCGCCGGCGCACGAAGCAGCTCGAGTACAACCGCACGCACGGCATCACCCCGCGCACGGTGGAGAAGAGCATCGAGGACATCATGCGGTCGACCTCGGTGGCGGACGCGATCGGCACCTCGGGAGAGGACGACGTGAAGGCGCTGATCGCCGCGGCCGGGCAGGAGGGCGGGCCCGACGAGCTCATGCGCCGGCTCGAATCCGAGATGCTCGATGCCGCGCGCAAGCTCGAGTTCGAGCGCGCGGCCTCGCTGCGCGACCGCCTCGAGGAAGTGCAGGCCACGCTCGCCGCCGCCTCGAAGATCGGGATCGGCGGCCCTTCCGCGAAGGCCGCCGCCGGCCGCGGGTCGCATCCGCCGCGTCGCATGAAGCGGCGGTTCGGGCCGGGCCGCTAGCGATGCTCGAGGAATACGCCACCCAGCTCGTCAAGTTCGCGCTGCAGGAGGATCTCGTCGGAGGCGGTGACGTCACAACGCTGAACGCGCTGCCGACCGGTGTCGGTGCACGCGCCGCAATCGTCGCGCACGAGGACGGCGTGGCGGCGGGACTGTTCGTCGCGAAGATCACGTTCGCCGAGGTGGATCCCAAACTCAAGTTCACGAGGCTCGTGACGGACGGCGATGCCGTGAAGGCGGGGGTCGCGCTGGCGCGGGTCTCGGGACCGGCGGGCGGCATCCTCACCGCCGAGCGCACCGCGCTCAACTTCCTCCAGCACCTGTGCGGCATCGCCACGCTGACGCGGCGCTTCGTGAACGCGGTGCATGGAACCGGTGCGGTCATCCTCGATACGCGGAAAACGACACCCGGCCTGCGCTACCTCGAGAAGTACGCGGTGCGCATGGGGGGCGCGGACAACCACCGCCTCGGCCTCTACGACATGTACCTCGTCAAGGACAACCACATCCGCGCCGCGGGCGGCGTGCGCCAGGCGATCGAGCGCATCCAGCGCACGCGCCGCGACCTGCCGCTCGAGATCGAGGTCGAGTCGCTCGAGCAGCTCGAGGAGGCCCTGCGACCCGAGGTGGATCGCATCCTCGTTGACAATCGCACACCGGACGAAGTGCGCCGTGCGGTCGAAAAGGTGGACGAGCACTGCCGCGCGCATCCGCCGGACAGCCCGCGCATGCGGGCCGGGGCCCGGCGCTGGCCCGAAGTCGAGGTATCGGGCGGAATCCGGCTCGACAACGTGCGCGCCTACGCCGAGACCGGGACCGACTACATTTCGGTTGGCGCCCTGACCCACTCGGCGCCGGCGTTCAACGTCAGCCTGGAGGTCGAGGAAATTGGCTGACGGATTCCCGCCCCCCGGCACGTTCGATCGTGCGCGCTTCGAGTCGCGGCTGAAGACGCGGCAGCTCGGCCACACGCTCGTGGCGCGCGCCGAGACCGGCTCCACCAACGACGACGCGTGGGAGGCCCTGCAGGCCGGCGCCCCGGACGGGGTGGTGGTGATCGCGGATCACCAGACCCGCGGGCGCGGGCGCTCGGGCCGGAGCTGGCACACGACACCGGCGCGCGGGCTCGCGCTCTCGATCGTGCTCCGGCCGGGCTGCGATCGGAGCGTGATCTCCACGGTGCCGCTGGTGGCCGGGCTCGCGCTCGCCCGCGGGCTCGATGCGCTGGGTGCGCCGACGCGACTCAAGTGGCCGAACGATCTGCTGATCGGTGACCGCAAGGTGGCCGGGATCCTGTGCGAGTCGCGGCGCGTCGCGATGATCGGGGACACCGTCGTGATCGGCGTCGGGGTCAACGTGGGGGAGAGCATTTCCGACTTTCCGGAGGAGGTGGCCGACCGTGCGACGTCGCTGAGGCTCGCGGGCCATGCGATCACCCGCGAGGACGTCGCGGCGGAGTTCCTGAACGCGCTCGAGCCGCTGTGGACGGAGCACCAGGAAGGGGACCCGCGGGCGGCGCTCGACGCGTGGCACGCGCGCGCCGACTTCTGGGGCACCACGGTCGCGGTGCACGCGCCCGCGGGCATGGTGCGCGGCGTGGCGCGCAATCTCGATGCCGACGGCGCGCTGGTGATCGAGACCGCGGCCGGGTCGCAGCGCATCCTGGCCGGGGACGTCGAGCTCGACGCGATGTCCGGCGCGGAGGGCGCGTGACGTTCGACGACCTCACCCCGGAGGCGCCCGCCCCCGGGTCCGACCCGCGCCAGACCGGCGAGATGGGATTCCTCGATCACCTGGAGGAGCTGCGCAGGGTCATCCAGCAGGCGCTCGCCGCCTGCCTGATCGGCGCGCTCGCCGGCTGGTGGCTCGCACCGCGTGTGCTCGAAGACCTCATCCACCGCACGGTGGGCAGCGTCATCGTGCTCTCGCCGATCGAGGCGTTCAGCGAGCGGCTCAAGCTGGCGCTCGTGATCGGGCTCATGATCGCGCTGCCCTTCGTGTTCCACCGCATCTGGGCGTTCATCGTGCCCGGGCTGCTCAAGAAGGAGCGGGGCTTCGTCCTGCCGCTCGCGGCGGTCTCGATGCTGCTGTTCGCGACCGGGGTGGCGGCCTCCTACTTCTATCTGACCCCACTCGTGGTGCACGCGCTCTCCCAGTTCCTCACGCCCAGCATGAACGCCCAGATCCAGGTCGGGGCGCTGCTCGGGTTCTTCTACAACCTGGCGCTCGCGTGCGGGCTCGTCATGCAGCTTCCACTGCTGACGATGGCGCTCACGGCGATCGGCATCGTCACGCCGGGATTCCTGCTGCGGCACTGGCGCTACGCCCTGATCGGCGTGTTCGTCGTGACCGCCGCGATCACGCCCGGCGACATCGTCACCGCCCAGATCGTGATGGCCGGACCGATGATCGTGCTCTACTTCGCGAGCGTGGGGCTCGCGTGGCTGGTCGTGCGGCGCCGCCGCACGCAGGACGAGGCCGACGGGCTGACGCCGGCCAGCCGGGACCCGATGAATGGAGGAGAGCATGCCTAAGCGCCGCACCCGCGCCTCGTCCCGTGAGACCCCGCTGCTCGCCGTCGACATCGGAAACAGCGACTCCGTGATCGGGCTCTTCCAGGGGGCGAAGCTCGAGGGCTTCTGGCGCCTCACCAGCCGCTCGCAGACGGCGGACGAGGTGATGCTCGTGCTGGATGCGTTGCTGCGGCGCAAGCACGGCGTTCCGGCGCCGGGCGGCGCGGTGCTGTGCTCGGTGGTGCCGACGCTCTCGCGTGCCTGGTACGACGCGCTCACGCGCATCACCGGCGCGCCGCCGCTCGAGGTCAACGCCAAGACGGCGTCCGCGCTGCCGATCCGCTACCGCGACAAGCTCGCGGTCGGCGCCGATCGCATCGCGAACGCGCTCGCCGTGCGCGCCCTCTACGGCACGCCCGCGATCGTCGTCGACCTCGGCACGGCCACCACGTTCGACTGCGTCTCCAAGGCCGGCGCCTATCTCGGTGGCGTGATCGCGCCCGGGATCGGCACCTCGGCCGAGGAGCTGTTCCGGCGCGCGGCGCGGCTGCCGAAGGTGGAGCTCAAGCGGCCCGAGCGTGCGCTCGGGCGTACCACCGAGGAGTCGCTGCAGGCCGGGGTGATCTGGGGCGCCGCGGGGCAGGTGGACGCCATCGTCCGCCGCCTCGCGCTCGAGATGCAGGGCACGCCGCACGTGATCGCGACAGGAGGCTACGCGCCGATCGTCGCGCCCGAGTGCGAGACCATCAACCGCGTCGATGAAGGTCTCACGCTCAAGGGGATGCGGCTCCTGTGGGAAGCGCAGCGCTGAACCGCCGGAACGCGGTCGTCTCACTAACGCTGATCGCGGCGGCCGGGCTCCTGCTCTGGGGCGACGCGCTGGGACTCCCGTTCCTCTACGACGACTGGACGATCCTGGCGCGCGTCCAGTTCGCGCGCTTCTGGGATCTCCTGTCGACCCACGACCTGCCCTGGGGCTGGTACCGCCCGTGGTCGCGCGAGCTGCACTTCTGGGCGCTGCTCTGGACCGCGGGCGAGACGCCGCTCGCCTTCCACCTCGCCAATCTCGCGCTGTGGATCGCGGTGCTCTGGCTCTACCTGCTGCTCGCGCGGCGTGCGGCGGGCGATGCCGCGGCCGCCACCGCCACCGCGGGCGTGGCGACGCTCTCGATGTGGTCGGGCGCCATGATGTGGGGCGCCGGCGCGCAGGAGCTGTGGATGCTGCTGTTCGCGCTCCTCTTCCTGCACGCGTTCGCGCGGGATTCGCGCTGGGCGGCGCTCGCGCTCGCGGGCGCGCTGCTCAGCAAGGAGACCGCGGCGGTGCTGCCGCTGATCGCGGTCGCCTGGGCGTTCGCGATCGACCGCGAAACCTGGCTGGGAGCGCTGCGGCGGCTCGCTCCCTCACTCGGCGTCACCGGGCTGTGGGCGGCACTTCACCCGACGTTCCTGCCGCGCCTGCTCAAGCTGTCCTCGGCCGGCGACGTCGCGCAGGTGGAGCGCATGGCGCCGCTCGACAAGCTGGCGGGCGCGCTGCTTTCGCTCGTGAACCTGCACCCGTTCCCGGCGCCGGATGGCGCGGCGTGGGGCCTGATGGTCGCGCCGTTGTTCGCGGTGGCAGTGCTCATCACGCTGGTGACGATCGGCACGAACGCGGAGTCGGCGCCCGCGCCTTCGCACGAGGTCGAGCCCTCGCGCGGCTCGGGCATCCGCTTCGGGCTCGCGTGGGCAGCGTTTGGCGCCGCGCCGTTCCTGGTGCCCTCGGTGGACTGGCAGCCCTACTACGGGCTGCTCGCGGCATCCGGAGTGTGGCTCGCGCTCGGCGCCGTGCTGGCTTCGAGCCGCGCGGCGCTCGCGGTGATCGCCGTGGTGGGGGCGCTCGGCGCCTTCCAGCATGCCACCCCCTCGGACGGCTACACCGCGCCCTACGCGATGCGCCGCGCCGCCGAGATGGGCGGCCGCCTGCGCGCGGAACTGCTGCGCGTGCGGCCCGACGTGCCGCCCCGCTCGCGACTGTGGTTCGCCTACGTGCCGACCGGCATCGGGCTCGGGCACGACTGGTTCTCGCGCGCCTTCGAGGTGTGGTACCGCGATTCGACGGTGCGCGGCGCGTTCTACTCCGCCTACTGGCCGCGCGACGCCCGCGGCGGCACCGGGACCGTGTCGGGGGGCGCGGTGCAGCAGGCGCTCTTCCACGACTATTTCTTCCGCTACGACAGCCTGGCGCGCGGCTGGATCGAAGTGTCGCCGGGTGAGCCGGATTCGACGGCCCGGGCCGACAATGTGCGCTGGCGCGAGGACCATCGGGAGCTGGCGTCCCTGTTCGCGCGGGCGGAGGAGTGGCAGCGGGCGGCCGCCGAGTACGAGCGGCTCTTTGCCGCCTACCCGGAGAGCGTTTCGTTCGCGATGGACGCCGCGGTCAGCTACGAGGTGGCGGGGGATTCGGCCTCGGCGGCGCGCGCCTACCGGACCGTGCTGGGGCACCCGGGGGCGGGGGCGGCCGATCGCGAGTTCGCGCGCCGCCACGGGCATTGGTAATGTGGCCCCGCTTTCGGGACCCCCGGGCTTCCGCGTCAATGGGCTGGTGAACCGTATCCGGGCCGAAACGTGTTGACTCGGGCGTGGACGGGCGCTACTGCTTCCCGTCACGTTCTGTTCTTTCCAACCTCGTCGAATGGAGTCCCATGCGCCGCATTCTGCCGTTCATGATCCTCGCGGTGGTCCTGACTTCCGCCGCCGTTCCCGCCCATGCCGCCGGCCTCACCGGCGCTGGACTCCAGATCGGATGGGCGTCCGACCCCGATGCCTTCCTTGCGGGGTTTCACTACAACGCCCGCCCGTTGGGCGAAGAGATGGACCTGGTGCCGAGCCTCGAGTTCGGCTTCGGTGATGACGTCTTCATGATCGCGGGGAACCTGGATGGGCACTACGTCCTCAAGACGGCCTCCGACCTCAGGCCCTATATCGGTGCCGGAATGACGCTCAACTGGTTCGACTTCGAGGGCAGCGGCGATAGCGACACCGAATTCGGCGGGAGCCTTATCGGCGGAATCCACATCAACCCGAACATGTCCTTCGAAGCCAAGTTTGGACTCGGGGACGTGCCGGACTGGAAGTTCGTTTTCGCACTTCACAAGTAGACGAAACACAGTCGGACCCAGGAACATCAGCCTCTCGTGACGCCGCATTTCGGAGCGGCGTTGTGGGAGGCTGAGTCTCATCGATAGGAAGGAGACGCATGCACCGGAGATCATTCCGGGCCGTCATCGCGGGGCTGGCGTTCGCGGCGGTGGCCGGAGCCGCCACCACGCCCCAGGGTTACGACTACCTCGGAGTGGTGAAGCGCCTGGCCGACCCGGCCTGGGAAGGGCGCGGCATCGGCACCGCGGGCATCGACTCGGCCGCCATCTACATCGCCTCCGAGATGAAGCGCATCGGGCTCCGGCCCGGCGGCGAAGCGGGCACCTACTTCCAGTGGATGGAGGTCACGACCGGGGTGAAGGTCGGCGAGCCGTGCTCGGTCGCGGTCCGCTCGCTCCAGGAGCGTGGCGGGGACCAGCTCCAGCCGATCGGTTTCTCCACCAACGGCACCGTGCGCGCACCGGTGGTGTTCGCGGGTTACGGAATCACCGCGCCGGGCTACGACTACGACGACTACACGAACATCGACGCCCACGACAAGCTCGTGCTCGTGCTCGCGCAGGAGCCGGGCGAGATGGATTCGACGAGCCGTTTCGACGGCAGCATCAACACCCCGCACGCCGAGCTGCGCACCAAGGCGATCAACGCGCGCGAGCACGGGGCGCTCGGCCTGATCGTGGTGAACGGGCCGAAGTATCACGCCAACGAGCCGCTGCCGCGGCCGCGCACGGATGGCGGCGGCTACATGACGAGCGGGCTGCTCGCCGCGTACGTCTCGGAAAAGGTCGCCGACCAGATGCTGCACGGGCTGGGCATGACGCTGTCCGAGGCGCAGCGCGCGATCGAGGCAGTCCAGCAGCCGCGGAGCCGCGACCTGCCGGACAGCGCGACGCTCACGATCACGCTCCAGCGCACTCGGGCCCGGATCCGCAACGTGGTCGGCATCCAGCCGGGCAAGGACAGCACGCGCGTCATCGTGGTGGGCGCCCATTACGACCACCTGGGGTTCGGCGGCGAGAGCTCCCTCGCGCCCCACGAGCACGTGCCGCACGTGGGGGCCGATGACAACGCCTCCGGAGTGGCGGCCCTGCTCGGCGCCGCGGCGAAGCTCGCGAACGAGCGCCGGCCGTGGCCGAATCATTTCCAGGTGTTCGCGGCCTTTACCGGCGAGGAGAGCGGGCTCATCGGCTCCTCGCACTTCACCGACGACCCGCCGTTCCCGCTCGAGAACATCGAGGCGATGATCAACATGGACATGGTCGGCCGGCTCCGCGACGACAAGCTGATGGTGATGGGGGTCGGGACCTCCGATCACTTCCCGGCGCTGCTCGAGAACCTGAACAACACCGCGAAGTTCGACCTCAAGACCTCGAGCGACGGCTACGGGCCGAGCGACCACTCGTCCTTCTACAAGCGCCAGATCCCGGTGCTCCATCTCTTCACGGGGGCCCACACCGACTACCACAAGCCGAGCGACACGTGGGATCGCATCAACGCCGAGGGGCTGGCGCGCGTGAGCGACTTCGTGGTCGCGATCCTGGACTCGCTCGACCAGCGGCCGCGCCCGCCGTACCGGAGGGCGGAGTCGAGCCCGTCCCAGGGACGCATCGCCGGAGGCGCCGGCTACGGCGCCTACCTCGGCACCATTCCGGATTACATGCAGACCGAAGGCGGCGTGCTCCTCTCGGGCGTGCGCAGCGGGAGTCCGGCCGACCAGGCCGGCCTCACGGGAGGCGACGTGATCGTGCGGTTCGACGGCATCCGGGTCGACAACATCTACGACTACACGTACGCGCTGCGCTCGCGGAAGCCGGGCCAGCAGGTGCGGATCACCGTGAAGCGCAAGGGAATCGACCTGGATCTGGTCGCGACGCTGGGGAGGAGGCCGTGATGCGGAACTTCATCGCGCTGCGCCGCCGTCCCGCGCGCACCGTCGCGGTCGCCGCTTTCGCGGGGGCCATCGTGCTGGCCGCCGTGGCCGCGAAGCCGGCATCGCATCCGGTGCCGCCGGGCGCCGTGGTGGCCGACAGCCTGATCCGCGAAGGCGAGACCCGGTTCGCGCACCTCTGGCAGATCACGTTCGGCGGCGAGAACGCCGAGGCCTACTGGTCCGCGGACGGCAACCAGATCATCTTCCAGCGCACCGGCACCGACTGGCCGTGCGACCAGATGTACGTGATGGATTTGAAGGGCGGCTCCGTCACGCGTGTCAGCACCGGGACCGGGCGCACGACGTGCGGCTACTTCTACGACCACGACCAGCGCGTGTTCTTCTCCTCCACGCACCTGGCCTCGGACTCGTGCCCGCCCCCGCCCGACTATTCGCAGGGCTACGTGTGGCCGGTGAGCGAGGGCTACGACATCTTCACGGCGCTCCACGACGGCACCGACCTCAGGCGTCTCACCGAGACGCCGGGCTACGACGCCGAAGGAACGCTCTCGGTCGACGGGAAACGCATCGTGTTCACCTCGATCCGGGACGGCGACCTCGACGTCTACTCGATGAAGACCGACGGCAGCGACGTGAAGCGGCTCACGAGCACGGTCGGCTACGACGGCGGCGCCTTCTACTCGCGCGACGGGAAATGGATCTGCTTCCGCTCGTCCCACCCGACCGATTTCACCGCGATCGCCGACTACCGGGCCCTGCTCGCGAACCACCTCGTCCGCCCGGGCCAGATGAACCTGTGGGTGATGAAGGCGGACGGCAGCGGCGCGCGCCAGGTGACCGACAAGCCCGGCGCCTCGTTCGCGCCCTACTTCACGCCCGACGGCAAGCAGCTCGTCTATTCGTCGAACTGGGAGAACCCCAAGGGCCGGAACTTCGACCTCTACCTGGTTCCGGTGAAGGGCGGCGAGCCGGTCGCGGTCACCCGCGATCCCAGCTTCGACGGCTTCCCCATGTTCAGCCCCGACGGCCACTGGCTGGTGTTCGCGTCGAATCGCGGCGCCCGGGTGCGAGGCGAAACCAACATCTTCCTGGCCCAGTGGCGCTGAGCAACGAGGCCGGCTCCCGGCCCTCCTGGCGCGGGCTCGCGGCGGTCGCCGCCGTCGCGCTCGCGTTCGCGGCCCTGTGCTTCACGTTCGGTGACGCGTTCCGCGTGCCGTTCATCAACGACGACTTCATCTTCCTCGACCGCACGCGGGACCTCGATTTCTTCTCCCTGTGGCGCACCGACTCGCTGATGTTCGGCTGGTACCGGCCGTGGTCGCGCGAGCTGCACTACTGGTGGCTCCAGCTCTGGGGCAGCCCGTCACCGATCGCCTTCCACGCGGTGAGCTTCACGCTGGTCCTGCTCACGCTCTTCGGCTACTACGCGCTCGCCAAGCAGGCGGCCGGGCCGGTGGCGGCGGCCATTGCGCTCGCCGGAGCCGCGGCCATGGGAGCGTGGGCGGTGCCCATGCTGTGGTCGGCGGGCGCCCAGGAGCTGTGGATGCTGTTCGCGGTGATGCTCTGCCTCGTGAGCCACGCCGCGGGGTGGAAGCCGGTTGCGGCGGTGGCGTTCGCGATCGCGCTCCTCAGCAAGGAGACCGCCGCGGCGACGATCGTCATCGCGTTCCTCTATTCGCTCACCGTCAAGCGGAGCGACCTGCGGACCGCCCTCGTGGACATACTGCCGATGGGGGTGGTGCTCGTCGCATGGGCGCTGATCCACCCCACGGTGATGCACCGGCTGACCACCCTCGGCACGCCCGGTGAAGCGTCCAACCCGCTCAATCCGGGCCCCACGGCGGTGCTCGTGCGCTCGCTGCTCATGCTCTTCAATCTCGACGCCGCGATCGGCCCCGAGCGCGGCTGGCTCGGGCCGCTCGCCTCAGGCCTGCCCGCGGCACTCGCGCTCGGACTCCTGGTGTGGCTCGGCACCCAGGGCGCGCGGGGCGGCTTCCCGTTCCCGATGGAGAAGGTGCGGGCGCTCGGCTTCGGACTCGGCTGGGCCGCGCTCGCGTGGCTGCCGCTGCTCGATCCCCGGATTGGCTGGCACTCGTACTACGGGCTGCTCGGCGCGCTCGGCGCCTGGCTCGCGCTCGGCGCGCTGATGTCCCACGTCCATCTCCGATACGTCGCGCTCGCGGTCGTGATGATCTCAGCCTTCCTGCGCGCGGGCGCCGCGGCGACCCCGTCCTCGGACTGGGGCTCCGCCTGGTACCAGCGCCGCGCGGCGGACTTCCTCGTCTTCATGCGCGAGGACCTGCAGCAGAAGCTGCCCCATCCGCCGTCGCGCTCGCGCATCTACTTCACGGGGGTTCCGAGCCAGATCGGCTTCCTCACCGAAGGCGCACCCGCGCTCCGCGTCTGGTACGCCGACACGTCGCTCTCGGGCGGTTTTCTGAGCCAGTACGAACGCCGCGGCGTGTGGGAGGGGACCGACTTCTTCTTCCGCTACGACAGCACCGCCGGGTGGCGGCCGCTCAGCGAGGAGCGCGCGCTGACCGAAGCCGGCGACGACCGCTGGCTCGCCGACCACTCCGAGATGGCGGCCGCGTTCGTGAAGGCCGAGGACTGGGAGGCCGCGGGCCGCGAGTACCAGGCGCTCGCCGAACGCGACCCATCGGACCCGCGCTACGCTGAAGGCCTCGCCATCAGCTACGCGATGAATGGGGACTCGGCGCAGGCCGCCCACTGGTTCGGCGTGGCGGCCGGGCTCCCGGGTGCCGATAGCTCCCTCAAGCGGATCGCGCGGGAGTTCAACCAGAGCATCAAGTCGTCCCGCTAAGCAGCCGACGGAGGGCAACCTGGGCAAGCTGATCCAGTTCGACGATCGGGCGCGCGCCGCGCTCCGGAATGGCGTCGCGAAGCTGGCCGGGGCGGTGCGGGTGACCCTCGGTCCCCGTGGGCGGAACGTCGTGATCGAGCGCGGCGACCAGATGCCCACCATCACCAACGACGGGCTCACGATCAGCCGCGAGATCCAGCTCGAGGACCCGTTCGAAAACCTCGGCGTCCAGCTCGTGCGCGAGGCCGCGATCCGCACCGGCGACGTCGCGGGCGACGGCACCACCACGGCCACCCTGCTCGCGCACGGCCTGGTGTCGCGCGGACTCCAGGTGGTGGAGTCGCGCCACAACCCGGTCGCGGTGCGTCGCGGGATGGAGCGCGCCGTCGACGTGGTGGTGGAATCGCTGCGCCATCATCGCCGCGAGATCGGCGACCGCGCTGACCTCGTGCGCGTGGCCACTTCGGCGGCGGGCGGCGATCTCGAGCTCGGCGAGGTGGTGGCCGAGGCGATGGAGCGGGTGGGTCGCTCCGGGCTCGTCACCGTGGACAGCGGCCACAGCATGTCCACCACGCTCGACGTGGTGGAGGGAGTCCAGATCGACCGCGGGTACCTGTCGCCCTACTTCATCAACGAGCCCGACGACATGCGCGCGGTGCTCGAGAACGCGCTGGTGCTGGTGACCGACCTGAAGCTCACGACCGCCCGCGAGCTGCTGTCGATGCTCGAGCGGGTCTCCCAGCTCGGGCAGGCCCTGCTGATCGTGGCGGACGACGTCGAAGGCGAAGCGCTCGCGACGCTGGTGGTGAACCGGCTGCGCGGGCGGCTCTCCTGCGCGGCGATCCGCGCCCCGGAGATCGGCGATCGCCGGCGCGAGCTGCTCGAGGATCTCGCGACCGTCACCGGCGCACGGCTCATCACCAGTGACGAGGGTGTGCGGCTCGACCGCTTCGAGGACGGCTGGTTCGGCCGGGCGGGGCGCATCATGATCGAGCGCGACAGCACCACGATCGTCGAAGGTGGCGGCGCCGTCGCGGACATTCGCTCGCACGCGGCACGCCTGCGCCGCGCGCTGGGGCGGGCGACGTCGGAGTTCGATCGCAACCAGCTCAAGGCGCGGCTCGCCCGGCTCGACGGCGCGGTGGCGCGGATCCGTGTGGGCGCGGCGACCGAGTTCGAGATGCTGGAGAAGAAGGCGCGCCTCGAGGACTCGCTGGCGGCGACCCGAGCGGCGGTCGAGGAAGGCGTGGTGCCGGGCGGCGGCGTCGCGTTGATCCGCGCCGAGAAGGAGCTGCGCAGTCTCGGGCTCTCGGACGACGAGGAGGCCGGCGTGCGCGTGGTGCGGCAGACGCTCGCCGATCCCGCGGCGCAGATCGCCGAGAACGCGGGCGAGCAGGGACCGGTGATCGTCGAGAAGATCCGGGCCGGCTCCGGCTGGCACGGGTTCGATGCCGCCACGCTCGAGCTCGCGGACCTCGACACCCGCGGCATCCTGGACCCGGTCAAGGTGACGCGCGTGGCACTCCAGAACGCGGCATCGATCGGAGCGCTGATGGTCACGACCGACGCGATCGTGGTCGAAGCCCCGTCCGACGAGGAGCCGCGGGAGGAGTAGGCGTCAGGCCGGCAGTCCCCGCGGGCGCAATTCCGCGACGGGGTCGAGCCCGAACAGGATCGCGTCGCCTCCGACCGAGACTCCCTCCGGTCCGGTGATTTCCTTCAACACCACCGCGAGACCGATCCAGGTCTGACCGCGCGCGATCGAGCTGGTGAGGCGGCCGACACGGGTGCCATCGCGGAGGAGATCGGCAGGGACGGCGGGAACGGGCTCGTTGCCGGCGACGCGCGCCAGGCGCCGCCGCTGCCCGCCGTAGGTGACGAGCCGCAGCAGAACCTCCTGACCCGTGAAGCACCCCTTGCTGAGATGGACCTCGTCGTGGAGTCCGACCTCGAAGGGCGTGAACTCCTCGCTGACCTCGTGACCGTGCCGCGGACCCGCGGTTTCGATGCGTCTCAGCTCGGCGTCGGGAATGGCGGCGCGCCCCGTGAGGTCGAGCGCGCCGGCGCTTTCGACGACGATGCGGGTCGGGGTTCCGGTGGTGACGGTGATCCAGCCGGTGGAAGCCTGGTCGGGGCGAGCTTCGAATTGTCTCGCGCTCTCCTCGATATCCCCGCCGCCCATCACGTCGGGTGTCACCGGATGCGTTTCGGAGAGGTCCGTGATCCGCACGTCCTCGCGGAACACGTGCCGTGCGATGTGCTCCGCCAGCGGCGCCCCCGGCGCATCATCGCGCGCCAGCCAGACCGCGTCCTCGGTGCGTCCCACGAAAGCCAGGTGGAGCAGCCGCCCGCGGTAGTCGCAGAACAGCGTGACCCGTGCCTCGCCGGCGGCGAGGTCGTCGAGCTTCTGGGTCGAGATCCGTTGGAGGACCGCGAGCGCGTCGCGGCCTTCGAGGCGGAGCAGTGTGGACGAGGCAGGCATGCGCCGAGGCTAGCACGGCGCAAACGGGATCGCGTCCGTGCGATCTGGATGCTAGGCTCCGCCGCCATCGATTGCCCTCGTGGTGTCCGGCGCCACTCGAATGCCCGGCGGCGCGAGGTGTCTCAGCCCGCCCCCTCCAGGAGATCGTCATGTCCCGCCGGTTGCGCATGCTCGCCGCGCTCCTTGCGCTTGCCACGCTTCACCCCTCCCTCGGTCACGCGCTGGTGGCCGCCGATTCGCTTCCGGCCCCCGGCGACTCGCTGCGCTGGAATCCCGCGATCCGCTCGGGAAGGCTCTCGAACGGAATGCGCTACATGATCCTGCAGAACGCCTGGCCGGACGACCGCGGCTCGGTGCGTCTGGCGGTGAACATCGGCTCGACCGGCGAGGACGATGACCAGCAGGGGTTCGCCCATTTCGCCGAGCACATGAACTTCAACGGTTCGACGCACTTCAAGTCGGCGGACGACCTGGTCGCCTATCTGCGCTCGGTGGGCCTGCGCTTCGGTCCCGACGCCAACGCCTACACCAGCTTCGACGAGACCGTCTACATGCTCGACATTCCGACCGACCGCGACAGCCTCCTCGATCGCGGCCTGCTCGCACTCTCGGACTTCGCGGGGCGCGGCACCTTCAGCGAGGCGGAGATCCAGGGCGAGCGCGGCGTCGTGCTCGAGGAATGGCGCCGCGGGCGCGGCGCCTTCGACCGCATCATCCGCAAATTCATCCCGGTCGCGCTCGGGGGCTCGCGCTACGCGGAACGCCTCCCGATCGGAAAGCCCGAGATCATCGAGAAGGGCTCCGCGGCGCGACTGCGTGACTTCTACACCCAGTGGTACACGCCCGAGCGCATGATGGTGATTGCGGTCGGCGACTTTACCCCCGATCGCATCGACGCCCTGGTCCGTAGCCACTTCGGCAGCCTGCCGGCCAGACCTAAGGCGCTTCCGACACCGAAGTACGATGTGCCCTCGCATCCCGACACGCGCATCGCCGTCGCCACCGACCCTGAGGCGCCCTCGTCGAGCGTCGCCATCTACTTCAAGCACGAGCGCCGGCGGAGCTTGACGGTCGCGGACTTCCGGCGGCGTCTCGCCGATCGCATCTTCCTCGAGGCATTCAGCGCCCGACTCGGCGAGATCGAGCATCGCGCCAACGCCCCATTCCTCGCGGCGCAGGTTTCGGGTCAACCCCTGGGCCGCAGCCTGGACGCGCTGGTGCTCGGCGCCCAGGTCGCCGACGGCGGCATCGAGCGCGGACTCGCCGGGCTGCTCGAAGAGGTGGCGCGGGTGCGGCAGCACGGCTTCCTCGAGAGCGAGGTTCACCGCGCCGTCGAGCAGGTGTCGGCCGAGAACGAGCGCGCGTGGGCCGAGCGCGCGAAGACCGAGAGCAATGGGATCGCCGCTGATCTGGTGGCGTCGTTTCTCTACGGCAACGTCGCGCCGGGGATCGAGGAGAGCTGCCGGCTGACGCGACTGCTGCTCCCCGCGATCACGGTGAAGGAGGTCAACGGCCGCACGCTGCGCGTCCTCCACAACGACAACCGCGCGATTCTCGCCGTGGCTCCGGAGAAGGCGGGTGTGCCCGCCCCGCGCGAGGATTCGCTGCGGGCGATCGTCGAGCGCGCCGGCGCGGCGACCGTCACCGCGTGGGTGGACCAGGCCGACTCGCGGAAACTGCCTGTGGCCGCGCCCCGCAAGGACGCCATCAAGTCGCGCCGCACGATTCCCGAGATCGGCACCACCGTGCTCACGCTCTCGAACGGCGCCGAAGTGTGGCTCAAGCCCACCGACTTCAAGTCCGACGAGATCGGCTTCACGTCCTACGCGCCGGGCGGCGGCTCGGTCGTGGATTCGACGGAATACATCGCCGCCCTGGTGAGCCCGCTGGCGGTGAACGACGGCGGCGTGGGCGGTTTCAAGAGCACCGAGCTGAAGAAACTGCTGGCCGGGAAGATCGTCACCGTGAATGCCGTTCCGAATCCCTATGCGTACATGCTCAACGGCTCGTGCCGGCCGGCCGATCTCGAGACCGCGCTTCAGCTCGTGGTCGGAACCTTCACCCAGCCGACTCCCGACACCGCGGGCTTCAACGCCCTGCGTGAGCGATTCGCGTCCATCCTCGATCTCAGGGCCAACGTGCCCGAGCAGGTCTTCGAGGACACCGCGGTCGCGGTCAACGCCGGCAACTTCTATATGGACCGGGTTCCAACCGCGGCCGGTATCCGCGCCGTCCGGCTCGAGCGCGCCCTCGCGCTTCATCAGCGCGGGTTCGGCAACGCCGCCGATTTCACCTTCTTCTTCGTCGGCGCGTTCCAGGTCGATTCGGTGGCCCCCCTGATCGCGCGCTACCTGGCCGGGCTTCCGTCGACGGGGAAGAAGACCGCTGCGTTCGTGCCGCGGGCGCCGCGCTTCCCGAAGGACGTGCGGAAGTCCGAGGTCCGGAAGGGGCTCGAGCCCAAGAGCCAGACGCGGATCACCTGGTTCGACGAGAGCCGCATCCCCGACCCGCTCGAGAACGAGCTGGAGTCGTTCCGCGGGCGGATCGCCGCCAGCATCCTGCAGGACCATCTGCGCGAGGTCCTGCGCGAGGCGCTCGGCGGCACCTACAGCGCGACCGCTTCGTTCAACAGCCGGATTCCACTCGACGGCTCGAACTCCCTGTCGATCAACTTCGGCTCCGCGCCGGACAGCGTCTCGAAGCTCGTCACCGCCGCCCTCGAGGTGGTCCGGAAGCTGCGCGACGAGGGGCCGTCGGCGTCCGACCTCTCGAAGGTGCAGGAGGTCGAACGGCGCGAGCTCGAGACCCGCGAAAAGCAGAACACGTACTGGACCGCTTCGCTCCAGACGCTGCATCAGCTCGGGCGGGACCCGAGGCGGATGATCAAGCGCCGCGAGCGGATCGACCAGCTGACGCGCGAAGCGGTGCACGAGGCGTTCCGGCGGTTCCTTCCCGCGGGCCGTTACACGGTGATCACGCTGCTCCCCGAGGCGAAGCCGGCGACGCCGACACCGCCATGACAGCACCGGAACCCCGATGCTAGCCTCGCGCGTCATGACCGCCGAGGCCCTAGCCGATCTGCTGGAGACGCTGGTCAACATTCCGAGCGTCACCGGCAACGAAGCGACCATCGCCGAGCACGTCGTCTCCCGCCTCAGGATGCGGGGCGGCGGCGAGATCATGCGCTCGGGGAACGCCGTCGTGTGGCGTGGCCCGCAGGCGGACCGACCGCTGATCGTGCTGGCGGGGCACCTCGACACGGTGCCGCCCAACGGGAACGCCACCGCCAGTCGCCGCGACGGGAAGCTCTTCGGGCTCGGCGCGACCGACATGAAAGCCGGCGTCGCGGTGATGCTGGCGCTGCTCGAGTCGCTCGATCCGGAAAGCCTGCGCTTCGATCTGGCGTGCGTGTTCTACGACGCCGAGGAGGGCCCGGCCGAGGGGAACGGGCTCAAGCGCCTGATGGGAGAGATGCCGTGGCTCACCAAAGCGGCGCTCGCGATCCTGCTCGAGCCCACCGACAACCGCATCGAGCTCGGCTGCAATGGCGTCATGAACGTCGAGGTGACGGTGCGGGGAAAGAGTGCCCACTCGGCCCGCCCGTGGACGGGGGTGAACGCCATCGAGGTCGCCTCCGAGTGGATCCAGCGCGTGACGCGCACGCGGGTCCGCAAGGTGCAGCTCCACGGCGTCGAGTACGCCGAGACGCTGCAGGTGACCACGCTCCGCGCCGGACGTGCGCGCAACGTGGTGCCGGACGAGCTGGTCGCCAACCTCAACTATCGCTTCACGCCGGACATGAGCATCGAGGAGGCCGAGGCCAAGCTGCGTGCCCTGGTGCCGCTGGCGTTCGAGTTCCGGATCGTGGACCGCGCGCCGTCGGGTCGGGCGTGCGGGGACGATCCCCTGGTGAAGGACTTCATCGCCCGCTTCAAGCCCGAGCTGGCCGGCAAGCAGGGCTGGACCGACGTCGCGCGCTTCACCGCCGCCGGAGTGCCGGCCTTCAACTTCGGTCCCGGGCTCCCCGAGCTGTGCCACCAGGCCGGCGAGTATTGCCCGATCGGGAACCTCGAGCCGGCCCATCGGATGCTCGCGGAATTCCTGAAGGCAGGGTCGTGAGCTCGCGCCCTTCAACGAGTTCAGAGCTCCGCCCGGCGCCCCTTCATCCATCACTTGAAGGGGGCCGCGAGTACCCGTTCGTGGCGCTCGACCGCCGCACGAAGGAGCTGGCGCCGGCCGGCGTGGAGATCATCTCGTTCGCGATGGGCGACCCGCGCGAGCGCACCCCGGACTTCATCCGCTCGATTGCGCGCGAGTCGATCCCGGAGATCTCGAGCTATCCGACGGTGTCGGGTCTGCCGGAGCTGCGCGCCGCGTGCGCCGGCTGGGTCCAGCGGCGCTTCGGCGTCTCGCTCGATCCCGCCACCCAGATCCTGCCCTGCAACGGAACCAAGGAGGCGGTCGCGCACCTCGCCTTCGCCGCGATCCGTCCCGGCGAGCGCGACACCGTGGTGATTCCGTCTCCGGCCTACCCGGTGTACGAGGGCGCGGCGCGGATGGCGGGCGCCCAGGTGCACGTGACGCCGCTCCACGCCGAGGATCACTGGCGCTTCCGTCCCGAGCGCGTGCCGGAGAAGGTGTGGGAGCGCACCGCCGTGCTCTGGCTCAACGATCCACACAACCCGACCGGCTCGCTGCTCGATTCCGGTGCGCGCGGCGCGATCGCCGCCCATGCGCGGCCGCACGGCTACTGGATCGCGGCCGACGAGGCGTACGCCGATCTCTGGTTCGACCGCGTCGCGGGCTCGATGCTCGAGCACGGCCTCGAGAACGTGATCGCCTTTCATACGCTCAGCAAGCGCTCGGCGATGACGGGCTACCGCTCGGGCTTCATGGCCGGCGACCCGCGGATGATCGAGGCGCTCAGACAGCAGCGGCCGACGCTCGGGGTCGCGACTCCGGAATTCGTCCAGCGCGCCGCGATCGCGGCGTGGAGCGACGACGCGCACGCCGAGGCGATGCGCCAGGTGTACGCGGCCAAGCGCGACCTGATGCTGGCCGCGTTCGCACGCCAGGGGTGGCGCGTCGAGGCCAGCGAGGCGACGTTCTTCCTGTGGATGGCGGCTCCCGCGCGCGATGACCGCGGGTTCGTGGACGAGCTGCTGCGCCGCGGCGTGACCGCGATGCCGGGCTCGCTGCTCGGCCCGGGCGGCGAGGGCTACGTGCGCTGGGCACTGGTGCCGACGCTCGAGCAGTGCCGCGCCGGGCTCGAGCGGCTCGAATCGATGCGATGAGCGACTACCCGGTCGCGCGCTGGCAGGAGACGATCGCGGCCGCGTGGGAGGGAACGCGCCCGCTCGACGAGCCTGCGGTGCGCGGCGCCGTCGAAGGCGCGATCGCCGCACTCGATGCCGGCGACCTGCGCGTGGCCGAGCCTTCCAACGGCGACTGGGTCACGCACGGCTGGCTCCAGCAGGCGATCGGGCTTTGGTTTCGCCTCCGTACGTCGGCGACGATCACCGCCGGGCCGTTCGAGTTTCACGACAAGATCCCGACCAAGAAGAACCTCGCCGCGGCCGGCGTGCGTGTGGTGCCGCCCGGCTTCGCGCGCTTCGGCTCGTTCCTCGAGCCCGGCGTGATCCTGATGCCGAGCTACGTCAACGTCGGCGCGCGCGTCGGCGAAGGCACGATGGTGGACACCTGGGCGACGGTCGGCTCGTGCGCGCAAATCGGAAAGCGCGTGCACCTCTCGGGCGGGGTCGGGATCGGCGGCGTGCTCGAGCCCCCGCAGAGCCGGCCGGTGATCGTCGAGGACGACGCCTTCATCGGCTCCCGCGTGGTGGTGGTGGAAGGCGTGCGCGTCGGACGCGGCGCGGTGATCGGCGCCGGCGTGGTCCTCACCGCGTCCACGCCGATCGTGGATGTCACCGGCAAGGAGCCGGTGATCACGCGCGGCTCGGTGCCGGAGCGCGCGGTGGTAATCCCGGGGACGATGCTGAAGAAGTTCCCGGCCGGCGAGTTCGGCGTGACGTGCGCGCTGCTGATCGGCGCACGCAAGGAATCCACCGACATGAAGACCTCGCTCAACCAGGCACTGCGGGAGTTCGGCGTCCCGGTCTGAACTCGCCCCGGGGCGAGTTTCGTTCAATCACTCTTCACGCGGTTCAACAAGGCTGTCAATTACCCGCGCTGGCGCGGGTAAACACTCACCAGATTCTCAGCGTGAACTCGCCGCGCGGCGAGTTTCGTTCGATCGCACTTCCACTTGTTCAACGGCGCTGTCAAAAACCTGCCCCGGGGCAGGTTCGTTAGTGTTCAGCGATCCGAGCGCACCTGTGCCGCGCGGCCCATTGCGGCCAGCGCGAGCAGCGCGATCGCGACCGCCGCGGTCCAGAATGGTGCGCCGCCCGCCAACCCCTCCGGCGTGAACCCGCCATAGTCCACGAAGGGCACGCGGTTGATCGGGCCCGCGTACCACAGCAGCAGGTAGACGGCCTCGAACATCTTGGCGCTCCGCGTCCACACGCCGCACGCGAGCGCGAGTGCCGGGATGAACGCCGCGCCCGCGAGCCATGCGAACGCCGCGATCGGGTGCCCCTCCAGCACGGCGCGCACGGGAATGCCGATCGTGATTGCGGCGGCGATCGTGAAGCCCGCGAGCCATTGCGCGGTGAGCAGGCGGCCGACCGGACGCGGCGCCGAAAACAGAAGGTCCGAAGTGCGGTGGATGCGCTCGCGCACGCCGAGCGCCGACCACATGAAGATCGGCCAGATCCACGCGAATCCATGGAGCACGCTGCGCGGGACTCCGGCCGGCACCAGGGCGCCCGCGATCACGAGCCCGAGGGCGACCAGCCACCACCAGCGACTGGTTCCGCGCAGCGCGATGGCCAGCTCGGCGCGGATCATCGTGAGCAGCCCGGAACCGCGGGCCGCCTTCGGCAGCGCGCTCACCGCGAGCGCCGGTCGCCGCGCCGCGTCCACGGTGACGGGCGCGCCCTCGTGAGACGCCGCGGCCCGCCGCCGCCCGCGCGGGCGAGCGTGGTCGAAGCGGTCGAACCACAGCGTGGCGCCGAGCGGCAGGGCGCACGAGAGCACGAGCCACCCGAGGCGGCCGGCGATCCGCGGCAGGGTCCACGCGATGCCCTGGAAATCGAAGGTCTGGAAATTCCACGTGCCCGAGGACTTGATGTTGAATCCGATCGCGAAGGCCCCGGGTTCGACCGGCAGGTTGAGCTCGCGGGCGCGCGCGAAGGCGCTCGAGACGATCAGGTCGGCGCCCGAGAGATCGAGCCCGCGCCGTCCGTCGCCGACGGATCCCGCCGACAGCGTGATGATCCATACGAAGAAGAAGACCACGTTGCCGAATCCACCCCGCAGGAATGGCACCGTCTCGAACACCACTGCCGCCGCCGCGACGAACGCGATCATGGGAAAGCTCACCAGCAGGAGCGGGCTCGCGATCGCGAGCGGGTTCACGAAGCGGTCCTCGCCGCGCACCCACTGGACGATCGCCACCGCGACCGCGAGCACGAACAGCATGCTCGCCAGCACGGCCAGGTTGCTCAGGAACTTGCCGAACAGGTAGCGCCGGCTGGTGAGCCGGGTGGCGGCGAGAATCTGCCCGACGCCGGTGCGCACGTCGCGCTCGACCGCGTTCTTCACGAGATAGAAGCCGGCGAGCGAGATGAACGCGTTGGCCAGCATCGCGCTCACCACGCCGACCCAGGCGGACGAGTAGATCCCGCGATAGTCGCCGAGGTGGAACGTGGCGTACCCGGCATGGTTCGGCGGCAGGAACAGGTTCGCCGCGTACACCATGAACCCGAGTGTCACGAGGTAGCCGGGCCGCCGCACGCGCTCGAGGAAGTCGGCGCGCGCGATGGCGGCGAGCGTCACGCGGGCGCTCCGGCGCGATGGACGGCGAGCTGGTCGAGGTAGGCGTCCTCGAGCGTCGGACTGGCGGCCCGGGCGCCTGAGAGCGGCGGGGTGTCCCCGATCACGCGCACCAGCACGCCGTCGCTGCGGCGGATCGTGCCCGCCACCAGTGCCCGCTGCTTGAACGCTGCGAGCTCGGCGGCCGGAACCAGCACCTCCCACACCCGGCCCTGGACCGAGCGCAGCAATCCTTCCGGCGGACCATCCGCGAGCAGGCGCCCGCCGGCGATCAGCGCGATCTCGGTGGCGGTCGCCTCGACGTCCGAAACGATGTGGGTCGAGAGGATCACGATGCGCTCGCCGGATAGGTCCGAGAGCAGGTTGCGGAAGCGCACCCGCTCCTCGGGATCGAGGCCCGCGGTGGGCTCGTCCACGATCAGCAGCTCGGGATCGTTGAGCAGCGCCTGGGCGATGCCCACGCGCTGGCGCATGCCGCCCGAGAAGCCGCCGACCGGCCGCCGCGCGAACTCGGTCAGGTTCACGAGGTCGAGCAGGTGCGCGATGCGCGCGCGCGCCGAGCGGGCCTCGAGTCCCTTGGCCGCCGCCAGGTACTCGAGGAACTCCTGCGCGGTGAGGTTGGGATAGACGCCGAAATCCTGCGGCAGGTAGCCGAGCACCTGCCGCAGCCGGTCGGGCTCGCGCGCGAGGTCCACGCCGTTCCACGTCACGCGGCCCGCGGTGGCGCGCGTGACCGTGGCGAGGATGCGCATCAGCGTGCTCTTGCCCGCGCCGTTCGGGCCGAGCAGGCCCAGTACCCCCGGGCGGAGCGTCAGGCTGAAGTCGCTGAGTGCCTGGACGCCGCCCGGGTAGCGCTTCTCGACGCGGTCGATGACGAGTTCCATGTCGCGGCCTACGGCCGGAGCCGTGTCAGGGTTTCGCCTCGCCGCCTCCGAGGGACTGGAACATGAACGGCGGGCGATCCTTCTCGACCGGCCACGTCTGGTGCATCGTCTCGCCGTCGAAGATCTCGCCGTTCTTGACCACCCAGCGCACCGAGTTGCTGTTCTGGATCTTCTCGAGCGGGTTCCGGTCGAGCACGATGAGGTCGGCGAGCTTGCCGGCTTCGATCGATCCGAGATCGCGGTCCATGCCGAGCTCCCAGGCGCCGTTCCAGGTGGCGCAGCGCAGCGCGTCGTGGTTCGACATCCCGCCCTGGGTGAGCCCCCACAGCTCCCAGTGCGGCCCCAGCCCCTGGAGCTGGCCGTGCGCGCCGAGCGTCACCTTGCCGCCGGCATCGAGGATGCGCTTGCAGCCGGCCGCCACCTTCATGTGGTGCCAGTCGCCGTCCATGGTCATGACCGGGCGCCGGATCGAGCGCGCGTCGAGCTGCCCGCGCGGATGGAAGCGCAGCAGCTTCTCGTTCTTCCACACCTCGTCGTGCTGGTAGAACCAGTGCTCGCCGGAGAGCCCTCCGTAGGCGACGAGCAGGGTCGGCGTCTCGACGGTGCCGCTGCGCCCGAACATCTGCGCGACGTCGTCGCGGAGCGGCGTATTCGGCAGCGAGTGCTCGATCGAGGTGTGACCGTCGATCACCATGGAGAGGTTGACCTCGAGGTTCCCGCCGCCCTCCGGCACCACCAGCATCGACTCGGCGCGCGCGGCGTCGATCACCCACTGGCGCTGCTCGCGGCGCGGCTGCATGTAGCTCTTCACGCTGAATGCGCCGAGATGCTTGAGCCGCCGGAGGTGATGGAGCGCATCGTCCTTGTCGTTGATCACGGCTTTCCCGGGGCTCTCGGCGCCGTAGAGGATGAAGCCGGTGGACCACGTGCGCGGCCCCTTCATCACGCCGGCCTCGACCATCTCCGACTCGGTGAACACCGCGTAGGTGCTGGCCGAGGGGTCGTGGGTGGTGGTGACGCCGTAGGCGAGATTGCACCAGTAGGACCACTGCTGCTCGGGGATGATGTCCATGGCGTTGTAGTGCAGGTGCGCGTGGGTGTCGATCATCCCGGGCATGAGCGTCTTGCCCTTGCAGTCGATGACCCGCGCGCCGGCCGGCACCGCAACGCCCGCCCCCGCCGCCTTGATGCGGTTGTTCTCGATCACCACGGTGCCGTTCTCGATCACCTCGTCACCCTTCATGGTGATGATCCGCCCGCCCACGAGCGCGACCGTGCCGTTCGGGTGCGCGCGCGGGAGCATCAGCTTCACCTCGAGCGTGTCGGTCGCGACTTTGCCCTTCGCCTCGTCCTTGTCCTTCTTCGCGGTCGTGTCCTTGGGGGCGCCCGGGATCGGGGGCACCGTCTTGGCGCCGGCGGCCAGCGCGTCGCGATCCCACACCGCGAGCACCGAGTCGAGGCTCACCTTGTAGAGCGAGGGGCCGAAGCTCCAGGTGATGCTGCGTCCGCGGTCCGCCCACTGGATCCAGTCGGCGCCCTGGTCGGCGCTGAATTTCTTCACCGGCACCGGGGCGCCCTCGCCCGAGAGCTCGACCGGCTTCTTGCCGGCTGCGGGAAGCGCGGTGAGGAACGCGTTGAACTGCTCGGTGTAGGCCACCCACTTGCCGTCCGGCGAGGGGACGATCTCCTCGGCGTACTCGAACTTGAGGTGCTCCTGGCGGTCGGTGCCGTCGGGCCGCACCGAGAAGAGGCTGGTCTTCTCCTTCATCGGACCGTCGTTCACGGTCTCGTCGAAGTAGATCCGCTTGCCGTCCGCGTTCCAGAACACGCGCGGCATGCGGCGCGAGGAGCCGCGGCTCGCGATGTCGATCACGTGCGTGACGGCGCCGCCCGTGGCGGGCACCCACACGATCTCGTGCGCGTTCTCGTCACCGAGGTCGCGGCCGCGGAACTCCGCGTTGTCGCCGCGGATCATCACGATCTTGGAGCCGTCCGCCGAGAACGCGGGGTTCGCGTACTGGGCCGGCACACTGGTGAGCCGCGTCGATCCCCCGCCGCTCGGCTTCATCTTCCAGAGATGGCCGCCCTCGCGGTCGTTCCACGACACGTAGGCGATCGAGCGGCCGTCGGGGGAGAAAGTCGGCGCGTAGGCCAGGCCGCCCTCGGTCGCGAGGCGCTTGGGCGTCCCGTTCGGAAGCGACTGGCTCCACAGCGACCCGATTGCTGCGAACACCAGCGTCTTGCCGTCCGGGCTGCGGGTCGGCCACGAGATCATCCGCACCCGGAACTGGTCGGAGGAGATGTCGCGCGGGAACCGCAGGGCCTTCGCCACCCGCTGCTCGACCGCGGCAGTGAACGGGATCACGGTGGCCTGCCCGCTCGCCACGTCGACGCGCTGGATCTGGCCGCCGCCCGACACGTAGATCGACTTGGTGTCGGGAGCGAACGCAAAGTTGGGATAGGCGCCGTTGAAGCAGAAGCCTTCCATGAAGTCGTCATCGAGCCCGTTCCACAGGATGCGCTCGGTGCGGCGCTCGAGATCGTGGAGGCCGAGCACCGTCTTCAGGCGGTCGCGACGCACGAACGCGAGCAGCTTGCCGTCGCGCGAGAGCACCGGACGGCACGAGCCGCCGTAGCCGTCGGTGACCGCCGAGGATTCGCCGGTGGTGCGGTCGTAGCGGCGGATCTGATAGATGCCCGCGAACACGTTGCGGTCGTACTGGTAGCGGCTCGGCCGCGCGCTGTAATAGATGTAGCGGCCGTCGGGCGAGAACGCCGGCTCGCCGGCCTCGGGCAGCTCGGCCTTCTCGGTGATCTGGACTCCCGAGCCGCCGCGCACGTTCACGAGCCACAGCTCGGCGGTGCCGAGCGAGCTGCGGTCGGTGAGCCGCTTCTTGCACACGATCCACTCGCCGTCCGGGGCCCACGCGCCCTGGTTCATCACCTTCTTCTCACTCGTCACCGGACGCAGCCCCGTGCCGTCGGCGTTCACCACCCACACGTTTTCGCACCCGCCACGATCGCTGGTGAAGAGGACGCGCTTCCCGTCGGGGGACCAGCGCGGGCCGTAGTCGTAGGAGGGACCGTGCGTGATGGGCGTCGCGCGGCCGCCCGTCACCGGCAGCGTGTAGAGGTCGCCGAGCACGTCGAGCACCAGCGTCTTGCCGTCCGGCCGGATGTCCACCGACATCCACGTCGCTTCCTTCACCTCGAAGCGCAGCGTGTCCTCCGGTCCGTGCACGCCCTCCACCAGCCAGCCTTCCTCCGACTTCTCGGACTTGGCGGTGTCCTTCTTCGCCGCCGACGTGTCGGTCGCCACCGCATGATCGGCGAGGTGCGTGAACTCCGGACGGGGAACCGCGGCCAGGGCTACGGTTGGGTTCCAGGCCAGGCACAGGACGGCACAGAGCAGGCGGGGACGCATCGGGGATTCCTCGGGAGTGGGCGGTCGAGCGATCGTGAGGGCCGGTAACCTAGCACCGCGGACAGGTCGGCGGCAGTCCCGCCGTCGAGCGCGGCGCGCGGCGGGCCGGCCGCGGTTGCCGCCCCCGGAGCGCGCCTCTAGACTCACTCCTCGCATTCGAAGGCGGTCGGCCGCTCGGGTCGCCCGCCTTCGCGATTGGAGGGGTATTGGCGACGATCCGGCTGGAGGGACTCTCGGTGTTCGGGCATCACGGCGCGCGTCCCTATGAAAAGGAGGCCGGCCAGCGGCTCGAGGTGGATCTCGAGCTGGACCCGACCGACGACCGTGCCGAGAAAAGCGACCGCCTGGCGGACGCCGTGGACTACGATGCGCTGTACACCACCCTGCGCGAAGTGGTCGAGCAGCGCAGCTACCATCTGCTGGAGACCCTGGCCGGAGCCGCGGCCGAGGAGATCCTGCTGCGCTTCAAGGTGCGCCGCGTGAAGGTGCGGATCTCGAAGCAGAACCTGGGCTGGACCACCGGCGGCCGCGCCGTCATCGAAGTGGAGCGGAAGCGGACATGAAGACGTTCATCGGACTCGGCTCCAATCTCGGCGACCGCGAGGCCACCATCCGGCTCGCGCTCGACGATCTCGCGCGCCTGCCGGAGAGCAAGCTCACCCGCGCCTCATCGCTCTACGACACCGAGCCGATGGGAGAGTCGCGGCAGCCGCGCTTCCTCAACGCGGTCGCCGAGCTCGAGACCGAGCTGTCGCCCGCGCGCCTGCTCTGGAACCTCAAGCTCGTCGAGAAGCGGCTCGGTCGCGTGCGCACCACCCGCTGGGGACCGCGCACCATCGATCTCGATCTCCTGCTCTACGGCGACGAGGTGGTGAGCGAGCCCGGCCTCGAGGTCCCGCACCCCGAAATGCTCAAGCGCTCGTTCGTGCTGGTGCCGCTCGTGGAGCTGGAACCCGCGTGCGTGCATCCCGTCACCGGTCAGACTCTGCTCCATCACCTGTCGCTGCTCGATCAGCGACCGCTGGTGCGGCAGGGCCGCTTGTGGAGCTGATCCCGGTCGGGCCGTGACCGAAAACCGATACATCGTCGTCGAGGGCGTGATCGGAGTCGGCAAGACCAGCCTGGCGCGCCTGCTGGCCGAGCGGCTGCAGGCCAAGCTGGTGCTCGAGGAGGTGGAGGAGAACCCCTTCCTCAAGGACTTCTACGTCGACCGCGCGCGGTTCGCGTTCCAGACCCAGATGCACTTCCTGTTCAGCCGCTACCAGCAGCAGCGCACGCTGCGTCAGACCGAGCTCTTCACCGAGCGCATGGTGGCGGACTACCTGTTCCAGAAGGACCGCATCTTCGCGGGGCTCAACCTGTCGGACCGCGAGCTGGTGCTCTACGAGCGCATGGTCGGATGGCTCGAGCTCGAGGTGCCCCGACCCGACATCGTCGTCTATTTGCAGGCCAGTCCGGATACGCTCATGATGCGCATCACGCGGCGCGGACGGCCCTACGAGCGCGACATGCAGCGCGATTACATCCGCCAGCTCAACGAGGCGTACAACCACTTCTTCTTCCACTACCTCGATTCGCCGCTGCTGGTCGTCAACACCAACGGGATCGATTTCGTGAACAACACCGACGACTTCGAGGACCTGCTCCAGCGCATCAAGACCCACCGCTCGGGGACCATGTACTACACCCCGATGGACAAGGGGAACCCCTCGTGAGCGACACCGTGGGCGCCGCGCGCGGACCGCGCGCCAAGGTGACGGCGCCGCGCGTCATCGACCTCAAGCGGAAGGGCGAGCGGATCGCGGTGGCGACCGCCTACGATTTCCCGATGGCGCGCCTCGCGGACGAGGCCGGTCTCGACATCCTGCTCGTCGGTGACAGCGTGGGCACCGTGCTGCTCGGCTACGAGAGCACGCTGCCGGTGACGATGGAGGACATGCTCCACCACGTGAAGGCGGTGGTGCGCGCGAAGCCCTCCGCGATGGTGGTCGGCGACATGCCGTTCATGTCGTACCAGGCGAGCGCCGAGGACGCGGTGCGGAACGCCGGAAGGCTGGTGCAGGAGGGCGGCGCCGACGCGGTCAAGCTCGAAGGCGGCGAGCGCGTGACCGAGGCGGTGCGGCGCATCGTCGAGACCGGCATCCCGGTGATGGGCCACCTCGGACTCACGCCGCAGTCGGTGCTCACCTTCGGCGGCTACAAGGTGCAGGCGCGCGGCGAGGCCGACCAGGAGCGTCTCCTGCGCGAGGCGAAGCTGCTGGAAGCCGCGGGCTGCTTCGCGATCGTGCTCGAAGGGATCCCGGCCCGGCTCGGCGGCCTCGTCTCGAGCTCGCTCGCGATCCCCACCATCGGGATCGGCGCGGGCCCCGCGTGCGACGGCCAGGTGCTCGTGAGCCACGACCTGCTCGGGCTCAACCTTGGCCACGTGCCGAAGTTCGTGCGCGTTTACGCCGAGCTGGCGGACACCATGCGCGGCGCGTTCGAGCGGTTCGTCTCGGACATCAAGTCGAACGCGTTCCCCGGCGAGCGCGAATCCTATTGATGAAGCGCGCGGGGAGCATCGCCGCGGTGCGTCGAACCCTCGCCGCCTGGCGGCGCGCCGGCGATTCCATCGCGTTCGTGCCGACCATGGGAGCGCTCCACCGCGGCCACCTCTCGCTGGTCGAACGCGCGCGCCGCTCCGCCGATCGCGTGGTGGTGAGCATCTTCGTGAACCCGCTCCAGTTCGGTCCGCACGAGGACCTCACGCGCTATCCGCGTCCGATCCGGCGCGATCGCGAGTTGCTGGCCGCGGCGGGCGTGAATCTCTTGTGGGAGCCGGGCGTGAAGGACCTCTACGGAGCCGGCGATTGCACGCGGGTGCGGGTCGAGGGTCTCGACCACGGGCTCGAGGGTGCGGTGCGGCCCGGGCACTTCACCGGCGTGGCGACGGTGGTGGCCAAGCTCCTCAACGTGGTCGCGCCCGACGAGTTGTGGCTTGGCCAGAAGGATGGCCAGCAGGCGCGGCTGCTCGAGCAGATGGTCGACGATCTCAAGATGCCGGTCGTGATCCGGCGCGGACCGACCGTTCGCGAGCCGGACGGTGTCGCGTGCTCGTCGCGCAACGCCTACCTGACGCCGGCCGAGCGCCGTGAGGCGGTGGCGCTCGCCCACGGCCTCGAAGAGGCGCGCTCCGCGCTCGAGGCGGGGGAGCGCCGCGCGGCACGGCTCATCGCGCAGATCCGCGGCATCTGGAAGCGCTACCCGCGGGTGCGCGAGGACTACGTGGCGGTGGTGGACGCCGGCTCGCTCGAGCCGGTGCTCAAGGTGGAACGGCGGGTGATGATCGCGGTCGCGGCGCGGCTCGGCCGCACGCGGCTGATCGACAACTTCGAATGGGAGCCGAGATGAACCACTACCGTCACCCCGACGTCGCGGCCCTCGTGCTGGCCGCCGGCCAGGGCACGCGCATGAAGAGCGACCTCGCCAAGGTGCTCCACGAGATGGTGGGCCGTCCGCTGCTCGCCTACGTGCTCGACACTCTCGAAGAGCTGGAGGTCGGCCGCACGCTGGTGGTGATCGGCCATCAGCGGGAGCGCGTGCGCGCCCTGTTCCCCGAGGCCGAGGTCGAGTGGGTGGTCCAGGCCGAGCAGCGCGGCACCGGGCACGCGGTGCTGATGGCGGGCCCCGCGCTCGAGGATTTCGGCGGCACCATCCTCGTCGTGTGCGGCGACACGCCGCTCCTCACCGCGGCCACGCTGGACGCGCTGCTGGTCGGGCACACCGAATCGGGCTGCGCCGGCACCGTGCTGTCGATGAAGCTCGAGGATCCGACCGGCTACGGCCGCATCGTGCGGAACGAGGAGGGCGAGCTGGAAGCGATCGTCGAGCACCGCGACGCCACCCCGGGGCAGCGCCAGATCGACGAGGTGAACTCCGGGGTGTACGCCTTTCACTACCCGCGGCTGGTGGAGGTGCTCTCCGGGCTCACCGCGCACAACTCGCAGGGCGAGTACTACCTCACCGACGCCATGACGCTGCTCAAGCGCGCCGGCCATCGTGTCGCCGTGGTGTGCGCGCCCGATGCGCGCGAGCTGCTCGGGATCAACACCGTGGAGCAGCTGTCGGAAGCCGAGGAGATCTACCACCGTATGCACGGAGGCGGTCATGCCGGCTAGCCGCATGCCCCGGTTGTGGGCGCCCTGGCGCATGGAGTACGTGGCCGGCGCGTCCACGAGCGGGCGGAAGAAGTCCGGCGCGGCGCGCGCCGGTCGAGCGTCTTCCAAAGCCGTGCCCTCGAAGGCGCGAGCCCGCCGAGCGCTCGAAAAATCCTGCCTGTTCTGCCGGGTCGGCGCCGCGCGCAGCGACCGCCAGAACCTCGTGCTCGTGCGCGGCACCCACGCGTTCGCGATGCTCAACCGCTATCCCTATAACGCCGGCCACCTGATGGTCGCCGGCTACCGCCATGCCGGCACGTTCGCCGAGCTCAAGCCCGAGGAGGCGGCCGAGGTGGTGGCCCTGATCGCGCTTGCCGAACGGGCGCTCGGGGCGGAGTATCGGCCATCGGGCATGAACTATGGCGCCAACACCGGGCGGTCCGCGGGCGCCGGCGTCCTCGGCCACCTGCACGTGCACCTCGTGCCGCGCTGGGACGGCGACACCAACTTCATGCCGGTGATCGGAGAGACGAAGGTGCTGCCGGAATCGCTCGACCGCACGTGGGCGCGGCTCACGAAGGCATTTGCCGCGGCGGGCCCCAAGTCGCGCGGAGGCCGCCGTGGCCGGTAACAAGGTCGACGCCGGGCGGGTGCTGCTGACGGTGACCTCGGCGCTGGTGCTCGCGCTGATCGGCTCGTCGATCTACGCTCGTCTCAAACCCGGCGACCGCCTGCGGACGTACGGCGAAACCAGCCAGGTGGTGCGGGTGCAGGTGCTGAACGGATCGGGGGAGGGCGGCATGGGCGCGCGGGTCGCGTCGGCCCTCCGGGAGGGCGGCTTCCACGTGGTCGAGGTGCGGAACGCCGACCGTCAGGATTACTTTGCATCGTTCGTGGTGGCCCGCCGCGAGGACGTGGACCCGGCGCGCGAGGTGGCGCGCTATCTGGGAAGCCCGCCGGTCATCCGGCAGGCATGGACGTCGGATTTCGCGGAGGTCACCGTGGTGGTCGGCAGCGATCGCAGCCGGCTGCGTGTCGAGTGAGTCCCGCAGCGAGGAGAAACCATGTTCGGATTCGGCGGCAGTGAAATCGCCCTGATCTTCCTGATCATCCTGCTCATCTTCGGGCCGAGTCAGATCCCCAAGATGGCGCGCGGGATCGGCCAGGCGTTGCGCGAGTTCCGCAAGGCGCAGCGCGAGATCGGCGACGAGATCACCCGCGACGAAGCCCCGACGCCGCCCAAGGGGCCCGGGGACAAGCCGATCAACTGAACCGCTGAGCCGAGCCGATCCCCGCAGGGTCGGCTCAGTTCGCGTTCGTGTACTGGCCGCGCAGGTCCTTCACCTTGGCGTCGCTCCGGAGATCGGTGAGGAACGCGCTCAGGAACGAGCGCTGCCGGCGCTCGAGGATCTCGCTCACGATCTGGCCCTTGAGGCCGACCAGCATGCTGGTGTCGGCCGGGGCGGAGCGATCGACCCGCGCGAAGTACCAGCCGTTGACCGCGCGCACCGGACCGACGGTCTTGCCCGCGGGGGTGCGGAACAGGGCTCCGATCAGCTCCGGTGCTCCGGAAATGCGCTGGTCGGGTGCATCGCGCGACGTTCCCGCGACCGTGAACAGCGTGGCGCCCACCGTGGGTGCCGCCTGCTCGATCGGCGTCCCCGCGGCCAGCATGCGCGCGAGCGTATCGGCGCGCCCCTTGGCGAGTCCGACGCCGCGATCGAGCTCCGCGAGCTGCCGCACCTGGGCGGTGACCTCGGTCCGTGGCGCGACGCCGGCCGCGCGCTGGCGCGTGACCTGGGCGATCACGAACTGATCGTCGCTGATGAACACCGTGCTCACCTCGTTCTGCTTCGCGTTCACGGCCCACTCGGCGGCTTCCGGCGCCGCGTAGAGCGCGGGCGGAACCGAGCCGGTCTCGAACGGTCCGGTGTTGAAGGTCGCGAGTCCGGCGGCCGCGGCCGCGCGTCCCAGCCCTTCACGGCGTGCGCGCGCCACCGTCTTCTTGAGGTCCTCGAGCTGCTGCGCGGCCAGTTCGGCGTCGGCACGGATGCGGACCACGATCTGGGCGATGCGGATGTTGCCGGGAGCGGTCGCCGAGTCGGGCGGCATCCGCTTCACGATCACGAACCGGGTCTGGTCCTGGAACGCGTCGGCGATCTGGTTGATCTGGAGCGGCACGATGTGGGACGCGATCTCGCCCTCGAACTCATCGGGACGGAACGAGCGCTTGACCACGCCGCCCTCGTCGGCCCCCGGACCTTCGGAGTAGTCGCTCGCGAGCTGGGCGAAGTCCTCGCCGGCGCGGGCGCGCCGCACCAGGCTCTCGGCCTGGTCGCGCGCCGCCTTGGTCTCGGCGTCGGTGAACTTCTTCGGCACCTGCAGCACTTCGAGCTCGGTGCGCGCCCCGCTCATGAAGCGGCTCTTGTTCGCCTGGTAGACCCGCTCGAGCTCGGCATCCGGAATCTCGCCCTGAGCGGTCGACACCCAGGGCAGCATGGCGATCGTGGCGTCGACGCGGTCGAAGCGATCGTGGAACGCCTCGGCAATCTCCCCTTCGGACACCTTGAGCGAGACGAGCAGGCGTTCCTGCAGCTTCCGGATCGGAATCTGCTCGCGCATCATGTCCTCGAACTGCGACCAGTTGTTGTTCGGGTCGCGCAGCGCGGCCTGGTACTTCTGGTAGTCGAACTGGCCGTTGGTCTGGAACACCGGCGCATTCGCGAGCGCGGCGGGTGGCGACATCTGGAGTCCGAGCACCACCTCGCGATCGGTGGCATCGAGCCCGAGCTCCTTGGCCTTCTCCAGCATCAGGTGCTGGAGCACCAGCGAGCGCCAGGTCTGGACCTCGAGCATCCGCAGGTCGCGCTCGACTGGATCCGATCCGTACTCGCGCCGGTAGGAGGCACGCTGCTCCTCGAGTGAGTTCAGGAACTCCGTGCGGCCGATCTGTTTTCCGTTCACGGTCCCGAGCGCGCCACCCGCGGCCGCCTGGAAGCCGGAGCCCAGCCCCGAGCCCAGGAGGAACACGAAGCCGCCGAGGAAGGTGGCGACCGTGATGATGATGAGCGACCACCAGATGACCTTGGTGCGCTTGTTGCCCATGCGCAGGTACTTGAGCATCCGAGAACTCCCTGTATGAGAAAACGCGCCGCCGCTCGAAGGGCAGGCCCGGGCGCGCGAGGTGAAGCGAGTCGTAGGACTCGATGAAGGCGAGGGAGTCTAGCAGGGCGGTTCGGCCCTTCCAAGCTTCACGATGGCGGGCGTTTCCGCTGGCAGCCGGGGTGGCCGTGTGCTACCTCTGGGCCATCAGTCCACGCCCACCTCGAGGGAGCGAGGTCCCATGCGCAACGAAGCCCCGGTCCGCGCGCCGGAGACCGAGACCACCGAACCCGCGCACGCCTGGCCCACCCAGGTGCTCGATGCGTTGGAGCAGGCGGTGGTGGCGCTCGATCGCGAGCGCCGGGTCGTCTACAACAACCGCCGCTTCGAGGAGCTGCTCGGGGTTCCGCCCGAAGCGCTGCTCGGCACGCCGGGCGGAAGGCTCTTCCCGGGCGCCGAGGCCCGCTGGCTCAAGGGCGCCACGCGCGAGGCCCGCGACTTCCGCCTCGAATCCGAGGGCCGCGAGCTGACGCTCCGCGCCGAGGCGCTGCCGCTTCGCGACGACGAAGGCGACCCGATCGGCTCGGTGGTGCTGGCCGACACCATCTCCGAGACCGAGGACGGCGAATTCCAGAAGCGCATCGACCGGCTGGTCTCCCTGGGCGAGCTCTCGGCCTACGTCGCCCACGAGATCCGCAACCCGCTCACCGGGATCCGCACCACCGTCCAGTTCGTGGGCACCAAGCTCAAGCCCGGCGACGCCCGGCGCGAGGACCTCGAGGACGTGATCAAGGAGCTGGACCGGATCGAGCAGATCATCACCGGGCTCCTGCTCTTCGCGCGGCCGCCGGCGGCCCGGCCCCAGCCCTGCGACCTCCACTCGGTGCTCGACAAAACCCTGGACATGCTCGAGCTCCAGTTCGGCGATACCCAGGTCGTCCTCAACCGCGCCTACGGGGCCGATCTGCCCGAGGTGTTCGCCGATCCCGACCTCATGCAGCAGGTGTTCCTCAACCTGAGCCTCAACGCGATCCAGGCGATGCCGCAGGGCGGCGAGCTGCTCGTCGAAACCGGGGTCCGGCGCTACCGGACCCGCCGCTCGATGGTGGACGTCTCGTTCCGCGACTCCGGCGTCGGGATCCCGCGCGAGCTGATGGAGCGGATCTTCGACCCCTTCTTCACGACCCGCTCCATGGGCACCGGGCTGGGCCTGCCGATCTCGGTCCAGATCGCGCGCGAGGCGGGCGGCATGATCACCGCCAAGAACAACCCGGGCGGCGGAGCCACGCTGCGCGTCTCGCTGCCGGTGCCGCCCGACGCCGGCCGGGCCGAGGAATGAGGGAGCATGAATGCGCGCCAACAGAAGGATGAATAGGTGAAGCTGCGCGTTCTGGTGGTGGACGACGAGCTGTTGATCCGGAAGTCGCTCGCCAAGGTGCTCCGCGAGCGCGGCTACGCGGTCGAGCTGGCCAGCACCGGGGGCGAGGGGCTCAAGCGCGCCGCCGACTTCGAACCCCATGTCGTGATTCTGGACATGCGACTCCCGGACACCGACGGGCTCTCGACCCTGAAGCTCCTCCGAAAGGACGACGACCTCGCCCAGGTGATCGTCATCACCGCCTACGGCGACGTGCAGTCGGCGGTGGACGCCATGAAGCTCGGGGCCTGCGACTTCCTCCGGAAGCCCTACGAGATGGAGGACATCGTCCTTGCGGTGGAGGCGGCAGGCCGGAACTTCCGCCAGGCCTCGGAGCTCGACCTCTATCGGCAGAAGGCGTGGAAGAGCTACTCGGGCGAGGAGATCATCGGCGAGTCGCGGGCCATGCAGGACGTGCGCGACCTGATCGAGAAGGTGGTGCCGAGCCAGGCCACCTCGGTTTTGATCACCGGGGAGAGCGGCACCGGCAAGGAACTGGTCGCGCGGGCGATCCATTACCGGAGCGAACGGGCGCGCGCGCCCCTGATGGAGGTGAACTGCTCCTCGTTCCACGAGCACCTGCTCGAGAACGAGCTCTTCGGCCATGAGCGCGGCGCCTACACCGACGCCAGCGAGGCCAAGAAGGGGCTGGTCGAGCTGTGCGACGGCGGGACCCTGTTCCTCGACGAAGTCGGCGACATGCCGTTCGCCACCCAGGCCAAGCTGCTCCGGTTCATCGACCACCGGAGCTTCAAGCGGGTGGGTGGGGCCCAGGACATCTCGGTCGACATCCGGATCGTGGCGGCCACCAACAAGAAGCTGGAGGAGGAGGTGAACGAGGGCCGCTTCCGCCATGACCTCTTCTTCCGGCTCAAGGTGGTGCGCATCCACCTGCCGCCGCTCCGGGATCGCGGCACCGACGTGCTGCTCCTGGCCGGGCACTTCCTCGAGGAGTTCTCTCGCAAGTTCCAGAAGCGCTTCCGCGACATCGGCCCCGAGGCGTCGGAGCTGCTGCGGGCCTACTCGTTCCCGGGCAACGTCCGCGAGCTCAAGAACCTGATCGAGCGCGTGGTGCTGCTCGAAGAGGGTGAGGTGCTCGAGGTGGATCACCTGCCGCCCGAGGTGCGCGGCCGCCGGGTGGTGGTGGATGCCGCGCGCGCGCTGGGCTCGGCCGACGCGCTCGCGCTGCCAACGCTCGCGCAGATCGAGGCCGAGCACATCGGCGAAGTGCTGCGACTCACGTCGGGCAACAAGAGCCGCGCGGCGCGCATCCTCGGCATCTCGCGTCAGGGTCTGATCGAGAAGCTGCGGCGCTTCAAGGCCGAGGAAGAATTGCTCGGTCGTCAGATTTCCTGACACCCCCAATTTTTCTGACAGTGGTCGCGACACCGCATGGCTGCAATGCGTTAGCGGTGCCCGTCGCGATGAAGTCCAACTGAAATGGACAGATACGTCGCGCGATCTTCGCGCGTGAAGTCGCCGCGACTCTCGTCGCGATCGTCGAGAAAAAAATCTTCTCGTGCATTCGCAGCGAGTTACGTTGCGCGGCCTCTTCTCTCGATCATACGTGGCACATGCCGTGCATGGTGTCGCATGCGAGGTCCGGTGGAACACTCGGGAGTTCCACGGGGGCCGTTTCCGGTCGCCGATGGCGGCCTCGACGACACGTTCGAGCTTCGGCTCGAGTCTCCCAGGATGAATCCCAGGAGGTGATCTGGATGCCGGCGAAGAAGAAGGCCACGAAGAAGAAGGCCGCCAAGAAGGGCGGAAAGAAGAAGAAGTAGTTCGTCTCTGGACCTGGCACGTCCCGGGGATTGGTTCGACCTTGTCGGCCAGTCCCCGATCTGTTGAAGCCAGGCGCGGTCACCGGGTCACCGTGACAAGGGACGCGGAGCCCCAAGACCGATTGCCCGGCACGATGTTGCTGGAGGTGGCGCCAAGGTCGGCGCCCTGAGCCTTCAGCTCCAGCGTCGGCCCGCCCATGGAAGGGCGGCCGACGCATCTGTCTCCCTGCCATCCCCAGATGATCGCCTGAGGTAGTCTCGTCCGATGCCGCTGACCTCAGGGAGCCGTCTCGGTCCGTACGAGATCCTCGCTCCGCTCGGCGCCGGCGGAATGGGTGAGGTCTATCGCGCGCGCGACGCGCGACTCGGTCGCGAGGTCGCCCTCAAGCTCCTTCCCGCGGCCGTCGCATCCAATCCGCAATGGCTGGCGCGGTTCGAGCGCGAAGCGCGCATGGTCGCTGCTCTCAATCACCCCAACATCGTCGTCCTCTATTCGATCGAGCACGAGGGCGGGCTACCGTTCCTCACGATGGAGCTGGTGGACGGGCAGCCGCTCAACCTGCTGGTGTTGGCCGGCGGTCTGCCAGTCCCCCAGGTCGTCGAGATCGGCATCGCCATCGCCGAAGCCCTCGCCGCGGCGCACGAGAAGGGCGTCGTCCACAGAGACCTCAAGCCCGAGAACGTGGTGCTCACCCGCCGGGGATGGGTCAAGGTTCTCGACTTCGGACTTGCCAAGCTCGCCCCGCCCGGCGACGACTCCGGCGGCTCGCAGATGGCGACCGCCACCGCGCCGCTCTCCTCGGCCGGGGAGATCATGGGCACGCTGCCGTACATGGCGCCCGAGCAGCTCCTCGCGGGCGCCATCGACGGCCGGACGGACCTGTTCGCGCTCGGCGTGGTGCTCTACGAGCTGGCCGCCGGACGCCGGCCGTTCGAAGGCGCGACCGTGGCCCACATCAGCTCGGCGATCCTCCGTGACACGCCCGCCCCGCTCTCGAGCCTACGCACCGGATTACCGGGCGAGCTGGAGCGCATCGTCTCGCGCTGCTTGGAGAAGGATCCGGCGGCCCGCTTCCAGAGCGCCCGCGAGGTGGCGGACGCGCTGCGGCACGTGCGGCACGGGATGGAAACCGAAACGAGCCACGCACCACGACGAGCCGGAGCCCTGGTAGGAATGGGCGTCCTGGTGCTCATCGCTGCCGGCATCGGGGTGGGGACAATGCTGCGCCACTCGGCACGGGTCCAGTGGGCGACCGCCGCGATCCCGCGCATCACCGCACTCGCCGACTCGTCGAACGTGGAGGGCGCCTGGTCGCTCGCGCGCGAGGTCCAGTCGGTGCTCGGAAACGACCCGGCGCTCGAGGCCACGTGGCCGCGCATCTCACGGGTCGTCAGCGTGCAGAGCGATCCACCCGGGGCGCGCGTCAGCCGGCGCCCGCTGGCCGGGAGCGACACCACCTGGCAGACGCTGGGCGTGACGCCGCTCGACAGCGTGCGGGTGCCGAGCGGCGCATGGATGCTCAAGCTCGAGAAGGAGGGGTTCCGGACGCTCCAGGTGCTCGGGACCATCACACCCGGGCCTGCCGCCCCCTTCGTCTATGCCCTCGATGACGGTCACGGCGAGAACGCCGGCATGGTGCGCGTCGCCGGTGGCCCGATGTACGAGCTGAACCTCCCGGGCTACGAGCGGCTTGGAATCGGCGTCACGCTCGAATCGTTCTGGATCGATCCCTGCGAGGTCACGAACCGCCAGTTCAAGGAATTCGTGGATGCGGGTGGATACCGGCGTCAGGAGTTCTGGAAGGAGCCCTTCGTCCTCGATGACGCGCCGATTCCGTGGGAGCGGGCGATGGCGCGGCTGGTGGACCAGTCGGGGCGCCCCGGACCGGCGTCGTGGGAAGCGGGGGATCATCCGGCCGATCAGGCGGACTACCCGGTGAGCGGCGTGAGCTGGTACGAGGCCGCTGCCTACGCGGTGTACGCGAAGAAGTCGCTGCCGACGATCTTCCACTGGGTGCGGGCCGCCCGCACCACGGCCAGCGCGTGGATCGTCCCGCGCAGCAACTTCGAAGGCCACGGCGCGGCGCCGGTCGGGGCCTTCGGCGGGATCGGGCCCTGGGGCACGTTCGACATGGCCGGCAACGTCCGCGAGTGGTGCTCGAATCCGGGGGATGGTTCCCGCTACATCCTGGGCGGCGGCTGGAACGACCCCGGCTATGCGTTCGTGGACGCCATCACCCAGCCTCCGTTCGATCGTTCGCTCATCAACGGGATCCGCCTCGTGCGCTACGAGGCGGGCGACACCACGCTCGCCCGCCTGGGCAAGCGGGTTCCGGGTAGCCCCACCCGTGACTTCTCACGCGAGCGCCCGGCCAGCGACGCGCTGTTCGCGGTCTACCGGCGGCAGTACGACTACGATCCGATACCGCTCCGGGCCACGATCGAGGCCCGGGATACCTCGGCTCAGGACTACATCCAGGAGCGCGTGAGCTTTGCCGCCGCCTATGGTGGCGAGCGGATGACGGCATACCTGTTCCTTCCCAAGCGTGGGAAGCCGCCGTACCAGACCGTGTTGGACTTCCCGGGGTCCAACGCGCTCAACCTGCGAACCTACGATCCTTCGGCCTGGGCGCGTTCGTTCGATTTTCTGCTGAAGAGCGGCCGTGCCGTCGTGATGCCGATCTACAAGAGCACCTTCGAGCGCGGCGACGGGTTCGAGATTGACATCGCCGACGAGTCGAACGCCTACCGCGATCACGTCGTGATGTGGGCCAAGGATTTCCGGCGCTCGGTGGACTACCTCGCGACGCGCGCGGACATCGACACCAGCCGGCTCGGCTATTACGGCGTGAGCTGGGGCGGCTCGATGGGTGGCATCATTCCGGCGGTGGAACCACGGGTCCATGCCGTCGTTCTCTGCGTCGCCGGCATGATGATGCCGCGCGGGCTGCCAGAGGTGGAGCCGCTCAACTTCCTGCCGAGGATCCACCAGCCGGTGCTCATGCTGAACGGCAGCCTCGACTTCTACTTCCCGGTCGAGACCAGTCAGCGCCCGTTCTTCCGGTTGCTCGGAACCGTCCCCGCGGACAAGCGGCAGGTGATCGTCGAGGGTGGCCACTTCGTGCCGCGCAACCGCCTGATCGGCGAAACGCTCGAGTGGTTCGACCGCTACCTGGGGCCGGTCTCAGCGAATTCGAACTAGCTTCGCCGATCGCGTTTCGCGCCCGTCCGACCAGCGCACGAAGTGGAGCCCCGGTGGGTGCTCAGTACGCGGCGCCCAGGAACGCTCGTGGCTTCCCGCGGGAAGCCGTTCATCCGCCAGCACCGCCACCACGCGACCCTGGATGTCCACCACTTCGAGGCGAACGTGCGCGTCGCTCGACGTCGCGAAGCGGATGCGCGCGGCACCGCGGGCGGGGCTGGGGCTGACGGCGAGCGCGGGCTGGATCTGCGTTTCCTCCACTGCGGTGGCGCCGGTTCCGGTGCCGCGGACCTCGACGCTCTGGGCGACGAGCTGCGTGTCATTGATGGCGCGCGCGTAGAGGAGGGCCGTCCTCAAGCCCAGCCGCACCGGGCGGAACTCGACCTCGACCTCGTGCACCGCGCCGGGTCCGAGCACGAGCGGCATCGGATCGAGCACCCGGAACTCGAGCGAGTCCGAGGACACAAAGTAGTCGATCTCGATCGGCTGGGCGGTGAGGTTCTGCACGTTGAGCGGCAGCGTGACGCGGTCGTAGACCTCGGTCGGGCCGAAGGTCAGCGCCGAGGCCCCGAGCGTGAAGTTGTAGGAGGTCCACGCCTGGCGGAGCGCGCGGTAGGTGCGCATGTTCATCTGCCCGAAGGTGACCTCGAAGGTCTTGGAGCCATCGGGTGCGAGGTCGGTGACGACGTCGCCGAAGCCCCAGTTGATCATGGTGCCGCCCGCGCGCCGCTGGTTGTTGCCGGTCGCCCGCCCGAAGATGTCCGGGTTGTTCCGGTACTCCCACACCAGCGTGGCGGTCCGGTTCACCTCGTCGAGCGAGAACTCGAGCGCGCGTGAATACTGCGGGCTGAGACAGTTGCCGTTGTCGAACAGCGACAGGTTCCCGTTCGGCAGCCGCCGCACGTCGTGCTGGTGGGAGAAGCCGCGGGTGTCGCCGAAGACCGTGAACTGGTTGTTCACCGCGTTGAGCCCGAAGCGCCAGATCACGTCGCCGGTCGAGCGGTCGATCTTGGTGATCTCGTTCATGTGGCGGCAGGAGAGGATCAGGTTGCCGTCCTGATCGAGGTCGATCGCGTTGCCGTGCACGTAGTCCACGCTGGAGGCAAGCAGGTTCACCACGCACGGCACCGCGTCGGTGATCTGGAAGTGGTCCCAGCTCCGCCACTGGAAGACCACGTTCTTCGCGGCGTCGAGCTCCTGGATGACGAGCCCGGTGACCACCGCATTCGAATCCCCGCCGGCCACCACCGAGTCCATGCGCACCGGCTGCGGGTCATAGGACATGAGCAGCACGTGCCCGTTGTCGAGGATCCGGAAATCGTGGGAATCGGTGGTGTAGCCGTTCCCCATCGCGAAGGTGTCCACGACCGTGAAGGACTCGTCCATCGCGAGATAGCGCTCCGTCCCCGCGTCGAAGTAGGTGAGGAGCCCGTTGGGCTGCATGCGGGAATCGCTGGGCCGGGTCGGATTCCGCCGGTAGAACAGCGGTTGCCCGAGCCGGTCGAGGATCACCAGGTTGCCGTACACCCCGTTTCCCGGCGGGTTCGGCGTCATGAAGACGTTCCCGGGATCTCCGGGCTTCACGATGTGCAGCACGATGGGTGGATAGCTGGAGGGTAGTGGCTCGCCGATCGCCTGGCTCGAAAGCGGAGAGTACTCGCGCGGGGTCGGGGAGGATGCCGGGTCCGAATCCTCCTCGCTGAGATCGATCGACGGGCGGTGCGCCGCGGTCGAGACCGTGAAGTCGAACGTGAGCGGTGGAAGCCCGCCTTCCGCGTGGGCCGGATTGACGCGCACGGTTACGCGCTCGCCGGCGCGGAAGGGAGCGGCGGGCACGAAGAACACCGTGCGTCCGTCGTCCGAGATCCGCAGCGACCCGGCGCACGGGCCGCTCGCCGCGCCCTGGACCTCGATGGCGCCGGGGCTGATCGACGCGGCGCCGGCAACGGTGCGGAGCGCGATGGTGTTCCCGGGCGACACGTAGCGCGAGCCCGGCACCGGCGACACGTAGGTGTAGCCGGTCGGAACGGCGGCCGCGGCTACGGTCGTGGCGAGTCCAAGGACCACGTTTGCGGCCGCCAGACGCGGCCAGCGGCGGAGAGTCGGATGGGAGCAGCGCGCGCGGAGGGGCATGTCTGGGAGTCCTCAGACGAAAAACCGGGGCGGCATGCTACCACCGATGACCCCTGGGAAACCGCTCGATTCCCGGCTCCGCGACTATCGCACCCGGACCAGCCGCAGCACCCGATCCACGTTTTCGGAACGACAACGCACGAAGTAGAGCCCGGGCGGGACGGCATCCGTCGGCTCCCAGACCACCTCGTGTCGTCCGGCGGTGAATTGGCGGTCGAACACCGCGTGAGTCCGCCCCAGCGCGTCGAGGACGCTGATCCGGGTGCGGGCGGCGCCGGGCAGCGTGAAGCCGATGCGGGTCGCGCCGCGGCTCGGGCACGGACTGACGAAGAACGCGCCGGGCTCCGGAGTGGGCTCCCCGGTGAGCAGACTTCCGGTCCCCTTCAGCTCGACGGTCTGAGCCACGAGCTCGGTATCGTTCACCGCCCGCGCGTAGAGGGTGGCCTCCACCGGGGCGAGGTCGGTGGGACGGAAGCGCACCTCGACCACCCGCTCGCCGCCGGGCTCCAGCACCACGGGCATGGGTTCCGTCACCTCGAACCGGGTCGTGTCGGTGCTGTGGAAGTAGTCGATCTCGACCGGGTTGGAGGTTGGGTTGTGGAGGGTGAGCGGCCGGTACCCCACGGCTCCCAGCGTCACCGCGCCAAAGTCCACGGTGTCGGCATCGAGGACGAAACGATTCGTGGTCCACGGCTGGCGGACCGCCCGGTAGGTGAGCATGTTGGCCAGACCGAAGGCCAGCTGGAAGGTCTTGGAGTCGTCGGGTGCGAGGTCCGTGACCACGGCGCCGAAGCCCCAGTTGATCATCGTCCCACCGCTCGGACGACGCTGCGTGTTTCCGGTCGCGCGTCCGTAGATGTCGGGAGTGTTCCGGTACTCCCATACCAGCGTCGCCACCTTGGTGACCTCGTCGAGGGCGTACTCGAGGCCTCGTGAGTACTCGGGGCTCAGGCAGTTCCCGTTGTCGAACAGGGTGAGGTGGCCGTTCGGGAGCCGTCGCACGTCGTGCTGGTGGGAGAAGCCACGGGAGTCTCCGACGATCGTGAACTGGTTGTTCACGGCGTTCGGTCCGAAACGCCAGATCACGTCCCCGGTGGAGCGGTCGATCTTGGGGATCTCGTTCATGTGACGCGAGGAGATCAGGAGGTTGCCGTCCTGATCCAGCTCGATCGCGTTGCCGTGCGCGTAGTCGATCGAGGCCCCGAGCAGGTTCACGGCGCACGGCAGGGCATCGGTGATCTGGAAGTGGTCCCAGCTTCGCCACTGGAACACCACGTTCTTGTCCTCGTCCAGCTCCTGGATGATGAGCCCGGTCACGATCGCGTTGGGGTTGCCGCCGGTCACCACGGAGTCCATGCGCACCGGCTGGGGGTCGTAGGCCATCAGCAGGGCGTGGCCGTTGGGGAGGATCTGAAGCTCGTGGAGATCGGTGATGTAGCCGTTCTGCGTGGCGAACGCGTCCACCACCGCATAGGTGCTGTCCAGGACGAGGTAGGCATCGACGCTTTCGTCGAAGTAGGCGAGGAGTCCGTTGGGTTGCATCCGGAAGTCGAACGCACGCCCGAAGCTCCGGCGGTAGAAGAGTGGCTCACCGCGGCGGTCGAGAATGACCAGGTTGCCGCGCGCCCCGGCTCCCGGGCGGTTGGGGGTGATGAAGATCGCGCCCGGCTCGGGATCGTTGTCGACCTGCACGATGATCGGCGGGTAGCTGGGAGGCAGCGGACCGCCGAGGGTCGTCGGGTTCGCGGCGGCCTCCGCGGCGAATGATGGTGGGACGGATGGGAGAACCTCCCGCTCGTCCATCACCGGGGCGGCCAGTCCGCGATTGGCAGTCGAAATCGTGAACTCGAACGCGAGCGGGGGAAGTCCGCGTCCATCCGCGGCGTTCACCGTGGCCGTCACCCGCTCACCGGGCTGGAACGGCTCGTCGGGAACGAAGATGAGGGTTCTTCCGTCGCGCGCGAGGGTCAGCCGCCCGGCGTGGCTTCCGCTGTTCGAGCCCTGGACACTGATCGCGCCATCGCGAACCACCGCCGGATCGAGGAAGGACGAGGTTCGAAGGGCGATGTTGTTTCCGGGCGAGACGAAACGCGACCCGGGAACCGGAGAGACGTAGCTGTAGCCCGGCGCGGCCGCCGAAGCGACGCTGAACGTCGTCGCCAGGAGGGCTACCGCGAAGGAAAACATCAGGAGCCTTGGAGCCAAACGGTCCATGTCCGTTCTCCACCAGCCGGTTGCGAACCGTACCGCGCTGCCCCAGTCAACGGCAATGGAGAAGTGTTGTCCAATGCCCTCCGCGAAGGCGCCGTTTCCCGCCGGCCAGCGGGCTTTGCGCGTGCTTCGCTCACCGCCTAACGTGACTGGGTGGAACCCCGCCAGGCCCCTGATGTGATCCGGATCCGGGGCGCCCGTCAGAACAACCTCAAGAACCTCGACGTCGATATCCCGAGGGGCCGGCTCACGGTGGTGACCGGCGTCTCGGGCTCGGGCAAGTCGTCCCTTGCCTTCGACACCCTCTACGCCGAAGGCCAGCGACGTTACGTCGAGTCCGTCTCGACCTACGCCAAGCAGTTCCTCGATCGGCTGCCGAGGCCGGCGGTGGACTCGATCACCGGGCTCACACCGGCGGTGGCGATCCAGCAGTCCGCCACCGCGCGGAGCGCGCGCTCGACGGTCGGCACCGCGACCGAGATCCACGACTACCTGAGACTCCTGTTCGCGCGGCTCGGCACCGTCCATTGCGCCAAGTGCGGCGTCGCGGTGACTGCCGACTCGCCCACGAGCATCGTGCGCGAGGCTATAGCCTGGGTCGAGGGCACGCCGGTGATGCTGCTCGCGCCGGCCAGGCGCCCGGCCAGCATGAGCTGGGAGGAGCAGGCGTCGCACCTCCTGCGCTCGGGGTTCACGCGCATCCACGCGGATGGGAAGGTGGTGCCGCTCGAGCCGCTGCCGAAGGTGCGCGGTCGCGAGTTCCGCGTGGTGGTCGACCGCTTCACCTGGCGGGCGGACGAGAGCGCGCGGCTCGCCGAGTCGAGCGAGGCCGGGTTCCGCCGCGGTGAGGGCCGGCTCGAGATCGTCCTCGACGACGCGGAACCGGTGGTGCGGCACGAGCGCTGGGAGTGCCGGAACTGCGGCACGCCCGCGGTGCGGCCGGAGCCCAACCTGTTCTCGTTCAACACGCCGCTCGGCGTGTGTCCCGAGTGCAAGGGCTTCGGCAACATTCTCACGTTCGACCCGGCGCTGATCGTGCCCGATCCGTCGAAGACGATCCGCGAGGGGGCGATCCGCACCTGGAGCGGCTCGTGGAAGGCGCGCATCTGGCCGCGGCTCGAGGCGTTCGCGAAGGAGCAGGGGATCTCGTTCGACGTGCCGTGGCGCAAGATCCCGGCGGCGCACCGCCGGGTGTTGATCGAAGGCAGCGAGGGTTTCCGCGGCGTGATCCCGTTCCTCGAGCGGCTCGCGCAGAAGCGCTACGAGATCGGTAATCGATTCGTGGTGAGGAAGTACCAGACGGCGGTGCCGTGCCGCGCGTGCGGCGGCATGCGGCTCAGGCGGGAGGCGCTGAGCGTCACGCTGGGCGGCCGCTCGATCGGCGAGGTCGCCGCCACCACGGTGAGCGAGACCGCGCGCTGGCTGGCAGGGCTCGAGTTCAGCGAGATGGAGCGGGAGATCGCGGGGCCGGTGCTCACCGAGCTGGAATCGCGCATGCGGTTCCTCGAGCGGGTCGACCTCGGCTACCTGACGTTCGACCGGCTGACCCGCACGCTGTCGGGCGGCGAGGCGCAGCGGATCGAGCTGGCGAACGCGCTGGGCGCCAACCTGGCCGACACGCTCTACGTGCTGGACGAACCGACGGTCGGGCTCCACGCGCGCGACACCGAGCGGCTGGTGGGGATTTTCGACGACCTCGCCGAGCGCGGGAACACGCTGGTGGTGGTCGAGCACGAGCCGCTCGTGATCCGCCGCGCGCGCCACGTGCTCGAGCTGGGCCCGGGCGCCGGGGAGCACGGCGGACAGCTGCTGTTCGCGGGCGACGGGCCTGCGGCCGCCGCGGCCGACACCGAGACCGCGCGTTACATGCGTGGTGAGAAGCACGTCGAGCGAACCCGACGCATGGAGGCTCCCACATCCTTCCTGGTGATCGAAGGCGCCACCGACCACAACCTGAAGGACGTGACCGCGCGCTTCCCGCTGGGGCGCATGACCGCCGTCACCGGGGTGTCGGGCTCGGGGAAGAGCACGCTGATCGAAGACATCCTCTACCGCGCGGCGCGCCGGGCGCTGGACGAGTCAGGCGGCGAGCCGCCGGGAGCGCATCGGGCGATCCGCGGGCTCGAGAAGCTCGAGCGCGTAGTGCTGGTCGACCAGTCACCGATCGGGAAGACTCCGCGCTCGTGTCCGGTGACCTACATGGGGGCGTACGCGCCGCTGCGCGCGACCTACGCGGCGCAGCCCTCCGCGCGCGCGCGCGGATTCAGCGACGGCACCTTTTCGTTCAACACGGTGGGCGGCCGCTGCGAGACCTGCGAGGGCGCGGGCGTGGTGACGGTCGAGATGTATTTCCTCGCCGACCTCACGGTGCCGTGCGAAGAGTGCGACGGCGCCCGCTTCAAGCGCGAGGTGCTCGAGGTGCGCTACCACGGGCTCAACATCCGCGAGGCCCTCGACCTCACCGTGGACCAGGCGTTCGAGCACTTCGCGACCGAGCCCAGGTTCACGCGCATGCTCCACATCCTGAGGCGCGTCGGCCTCGGCTACCTCAAGCTCGGGCAGCCGGCGAGCCAGCTCTCGGGCGGCGAGGCGCAGCGGCTCAAGGTGGCGCGCGAGCTGGCGGAGCGGAAGGGCGGCCGCACGCTCTACCTGCTCGACGAGCCGACGGTCGGGCTCCACTTCGCCGACGTGCAGAAGCTGCTCGCGGTGCTCGACGATCTCACCCAGCGCGGCGACACCGTGATCCTGGTCGAGCACCACCTCGACGTGATCCGGAACTGCGACTGGATCGTCGACCTCGGCCCCGAAGGCGGCGATCGCGGCGGGCGCCTGGTGGTCGAAGGACCGCCCGAGCAGGTGCGCGAGAGCGCGGAGTCCCACACCGCGCGCTTCCTCCGAAACGAAACGGCGGGATGAGACTGGATCGTCTCACCCCGCCGGAACGCTGCGACAACTACTTCAGGTGGTACGTCATCCCGACGCGCAGCGCGAACTGGCTCACGTCGCTGACGATGCTGTACCAGGACTCGGCCAGGAAGTCGGCCCGGGGATTGACCGGCATCTTGATGCCGCCGCCGATGTCGAGCCCGAGCTTCGTATCCGAAGCGTCATCGCTGATCGACGGGAAGCCGGGGACCGAGGTGGTCATCTCGGCCGAGAGGAAGTGCATCGCGAGCCCTGCGCCGGCGAACGGCTGCCAGTTCGCACCATCGACCTCGAAGTAGTACTTGGCGCGCGCGCCGAGGATGATGTCCTGGACGTTGAACTCGGTGAAGGCCGCGGGCTCCTCTTCGGAATGCGACCACCAGTCGAGCCGTGCTTCGAGACCGATGTCCGGCGTGATCATGCCGAGGTCCGCGAACGCGCCGATCGAGAACGCGCCGTCGAGATCCTCAGGGCTGACATAACCGAGCGCGCCGCCGATGGACTTGAAGCCGATGTCCGATCCGCCGCCGGCAGGCTTGGCGGCAGGCTGGGCGGCGGGCTTGGCGGAGGTTGTTCCGCTCGCAGGCTTGGCGGACTTCGTTCCGCTTGCAGGCTTCGGAGCGGTCGCCGCCATCGCCGGCACGGCGGCCAGCGTGGCGATCACGAGAGACAGCAAGAGGGTACTGCGCTTCATGGGTTCCTCCCTGAGACGTGGGCCTTCCCGGGATGGGAAGCAGGCTGGGTCGTTATCGGCCCGAGCGGGAGGGGGCTTGAGAGCCGGCTCGGACGCTGCGGCGGGGCTTCTACGCCCCGGCCAGCTCGGCCGGCAGGGGGCGATCGCGGGCCACAGCGGCGACCTCGGTCGAGCCCAGCACGCCGTCCTCGACCACCACGCCGCGGATCAGCTCGGCGGGGATCAGTTCGAAGTACACGTTGCGTGCCTGCACGCCGGCCGGTGTCTCCTCCCACACTTCTTCCCGCGGCATCTCGCGGATCTTGAGCGCGCGCGTCGGCGCCGGCAGGAACTTGCGGCGCTCGGCGAGCACGTAGACCGGGATCGAGCGCTCGCGGGCGGCGAGTGCCAGCGCATAGGAGCCGATCTTGTTGAGCACGCCGCGATCGGTCACGGCATCGGCGCCGAGCCACACCTGCGACGCGCCGGCCGCGAGCAGCGGCAACGCCGCATCCACCACGAGCCAGGTCGGGATTCCCGCGGCGCCGAGCACGGCCGCCATCTCGCGGCCTTCGAGCAGCGGCCGGCCTTCGCCGATCAGCACCTGAACCGCCTTCTCCTGGCGGTGCGCTTCGATCAGCGCGTCGCGCACGTTCGCGCTCTGCGAGAGCGTCGCGATCCAGCCCCCGCGCTCGGTGAGCAGCTCGACCGCCATGCGCGCCACGCCGCGCCGGCCGGCTTCGAGATCCTTGCGCTCGGCCTCGCACGACTGCTCGAGCGCCTGCCGCGCCTCGACCGCGGTCGCCTCGCGGGCGGCGGCGGTCTCCACGATCTCGAGCGCGCGCGCCGCGAGCTGGTGGACGAGCGCCATGCTGGGCTGCGCCGCCTGGGCGTCGCGCAGGAACGGGATCAGGGCCTGCCGCATCGCCGGGGCGGTCGGGGAGCGGTCCACTTCCGCCCATTGCCGGAGGGAGTCGAGGAACTGGTCTGCCAGGCTCGAAGAGCCACCGGTGTGGTCGCGGCCGAGGTCGAGGTCCATGCCCGCACTATAAGGAGGGGCCCCTCCGGAGGCGAACCCGTGCCAGAACGGCTCCCAATTGGAAAGCTCGTTGCCCTGTGCTAACTTGCCGTGTTCGAAAGCCGGCGCCGTTCGATTCGGCGCTCCTTTAGGTGATCGCGCCGCCGCCTGGCGGGCGGAGAGGCGCGGGAGGCAATCGTAACAATGACTCCGGCATTGGCGGAGCTGATCCAGCATCAGCTCCTGCCCCGGGTTTCCAAGCCCAACCGCTATCTCGGCAACGCGCTCCACGTGCCCCGGAAGCCCCTCGAGGCGGCCGAGGTCCGGGTGCTGCTCGCGTTCCCGGATGCGTACGAGATCGGTCTCTCGAACCTCGGCATCCGCATCATCCACCACGTCCTGAACCAGCGGCCCGACGCCGCGGCCGAGCTGACGTTCATGCCGTGGCCGGACGCCGAGGCCGAGATGCGCCGGATCGGGATCCCGCTGTTCTCGGTGGACTCGCAGGCGCCGGCCGACCGCTTCGACGTGATCGGTTTCTCGCTCCAGTACGAGCTCCAGTACACGAACGTGCTGGCGATGCTCGAGCTCGCGGGTCTCCCGCTCCACGCTCGCGATCGCGACGGGAGTCATCCCCTCGTTATCGCGGGCGGCGCCCAGGCCTTCAGCCCCGAGCCGATGGCCGAGTTCATCGACGCGTTCGTGATCGGGGACGGCGAGGAGGCGATCCACCAGGTGGTGGACCAGGTGCGCATTTCCAAGCGCGAAGGCTGGAGCCGGGACCGCCTGCTGCGCCGGCTCGCGCACGTCGGCGGCGTGTACGTGCCGGCCGGCTACGAGCTGCGCGCAAACGCCGAGGGTGCCCTGATCCCGCACGCGCGGCCCGGGTATCCGGAGCGCGTGAACTCGGTGTGGGTGCAGGAGCTCAAGAGCGAGTACTACCCGTCGGCGCCGCTGCTGCCGATCGGCGAGATCACGCACGACCGGCTCTCAGTCGAGATCATGCGCGGCTGCACGCGCGGCTGCCGGTTCTGCCAGGCCGGGATGATCAACCGCCCGGTGCGCGAGAAGCCGGCCCAGCAGGTGGTGGAAGAGGTGCTGCGCGGTCTCGAGGTCACGGGCCTCGAGGAGGTGTCGCTGGTCTCGCTGTCGTCCACCGACCACACCCAGATCGTGGAGCAGGTGAACACGCTGGCCGACGAGCTGTGCCCGACCCGCGTCCAGATCTCGCTGCCCTCGACCCGGCCGGACAACGTGCCGGTCGACGTGGCACGCCGCATGGCGGCCCAGAAGAAGGGCTCGATCACGCTCGCGCCCGAGGCCGGCTCGCAGCGCATGCGCGACGTGATCAACAAGAACCACACCGAGGCGGAGCTGCTGGAATCGGTGGGGACCGCGGCGCGCGAGGGGTACACCAGCGCCAAGCTCTACTTCATGTGCGGGCTGCCGGGCGAGAACGACGACGACCTTCGCGCGATCCTCGACCTCGGGCACAAGTCGTGGGAGCGGGCGCGCGCCGAGGGCAACCGGAGCTTCCGCATCACCGTGAGCGTGTCGCCGCACGTGCCGAAGCCGCACACACCGTTCGCGTGGGCCGAGCAGGTCTCCACCCTGGAGCTCAACCGCCGGCTCGGCGTCCTGCGCGAAGCCGCGCGCGGCAAGTCGGTGACGCTCAAGTACCGCGACGCCGAGACCTCGCTGCTCGAGGGCGTGTTCACCCGTGGCGACCGCCGGCTGGGCCGCGCGGTGGAGGAGGCGTACCGCCGCGGCTGCCGTTTCGACGCCTGGAGCGAGCACCTGAAGTACCACACCTGGCTGGCGGTGTTCCGCGATCTCGGCATGGATCCCGAGCACGAGCTGCGCGAGCGTTCGACCGACCTCGAGCAGCCGTGGGACGTCGTCCAGTCCCCGGTCACGAAGAAGTTCCTGGTGCGCGAGAAGATCCGCGCCGACAAGGCCGCGATCACCGACGACTGCCGGCTCGAGGACATCTGTTTCTCGTGCGGCGTCTCGGATTGCCCGCAGCGTCCCTGGGTGAAGCAGCCGCACGCGCCGCTCGATGTCGCGGTGGCCCGCAAGTCCGCGGCCGAGTTCGGCCGCGCCGCCCGGCGCGCGGCGCCGCACACCCAGGCCATGCACCGCCGCGGCGCCGCCGCCCTCAACGGGACGGCCCACGGCGCCGCCCCCCGCAGTACCGGACGCGAGACCGCGTCCGGCGTCATGACCAGCACGCGTTTCCGCATCGTTTTCGAGAAGGGTGTCCCGATGCGCTTCACGTCGCACCTCGACCTGATGCGCACCTGGGAGCGCGCGTTGCGACGCTCCGGACTCCCGCTGGCGTTCACCCAGGGACATCGGCCGCATCTCAAGCTGTCGTTCGGACCGCCGCTGCCGCTGGGATTTCGTTCACGGGCCGAGGTGTTCGATCTCGAGTTCTCGCAGCCGCCCGCGGTGGATCTTCGCGAGCGGTTGAACGGGGTGCTCCCCGACGGACTCACGGTCGTCGCCTTCAAGCCCATTCTCTTCAAGACGCCTTCGCTGATGAGCCAGCTCGAAGGGGCGTCGTACCGGGTACGGTTTCCGAGATCGTACCTGGACGAGGCCGGGCTCACGCCGGAACGGCTGCCGGGGTCACTCGAGAGCGGCATTGCCGCGCTGCTCGAGCGCGACCACCTGCTCGTCCGCCGGACCAGCGAAGGCAAGACCCGCGAATTCGACGCCCGTCCCTCCATCGCCATGCTCGAGGTGGTGCGCGACGAGGACCCGGCCGCACTCGATGCCGTGCTCCGTTTCACGGTGCGCGCGCAGGTGCGGCCCGACGAAGTCACGGCTCTGCTCGTTCCGGACGCGGACCCGCGGACGCTCGATGTCGAGCGCACCGCCCTGTGGACGGAATCGGCCGGTCGTCGGTGGGACCCTCTGGCACTGCTGGGAGCGCGATCCGGATAGCGCGTCATCGCGGAGCGAAAGGCTCCGTGTGAAACAGAAGATCATCATCAACGCGGATTCCTACGAGACGCGCATCGCGATTCTCGAGGATGACGAGCTCGCCGAGCTGTTCGTCGAGCGGGCCGACAATCGCCGCCACGTCGGCGACATCTACAAGGGCCGGGTGAACGCGGTGCTCCCCGGCATGCAGGCCGCCTTCGTGGACCTCGGCCTGCCCAAGACCGGCTTCCTCCACGCCTCCGACCTGTCCGAGACCTTGAAGGACGTCGACGACGTCGACGACCTCGACGAGAACGGCGGCAGCGGCGGCCATCGCCGGAAGCGCGCCCCGGTCCCCAAGATCGAGGACCACCTCAAGAAGGGCCAGGAGATCCTGGTCCAGATCACCAAGGAGTCGATCGGCACCAAGGGCCCGCGGGTCACCCAGCAGGTGAGCCTGCCGGGGCGCTTCTGCGTGCTGATGCCGGGCGTCGACCACGTCGGCGTGTCGCGCCGCATCGACGATCGCACCGAGCGCCAGCGCATCAAGGCCATCATCGCGGACCTGAAGCCCAAGGATGTCGGCCTGATCGCGCGCACCGCCGGTGAGGGCAAGGGCGACCCCGACTTCGCCGCGGACGTGAAGCACCTGGTCAAGCTGTGGCAGAAGGTGGACCGCAAGTCGGCCACGGTGCGGGCGCCCGCGCTGGTGCACCGCGAGCTCGAGATGACGGCGAGCCTGATCCGCGACATCTTCACCGGGGACGTCGAGCAGCTCGTGATCGACGACAACGAGTCGTTCACCGAGATCCAGACCTACCTCAAGAGCGTGTCGCCCGAGCTGCGCGAGCGGGTCGAGCTGTACAAGGGCAACGAGCCGATCTTCGACGCCTTCGGGATCGAGTCGCAGATCGAGAAGACGTTCGAGCGCAAGGTGTGGCTCAAGAAGGGCGGCTACATCTGCATCGACCACGCCGAGGCGCTGGTGGCGATCGACGTGAACACCGGCCGCTTTACCGGCAAGAAGAACCAGGAAGAGACGATCTTCCGCACCAACATGGAAGCGGCCAAGGAGATCCCCCGGCAGCTCAGGCTGCGCGACATCGGCGGCATCATCGTGATCGACTTCATCGACATGGAGAGCGAGTCCAACAAGCGCGCCGTGATCGACGAGCTGCGGCAGGAGCTGCGCTTCGACCGCGCCCGCACCAAGGCGTTCGCGGTCTCGGACCTCGGCCTCGTCGAGATGACGCGGCAGCGCGAGCGCTCGAGCCTGCTCCACTACTACACGGAGGACTGTCCGACCTGCGGCGGCCTCGGCAAGGTGCCCTCGCCCGAGACCATGCTGGTCAAGCTCGAGCGCGCCATGCGGCGGGTCTCGTCGATGGGCGACGAACGCCGCATCACCGTCAAGGTGGCGCCCGACATCGCGCTCTTCTTCGTGGAGCAGGAGGGCCGCCGCTTCGCCGAGCTGGAGAAGCGCTTCCACCTCCAGGTGGACCTCAAGGACGATCCACAGCTCAAGCGCGGCGAGATGCGCGTCTTCACCGAGAAGAAGCTCGACATCTCGAAGCAGGTGGTGGGCGCGGTTCCGGGGACCTAGAAAGCCGTCGCGTCCGCGGAGTCCTGCGCGCCCGCGTCCGGGGCGCTGGCCTCCGTGTCCGCACGCTTCGCTTCCATGAAGCCGGCGCCCATGAGCTGCTCGGCTTCGTGCTGGTTATGAGCACGGCAGCGCAGGAAAACGTTTTCCACCGTGGCCGGACCCCCGTGCGCGACCGGCTCGACGTGGTGGAACTCTAGGAACCGGCGTGACTCGCAGCGCCGCCCGCCGGCGCCCACGAACGTGCAGCGCCCCTCGTCCCGCCTCCACACCGCGCGCCGAACCTCCGCGGGGATCGCCCGCGGGCTGCGGGCCGGCTCGCGAGCCGGTCGCGGGTTCGAAGTGGCCGCGAACTTCTGCTTCTCGAGCCGCGTGACCAGGAGATCGAGCGCGCGATCGAGAACCTCCGCCAGATCCCCCGAAGGAACGCTGTGGCTCAGCAGCTCCTGGGCGTGCACCAGCTTTTCGTGCGTCCCGCGTCCGATCGACAGGTGGAGCGCATAGCGCTCGGGAGCAATCGGCTCCACGCGGGAACGGAGAACCGGCGCGACAGGATGATGCGCGGCGGCCTGGAGCGAATCGGGTGCTGGCCCAATGAGCCCACGCCCGTCCACTTCTTGCGCTACGGGCACAAGCACATCGGACGACGGCGAATCAGGTTCGAGTTCACCGCGACTGCGCTCTTGTTCAGCGGTGTCAGCAAAAACCTGCCCCGGGGCAGGTTGGAACTTCGATTCGGGACGGGGGACAGCCTCCACCATCGGAAGGAGTTCCGACCGCGGGAAACGGCGAGCGATGATCTCCACGATCTGGGACTTGGTTCTTCCGGCTGCTGCCGCGAGCAGGTCTTCCGAGTTGCCGTCGGTCAGATGGGGCGACAGCAGAACGGCGCCACTCAGATGCAGCCGTCCGCCGGCTAGCGCCTCGAACATCGCCGGGAACCGCCGGGCAATACGGGCGACCTGAATGCGCTTCCAGGCCGCGTCCTCAGAGAGCTTGTACTGACCGACGCAGAACGCGTACATCGATGGGTAGCCAGCCTGAAGGTACATGCGGCGGCGGTCGATCTCGGCGAGATCGGCGATGAAGTGCGCGGCGGAGCCCCGCTCACAGGAGAGGTGAACCAGACTGCCGCAGTACAGGTCGCGGTTGCTGAGATGCTCGCGCGTGTAAGCGCCCACGGGATCCATCCTTCTCCGGGGGCGCTGGAGTTCGGCCCGGGTCGCCCGAGCCGACGCACATATTCATATCACGTCGAAGAGCCAGTCCAGGAACTTCCAAAAGCCGAACGGACGTTTAACGAAGCAGCGCGAAGCGGGCGTTGACGACATCGTCGCCGGCCCGGAGCTGCAGCACGTAGATGCCCGGCGGTGAAGGGGCGCCGTGCAGGTCCCGTCCGTCCCAGTGGAGCTGCCGCGTGCCGGCGGCATGCCATCCCTCGGCGATGCGGCGCACGGTGCGGCCGGCCAGGTCACGCACTTCGAGCACCTGATGGCCGCTCGCGGGTGTCTCGATCCACACATTCGTCGCGCCTCGTGCGGGATTGGGACTCGCACGAAGCCTGAGGGCCGGGAAAGTGGAACCTCCCGGGACGTCCACGCTCGATCGGATCACGACCGTCGCATTCCCCGAGGTCACGGGAGTCACCGCGATCCCCGCGTCGTAGAAGCGAAGACCCGGCAGGAGCTGAACCACCGTCGTGTCCGGGTCGGGGGGAGCCTGGAAGCGCAGCCGATAGATCGTTCCGGGCCCTGTGAGAGAGACCTGGTTGCAGAGCAGGGCGTCCGTGATCGTGTCGCGATCCGCACCCGCCTTGAACACATGAAAGCGGTTCGCACAGGCAGCGGTCATCAGCGCGCCTTCCTGCTGCGAGAGCGGCGTGAGCGGAAGAAACGTCAGAACGTCAGGGTCGTAGCCGACGATGGCCTCGAAGGCGTTGAACGCCGAGCCGGCGGGTGAGACGACGAGCAGCACGTCGAACTGGGACCCGATGGTGACGGTGGCCGGCGCGACGAGGGTGACCGTGATGCCGGCCGCCGCGCTTTTCACCGCGACCATCCCCGGCAGGGCGAAGGCGCCGAGCATCGCGAGCACGAACCCCGTCCTCGCGCCGCTGCCGGCCCGGATCGGCCGGAACGTCATTTCACGAGCACGATTGAGCGTGTGAACGAGGCGTGCGGGGCGCGCAGCCGTGCGTAGTAGACCGCGGCGGGAAGGATCCGTCCGTCGTCGTCCCGACCGTCCCACGGCAGCAGGACCGTCCCCGGTTCCATCGTCCCGGTCGCCAGCGTGCGCACCCGGCGACCGTCGACCGAGTAGATCTCCAGCTCGACCGGGCCGCTCTGCGCGAGCGCGAACTCGAACGTACCGGTGCCGCGCATTGGATTCGGGTAGCAGCCCCGGAAGGACGTGATCTTCGGCAGCGACGTCGTGGGAGCGTCCACCGTGGTGGTGGTCGTGACGGCCACGTTCTGATTGAGCGGGTTTCGAGCGCGCACCGTCTGGATCTCGATCTCCGGGTCGCCGGCGGCGATCGCGTGGAACGAGATGGTGCCGATCACACCCGAGAGCCCGGCCGCGTGCGGCCCGAGCAGGGCCGCGTCGAGGGAGCCCGGCGCCGCCGAGAAGGCGATTCCGCCCTGGCTCGCGAGGCCCGCGGAGCCGGTCGCCACGACCGGCTGCACCACGGCGGGATTCCACGAGAGCCGCACCGAGATGGCCTTGAGTCCGCCGCTTCCGGCGAGCGAGAATGCCGCGTTGTAATCCTGGTTCGCGGCGACCTGGCCGGGCGCCACCAGCGTGAGGACCTCCTCGGAGGTCGCCACCGCGAGCGGCCGGGCGGGCTTGGCGACGGCCCCGAAATTGATCGCGAACATCACCAGGTCTTCGAACTCGATCTGGTTGTCGGTCGTGGGACGGCTGTTCACGCTGAAGTCGGTAGTCGGGCCCACGTCGAGGTAGGCGTACGGGGCGACCGCGGCCCCGGAGAGGCCGTAGTGGGCGCCGAGGAGCGAGATGTCGCCCACGTCCACAACGTTGTTGCCCTGTCCGGCCGCGACACCGTTCGACACGTCGCCCAGGTGGTAGTTGAAAGCGGCGACGACGTTGGAAGGTCCGGAGACGTTGGCCCCGGCGCCGTGCACGAAGGCGACGTAGTAGTGGAAGTCCCGGGTCGCCGGCTCATCGGTTGCCCCCGGCGTGGTCACGGCCGTCAGCGTCCACGGCGCGCCCGGCGGGTAGGAGGGCGTCGACGGCACCGCGCCTGAGCCGTCGTCGTACTCCGGGTAGCTCCCGTACGGCGCGCGGTACACCTCCACCGTGCCGGCTCCGGGCGGCGTCCACGCGAACGAGATCCGCGTCGTGCCGTCGGCGTCGTTGCCGGACGTGGTCTGGGTGGCGGCCAGGCTGGCGAGTGCGGGAATCTCGACATCGCTCACGGTCAGCGTGATGGCGGCATCGGTGTTCGCCACGCCGTCGGTGACGCGCACGGTGAAGGGATAGACGCCCGGGCCCTGGGGCTCGGTCGGTGTCCACGAGAAGGCGCCGGTCGCGGGAACGATGCTCGCGCCGGCGGGCGCTCCCACGAGCGAGAAGGTCAGCGTCTGCACCGGAAGGTCCGCGTCGGTGGCGCTCGCCGTGAAGGTGTAGAGCACGAGCTCGGGAATGGTCGCACTGGCGGGGACACCGGAAAGCACGGGAGCCACGTTCACGTTGGTGACCGTGAGCGTGATGGCGGCGTCGGTGTTCGTCACGCCGTCCGTGACGCGCACGGTGAAGGGATAGATGCCCGGGCCCTGGGCTTCGGTCGGTGTCCACGAGAAGGCGCCGGTTCCGGACACGATGCTGGCGCCGGTGGGCGCTCCCACGAGCGAGAAGGTCAGCGTCTGCGCGGGAAGGTCCGCATCGGTCGCGCTGGCGGCGAAGCTGTAGAGCACCAGCTCGGGAATGGTGGCGCTGGCCGGGATGCCCGAGAGCACAGGAGCCACGTTCACGTCGGTGACGGTGAGCGTGATCGCGGCGTCGGTGTTCGCCACGCCGTCGGTGACGCGCACGGTGAAAGGATAGACGCCCGGACCCTGGGCTTCGGTCGGCGTCCACGAGAAGGCGCCGGTTCCGGACACGATGCTGGCCCCCGGAGGTGCGCCGACCAGCGAAAACGTCAGCGTCTGGACCGGAACATCGGCGTCGGTGGCACTGGCGGAGAATGAGTAGAGCGCCAGCTCGGGGATGGTGGCGCTGGCGGGTACGCCGGTGAGCACCGGTGCGGCGTTCGCTTCGGTCACCGTCAGCGTGATCGCGGCGTCGGTGTTCGTCACGCCGTCCGAGACGCGCACCGTGAACGGATAGGCGCCCGGACCCTGGGCTTCGGTGGGTGTCCACGAGAAGGCGCCGGTGCCGGAAACGATGCTCGCCCCGGGGGGCGCTCCCACGAGCGAGAACGTGAGCGTCTGGGCCGGCAGGTCGGCGTCGGTGGCGCTCGCCGTGAACGTGTAGAGCGCGAGCTCCGGAATCGTGGCGCTCGCCGGCACACCGGAGAGCACCGGGGCCGCGTTGGCTTCGGTCACCGTCAGCGTGATGGCGGCATCGGTGTTGGTGACGCCGTCCGTTACCCGCACCGTGAAGGGATAGGCGCCCGGACCCTGGGCCTCGGTGGGCGTCCACGAGAACGCGCCGGTGCCGGAAACGATGCCGGCCCCCGGAGGTGCGCCGACCAGCGAGAACGTCAGCGTCTGGACCGGAAGGTCGGCGTCGGTGGCACTGGCGGAGAATGAGTAGAGCGCGAGCTCGGGAATACTGGCGCTGGCGGGTACGCCGGAGAGCACCGGTGCCGCGTTGGCTTCGCTCACGGTCAGCGTGATGGCGGCATCGGTGTTGGTGACGCCGTCCGTGACCCGCACGGTGAAAGGATAGACGCCCGGACCCTGGGCTTCGGTGGGTGTCCACGAGAACGCGCCGGTGCCGGAAACGATGCTGGCCCCCGGAGGTGCGCCGACCAGCGAGAACGTCAGCGTCTGGACCGGAACATCGGCGTCGGTGGCACTCGCGGAGAATGAGTAGAGGGCGAGCTCGGGAATGGTGGCGCTCGCGGGCACGCCGGAGAGCACCGGTGCGGCGTTGGCTTCGGTCACCGTCAGGGTGATCCCGGCATCGGTGTTCATTACGCCGTCCGAAACCCGCACGGTGAAGGGATAGACGCCCGGACCCTGCGCTTCGGTCGGCGTCCACGAGAAGGCGCCGGTCCCGGAAACGATGCTCGCGCCGGGGGGAGCACCCACGAGCGAGAAGGTGAGCGTCTGGGCCGGGAGGTCGGCGTCGGTGGCGCTCGCCGTGAACGTGTAGAGCGCGAGCTCGGGGATGTTAGCGCTCGCCGGCACGCCGGAGAGCACCGGGGCTACATTGGCTTCGCTCACAGTGAGCGTGATGGCGGCATCGGTGTTGGTCACGCCGTCCGTGACCCGCACGGTGAAGGGATATGCGCCCGGACCCTGCGCCTCGGTGGGCGTCCACGAGAACGCGCCGGTGCCGGAAACGATGCCGGCCCCCGGAGGTGCGCCGACCAGCGAGAAGGTCAGCGTCTGGACCGGAACATCGGCGTCGGTCGCACTGGCGGAGAATGAGTAGAGCGCAAGCTCGGGGATGGTGGCGCTGGCGGGTACGCCGGAGAGCACCGGTGCCGCGTTGGCTTCAGTCACCGTCAGGGTGATCGCGGCGTCGGTGTTCGCCACGCCGTCGCTGACGCGCACGGTGAAGGGATAGACGCCCGGACCCTGGGCTTCGGTGGGCGTCCACGAGAACGCGCCGGTGCCGGAAACGATGCTGGCCCCCGGAGGTGCGCCGACCAGCGAGAACGTCAGCGTCTGGACCGGAACGTCGGCGTCGGTCGCACTGGCGGAGAATGAGTAGAGCGCGAGCTCGGGGATGGTGGCGCTCGCGGGGACACCCGAGAGCACCGGTGCCGCGTTCACTTCGGCCACCGTCAGCGTGATCGCGGCGTCGGTGTTCGTCACGCCGTCCGAGATGCGCACCGTGAACGGGTAGACACCCGGGCCCTGGGCTTCGGTCGGCGTCCACGAGAACGCGCCGGTTCCGGAAACGATGCTGGCCCCCGGAGGTGCGCCGACCAGCGAGAACGTCAGCGTCTGGACCGGAACATCGGCGTCGGTCGCACTGGCGGAGAATGAGTAGAGCGCCAGCTCCGGAATCGTGGCGCTCGCCGGCACGCCGGAGAGCACCGGTGCCGCGTTGGATTCGGTCACCGTGAGTGTGAGGCCCAAGTCGGTGTTCACCACCCCGTCCGAGACCCGCACGGTGAAGGGATAGGCGCCCGGACCCTGCGCTTCGGTCGGCGTCCACGAGAACGCGCCGGTGCCGGGATCGATGCTGGCGCCGGCCGGGGCGCCCACCAGCGAGAACGTCAGGGTCTGGGCCGGGACGTCGGCATCGGTGGCGCTCGCCGTGAAGGTGTGGAGCGCCAGCTCGGGGATGGTCGCGTTCGAGACATTCGAAAGCACCGGCGCCACGTTCGCCTCGTCGACGTGCACCGAGATCGTCTCGAAATCGTCGAGCGCCGGTGTGCCGTTGTCGGTGACCCGCACGGTGATCGAATAGTCGCCGGGGCCCTGGGTCTCGGAGGGCGTCCAGGTGAACACCCCCGAGGAGCCACCGATGCTCGCTCCGGCGGGAGCGCCGCCGTCGAGCGAGTACGTCAGCGTCTGCGCGGGAAGATCGGCGTCGGTGGCGCTGGCCGTGAAAGTCAGCAGCACACCTTCGTTCACGCTCTGATTACCGATGGCCGCCAGCACCGGGGCTACGTTCGCTTCGTTCACGGTGAGCGTGATCGGAGCGTCGGTGTTGGTGACGCCGTCCGAGACCCGCACCGTGAACGGATGGCTCCCCGGTCCCTGCGCTTCGGTCGGGGTCCACGTGAACACGCCCGTTCCGGGATCGATGCTGGCGCCGACGGGGGCTGCGATCGTGCTGAAGGTGAGGCTCTGTGCCGGGAGGTCCGCGTCGGTGGCCGCGCCGTCGAAGCTGTAGAACACCAGCTCACCGATGGTGGCCAGGACGGGGATGTTGCTGAGCACGGGAGGCTGGTTCACCTCCTCGACGTGCGTCGAGAAAGTTTCGAAATCATCGAGCACCGGGGTGCCGTTGTCGGTCACCCGCACGGTGATGGAGTAGTCGCCCGGGCCCTGGGCCTCGGTGGGAGTCCAGGTGAACACGCCGGTCGTGGGGTTGATGCCCGCTCCAGGCGGAGATCCCGCGTCGAGCGAGAACGTCAGCGTCTGGGCGGGAAGATCGCCGTCGGTGGCGCCGGCGGTGAAGCTCAGCGCGGTGCCTTCGCTCACGGTCCGGTTGCCGATCGCCGCCAGTACCGGCGCCTGGGCCACCTCGTTCACCTGGATCGTGAGGGTCTCGAAGTCTTCCAGCGGCGGCAGCCCGTCGTCGGTGACCCGCACGGTGACCGCGTGGCTCCCCGGCCCCTGGGCCTCGGTCGGAGTCCAGGTGAACACGCCGGTGCCGGGATCGATGCTTGCTCCGGCCGGAGCACCGGTGTCGAGCGAGAACGTGAGGCTCTGCGGGGGAATGTTGGTGTCGCTGGCCACCGCGGTGAAGGTGAGCGGCGCGCCCTCGTTCACACCCTTGCTGCCGATCGCGGCGAGCACGGGTGCCAGGTTGGTTTCCCGGATCTCGAAGTCGGCGTTGCTCGCGTCGTTGGCGGTGTTCCCGTTCGTGTCGTGAGCCACGACCTTCACCCGGGCTTCGGTGGTGCGGACACCGGGGACCGTCCACGGGAAGCTGCCGATGTCCGGCACGGCCGTCGCGATGACCGTGGGGAAGGTCTGGCCACCGTCGGTGGAGTAGGAGAGGTCCACGGTGCCCACGCTGTCGTTGTCGCTCGAATTCCAGGTCACCACGGCCGTGGAATCGATCGTCAGGATCTCCCCGCCGTTGGGGAACGTCACGCTGACGACCGGAGCGATGTGATCCACCGTGATGACCGGGGCCGGGCCTTCCACCAGCAGGAGGTTCTGGTTCGAGCAGTCGCGGAGCCTCAGGGAGTCGAGGTCGATGGTGGTGGTGACGTAGTCCTCGGCGCTCGTGACCGCGATGCTGAACAGGGTTCCCTCGGGGTCGGTGGGTCCGCAGCCCGCGCCGAGGATGGCGCAGTCCACTTGCCAGGCGCCGCCGCCGCGATCCACGACGTTGTAGCTGGTCGTGCCCGAGGAGCTGAGGAAGCTGCCCTCGGTGATGCTCGACATGCCGGAGCACAGCGTCAGATCCGCGGGGAGCGTGAAGAGCACGCTGAACGCGCGCAGCGGAGTGGTCGAGGTCCGCTCGAGGCGGATCGGAACCGTCACGCAGGGATAGGCCGAGGAGATCGCGGTCGCCGGAGCCGCGGCGAAGATCACGGCGTCGATCGCCGCGAACGTCACGGTGAGCGTGTGAGCGGCGGCCACGTTCTCGAAGGTGTAGCCCGCCGGCGTGCCGACCGAGCCGCCATCCACGACGACGTCGTCGATGTGGAAGCCTTCGTCGGGCGTGAACGTGAACGCCTGACTGTTTCCGTGGGTGACCATCACCGCGCCCGCGGGGGCGATCGCGCCGCCGTATCCCGCCACCGCCGTGATCTCGTAGACGTTGATGGCAAAGCTCACGGCGACCGTGTGAGGGGCGATCACGTTCTGGAGGGTGTAGCTCGCCGGAGCGCCGACCGAGCCGCCGTCCAGGAGGACATCCGCCACGTGATAGCCGACGTCGGGCGTAAAGGAGAGGGGCAGGCTGTCGCCATACGCCACCGGGGTCACGCCCAACGGGGCGATCGCGCCATGAGCGCCGGCGGACGACGTCACGGCGACGTACAGCTGCTCGCCGGTCGCGAAGGATCCGAGCGAAGTCAGGCCGGCGGCACGGATGCTCGTCGCGGTGGGGTTGGCGGCGGTCACCTTCTGCCAGGCCGAGCCGTCGTGCTTCGACACGATGAACGCCGCGGGGTTCGCCCCGCCATCCACCGCGCCGGCCGGGAACACGAGATCCGCGTTGCAGGAGCCGAACGTGGCCCCCGTGTTGTCGGCGAAATAGTGGAGGTTGAGCGACTTCGCGGCGTCCACGCCCGAGGTGGCGACCTGCGGGTGATCGCCCAGCTCCGACCTCACGGTGATATCCCCCGGGGCGGTCACGGTGGTGAAGGACAGCGTGACGGGAGTCGGATCGGTGGCGGTCCCGATCTCGAACGGCACCGACGTCGCGCCGGGGGCAACGTTCTTTCGCAGCCGGCCGATCACGCGGCCGCCGCCCGCGCTGAACGCGGCACCCGGGCTGAGCGCCAGGGTGTTCGAGCCGGCGGCCACGTTGCGGCCGTTGAGTCCGACGCTGCCATTGGCTCCGACGGCGTACACGATGCCGGCGCCGCCGAGCGTGAGGCCACCGGTGTTGAGCACGTCGAGTGTCGCGCCGGTGAGGATCGTGGCGCTCGAGGCCAGCGTCAGCGTCTGGCTCGAGCTGCCCGCCAGCCGCAGCACGTTGGGGCCGACGTCGTTCACGATCGGCTGGACGGCGTTCACGCTGGTGGAGGAGAGGCTCCCCTGCAGGGTGACCAGGCTGCTCTTTCCGGCCGTGCCGCCGAACCCTCCGCCGGAGTTCGTGGTGACGGACGGCGCGATCGCAGTGGCGCCGGTCACCATGACATTGGTGGTGCCGGACTCGGAAAGCCTGAGGGTGCCGCCCGCGGTGCCGGCGCCCGCCGTTCCACCGAAGGTCAGGTTGCGGAAGGTCAGATTGGCGGTGCCGGTCGCGTTGAGATCGATCGTCTGGGTGGAGGAGGCGAAGTTCAGCAGCAGGTCGCCGAAGGTGGTGCCATCGGCGGCGAGGACGTTGGAATTGAACGTGCCCGCCTCGAAGGAGAGCGAGCCGCTGCCGCTCGAGGTGTACGTTCCGTTAACGATCACATTCGCGAACAGGGAGCTGGTCAAGCTCAGGCGGTTGCCACCGTCGGCGAACGTGGTGCCGGTTCCGACAAAGAGCGCTCCACGGTCGAGCAGGCCGCCCGAACTGCCGGTGAGCGTCTTGTTCGCGGTCAGCGTCTTGATGCCGCTGCCCCCGGTGCGGATCAGGGCGGCCGCCGGGTGGTTCGCGGCGTGAATGGTCTGGTCCCCGGCCCGGTTGTATTCGATGACGGCGCCGTCGAGGTAGCTGTTGGTCCCCGTGGTGGTCACCGTCCCGAGCAGTCCGCTCGCGCTGCTGGTCGCAGTGGCCAGGGTGCCGAGAGAGCGCACCGAGACGCCACCGGCGCCGCCGACGGTGAGGGTTCCGCAGGTGAGCCGGCCCGACACGGTGAGCGTGCGCCCGGAGCCCATGCTCACGTTGCCGTCGAGCGCGTAGCTCCCGGTGCCCACCACGGTCACCGGCATCGGCAGCGAGGTCGTAGCGGCCAGCACCCCGGGGCCCTGAGATTCCACGCCCTGAACCAGCGTCATGTCGTCGAGGTTGATCACCAGCCTCTTCCTCGGATCGCGGCTGTGGAGCAGTCGCTCGACCTCGCCGCGCCTCTTCTCGTAGGTGTTCTCCAGCTCGATCTCGGGTTTGCCGTCCACCTCACGGCCGGTACGCCGCGCGCGGGTGGGGTCGGTGAGGAGGAAGACCTCTTCGACCGGGATGTTCGCGTCGGCGGTGGGAAGGCTCGCCGCGGCCTCGTCCAGCGCGAGTCCCGGTGCGCCCACACCCCCGAACGTCCGGCCGACGCCGGCGAGGTTGATGGTGAGGCTCGAGATCGAGGTCCCGCCGGTGAGCCCGGAGTAGTGGAAGTTGCCCCACACCGTCATCGGTGTGGCATCCGAGCTGGTCAGCCCCATCTGCGCCGTGCTCTCGACCGTCAGGTCGTTGCTGATGACGTGGGCGAAGAAGCTGGTGAAGCGCTTCGGCTGCCCGCTGCCGCCGTTCCGCAGGATGAGATTGTGGAACGTGAACCCGCCGCCGATGACCTGCGCCGTCGTGCCGGAGATGATCGTGGTCCCGCTTCCGGGGAAGAAGTTGCCGGCGCTGATCGAAAGGTTGCCCTTCACCTCCAGGGTGCCGCTGTTGAGCGAAACGACGCCGCCGTTGATGGCCAGGCTCAAGTTCTCGAGCAGCGTTCCCGACGACAGGTTCACCGTGGCGCCGGTGATGGTCAGTGCGCCGTTCGAGGTGAATGATCCGGCGCCGAGGTCCAGCGTGCCGCCATCCAGCGCGGTGGCGCCCGTCACGAACAAAGCGCCGCCCGTGCTCTGAACCAGGCCACTGATCTGGTTGAACGTGCCGCCGACGGTGAGCGTGCCGGAAGCGAGCTGCACCGTGGTGTTGGAGTTCACCGTGAGGTTGTTCACCGGGAACGCGCCCGAAACCTGGATCGTCACCGGAGTGGGCGGCGAGAGCGTGACGTTGGTTCCCGCCACGGGAACGCCGTTGGGGTTCCAGTTGTCGGCATCGCCCCAGTTCGTGGTGCCGGCGCCGCCATCCCACGTGGAGGCCAGAGTTCCGCTGGTGGCGACGACGAAGTAGTCGGAGCCGGGAACGAGATTCGATGTCGAGATCACGGCTCCCGAGGACGCCGTGCCGGTGGCCGAGCCGCCGAGGTTCGCGTAGGCGCCGGCGGCCGTGGCGGCCTGGCCCACGCGCAGGCTGGAGAGCGTGCCGACGTTGTCGTCGGTGCCGAAGGCGAGCTGCGCCCGTGCCGAGGCGTTGAGCTGGGCACTGTTGCCGATTCTCCAGTAGCGCGCCTGCGTGAGCGCGGTCAGCGGGACGGTGGGCGTTCCGCCGCTGGCGCCGGCGATCAACTCGACCGTGTAGGTTCGTGAAACGCCGCCGGTGTTGACGCTGCTGAGGGTGAGCGGGCGGAAGGCGCCCTGGCGTCCCACGGCGAACGTCCGGGTCGCGGAGTTGGACGTCACGGCGATGGCGAGCGGACCGTCGACGTAGCTCTGGGCGGAACCGGCGGGAATCCCGGCGGTGGTGTCGGCGAGCACGACGACGTCCGTCGCCGTGGTGCTGAGCAGCCCCGCGGTCAGCGTGAGGTCCTCGGTCAGCGTCAGGGCGCCGCCGGTGACGACGGCAATGCTGTTCGGGTTTTCGAGCGCCAGGCTCGACAGGCTCCGGCCGGCCGGGATCTCGAGTCCGGTGGAGCGCAGGCCTTCCTGCACGTAGGAGACGGCGTAGCCGCCGCTGCCGGGGTTGAACACCGGCGCCACGTCGTAGGACCCGCCAGTGCCGGCAACCCCGATTTCGCCGATCTGCGTCTCGGCGACGACGCTGTCCGCGTTTCCAATCGTGAGCTTGTTGCTATTGCCCAGTGTGCCGCGGACCAGGCTCACGCGTCGCGCCACCAGGTTCGAGGCCAGCCCGGCATCGAGCGTGACCCCGGCGGGGTTGTTGACGCTGAAGGCGACGATGGGGCCCGCGACCACGCCGCTTCCGCTGTAGGTCTGCGGCGAGGCGGTGCCGGAGAAGTAGAGCTCGCTGCTGCCCGTCGCGGCGAGCAGGTTCCCGTCGTTCACCAGACTTCCGGTGGCCTGGGTGAAGCGCAGCCCGTTGAGGTCGAGCGTGGCGCTCGCGGTGATCTGGGTGGCGCCCACGACGGTCGTCGCCCCCACGAGCCGCGCGGTGTGACCGCCGACGTCATTGCTGATCACCAGCGCCGGCGCCGAGCCGTTCAGCACGAAGATCTGCGGGGCGCCGCTGCTGGAGTTGCCGAGGCGCAGCGTGCCGCCGGTGATGTTCTGGGCGCCTGCGCTGTTGCGGTAGTCGCGCGGGCCCGAGACCGCCGAGGACGCATTCTGGAGCACGATCGTCCCGCCGGTGATCGTCACCGAGCTGGAGGAGCCCGTCCCGAGGTCGAAGCTGGCGAGCGAGGTGGAGGGGTTGCCGGCCGTGTTGGCCACCACCGTTCCGCCGCTCTGCACGTAGGTGATCGTGTTGCTGCCGGTGCTCACGCCGAAGCGGCCGGCCGTGGTGATCTGGCCGCCCTCGATCGTCACGCTCGCGCCGCTCGCGAGCTGCAGGGAATGGCCGGCGGCGTTGCCGACCTGGAACGTCCCCGCGGAGACCCTGAAGCCCCTGACGGTTGCCGATCCCGCCTGACCCGTCACCGTGAAGTTGGGGTTGTCGAGCCAGAAGGTGGTGCCCGTGGCGAGCGTGTACCCCGCGATCGGGAACACCGCGCTGCTCATCGTGAACGAGCCCGACAGCCGGAACGTGCCGCTCGTGAGCGTCAGGAATCCGGCCGCGCCGGTGGTCGTTCCCTGAACGGTGAACCCGGGCGCATCCAGCGTGAGGGTCGCGCCCGAGGTCTTGGAGGCAGTGATGGCCCGCACGTCGGTGACCGGGCCGTTGCCCGTCAGCGATGAGTTCGAGGCGCCGGTGAAAACGATCGTGGCTCCAGCCAGGTCACCACTCGTGCTGAAGTCGACGGTTCCCTGATTGGCGAGACTGCCCGCGAGAGAAAGAACGTGGCCGGTCTGCGTTCCGGTCGCCGCACTCGCCAGCACGGCCCCCGTCTGAACCGAGACGTCGGTCACGACCGTCAGCGTGCGAGCCGTCGTGCCTTCGAAGCCGAGTGCTCCCGAAGTGCCCTGCCCCACGTTCAGCGCATAGCAGCTCGCGGTCGCATCCACCGTGACCGTGGTTCCATCGGCGATGGTCACCACGTCCGTCGACGTCGGGACGATGCCGTCGGGCCATGGCGCGTTGGGGACGGTCGAGCTCCAGTTGCCGCTGCCGGCCGTGACGATGTTCCCCGCTGCCGTCGTGGCCTGGCTGCCCGGGAGCGAACCGCTCAGGGCCCCATCGGACACCGCGCGGACGATCCAGCTGTAGGAGGTTGCCGGGACCAGGCCGATCTGAACCGAAGAGGCGGCATTGGCCGATGTCTGGGTGACGAACGTGTAATTGACGCCGTCGGTCGATCGCCAGATCGCATAACCGGCTTCATTCGACGCGACGTCGTTCCACTGGAGCGTCATCCCGGTTGCGCCGACCGCCGAGAAGGAAAGTCCCGTGGGCGTTGCCGGGACGGGAGGGGCGAACGCGTAGGAGGTTCCGCTCGGGATCGACAGCACGTTGGCGTTGCTGACGGCGCTGTAGTCCACCGTCGAGGTGGCGACGGTCACGCTGGCGAACGAGCCATTGATCGCGCCCAGGCCGATCGAAGCTCCGCTCTGCGCGGCGTTGGTGGCCAGCCCCGGGCCGTACACGAACTGGATCTTCCCGGTGCCTTCGTGAAGCCAGCACTGGAAGATCGCCGAACCGTTGAAGCCTCCACCCAGGCGCGGAACCTGGAGGTTCCGCCACTCCAGAACGAGCCGGCGGTTCGGGGCCGCTCCCACCACCTTGTAGTGGATCTTGCCATTGGTCCCGACCCACAGGTTGTCCCAGTACGGGGCGATCTGCGGAGCGTTGACGATGGAGGTGAGGTCGTTGGTCGGCGCGCTCTGCACTGCCGTGCTTCCGAGCCGGATCAGGCCGTCCGAGATCAGCGAGAAGCTGGTGTAGCGGGCTCCAGCGAACCAGAACTCGAACCCGATGTCCGTGACCGCGGAGACCCCGTTGTCATCACCGGGCCCGATGATCTGGCTGGTGCCGGCCGACATGTCCTCGACGGAGACGCCGGTGGACGCGGTGAAGGGGTAGGTCGAGGCCTGGACGGTCTGCGCGGCGGCCGGCGTCTGGAGCCACGCGCCAGCGCCCGCCGTGAGGAGGAGCGAAGCCAGGACCCGGGAGAGCCGGGAAGCGCGGGAGCGGATGAGTTTCAAGTCGGCCTTGTCGGGTCCCTGCGAGAAGTCCGGCTCGAGGGATTCGAAGGCGGACTCGGATGAACTGAGCCGTGGCGGCGGGGGAGTGCCACGGGAAGAGCTGCCACGGATAAGGCTTGGCGGAGAGCGAACGATGTCGCTCTCCGCCAGCCATTCTGCCCACCGGGCCGTTCAAGGCCCGGTTCTACTGTCTAGCGGTAGTAGGACTTCACCTGTCCCCAGCTCGACTTCTTCGCCGGCTGCTGCTGCTTCGGGGCGCCATTCACCGGCGTCGACTCCATATTGAGACCCTGCTTGAAGGCCTTGGTGCAGTGCTGCGCGCACGCCAGGAACCCGTTGTTGTAGTTGTCCAGCGTGGTCATCACGGCGGTCATCTGCGCGCCGAGCGCGCTGTTGGTTCCCACGCAGGTCGAACCGGCATTGGGGGCGACGATCAGCCCGCCGATGAGGTTATGCGCCTGGGCCATGGCAGCCGCGACGCAGGTCACGTCCGCACCATCCGCCTCGTTCAGCTCGGCGGCGATCAGCTGATGCGCCAGCTTCACCAGCGCATCGGCGCCCTGTCCACCACCGCAGTTCGGCGGGTTGATGCCCATGGTGGCGCAGAGCTGAGCGTCGGTGTAGTTGACCGTGCCCAGCGTGAGGCTGGTGAAGCCCCACTCGTTCGTGTTGTTTCCGGTCTGGCAGCCGACCGGACCGTGAGTCTTCCAGTAGCCCTGAGTATGCGTGCAGCCGCCCTCGTCACAGTCCGCGGTCGAGCAGGAGACCGGAGGAGCGGAGAAGTCGCTGCGCTTGGCGTTGCGGTCCGCGTGGGCAAAGATGCGGAACACGTACTCGGTGCCGCACTCGAGCGCGTCGGGGCAGTTCCCGGAGGCGCCGGTCTCGTCGAAGATATTGTCGCCGATCTGGATGACCTGGCACTCGCCCGGTCCGAGGTCCCAGCGGCTGTCCGCGCTGCCATGATCACGCCCCGGCATTCCGGAGAGCGACAGCTCGCAGATGTTGCCGCCCCAACCGTTGAGGTCGTAGTCGGCCTTGGTCGTCCAGTGGATGGACACGCCGGCCGGTGCTCCGGTCAGCACGTCGCCGCAGACCTGAAGCTGAATCGCGGTCTGCGATGAACTCACACAGCTGATGGTCGGGACTCCGTACTTGTCGAACGCGGCCGCCGTTCCGGACATCATGGCGATCGAGGCGACGATGAGTCCCGCGGTACACAGATGTCTGCACAATGTGCGCATGAACTCCTCCCTAAGTGGCTGGAACAGGGACAGGGACCAGCAAAACGCACCCGAGCCCCACAAGGGAGCTCGTGCTTCCTTGCTCATTGGTATGGCGGGTAGGGGAAATTGCGGCCGCGGCCCTTTGAGCGGGACCGCAGCATCGGTCAAAGGGGGGGCGGTGTCAATCTCTGAGATTTCTCTACAAACAAATTTGTCATCTGGACCACCGTCGCCCGACCGTATACTCCGAATCCCCTCACGTCACCCCGACGAAGCACTGGTCCGCACTTTCGCCCAAGGATCCAACGATGGCTTCCGCACCCGTCCGGCCGCAGTTCTCAAAGCTTCTGTTCGTCTCCCTGTTCACCGTCGTCGGCCTGGGACTGCCGCTTTTTGCCACAGCCGACCCTCCGTTCGTCAACGAGCCGGCCGACGTCAGCGGCGTGGCCGCCTATGTCGGCGCATACACCTCGATCCGGATCGACGCCGGCGGCAACCCCTGCATCAGCTATTACGACGAGACCAACGGCAACCTGAAGTTCGCACGCAAGTCCGGTGGCGTATGGACGAAGGAGCCCGCCGACAACTCCGCCAATGACGTCGGCTGGTACACGTCGCTCGCCCTCGACGGCTCGGGCAACCCCCACATCAGCTATTACGACGAGACCAACGGAGATCTCTGGTACGCGCGAAAGTCGGGCGGGGTCTGGATCAAGGAGCCGGTGGACACGCCGGGCGACGTCGGACGCACCACGTCGTTGGTTCTCGATGCGCTGGGAAACCCGCACATCAGCTACCTCGACTACACCAACATGGACCTCAAGTACGCGTGGAAGTCGGGCGGGGTCTGGACCCGGGTGACCGTGGCCTCGGACGGCGAGGTGGGCGAGTACAGCTCCCTCGAGCTGGACAGCCAGGGCGACCCGCACATCAGCTTCTACGACCAGAGCAACGGAGATCTTCTCTACGCCCATCGCCAGAACGGCACCTGGGACGTCGTGGTGGCCGATGTCACCGACGACGACACCGGCCTCTACACCTCCCTGGCGCTGGACTACCTGAATCGACCCCACATCAGCTTCCAGGACGCCACCAATGGCGCCCTCAAGTACGCCACGAAAATCGGCGGCAGCTGGGATGTCGTGACGATTGCGACCGGCAACACCGGCTGGGATTCGGCCATCGCCCTGGACAAGGCCGGCCATCCCAGGATCAGCTACTACGACGCCTACTTTGGCGACCTCATGTACTCCCGGAAGGTGCTGGGGACATGGGAGACCTACTTCGTGGACAGCAACCCCCAGAATTCGGGCAGCTACACCTCGCTCGCCATGGACGCCAGCGGCCGGCCGCACATGAGCTACTACAACGAGACCTCGGGAGATCTGATCTACGCGTACGGACCGGCCGAGGTGGTGGACGTGGCCGAGAACCAGCCTTCGCTGGTTCCGGCGGGATTCACGATCCAGCCGAACCCGAGCCACGGCGGCGCAGTGCAGATCCAACTCGCGAACCGGACCGTCGGGCAGGACGCGGTCCGGGTTTCGATTCTCGACGTCACCGGGCGCAAGGTGCGCACGCTCGCGCTGGATGGCACTGGAGCGGTGACGTGGGACGGCCGCGATGACAACGGAAGCCCGGTGCGGGCCGGACTTCACTTCGTGATCCCGTCCGGCGGTGGAACCCGCACGAGCCAGGCGACGCGCCTGGTGGTGGTGCGGTAGGGCGAACAGCTAGTCCACGAACTTCCGGAAGCCGAGCGGCCGCTGCAGGCGCTCGAACCCCGAGCGCGAGGGATCGTCCATCTCGGCGATCACGCGCTCGAGCGAGCTCATCGTGTTGAGCGCATCGAGCATTCCCGGGTTCACGGGCGGCCCCGGCACGATCATCACGAGCCGCACGCCGCGGACGTAGTTCCACGCCTCGGCGGCTGAGCGGCTCGGCGGATACCCGCGCACCACGACCATCACTTCCGCCTCCTCCGACAGTCCCTGCAGCGGCTCGAGCCGCGTGATGTCCTCGGGCCAGGTGGGGAGCAGGATCACGACGCGCGCGAGCCCGTACACGAGCCGAAGATCGTTGACCTCGGAGACCGTGGGCATGCGTCCGAACTGGACCGTGGTCCCGATCCGGAGATCGCCACGATCGATCACGATCGGCTGCACGCTGCGCGGTGCCGCCGGGGCTTCGGGTGCATCGAGGGAGACCCCGCTCGCCGCGCAGCCGGCGAGGATGCCGGCTGCGAAGGCGGCGGTGATGGGGCGAAGCTTCATGGCACCTCCGGGCTGAATGTCCGGAGGCAGGTTACCCCTTAGGGATCGCGCGTCGCGACGGGCGCCGGCGCCGACGGGGACAGGCCCCACAGGTCACGCAGCACGAAGTCCACGAGCCCCTGGCCCTGCGTGCGCTTGAAATTCCAGAACGGGAACCCCGAGAACACGAACGACACGTTCCCCGGCGCCGGCCCGTGGTAGTAGGTCATGGGGACGTGCTGAACGGGCTTGAACAGCTGGGCGCCGGTGGCGCGATACAGCGTGTCGAGCGTGGACTGCGGGTTCTCGACGCCCGGATCGGGATCGAGGTCCTCCACGATCATGTTTGGCTCCTGCAGGAACTCGATGAAGTAGGTGGTCTGGTAGAACGAGCTGGACGATCGCGTGGGCGCCTCCTCGGCCCGCGGATCAGTCGCCGCCGTCTTCGGTTCGAGCATCGCCGGGGGCGGCGGCGGATATGGCGGAGGAGCCACCCCGCTCGAATCGTACCGGCCCTGAGCCCTGCGGATAGTGACCGTGGCATTGGTCGTCCGGTACTCGCTCCGCCACGCCGCGAAGTCGTACATGAGCCGGCCCGGCCCGAGCTCCCCGCGAGTGCTCGAGATCGACGAGAACGTCGTTGTCGGGCTGTCGTTGATCCGATCGTTGAATTCGATTCCCGCGGCGTAACCGGCGCCGCCTCCGGCGAGCCACACTTTGCCGCCCTGCTTCACGTAGGCTGCCAGGGTGTTGATGGCATTGATACCGTTCATGTAACGGAGCGAGGTCAAGGGCTTGATCAGGTCGTTCACCTGAATGTTGGTCGCTCCCAGACCGTCAGTGATCCAGACCACGTGGCTATATTGGTTGAGCACCGCGAGTGGCACTGGATTGCCCGCTGCGCCTCCCCTCAGATAGCGGATGCGAGTCCTGGTCCCGATGGTGTCGGGCTCGTACGCCGAGAACAACCCGGGCTTGGTCTTGGGAATCGGCGTGATCGTCCCCTGGCAGCGCCAGTCCACGTTGCCGCGCGCGAACAGGAAGGTGTCCAGCTCGGCCGCGGCCGGCCACGGTCCGGTGGGAAGATTGGGGCAGGTCTTCCCGGGACCGAACTTGTCCGGCTCGAACCGCGTGTCGTTCACGACCAGCAGCTCTCCCGAGAACGTCGCCGGCACCACGATCAGATCCACGCGGTCGATCGACGTCAGCTCGCTGCTGTCCATGGCCTCGATGTAGAGGCTGTGCTTCTCGCGTTTGACGCCCGGTGGATGGAACGGACCGAGGTCGGCCGAGGTGTGGGTCAGGCTCCAGTCGCTCCACTGGGTGTCGTCCTCGAGATCAGTCGGATCGAGAGCGTAGCGGTATGCAGCGATATCCGCACCCGGGGGTGGCAACGCAAACCAATTGAAGCGGATGGTTTGCGCGGACGGGACCTCGACCGGGATCGGATGATCCCGACCATCCCCGCCCGACGGATGGGTGTAGTTGAAGAACTCATTGAACACGGTGATTTGGGGTCCGAGGGTTCCGGGGTACCCGACTCGCATCTTCAGCATGTTCGTGGTGAGGCTCCAGAAAGAGGAGTAGGCGCCGGCCTCATCGAATCCGATCAGGATGAAGAGATAGTCCTGACCGGGGGTGAGGTTGGTGAGCCGAACCTGCGTGGTGTCGGCCGACGTCGAGTCCCATCCGGCCCACGGACCCCATGGATGGTTCTCGTAGAAGTGGCGGCACGAGTCGGGCTGCTCGAGCGCGAGGTCCCTCGGGAACTCGGTCGAGGGGCCGAGCAGGGTGTACTTGTACTTGATCGGCTTGGTCGTGAAGACCCCGTCGGGATCGATGCCCTCCCAGCGGATGCGGACTGTTGGTTCCACGAAGGCCATGAAGTCATTGGGAACCGGGTTCGTGATCTGGACCACCGGCGGGACGTTGTCCGCGTAGTAGTCGGTCCAGGCCGGCGCCGACATCGCCCCGGTATTGTCCACCGCGCGCACCACGAGCCGATGCAGCCGGTGCTCTCCGGGTGCGTCTGCCGGCAGCTCGCTGAGATCCACCGCGCGCGAGCGAATGGTGGTCCGCACCCACGAATCGTCCACCTGATCGATCGATGGCGGATCGACCGCGACGAGATAGTGATCGACGCGACCATCGGGATCCTCGCCCTTCCAGTTGACTCGCAGCACGTGCGAGCGCGGCGACATGACCTCGGGCGTGAGCGTCACCACCGGAGCTTCGTTCGAGCTGAGCACGGAGAGGGGCGACTTATCGCAACCCGGAAGCAAAGTGATCAGGGTTCCCAGCACTAAGGCCAGGCGGGGCACGTTCGTGAGCCGCATGCGGTCTTTCATGTTCGGGTTAGTCAAGGCCTCTGGACCCCCCTAGGGATCGCGCGTCGCGACGGGCGGAGCCGGCGCCGAAGGCGAGAGCCCCCACAGATCGCGCAGCACGAAGTCCACGAGCCCCTGTCCCTGCGTGCGCTTGAAACTCCAGAATGGGAATCCCGAGAACACGACCGACACGTTCCCCGGTGTCGTCCCGTGGTAATAGGTCATCGGGACGTGCTGGACGGGTTTGAAGAGCTGGGACCCCGTGGCGCGATACAGCGTGTCGAGCGTGGACAGTCCGTTCTCCACGTCCGGATCGGGATCGAGGTCCTCGACGACACTGTTCGGCTCCTGCAGAAACTCGATGAAGATCGTGCTCTGGTAGAAGGCGCTCTGCGTACGCGTCGGAGCCTCCTGGGCAATCGGATCATCGGCCCGTGTCTTCAGCTCGAGTCGCGCCGGCGGGAACCCGTAGGGCGGCGGTCCCACCCCCGCGGAGTCGTAGCGTCCCGCGGCCTTGAATATGTTCACGGCCGCATTGGTGACGCGATACTCACTCTGCCATGCCGCAAAGTCGTACATGAAGCGACCGGGTATGAGCTCGCCACGATAGCTCGAGATCGACGAGAACGTCACGGTCGGTGAATCGTTGTTGCGGTCGTTGAAGTTGATCCCGGCGGCGTATCCCGCTCCGCCTCCGGCCAGCCACACCTTGCCGCCCTGCTTCACGTAGGCGGCGAGGGTGTTGAGCCGGTTGGGAGCGCTCATGTAGCGGAGCGCGGTCCCGGGCTTGATCAGGTCATTTTCCTGAAGGTAGGTCGCTCCCAGGCCGTCGGTGATCCAGACCACATGGCGATACTGATTGAGCACTGCGAGCGGCACTGGGTTGCCCGCGTTCATGTAGCGGTCGTAGTAGGAGTCCCTCAGATAGCGGATGCGGGTCCGGGTCCCGATGGTGTCGGGCCTATACGTCGAGAACAGTCCGGGCTTGGTTTTGGGGATCGGCATGATCGTTCCCTGGCAGCGCCAGTTCACGTTGCCGCGCGCAAAAAGGAACGTGTCCAGCTCTGACGCGACCGGCCACGGCCCGGTGATAGTGGGGCAGGTCTGACCCGGGAGGAACTTGTCCGCCTCGAAGCGGGTGTCATTCACGACCAGCAGCTCCGAAGCGAGCGTAGCCGGCACCACGATGAGATCCACCCGAACCAGCGATTTGTTCTCGATGCTGTCCAGGGCTTCGATGTAGAGGCTGTGTATCTCGCGCTTCACGCCCGGAGGAAGGAACGGCCCCAGTTCCGACGAGTTCGCCTGGCTCCAGACGCTCCATTGCGCGTCGTCCTCGAGATCCGTTGGGTCGATGACATGGCGGTACGCCACGATGTCGATCCCCGGTCCGGGTTCGGCGAACCAGTTGAAACTCATCCGTTGCGCGGACGGTACCTCGACCGAGATAGGACGGTCCCGGTAGTCACCACCTGCGGGATAGGTGTAGTTGAAGAAATCGTTGAATACGGTGAAGCGGGGTCCGATGGTTCCCGGGTACGCGACTTTCATCCGCAGCATGTTCTTCGACATGCTGAAGAACGGGTCATCGTCGCCGGCCTCGTCGAACGCCGTGATTGCGAACAGATAGCTCTTGCCAATGGTCAGGTTGGTGTACCGGATCGAGGTGCTGTCGCCGGGCAGCGAATCCCAGCCGGTGTAGGTCGGACTGTAGAAACGGTAGAACGAGTCCGGGTGCACCACCGCGAGCGTGTACTCGGGCTCATCCTCCGTGAACAATCGAAACTTGTACTTGACCGGCTGTGTCGTGAAGATTCCGTCGGGATCGATGCCCTGCCAGCGGATTGGAATCGTGGCTCCCACCTCGGTTACGAAGAAATCACTGGGCATGGGGTTTGTGATACGGACCGTTGGCGGGACGTTGTCCGCGTAGAAGCCGGTCCAGGTCGGTGGCGACATCGCCCCGGCATTGTCCACCGCGCGCACCACCAGGCGGTGCAGCCGGCGCTCGCCGGGCACGTCTGCCGGCAGCGCGGCGAGATCCACGGAACGGGAGCGAATCGTGGTGCGCACCCACGACTCATCCACGTGCTCGATCGAGGGGGGATCGACGGCCACGAGGTAATGGTCGACTCGGCCATCGGGATCTTCGCCCTTCCAGCTCACCCGCGCCACATGCGACCGTGGCGACATGATCTCGGGGGTGAGGGTTACCACCGGGGCTTCGTTCGAACGAAGCACGGAGAGCGGCGACTGGTCGCAGCCGGCGAGCCCCGCGAACAGCGCGGCCAGCGCGAGCGGAGCCATGAGCAACCGCGACGGGTGTTTCGAGCTCCCGCTAATCACGGTAGATGCTTCGCACCTGCCCCCAGCTCCGTCGCAGCGTCGGGGTGACCAGGCAGTCGCCGGCCTCCACGTACATGGTGGGGCGTCCGGGGAACTGGAGGTCGCAGAGATCGTCCTGGTGTCCCGGGTAGTGGTTGTACGAGGCGCACGGCCAGCAGGCGCCGGACGTCACGAGGCGCGGGCGCGCGCCCGATATCGGCTGATCCGGCACCTCCACCCGCAGGAACGCAGCGCCGGAGAGCGCCGGTCCCGGCAACGGAAGCGGCGCGCGATGATTGACCGTTCCCGGTACGGTGACGTTCACCACGAAGTCGACGGGTCCCCACAGGACCGTTGCGGGATCGGGAACCGGACATTCGGCGGTGCCGGTGGCACCCACCACGGAGACGATCAGCCGGTGGGAGCTGGGGGACGGGTAGTTGAGAACGATGCGCGCTCCCACCAGCCCGAGGCCTGGGGTTGGAGGGCAGTTGGGACACCCGACCGTGCCCAGCAGGGTGAAGTAGGTATCACCGGGAGGCTGGATGTAATCCACCATCCAGGTCTGCTGGGTCTCGCCCCAGAACGCGCAGGTCGCCGGCGGGAACTGGTAGGCGGTTTCGGGAAGTGTCTCGGGGGAGGGCGGCGCCTTTTCGGCGGCGTGGGCGGTGCCGCTCGCCAGGACGGCGAGCGCGAGGAGGAGGCGGCGCATCGGACCTGTCCTTTGCTTGAGTGGGAGCGGCCCCGGTCCGACGTCTGAATCCTAGACCCGGCCTGCAATCGTCCACAAGGATAAAGTCCGCGCCGATCGGCCGACAGGCCTCATTTGTGGCCTTCCGATTCCGGGCCCGACGAGCCGCCCGCGCTTTGACAGCGGCTCCAAGGCCGTGATACAAAACCCCTTCGCATCTTGCCGCCTGCCCCGCCGTCCCACGCGGGGTGGCCCGCGCGCCCTCGAAGGCCAGCGCGACAACGACTTCCGGAGACAGCATGTACGCCATCGTGAACATCAACGGCATCCAGACGCGGGTCACGCCCGACGAGGTCCTCACCGTCGCCCGGATGACCGGGGAGCCCGGCAAGAAGGTCACGTTCGACAACGTGATGATGGTCTCCGATGGCGACAAGATCACGGTCGGCAAGCCGTTCGTCAGCGGCGCGAGCCTCACGGTCGAGGTGGTCGAACACCTGCGCGGGCCGAAGATCAGGATCTTCAAGTTCAAGCGTCGCCGCGAGTATCGCCGGCGCCGCGGTTACCGCGACGAGCTGACGCGCGTGCGCGTCACCGGCATCAAAGCGTAAGGAGCAAGCCATGGCTCATAAAAAAGGACAGTCCTCGTCCAAGAACGGGCGCGAATCCAATGCGCAACGACTCGGCGTCAAGAAGTTCGGCGGCGAGCGCGTGACGGCCGGCAGCATCCTGGTGCGCCAGCGCGGCACGAAGATCTTCCCGGGCGTGAACGTCGGCCTCGGCAAGGATGACACCCTGTTCGCGATGATCGACGGCATCGTGAACTATGCGCGCTATCGCGGAACGCGCCGGAAGGTGCACGTCATGCCGGAGTCCGCTGCGCAGACGGGTTAGTATTCAGACTTCGATTTCCCACGCCACGTCCCGCTGATCCGGCACGTGGCGTTTTTCTTGACCCCGAAACCGGCGCCGCGCCGCCACGGAGAGCACGCATGAAGAACAAGGTCGTTGTCATCGGAGCCGGGAACGTCGGAGCCAGTGCCGCACTGTACGTCGCCGAGCGCGGGCTCGCCGACGTCACGCTGATCGACATCGTCGAGGGCATGCCGCAGGGCAAGGCGCTCGACATGCAGCAGGCAGCACCGCTCTGGCACAAGGGCGGAAAGATCCAGGGCGCCAACGACCTGGCCGCCGTCGCCGGCGCCGACGTCGTGGTCATGACCGCCGGCTTCCCGCGGAAGCCCGGCATGTCGCGCACCGATCTGCTCAAGGCCAACGCCGACATCATCCGGCCGGCCGCCGAGGCGGTGAAGAAGCACGCCCCGAATGCCGTCGTGATCGTGGTCACGAACCCGCTCGACGTGATGGCCCACCTGTTCTGGAAGGTGAGCGGGCTGCCCAAGCAGCGCGTGATCGGCATGGCCGGCATCCTGGATTCGGCACGCTTCCGCGCCTTCATCGCGATGGAGCTCGGCGTCTCGGGCGCCGACGTCCAGGCCATGGTGCTCGGCGGTCACGGCGACTCGATGGTCCCGCTACCGCGCTTCACCACGATCGGCGGCATCACGGTGACCCAGCTCATCCCCGCGCCGCGCCTCGCCGAGATCGTCCAGCGCACGCGCGACGGCGGCGCCGAGATCGTGAAGCTGCTCAAGACCGGCTCCGCGTACTACGCGCCCGCGATGTCTGCCGTCGAGATGGTCGAGGCCATTCTCACCGACCAGAAGCGCCTGGTGCCGTGCTCCGTGCTGCTCGAGGGCGAGTACGGCATGAAGGACCTGTTCATCGGCGTGCCGATCGTCCTGGGCGGCAAGGGTGTCGAGAAGCTGATCACGCTCGAGCTCGCTTCGGACGAGCTGGCCGCGCTCCAGAAGTCCGGCAAGGACGTGGCGGATTCGATCGCGGAGCTGTCAGTCGGCGTCTAGGATTCCTGCGGCGCGATTTCTCACCGCGGCGTAGAATTGCCGCGAGCGTTAGGCATGACTAACGCAACTGGATCTGGATCCAGTTGGCCATGCGCCCCGCGCGCAGCAGCGTCCCCTGGAGTTTCGGCATGAAGCAGACTCTTACCTGCGAGAAGTGCGGGACGGTTCTTGCCGAGATGGAAGCCGACAAGATTACGTCCTATGGCGTTGGTGTTCGGATCGTTCCCAGGGCTTACTCCGAGGGTCTCGCCTGGGCGATCTGCAGTCAGTGCTCGCACCAGACTGCGTTCGATGCCACCTGGCTCAAAGCCCTGACGAATACGTAGGCGATCGCAGGGCGCCATGTGCGCAACTTGCGCTGGCGCAGGTTGTGGGCGACGTGGGCGAGGACACCCAGCCTGGAAGTCTCCCGTTCCTCGCTACAACCGAAATGTGCTAGCCTGCAGTTCCATGCCCGCGAAGCATGGACCCGACGCCGTACTGGGCGTGATTCCCGCCAGGTACGGCGCTTCTCGTTTCCCCGGAAAGCCCCTGGCCATGGTGTGGGGGAAGCCCATGCTGCGGCACGTGTGGGAGCGGGCCAATGCCGCGCGAGGCATCGACCGCCTCGTCATTGCCACCGACGATGAGCGCATCGCGCTCGCGGCCCGCGGGTTCGGCGCCGAGGTCGAGATGACCTCTCCCGACTGTGAAAGTGGCACCGACCGAGTGGCCGAGGTGGCGCGGCGCGCGCCGCAGTTCCCGATCGTTCTCAATCTCCAGGGCGACGAGCCCGAGCTCGAAACCGAGGCCGTCACTGCCCTGGTCGACGTCATGAAATCCGACGCCGGAATCCGCATGGGCACCATCGCCCACCATGAGCCGGACGCGGCGGCACTGGCCTCCGAGAACGTGGTCAAGGTCGTGGTGGACGCCTCCGGGTTCGCGCTCTACTTTAGCCGCTCGGACATTGCGGGCGGCTCCCGCGGGGGGCCCGCCCTCCGGCATGCCGGTGTCTACGCCTTCCGCCGCGATCTCCTGCTCGAGTTCGCGGCCTGGCCGCCCGGCGCCCTCGAGCGGGCCGAGCGCCTCGAACAGCTTCGCGCCGTGGAGCGCGGCATCAGGATCAAAGTCGTGTTGGGGCAGCACGCCTTCTCGGGCGTGGACACCCCGGAACAGCTCGCCGCCCTCGAGGCGCGCGGTCCCCGTCAGCCGTCCGAAAGGAGCCGTTAGGAACATGGCCAAGATCATCGTCGTCACCGGGGGCGTGGTCTCGTCGCTCGGCAAGGGGATTGCCGCGGCGTCGCTCGGACTGCTGCTGAAATCGCGGGGCCTGAGGGTGACGCTCCAGAAGCTCGATCCCTACCTGAACATCGATCCGGGCACGATGAGCCCGTTCCAGCACGGCGAGGTGTTCGTCACCGACGACGGCGCCGAGACCGACCTCGACCTCGGGCACTACGAGCGCTTCACCGGCACCGCGGTGTCGCGCAGCCACAACATCACGGCCGGCCAGGTCTATGACTCGATCCTCTCCAAGGAGCGGCGCGGCGACTACCTCGGCCGCACCGTGCAGGTGATCCCGCACGTCACCGACGAGATCAAGAAGCGCATCCTCTCGCTCGGGCTGGCGACCCAGGCCGACGTCCACATCGTCGAGATCGGCGGCACGGTGGGCGACATCGAGTCGCTGCCGTTCCTCGAAGCGGTCCGGCAGCTGCGCCTCGAGCACCGGCGCGACACGCTGTTCGTGCACGTCACGCTGGTGCCGTACATCCGCGCCGCCGGCGAGCTCAAGACCAAGCCGACCCAGCACAGCGTGAAGGAGCTGCTCGAGATCGGGATCCAGCCCGACGTCCTGCTGTGCCGGAGCGAGACGCCGCTCACCAGCGACGTGCGCGAGAAGATCGCGCTCTTCTGCAACGTGCCGACCGAGGCGGTGATCAGCGCCTACGACGTGGAGTCGATCTACGAGGTGCCGGGCGTGTTCCACCAGGGCGGACTCGACGCGCTGGTGGTGCGCGAGCTGGGGCTCGAAGCCGGTGAGCCCGAGCTCGACGCGTGGAGCGACTTCGTGAACCGCGTGAAGCACCCCGAGCACGTCTGCGAGATCGGTGTGGTCGGCAAGTACACGCACGTGCGCGACGCCTACAAGAGCATCATCGAATCGTTCGTCCACGCCGGTGCTGCGAACCGCGCCAAGGTCCAGCTGCGCTGGATCGAGAGCGAGGACGTCGAGCGCGGCGGCGCCGAGCTGCTCGGCGACCTCGACGGCGTGCTGGTGCCGGGCGGCTTCGGCGAGCGCGGCATCGAGGGCAAGATCCAGGCGGTGCGCTACGCACGCGAGCACAGCATCCCGTACTTCGGGCTCTGCCTCGGCATGCAGGTCGCGACCATCGAGTTCGCGCGCCACGTGGTGGGCTGGGCCGAGGCCAACTCCAGCGAGTTCGACCCCTCGTCGCCGCAGAAGGTGATCGATCTCCTCGCCGACCAGCAGGGCGTGACCGAGAAGGGCGGCACCATGCGGCTCGGCGCCTACCGCTGTGCGCTCCGCGACGGCAGCCTTGCGGCCCGCGCCTACGGCGCGAGCGAGGTCGAGGAGCGCCACCGCCACCGCTACGAGTTCAACAACAAGTACCTGGCGCAGCTCCAGTCGCGCGGGCTCGTGGTGTCCGGCAAGTGCGTCGGCCGCGAGCTGGTCGAGATCGTGGAGCTGCCGGACCATCCGTGGTTCCTGGCCGTGCAGTTCCACCCCGAGCTGCGGTCGCGGCCGCACCAGCCGCATCCGCTGTTCGTGGACTTCGTGCGCGCGGCCCTCGAGCGCCGGCGCGCGCGGCGCGGCGACGACCGCTGGGCCTCGGAAGGGGAGTCGCGCGGCGCGAAGGAGCCCGCCGACGGCGGACGGAGCCTGAAGCGCACCTCGGCGACCGCATGAAGCGCGTCACCATCGGCGACGCGGTCTTCGGCGACGGTCGGCTCGCCGTGATCGCGGGGCCGTGCGTGGTGGAGAGCGCGGCGATGTGTCTCGAGATCGCGAGTCATCTGAAGAGCGCGTGCGCGAGCCGCGGACTCCCGTTCGTGTTCAAGGCTTCGTTCCGGAAGGCCAACCGCTCGAGTGGGCGCTCGTTCGCCGGACTCCCCGAGGAGCAGGCGCTCGAAGCACTGGCGCGCGTGAAGCGCGAGGTGCAGGTGCCGGTGCTCACCGACGTGCACGAGGTGCGCGACGTCGAGCCGGCCGCGGCGGTGGCCGACGTGCTGCAGATCCCGGCGTACCTCTCGCGGCAGACCGCGCTGCTCGACGCGGCGGCGAAGAGCGGCCGCGCGGTGAACGTGAAGAAGGGACAATTCCTCGCCCCGACCGACATGGGGCGCGTGGTCGAAAAGCTCGAGAGCGCGGGCGGCACCCGCATCCTGCTCACCGAGCGCGGGGTCACCTTCGGCTACGGCGATCTCATCGTGGACATGCGCTCGCTCGTCATCATGCGCCGGCTCGGCTGGCCCGTGATCTACGACGCCACCCACAGCCTGCAGCGCCCCGGCGCCGGCGCCGAGAGCGGGGGACATCGCGAGTTCGCGTTCCCGCTGATGCGCGCCGCCGTCGCGTGCGGCATCGACGGACTCTTCTTCGAGGCCCATCCCGATCCCGAGCACGCGCTGTCGGATCGCGCCACGCAGCTTCCGCTCGCCGAGGCCGAGTCGTTCCTCGACGAGGCGCGCCGCGTGCACGGCGCCGTGGAGACCGCCCGTGCCTGAGCCCGGCCCGATCCGGGTCCTGTTCCTCGACGTCGACGGCACGATGACCGACGGCGTGATCGGATTCGACCGCGAGGGCGACAGTCGCAATTTCTGGATCCGCGACGGGCTGGCGCTCGAGTGGGCGCGCGAGCTGGGCGTGCTGCCGGTCGTGATCTCGGGCCGGGCTTCGAAGGCGGTCGAGGCGCGCTGCCTCGAGCTGAGCCTGGAGTTCACCCTGGGAGTCAAGGACAAGGTGGCGGTGGCGGAGACCCTTCTCGCCCGCGAGGGCGTGGCCTGGCCGCAGTGCGCGATGCTCGGGGACGACCTGCCGGATGTGGCGCTGCTGCGCCGCGTCGGCTGGCCGTTCGTGGTCGCGGACGCGAGTCCCGAGCTGTGCGAATTGGCGATCGTGCTCAAGCACGCCGGCGGACGGGGCGCCGTGCGCGAAGTGGTCGAAGGCATCCTCCGCCACAACGGAACGTGGGACCAGGTGCTCCGCCGCTACGAGGTGATCGTGTGAAGACCGGGACCAGGGACCTGCTGGCGCTCGCGCGCGACGTGATCCGCACCGAGGCGGCCGCGGTGGCCGCACTGGAAGAGCGGCTCGGCCCGGAGCTGATCGACGCGGTCGAGATCCTGGCCGGCGCCACCGGCAAGGTCATCGTGTCGGGGGTCGGCAAGTCCGGCCTGATCGCGCAGCGGATCGCTGCCACGTTTACGAGCGTCGGCACGCCGTCGGTGTTCCTGCACCCGGCGGACGCCCAGCACGGCGATGCCGGTCTCATCGGACCCGGCGACGCGGCGCTGTTCGTGTCCAAGAGCGGCGGGAGTGACGAGCTGCTCGCGTTGATGCCGTATCTCGAGCGCCACGGCGTGCCGCTCGTGAGCATCGTGGCGGAGGGGCGCTCGTCGCTGGCGGCGAAGAGCCGGGTCACGATCGTGACCGGGCCGCTCCGCGAAGCGTGTCCCATGGACCTCACGCCGACCACCAGCCTCACCGTGGCGCAGGTTGTGGCGGATTGCCTCGCGGTCGCGCTGCTCGAGCGCCGCGGGTTTAAGCCCGAGGACTTCCGTTTCCTGCACCCGGGCGGCGTGCTCGGGCGTTCGGCGTCGCGGCGGGTGTCGGAGCTGATGCACGGCGGCGCGGCGCTGCCGGCCGTGAAGCTCGACGCCAAGCTGCGCGACGTGATGATGGAGATCATGGAGAAGCGGCTCGGCATCGCGGCAGTCCTCGAGCAGGACGGCGCGCTGGCCGGCGTGGTCTCGGACGGCGACTTCAAGCGCATCCTGATGAAGCACGCTGATCCGTGGGGGCTCAAGGCTTCCGATGTGATGAACCGCGAGCCCACCACCATCGCGCCCGACGCGCTGGTCGCGGCGGCCGTGCGGACCATGGAGGAGCGCGCCGCGGGTCCGATCACCGCCCTGGTCGTGGTGGACGAACGGCGCCATCCCCTCGGGGTGATTCACCTCCACGACTGCCTGCGCGCTTAGATTGAGTAACTTGCCGCGCGGCAAGTTTTGATTGCTGTGACGCGAGGCCGTTCGGTGCGCCCAATCAGAACCTGCCCCGGGGCAGGTTGATGTGGATAACTTCAACGACATCCGAAAAGAGAACTCGCCGCGCGGCGAGTTCTGATGGTTCCAACAACCTCCTAGACTCCACACTTAGCGCGCCGACTCGATCTCCTTAGCCAGGTCCGGCCTTCCCGCGTCGGTCAGCCGGCGCGCGCACTCGGCGCGCAGGCCTGAGTCGCCCGGTGCGAGCATCAGTGCGTGCAGGAAGGCATCGCGTGCCTTCTCCGGCTCGCCCGCGATCAGCCGCGCCTCGCCGAGCGCGATATGGGTCTCGAGACCGGCGGGATGGATCGCGAGCGCCCGGTCGAAGTGCCGGAACGCCGCGTCGAAGCGCCCCTGCTCGGTGCGGATGCGCGCCATCTGGAGCTCGATCCACCACGAATCGGGTCCGAGCGCGAGCGCCCGCTCGCCGGCTTCGGCCGCACGCGTGAGGTCGCCATGGCGCCAGGCGGCCACCGACAGCAGTCCCCACCCCAGGGGGTCGTCGGGCGCGAGCTGCACGGTGGCCTCGAGCTGGACCAAGGCCTGTTCGACGAGGTTCATGCCCAGCAGGTGTCCGGCCAGCGCATTCCGCGCGGCGATGTCCTCGGGATGGCGCAGGACGCGTCCGGCCAGCACGCCGACCAGTGCGGAGTCGATCGTGGACGCGGCCGGCACCTCGCCGGTGAGCCGGTAGAGCGCGTAGAAGCGGACCGAATCGAGGCGCGCGAACTCCAGCGGCTCGAGCCCGGGCAGCTGCACGTCGGGCTCGCCGAGGAACGCGAGGTCGGGCCGCGCCTGCGACTCCATGGCCGAGAAGTAGAGGAACTTGGCACCCTCGGCGCGTCCGAGCGCGAGCACGTCCTGGAGCCTGCCCTGTCCCGGGAGCGGCACGTAGCTCGTCCCCGCGAAGTACGCGACGTGCGGCTTGCGCGCGATCACCGGTCCGGTGACGCCGGAGGCGCGCATGCGGCGTGCGGCGTCCTGCACCTGGTGCGGCGCGTGCGCGAGCGCCGATCCTTCGAGCTTCACCGCCAGCACCCCCGAGGCGAGGATCGCGAGTGACGCCGCCGCGATCCGCAGCCGCGGCGCGCTGGCGATGCCCTGAAGCAAGGGCACGCGGACTTCGATCAGCAGCGCCATCGCGACGAGCACGTAGAACGGCAGCGCATAGAGCGCGAAGCGCGCGTCGTAGAAGACCGCGGCCACGGTGAGATAGGAGAGCCCGAGGTGCAGCGCCAGAGTGCCGCGGTGGCGGACTCCCGGGAGGCTCATCGCGAGGCCGAGGAGGGAGAAGACGCCGATCCAGGGCGGAACCAGCTGCGTGAGGTCGCGGAACCAGTTGGTGGCCACCTGCCGGCCGAAGGTGGCGAGCGCCCGCGCCGGGTCGAACGCGATCACGTCGCCGAGCGAGCGTAGGCTCGCCATCACCTCGGCGTTCCACTGCACATTCCGCCCATAGAGGGCGTAGGCGACGTTGTAATGGTTCGTGTTGGTGAACGGGCTGCCGGTGAGCACGGTGTTGGTGGCCATCCACGCGCCGATCGGTACTGCGGCTGCCAGCGCGTAGACGGCCATGCCGCGCCGCGCCGGGGGATGAGTCGCGAAGCGGAACGCCGCCGCGACCGGCAGGAACGCGGCGTTGTAGCGCGTGATCACCGCCCATCCTGCCGCGAGCCCGGCGAGCGCGAACGTCCGCCGGCGGCCGCCGAGGAGCAGCAGCGCCGTGGAGCCGACCATGAGCGCGAACGCCGGCTGATCGGTGCCCGCTTCGACGGCGGTCGAGAAGTGCACCGGGTTCATCATCACCGTCAGCAGGGTCGCCGCCGCCGCCATGGGCCCCGCAGCGGCGCGCGCCAGCGCCCACACCGCGCCCAGCCCGGCGACCGCGGCGATCAGGCTCAGGAGCCGCGCGCCGAGCCAGGCGTCGCCGCCGCACAGCCCCGTGACGGCGGCGAGCAGCAGCGGGTACCCGAATCCCTTGGTGCTGTAGTGCGCCGCGGTAATCGTCCCGGAGAGCAGCTCCTGCGCCGCCGGGATGTACTCGCCCATGAGATCGGTCTCGACCCCGTAGAGCGGGGTGCGGTGGACCGCGAAGAGCACGATCGCCAGCACGATCCCGTACGCCCCGAGGATCATCGCGATCACCCGTCGTTCCGCCGCGGTGACCGGCGCCGGAGACGCCGGATCAGCGCCCGGAACGGAGTCCCGGCGGTGGGATTTCGCGGTCGAGATGGCGGACTTGCGCTTCGGCGTCATGGTGCCCCGTCGTTGGAGCGTCAACCTCGTGGTCCAGGGGGACAGCATAGGGTCAAGATTGAAGGTCCGAAATCCGATAACCCTATGACAATGCTACTTCATGCAATTTGGCACACGTCGTGCTTGCCGGTACCGAAGCCGTTTGCTAGCGTTCCTAGCGACCCACGGATCCAACGCCACGAACCGGAGAAGCCCGCCGATGATCGCCCGTTCGTCCCTGCTTCGCACGATCGTCCTGGGCGCGATCGTCCTTTTGATCGCCGGCTGCGGCCAGCAGCGGGCGGTGACCCCCGCGGCGTCGAAGCAGGAGCTGCCGGACCAGGAGGTCTCGGACTTCGTGATCACGGAGACCGAGGCGGGAGCCGTCGAGTGGAAGCTCTACGCGAAGAAGGCCTCCACCTACGACGCCAAGGACCTCGTGATCGCGGACCACATCCGGATCGACTTCTTCAACGAGCAGGGGGTCAAGTCCTCGGAGCTGGTGGCGCGCGAAGGGGAGATCAACCAGCGGAGCCGCAACATGACCGCACGCGGCGACGTGGTGCTGCAGACCACCGAGGGCACGCGGCTCTCGAGCCAGGAAATGAGGTTCCTGAACCGCGAGCAGCTCATCGTGGTCCCGGAAACCCAGCTGGTGCGCGTCGAGCGCGGGTCGGACGTGCTCACGGGCTACGGGTTCCAGAGCGATCCCCAGCTCAAGGAGTTCGAGTTCAAGCGCCAGGTCCAGGCCACCGTGCGGAGCCGCGCTCCGGAAAGCGAAACCGGGCGATGACCCAGGCCGAAGCGGCGCCCACCGTGTCCGCGGAGCACATGGCCGAGCTGAGGGCCGATCACCTCGTCCGTTACTACGGCAAGTGGCGGGTCGTGAGCGACGTGTCCGTGTACGTGCGGCGCGGGGAGATCGTCGGCCTGCTGGGTCCGAACGGTGCGGGCAAGACCACCACGTTCTACATGATGGTGGGCCTGCTCGAGCCGCGCGAAGGGCGGATCACGATGGACGGCCAGGACATCACCCAGGAGCCAGTGTACCGGCGGGCCCGCAAAGGGCTCGGGTATCTCTCGCAGGAGCCCAGCATCTTCCGGCGGCTCACGGTCAAGGAAAACGTGCTGGCGGTGCTCGAGACCATGACGCTGACCCGGTCCGAGCGCGAGGAGCGCCTCAAGACCCTGCTGGACGACCTGAACCTGACGCATCTTTCCGACCGGCAGGCGAGCAAGCTCTCGGGCGGCGAGCGGCGGCGCGTGGAAATCACCCGATCGCTGGCGCGGCAGCCCGGCTACATGCTTCTCGACGAGCCGTTCGTGGGCATCGATCCGATCGCCGTCTCCGAGATCCAGGACATCGTGAGCCGGCTCCGCGATCGCGGCATCGGCGTTCTGATTACCGATCACAACGTGCGCGAGACGCTTCGCATCACCGATCGCGCGTACATCATGTTCGAGGGCAGGATCATGACGCAGGGCACCGGGGAACAGCTGGCCAATGATCCCGAAGCGCGTCGGACCTACCTCGGTGAACGCTTCAGCCTTTAACGGAACGGACCTCCCCTATGGAAATGAAACACTCGCTCAACCTGTCGATCCGCCCGGCGCTCATCATGACGCCGCGCCTGCAGCAGGCGCTGAAGCTGCTGCAGGTGCCGACGCTCGAGCTCCAGCAGATCCTGAAACTGGAGATCATGCAGAACCCGCTGCTCGAGGAGGTCGACGAGATCACCGACAGCGAGGAGCGCGAGAAGGAGGACTCTCCCGAGGAGAAGGCCAACGAGGAGGCCGAGGAGCCGTCGGAGGAGGATCCGATCGACTGGTCCGAGTACCTGCAGGACGGCCTCGACCGCACCTACGTGCCGCAGAGCGAGACCAGCATCGAGTTCCTCGAGAAGACGCCGACGGTGAAGAGCACGCTCGCCGAGAGCCTGATCGAGCAGCTCCATTACCTGAGCCTCCCCGCGACCACCATGAAGGTCGCCGAGTTCCTGGTCGGCTCGCTCGACGACAACGGCTGGCTCGCCACGTCGGTCGCCGACGTCGCGGACGCGCTCGGGACGCCGGCCGAGGAAATCGAGAAGGTGCTGCGGGTGATCCAGGCGCTCGAGCCGGTGGGAGTGGGGGCCCGCAATCTCCGCGAGTGCCTGATGATCCAGCTCGAGGTGCGCGACATGAAGGAGACGCTCGCCTATCGGATCATCCACGATCACTTCGACCATCTCGTGAACCGCCGCTTCCCGGAGATCGCGCGCCAGCTCAAGTGCACGGTCGAGCAGGTCCAGGAGGCCGCCGACGTGATCGCCACGCTCAACCCGCGCCCCGGGCTCGAGGTGTCGAGCGAGGATCCCAAGTACGTCACGCCCGACCTCCTGGTGGAGCGGGTGGACGACGAGTACGTCGTGCTGCTCAACGACCGCCACCTGCCGCGGCTGCGGATTTCCTCCGCTTATGAGAGCGTGCTGCGTGACCGCAAGGGGACCGACGGGGACAACAAGACCCGCGAGTACATCCAGGGGCGGCTCAACTCGGCGCGCTGGCTGATCCAGACCATCGAGCAGCGGCGCCGCACGATGATCAAGGTGATGAATTGCATCATCCGCGAGCAGCGCGAGTTCTTCGACAAGGGCATCCAGTTCCTGCGGCCCCTCACGCTCCAGCAGGTGGCCCGCCAGATCGACATGCACGAGTCCACCGTGAGCCGGGTGTGCAGCGGCAAGTACGTGCAGACGCCGCGCGGGGTGTTCGAGCTCAAGTTCTTCTTCTCGAGCGGGCTCGAGACCGAGGACGGCGAGGACGTATCCGCACGGACCGCCAAGAACACCATCAAGATCCTGATCGACGAGGAGAACAAGAAGGACCCGCTCTCGGACCAGCGCATCGCGGAGCTGCTCCACGAGAAGGGGCTCAAGATCGCCCGTCGCACCGTGGCCAAGTATCGCGAGCAGCTCAACGTCCTGCCGGCCCGGTTCCGCCGCCGCGTCGCCTGAGTCGGATCCCCGGCGCGGCCCTCCCTCGAGAGGCCCTCATGCAGATCCACACCACCGTCCGCCACTTCGAGCTGGACCCCGGCGACCGCGAGTTCGCGCTCCAGCGCCTCGGCCGGCTCGAGCGCTACGCCCGCGACCTCGGCGACGCCCACCTGGTCGTGACCGCCGAGGGCTACCGGCACCGCGCCGAGATCACCCTGCATCTCAAGGGGCGTGAGCTGGCGAGCCGCGAGGAGGCCACCGAGGCCCGGGTCGCGATCGAGCTCGCGGTCGACCGCCTGGAGGAGCAGTTGCGCCGCCTCAAGGAGTGGCGCGTGGACCGCAAGCGGCGGCCCGGCAACGACCTCGACGGCGCTGCCCCCGAGGCGGAAACCGAAGCAAAGGAAGAGGAGGAATAGCGCGGCGTGCGCACTCTCAGCGTCGCCCGGCTGTTCGAGGATCAGCACCAGGAACTGCAGCTGGAACAGCTCACCGAGTCTCTCGCCTCGAAGCGGGAGATCACCGTCAGCGACATTCATCGTCCCGGCATGGCGCTCATGGGGTTCGTCGAGAACTTCCTGCCCGAGCGCATCCAGATCCTGGCCCAGACCGAGCTGACCTATCTCGCCACCCTGAGCGAGCCCGACGTGCGGGCGGCGATCGACCGGCTCTTCCAGTTCGAGATGCCGCTCATCATCGTGTGCAAGGGCCTGGACGTGCCGCCCTACCTGCTCGAGCGCGCGAACGCCGCGGAGGTGCCCGTGCTCCGCACCTCTCAGAGCACGACGCCGTTCATCCATTCACTCACGCTCTACCTCGACCACATGTTCGCCGAGCAGACCACGGTGCACGGCTCGCTGGTCGACGTGTACGGCGTCGGGCTCCTGTTCACCGGGCGCAGCGCGATCGGCAAGTCGGAGACCGCGCTCGACCTCGTGGAGCGTGGCCACCGGCTGGTGGCCGACGACGTCGTGACGATCATGCGCCGCCACGGCGACGTGCTGATCGGCACCGGCAACCAGCTGCTCCGGCACCACATGGAGATCCGCGGCCTCGGCATCATCGACGTCCAGTCGGTGTTCGGGATCCGCGCGATCCGGCTCCAGAAGCGGGTCGAGGTGGCGGTCGATCTGCGCGAGTGGTCGGCGGAGGAGGACTACGAGCGCGTCGGACTCGACGAGCGCCGCACCCCGATCCTGGGCGTCGAGATCCCGCTCACCCAGGTGCCGATCACACCCGGCAAGAACATCACGGTGATCGCCGAGGTGATCGCGCTCAACTACCTGGTCAAGGTCACCGGCGGCTATTCGCCCGCCGAGCGGCTCAACAAGCACCTGCTCGAGATCATGAAACGGAAGAGCGCGGCCCGGCAGTGGGTGCGGGAGGACACCGAGTGACCCGGGTACCGGCGCTGCTCGTCACCCACGCCGATCTCGCGGAGGCGCTGGTGCGCGCCGCGGCGCGCGTCTACGGCGCCGTCGACGACGTCGAAGTGCTCTCCAACGAGGGGCGCTCCAAGGAGTCGCTCGAGGAGGAGATCGCGCAGCGCGTCGAGCGCTGGCCGAACGGCGGGATCGTGCTCATCGACTTCTGGGGCGGCTCGTGCTTCACCTGCGGTGTCTCCGCCGCGCGCGGTCGCGAGGTGGTGGTGCTCACCGGCGTGAACCTGCCGGTGCTGCTCGACTACCTGCACAATCGCGACCGGTTCGGCGTGCTGGAGCTGGCCGAGCGCCTCCAGGGCAAGGGTCAGGACAGCTTCCGACTGCGACGCTCCCCGGCTGCATGAGCTGGGTGCTGGCCCGTATCGATGACCGCCTGATCCACGGCCAGGTGATCGTGGCGTGGGGCCTCCGCATGAACCCGCGTCGCATCTGGATCGTGGACGACGCGGCGGCCGCCGATCCGTGGGAGAGGGAGCTGCTGTCGAGCGCCGCTCCCGACATCGACGTCCGGGTGGTGACCGTGGCGGAGGCCGCCGCCCACTGGCGCGAGGAGGCGGCCGCCGAGGGCGGCGCGTTCCTGCTCGTGCGCGGGCTCGGCCCGGCGCGCGCGCTGGTCGAAGCCGGCGCCGCGGTCCAGCGCTTCAACGTGGGCGGCATCCACTACGCCCCCGGCCGCGACAAGGTGCACGACTACGTCTACCTCGACGCCGCCGATCGCGACGCGGCGCGCGAGCTGCTCGCGCGCGGGGTCGAGCTCGAAGTGCAGGACGTTCCCGCCTCGCGCGCGATCCCGCTCACGGCCCTCGACAACTCGCTCACCCGTTCGTGAACCCGCGCCTCCTCCTCACCATCGGGCTCGGCGGCGTGGCGGCACTCGACGCCGTCCCGGTGGGACAGACCCTGCTGTCGCAGCCGCTCGTGACCGCGGTCGTGCTGGGCGCGCTGTGGAACCAGCCGGCGCTCGCGCTGTCGGTCGGGATCGTTCTGCAAATCCTCGCCGCGAGCACGCTTCCGGTGGGTGCGCGCACCCCCGAGGACTATGCATTGGGTGGCGTGGTCGGCTGCGGCGTCGCGCTCGTCCTGTTCACGAGCCAGCCGTACAACCTGGCGCGCGATGCCTGCGCCTTCGCCGGTGTCGTGAGCGGCCTCGTCGCGGCGGTCGCGGGCGTGCCGTTCATCAAGTGGCAGCGCCGGCGCAACGAGGCCCTGAGCCGGTGGTGCGAGGAGGCGCTGCGCGCGGGCTCGGAGCGGGCACCGGGGGCCGCGCATGTCGCGGCCGTTGTTCTGGCGTTTGCGATCGGTGTAGCTTTGACCGCCATCTTCCTCGCTGCCGGCTACTGGCTGTTGCGGGGAACGGTCGAGACGCAAACGCTGCGGCTCGGCCGCGCCTGGTCGTTCGCCCACCCCCTGTGGATGGGTCTCGGACTCGCTCAACTCCTGAACGCCTTCGTCCAGCGCCGCCTGGTGCGGGCCGCCCTGTTCGGCGCCTCACTGGTCGCGGCCTGGGCTTTTCTCGTCATCGAGGGTTCGTGACATGCCCGGCTTGAGTCTCGTCGATCGGTTGAGGATGGCGGGACGCTCTTCGCTGCTCCAGGCCACCTGGAATTACGAGCGGCAGCAGGGGGTGGGCTGGGCATGGTCTCTGGCGCCGGCGCTCGAACGCTTCTACCCGGACCGGGCGACCCGGCTCGACCGGCTCGCCGAGCACACCGCGTTCTTCAACACCCAGCCCACGCTGGCGTCGCTCGCGCTCGGCGCGGCGGCGATGCTCGAGGAGCAGCGGGCCGCGACCGGCCAGCCCGATGCCGCCGGCATGACGCGCATCAAGAACGCCATGGGCTCTTCGCTCGCCGCGATCGGCGATCGCCTGTTCTGGTTCACGCTCCGCCCGCTGTCGGCGCTGATCGGCACCCTGCTCGCGACCGCATCCCCCTGGCTCGGCGCGCTGGCGCTCGTGCTCTGCTACAACGCGGTGCACCAGACCGTGCGCGTGCTCGGGATCTCGTGGGGCTACCGGCTCGGCCCCGCGGTCTTGAGCCCCGTGCTGCGCGGCCGGCTCGAGCGAATGATCCACGCCGGCGCCCTGCTCGGGGTCGCGGCGGCCGGTGCGCTGGTCGCCGCTCTGCTCGTTCCCGGCGGCAGGCCGAGCCCGCTCGAGTTCCAGCTCCTGCTCGCGGGCGGGCTCGTCGTCGGGCTCGTCGCCACCGGACGCGTCCGCCCGTCGCCCACCGAGTGGGCGCTCGGCGTGGCCGCGCTCTCGTGGGCCGGAGCCTGGCTCTCGTGAAGGAGGCGGAACTCGTGATCCGGAACCAGCTCGGCCTCCACGCGCGGGCCTGCGCGCTGTTCGTGAAGGCGGCTTCCAAGTTCCGCTCGGACGTGCTCGTGAGCCGTGACGAGCTCGAGGTGAACGGCAAGAGCATCATGGGGGTCATGATGCTGGCCGCCGAGAACGGGGCGACGATCCGCGTCCGGGCCACCGGTTCCGACGAGGAGGAAGCGCTCGCCGCGCTCACCCGGCTCGTGGACGACAAGTTCGGAGAACCCTGATGAACGTTCTTCCGGAGTCCCGCCCGTGAAGTTCACCGGGATCGCCGTCTCGCCCGGGATCGGCATCGGTCCGATCCGTTGCCTCCAGCGCGAGGAGTTCGTCGTGCGGGAGGCGCCGCTGCCGCCCGAGCGCATCGAACCCGAGCTCCTGCGCTTCCGCGAGGCGGTCGAAGCCTCGCGGCAGGACATCGCGCGGATTCGTGACGGCATCGCGGCCGAGCTGGGCGAGCACGAGGCCGGCATCTACGACGCCCACCTCATGATGCTCGACGATCCCGAGCTGCTCTCGGCGGTGGAGCACGCGGTGCGCGGGGAGCATCGCGATCCCGGTTACGCCTTCGGTCGCTACATGGCTTCGGTGGCGACCCGGCTCGAAGCGGTGGACGACGAGTACCTGCGCGAGCGCCGGTCGGACGTGCTCGACGTCGAGCGGCGCGTGCTGCGCCACCTGCTCGGCGGCTCGCGCGCCTCGTTCAAGCTCGAGCAGCCCGCGGTGATCGTGGCCCACGACCTGGGCCCAAGCGACGTCGCACTCCTCAAGCGCGACCTCGTGCTGGGGCTCGTCACCGAGGTCGGTGGGCGCACCTCCCACAGCGCGATCGTGGCACGCGGCCGCGGCATCCCGGCGGTGGTCAACGTGCAGGGCATCCTGCAGAAGGCGTCGAACTCGCGGATGGGCGTGGTGGACGGCTCGGCCGGCGTGGTCGAGATCGATCCCGACCCCGAGACCGGCACGCGCTACCGCGTGCGCCGCGATCGCTTCGACGAGGAGACGCGGGCGCTTCGCGAAGTGCGCGCCGAGCCCGCGGTGACGAGCGACGGCCGGCGCATCGATCTCGGCTGCAACATCGAGCTGCCGTCGGACGCCGAGGGCGCGGTGGATGTCGGCGCCGACAGCATCGGTCTCTTCCGCACCGAGTTCTTCTACCTGAACCGCCTCCAGCTCCCGACCGAGGAGGAGCAGTACGAGGCCTACCGCGAGGTGGCCGAGCGGCTCGCGCCGCGGCCGGTGCTGTTCCGCACCATGGATCTCGGCGGCGACAAGGTGGCGTCCTACCTCGGCACCACCCACGAGACCAATCCCTTCCTCGGCTGGCGCGGCATCCGCTTCGCGCTCCACCACCCGGAAGTGTTCCGCACCCAGATCCGCGCGATCTACCGGGCGAGCGCCCACGGACGCGTGCGCATGATGTTCCCGATGGTGTCGAGCGAGGAGGAGCTGCTGCGCGCGGTCGCGATGTGCCGCGAGGTGCGCGCCAGCCTCGCCGCGGCCGGGGTGCCGCACGATCCCGAGCTCGAGATCGGCGTGATGGTGGAGACGCCGAGCGCGGTGTGGCTCGCCGACGTGCTCGCGCGCACCGCGCGCTTCCTGTCGATCGGCACCAACGACCTCACCCAGTACACGCTCGCGATGGATCGCGACAACGAGCGCCTGGCCGAGCTGTACGAGCCGCTCCACCCGGCGATCCTCCGCAGCATCCACCACACCGTGGAGGCCGGGCATCGCGCCGGCCGCTGGGTCGGCGTGTGCGGCGAGATGGCGGGCGACCCGCGGGTCGCGGTGCTGCTCGTCGGGCTCGGCGTCGACGAGATGAGCCTGGCCGCCGTGGACCTGCTGCGGGTGAAGGCCGCGGTGCGCAGCGTGTCCTATGAGACGGCGCGCGAGGTGGCCCGGGTGGCGCTCGAGCAGGCCTCGGCGGCCGACGTGCGGCGCGTGCTCGCGGAGCGCGTGCATCCGCTGCTGCCCGAGTTCCTCGCCGTGGAGCGACCGTCGTGAGCGACCTCCTCGATCCGCCGTACGGCGCACGCGACGCCTCCGGCATGGCCGCGCGCATCGCGGCGATCCCGGAGCAGATCGAGCGGGCGGTCGAGGAGGGCGCGGCGCATCCGTGGAAGATCCCGATCCCGGGCCCCGACCTGCTCGCCACCGGCGCCCTCGGCGGCTCGGCCATCTCGACCGATCTCGCGGCCGCCGCCTGCTCCGACCGCCTGCCGCGCCCGGTGCTCACCGTGCGCGAGTACCGCTGGCCGGCCTGCGTCGGGCGTGGATCGCTCGCGCTGCTCGCGTCGTTCTCCGGCAACACCGAGGAGACCCTGGCGCTCTACGACGAGGCCGGCGCCCGCGGGGTGCCGCGGGTCGTGATGACCACCGGCGGCGAGCTGGCGGAGCGCGCCGGGCGCGACGGCGTGCACGTGCGGCGGCTGCCGGCGGGCGGCTCGCCGCGCGCCGCGATCTACGCCTCGTGGGTGGCGGTCACCGATCTCTTCCATGCGCTCGGCTGGCTCGCGAACCCGGCCGCGGAGTGGCGCGAGGCGGTGCCGCTGCTGCGCGCGCGCAACGCGACGCTCGGGATCGACGTTCCCGAGTCGCGCAATCCCGCGAAGCGCCTGGCGCGGTCGATCGGGGAGCGGCCGGTCTACGTTTACGCGGCCTCGGAGCGCCTCGGCCCAATGGCCACCCGGGTTCGGAATCAGATCAACGAAAATGCTAAGCTGCTCGGCCATTCGGCGCTGGTGCCGGAGCTCAATCACAATGAAATCGTGGGCTGGGAGAGGCCCGGAACGATCGGCCGCGACGCGGTGGTGTTGATCCTGCGCGACGCGGAGGATGCTCCGGAAGCCGATCTGCGGCTGACCCTCACCGCGGACTACGTGCGTCAGCGCGGCGCCGAGGTGGTCGAGGTGCGCGAGGCCGAAGGCCCGAGACTGGCCCGGCTCGCCGCCCACGGACAGTTCGGCGACTACCTCAGCCTCTACCTCGCGCTGTTGCGCGATACGGATCCGACTCCCATCGCATCGATCGACTGGTTCAAGCAGAAGCTGGGCGAACGGAAAGCGCGCGCATGAGCACGAAGCCCATCGCGCTGATTCCCGCGGCCGGGCAGGGTACGCGGCTCAAGCCGCACACCCACACGCTGCCCAAGGTCCTGCTCCACGTGGCGGGCAAGCCCATCCTCGGCCACATCCTGGACGACCTGCCGCGGCTCGGCATCGACGAGGTCATCCTGATCGTCGGCTACTACGCCGAGCGGGTCGTGAGCTACGTGAAGGAGCGCCATCCGGGGCTCAAGGCGCACTTCGTCGAACAAACCGAGCGGCTCGGTCTCGGCCACGCGGTCTCGCTGGGCGCCCCGATCGCGGGCAACCGGCCGTTGCTGGTCATCCTCGGCGACACGATCTTCGAGGCCGATCTCGCCGCCGTGCTGCGCGGCGGAGTGAGCAGCATCGGGGTGAAGGAGGTCGAGGATCCGCGGCGGTTCGGAATCGTCGAAACCGACGCGCAGGGGCGGGTGACGCGCATGGTCGAGAAGCCCGAACGGCCCGCTTCCCGGCTCGCGATCACCGGCGTCTACTACTTCACGAGCGGCGGGCCGCTGTTCGCGGCGCTCGAGGATCTGAAGCGTCTCGACATCCGGACCCGCGGCGAGTACCAGCTCACGGACGGCATGCAGCGGATGATCGAGCAGGGTGAGACCCTCACCACGTTTCCGATTCTCGGCTGGCACGACTGCGGGAAGACCGAGACGCTGCTCGAGACCAACCGGGTGCTGCTCGCGAAGATGCCCCAGTCGGCGCCGCCGAACGGGAGCGTCGTCATTCCACCGGTGGTGATCGCCGCCGGAGCGGAGGTCGAGCACTGTATCCTCGGCCCGCACGTCTCGATCGGGACGGGGGCCCGGCTGCGGAACGCCGCGATCCGCAATTCCATCATCAACGAAAACGCCACGCTGGAGGACATCCTGCTCGAGGACTCCGTCGTGGGTGAGAATGCCGTCGTGCGCGGCCGGTTCGGTCGCGTAAACGTCGGTGACTCGAGCGAAGTCGGCTGAACCCCGACGCAATCGCCGGCGGTCCGGTTTGCGGACGCGGCGCTTCACACCTAGAACGGGAGATTCCATGGGAGCGCGCCATCTCTTCACCTCCGAGTCGGTCACCGAAGGACACCCGGACAAGATCGCCGATCAGATCTCGGACGCGATTCTCGACGCCCTGATCGCAGAGGACCCGATGAGCCGCGTCGCCTGCGAGACGCTGGTCACGACCGGTCTCGCGGTGGTGGCCGGGGAGATCACCAGCAAGGCCTACGTCGAGATCCCGGACCTCGTGCGCCGAGTCATCGGCGAGATCGGCTATGACAGCGCCGAGTACGGCTTCGACAGCCACACCTGCGCGGTGATGACGACCATCGACAACCAGTCCCCGGACATCGCGATGGGCGTGGACAAGGGCGGTGCCGGCGACCAGGGCCTGATGTTCGGCTATGCCTGCCGCGAGACCCGCCAGCTCATGCCGCTGCCGATCATGCTCGCGCACGCCATCACGCGCCGCCTCGCACGCGTGCGGCGCTCGGGGGCGATTCCTTACCTGCGCCCCGACGGCAAGTCGCAGGTGACGGTCGAGTACGACAACGGCCGGCCGGTTCGGATCGACACCGTGGTCGTGTCGAGCCAGCACGCGGAGGGCATCCCGCAGAAGAAGATCCACAGGGACATCTGCAACAAGGTCGTGCTGCCGCTGCTGCCGAAGCGACTGATCGACCGCAAGCGGCCGATCAAGTACCACATCAACCCGACCGGCAGCTTCGTGAAGGGCGGACCCATGGCCGACACCGGCCTCACGGGCCGCAAGATCATCGTGGACACCTATGGCGGCGTCGGCAGCCACGGCGGCGGCGCCCTGTCGGGCAAGGATCCGAGCAAGGTCGACCGCTCGGCCTGCTACGGCGCGCGCTATGTGGCCAAGAACCTGGTGGCGAGCGGTCTCTGCGACCGCGCCGAGGTGCAGATCGCGTACGCGATCGGCATCCGCGAGCCGGTCAGCATCATGGTCGACACCGACCGCACCGGGAAGGTGAGCGACGAGAAGCTCACGAATCTCGTCCGCCGGCATTTCGACCTCACGCCGGCCGGGCTGATCCGCCAGTTCAAGCTGCGGCGCCCGATCTACCGCGCGACCGCGGCCTACGGCCACTTCGGCCGCGAGGAGCCGGGTTTCACGTGGGAGCGGACGGACAAGGCGCGGGCGCTGGCGCGCGGGGTGTAGAAACAATCCTCCCGGTATCTACATCGTGCCGTCGGCTGGCGCGATCTGACGGGAGGTTGCAGATTGGTTGCAAAACGCCTTGAGTGGTTCGTTCGTGACCCGCTTGCCGGAGGTTCTTGAATCTCTCGACTCTAGGCGGGGTGAACTGTGGCGCGGCGAGAACGAGGCATCCTCTCTCAAGGCCCGCACCCCGCCCGTGCGAGCGGGGCAATCCGAAGCCCACATTCTCCAGCGGGTACAGTTCGTCGCACGTCGAGCGACCAGCAGTGGCGGCCGACTCTGACCGAGTCGGCCCTTGTGAGGTCGACGCATGGCGGCACGCCCGGCACCCTCGAATCCAAGGTGGCCAGTATGGTCACAGTCATGGGCTGCGGTGATCGCAGGGAGATCATGTAGCGGCCGAACATGACAGAGTCCATCTCGAACACCATGAGGTCGGGACCTTCAGCGTCGGCACTGGTGGTGTCCTCTGCGTCTTCCTCGATTCCACCAGGCCAACGCTCGCAACCAGGAATGCCCGACAGGGGTAGGCCCACGCTGTCCCGATCCGCTCGCCCAAGCGGGTCAACCAAGGCGATGTCTTCGACGTTCCCGCGGATCTTGAGAAGGATATGTCCTGCGTACGCCGTGGGCATCTGACTTGGGGTTGCGGACGCGAGGAATAGCGCGACGAGAGCGCCGAGCCCAAGACCAGCTGCACGTGACGCCGCCCTCGCTGTCACCGTGTCAACACGAACCGACGATTGATGATGCGTCCGGCGGCCGTCATTCTTACAAAGTAGAGCCCGGCGCGAGTACCCATGCTTCCTCCGCTTCGCGCATCCCACTTCACAACGCGTTGACCAGCGGGGACTTCCTCATCGAATGGCGTAGCAACAAGGCGACCAGCGACATCATAGACCTGAAGCCGCAGCCTCCCACGAGTGGACATCTGTGCAACCATCTCCACTGCCCCGGCTGGAGTCGAACCAGCGGCACGCGGTTTTAGGAAACCTTGATCCGTGCTCTCGGCACCTCGCTAAGAGCCCACCGGGGCCGAGGCCTACTCGGCGGAAGCTCTCAGGGTGAGGCGGCGGTAGCGCCGCCTCTCGGGCTCGCTCGGCCATTTCTGGCGGAACGGGTCGACCGTGGTGAGGAAGTCGAAGTCCCGCCACGCAGTGTCGGTGGTGAGGACCGTGCGCACGCCGTGCTCGTGGAAGAGTACGGCCTGCTCGAGGACGTCTGGGACCGGCTCCTCCGCGGGCAGGGTTCCCAGCACCTCGGCCAGCACGGCGGCGTGACGAGCGGTCGGCCCGAGCAGCCTCACCGAAGGGCTCGCCAGGATTTCCCGGACGAAGCCGCCCGCAAGTTCGGGGGCCAGGGGATGGGCGACCGCATGGCGATGGGTGACCCGCCTCAGGAACTCGTGGAGCCCGGTCCACGTCACTGCCCAGGGCGTGTCGCCCCCAGCCAGGTCCTCGAGCAGGGCGGCCGCCCTGCGGTGCTCGGGCGCGTAGCGGTTGACCGCGAAGAGCAGGATCGGAGTGTCCACCGCGATCATTCGCCCTCCGACCGGCGGCGCCTCGCCCGTGCCGGATCCTCGAGAAACGGCCCGAGGTCGTAGGAGGGGAGCTGCACCCGCCGGCGCCTTCCCGATGCCGGGACGGAGAGCCCCGCGCGCAGCACCGCCTGGACGGTCTCCGTCAACGTGCGGCCACCCGCCGCCGCGCGCCGGCGTAGCTCCGCGTACAGCTCGGGGTCGAGAATCAATGTGGTTCGTTTCATATGTGCATGCATATGATAAGTCGTAGAAGGCCTCGCCGGCAAGAAACTTCCTCGTTGTGCCGAAAACCGATCTGCGGCACAATCCACCGCGTTCGTCGCAACCCTCACTCCCACGTTTCGAACAGGAGCTTCTCGATGGCCCGCGTCACGCGCAACGGAAACGGTTCCGCCCTCAACGGCCACGCCACGGCCGGCCACGTCAAGGATCTCAAGCTCGCCCGCGAGGGCCGCATGCGGATCGAATGGGCGGATCGCAACATGCCGGTCCTGCGCGCGATCCGCGCGCGCTTCTCGCGCGAGCGTCCGCTGAAGGGCGTGCGGATCGCGGCCTGCCTCCACGTCACCACCGAGACCGCGAACCTGGCGCGCACGCTCAAGGCGGGCGGCGCCGAGGTGTTCGTGTGCGGCTCGAACCCGCTGAGCACGCAGGACGACGTCGCGGCGGCGCTGGTCGCGCACTACGACATCCCGACGTTCGCCATCAAGGGCGAGGACCACAAGACCTACTACTCGCACATCGTGTCGTGCATCGAGGCGCGTCCCCACGTGACCATGGACGACGGCTGCGACCTCGTCACCGTCCTCCACACCAAGAAGCGCAACTACCTCAAGGACGTGTTCGCCGGCACCGAGGAGACGTCGACCGGCGTGACCCGCCTGCGCTCCATGGCGGCGAGCAAGGTGCTGCGCTACCCGGTGGTGGCGATCAACGATGCCGATACCAAGCACCTGTTCGACAACCGCTACGGCACCGGTCAGAGCACGATGGACGGCATCATGCGCTGCACCAACATGCTGATCGCGGGCTCCACCGTGGTGATCGCCGGCTACGGCTGGTGCGGCCGCGGCGTGGCGACCCGCGCCAAAGGCCTGGGCGCGACGGTGCTCGTCACCGAGATCAACCCGGTGCGCGCGCTCGAGGCGGCGATGGACGGCTTCCAGGTGCTCTCGATGGAGGAGGCGGCGCCGCGCGGCAACCTGTTCATCACCGTGACCGGCAACAAGTCGGTGCTGCGCCGCGAGCACTTCGCGGCAATGAAGGACGGGGCGGTGGTGGCGAACAGCGGCCACTTCAACGTCGAGATCGACATCCCGGCGCTGGAGCGCCTGGCGACCGGTCGGCGCACGGTGCGCCAGTTCGTCGAGGAGTTCCGCCTCCGCGACGGCCGCCGGATCAACCTGCTCGGTGAGGGCCGCCTCATCAACCTGGCCGCCGCCGAGGGGCACCCGGCGATGGTGATGGACATGTCGTTCGCGAACCAGGCGCTGAGCGTCGAGTACCTGAAGAAGAAGGCGCGCACCCTGAAGAAGAATGTGTACATCGTCCCGAAGGCGATCGACGAAACGGTGGCGCGACTCAAGCTCAAGACGATGGGCATCGGGATCGACACCCTGACCGCGGAGCAGGATCGCTACCTCAGCACCTGGAGCGAGGGCACCTAGCCTCTGGCGAGACGGTCGCATCGCCTTCCCGCTTCCTTCGCCCCGAATGCCTGGTCGGCGGCGCTCGCCGAGCGCCGCCGGCTCGGGCTCGAGGTGCTGGATCTCACCGAGGGCAACCCGGCGGCCGCCGGCCTGACGGAGGATGGCGCCTGGCGCGCGGCGCTCGCCGCCGCCGGCACGCTCCGCTACGAGCCCGCGCCGCGCGGCCTCGAATCCGCGCGGCGTGCCGTGTCGGCCTACTACCGCGAGCGCGGCGTCCGCATCGAGCCTGAGGACCTGGTGCTCACCGCCGGCACCAGCGAATCGTACGCGCACCTGTTTCGACTGCTGTGTGATCCCGGCGACACCGTGCTGGTGCCGCGCCCGGGTTATCCGCTGTTCGAGCCGCTCGCCGCGGCCGAGGGCGTCACCACCGCGAGCTACCGTCTCGTCCGGCAGGAGGGACGCTTCGTGCTCGATCGCGAATCACTCGCGCACGCGCCCTCGACGGTGCGCGCGCTCATCGTCGTCCAGCCCAATCCTCCGGCGGGCAGTCTTCTCGATGACGGCGATCTCGAGTATCTCGACGGGTGGTGCGCGGAGCGCGACGTCGCGCTGATCTCGGACGAGGTGTTCAGCGCGTTTCCCCATCTCGCGACCACGGACCCGCGCACCGAACTGCCGTCGCTGCTCGGCGGTGCCCGGCGCGCGACCACCTTCGTGCTGAGCGGCATCAGCAAGCTGTGCGGCCTTCCGCAGCTCAAGCTCGGATGGATCGCCGTCGCCGGTCCCGGGCGCGAGCACGCGCTCGAAGGTCTCGAGTGGATCTCGGATCTCTTCCTCTCGGTGGGTACTCCGGTTCAGCACGCGCTGCCGGAAATCCTCGAAACCCGTCACGGCTTCCGCGAACGGGTGCTCGCGCGGAACGCGGCCCATCTCGCGATGCTCGCCGCCGCCCCTGGCGTGACGCCGTGGCCGGCCGCGGGCGGATGGTCGGCGGTCGTCGAACTGCCCGCCCGACACGACGACGAAGCGTGGGCCCTGCGCCTTCTCGAGCGCGGCGTGGCGGTCCACGCCGGCCACTTCTACGACCTCGAGGAGCCCTCCTGCATCGTGGTCAGCCTGATCGCCCGGCCGCCGGAGTTCGCCGCGGGTTGGCAGCTTCTGAAGGAAACGGTGACCCGGTTCTGACCGCGCGGGGCCGACTTCTCCGCGCTGGTCCCAAGAATCACCCGGCTCGTCCCGCGGGGTTGGTGGCGCGGTCGGCGAGCACGTAGTTTGTTCGGGATCAGTCACAGTTTGACGCTCGAAAGGAGATCGAAGAATGTCCCTGTTCGCCCACCGCCTCCGGCGGCTCCGGAGCCTCGCGCTCGCCGCCACGATCGTTCTCATCGGCACGGGCTGCGCCACCACCCGACTCAGCTCCGACAAGGTGCCCGACGTGAAGCTCGACTTCGAGAAGTACCAGCTCGCGAACGGGCTGGAGGTGATCCTGCGCAAGGACAGCCGCCTGCCGATCGCGGCCGTCAACCTCTGGTACCACGTCGGTCCCGCCAACGAAGCGAAGGGCCGCACCGGATTCGCGCACCTGTTCGAGCACATGATGTTCCAGGCCTCCGGCCACGTCGGGGCCGACGCCTACTTCCGGCTGCTCGAGGGCGCGGGCGCATCATTCGTCAACGGGACGACCGACTTCGATCGCACCAACTACCTGGAGGACGTTCCGTCCAACCAGCTCGAGCTGGCGCTGTGGCTCGAGAGCGACCGCATGGGATTCCTGCTCGACCGCCTCGACCAGACGATGCTCTCGAACCAGCAGGACGTCGTCCGCAACGAGCGGCGCCAGAGCCTGGAAAACGCGCCGTACGGCCTTCCCGAGGAAGGCCTCTTCCACATGCTGTTCCCCGAGGATCATCCGTACTACGCGTCGGTGATCGGGTCGCACGCGGACATCCAGGCGGCCCGCCTTCAGGACGTGCGCGAGTTCTTCAAGAGCTACTACGCACCGAACAACGCCAGCCTGGCGATCGTCGGCGACATCGACGTCGAGAAGACCAAGGCGCTGGTCGAGAAGTACTTCGGAACGATCGCGCGCAGCCCCGACGTCACGCCGCCCACGGTCACCACGCCGGCCATCACCAGCGAGCGCCGCGCCGTGATCACCGACCGCGTGGAGCTGCCCCGCGTGTACATGGCGTGGATTACGCCGCCCATCTTCAAGCAGGGCGACGCCGAGGCGCAGGTGGCGGCGCAGATCCTCGGGAAGGGCAAGGCGAGCCGCCTCTACGAGGCGCTCGTCTACGACCGCAAGATCGCGCAGGACGTCAACGCCAATCAGCAGCCGTTGACCCTCGGTTCGGTCTTCCAGATCACGGTCACCGCGAAGCCCGGCCAGACCGCCGAGGACCTCGAGCACGCCATCGACGCCCAGATCGACTCGCTCTCGGCGAGCGGCCCCACCGATGAGGAGCTGTCGCGGGCGAAGAACTCGATCGCTTCTTCGATCGTGCAGAGCCTCGAGAACCTCGGCGGGTTCGGCGGCGTCGCGGACCGGCTGAACTTCTACAACCAGCACACGGGCGATCCGGGATATCTCAACCGGGACCTCGAGCGGTACGCCGCAGTCACCGCCGACGGTGTGAAGCAGTTCATGACGGACTACCTCAAGAAGACCCAGCGCGTCGTGGTCCACGCGGTGCCGGGCGACAAGGTGGTTCCCGCCGGCCCGGCCACGCCGCCCGCTCCGCCGCCGTCGGCATCGGTCGTCGAGTCCGCGGAGCCGTGGCGGAACGAGATCCCGAAGCCCGGCCCGGCTTCGGTCGCGCCGCTTCCCAGCGCCAAGAAGTTCGCGCTGTCGAACGGCCTCACCGTCTATCTCGTCGAGTCGCACGCGCTGCCGATCGTGGCGGCGCAGCTCGAAGTGCGCTCGGGCAGCGCCGCGGATCCGGTGAATCAGCCGGGGCTCGCGGGCTTCACGGTCTCGATGCTCGACGAGGGGACGAAGTCACGCGATGCGCTCGGCATCGCCCGTGAGCTGGAGTCGATCGGCGCCTACTGGGGCAGCAACACGTTCGCCGACGGCAACTACCTCTCGGTCCAGTCGCTGCGGCAGAACACCGAGAAGGCCTTCGAGATCATGGCCGACGTCGCGCTCAACCCGACGTTCCCGCCGCACGAGATCGAACGCGTGCGCAACGACCGGCGGACCGCGATCATGCAGGAGAAGGATTCGCCGTTCCAGGTCGCCCTGCGGGTGACGAGCTCCTGCCTCTACGGCTCGGAGCATCCCTACGGCCACGTCCCGCTCGGCACCGAGGCGGCGCTCGCCAACGTGAAGCGCGAGGACCTCGTGCGCTTCTACTCGAGCGCCTTCGTGCCGGCGAACGCGGCACTCATGCTGGCCGGCGATCTCACGGAAGCCGAGGCCCGCCGTCTCGCCGAGCACTCGTTCGGCAACTGGAAGGGAACGGGCGGGGCGCTGCCGCCGCCGCCTTCGGGCCGCCGCATCCCCGAGCGCGTCGTGATCGTGGACAAGCCGTCGTCCGAGCAGACGACGCTGCTCTTCGCCCAGGAGGGCGTGCCGCGGTCCAATCCCGACTGGGAGAAGCTCGACGTGATGAACCAGATCCTCGGCGGCCTCTTCGCGAGCCGCCTCAACATGAACCTCCGCGAGAAGCACGGCTGGACGTACGGCGCGTTCTCCGCGGTGGTGCAGCGGCGCGGCGTGGCGCCGATCTACGCCGGCGCCAGCGTCCGTAACGACGCCGCCGGTCCTTCGATCGCCGAGAGCCTGCGCGAGATGGAGGGGATGCTCGAGCGCGAGGTCACGCCCGAGGAGCTCAAGCTCGCCAAGGAATCGATCACGCGGTCGCTGCCGGCGATGTTCGAGACCACCGGCTCGATGGTGCAGACCATCGGCACGCTCCACCGCTTCGACCTGCCGCCCGACTACTACGAGTCACTGCCCGCCCGCATCCAGGCGATGACCGCGGCCGACGTCCACGCCGCAACCCGCCGGCACCTGCGTCCCGAAGGGATGCTGGTGATCGCGGTGGGGGACAAGTCGCGGATCGAGCCCCAGATCGCGAAGCTCCACCTCGGCGCCATCACCTACCGCACCGCCGACGGCGGCGAGCCCGCGGAGCTGCGCCTGCCCTGAAACACGCGGGGGACCGGACCCTTCGCTCCCGGTCCCCCGCGAGGCAGCACGTCAGCGCGCCGAGCCGAGGTGCCGGATCAGGGCGATCTGTGCCCGGTGTCCGGCTTCGTGCTCGAGCAGGTGGTAGAGCACCCATCCACGGTTGAACACGCGGACGGTTCCGTCCGGACGTGGCGGGCGCTCGACGACCGCCTCCAGATCCGCGTCGACGAAGTTCCGGACGACTGCCCGCGTGTGCTCGCGTGCGCGCGCGAGGGTGCTCTCGAAGAACGCGAGATCCTTCCCGGACAGCGCTGGTGACGGCGGCGCGCCGGGCCCGAGCGGAAGGCCTTCATCCGCTTCGGTGATTCCAATCACGTCCTGGGCGTGCCCCTGGCGCTCGCCGAGTAGCCCCACCTGGCCGAGGTGGGCTTCCGCGTACGCGATGTGCGCGAGCAGCATGCCGATGGTGTTCATGCCCGGCCGCGGTTGCCACTCGAGCTCTGCCGGGGTTGCCCCACGGACCAGTGAGAGCAGCGCCTGCCTCTGCTCGTCGAGCTGCCACATGAAGCGCGCGACCGTGTCCGAGCGGTAGCCGGGCGGGATCGCGAGCAGCGTCTCGACGCGCGGGGGCATCGGAGACGTCAGCGGCTGCGGGCGGTGAGCCGGTACAGGTGCCGCAGCAGGTTGATCTGCCCGTAGTGACCGGCCTCGTGCTCGAGCACGTGGTACAGGATCCAGCGCCGGTTGAGAACCTCGCGGACCTTGTCGCGACGCCTCGTCCGCTCGACCCGCACGTCGAGATCGGCGGCGGTCCATTGCTGCGCGATGCCCTTGCTATACGCGCGCGCCCGCGCGAGCAGGTCGTCGTAGAACTCGAGCGGCTTGCCGGCGAGAATTGCCGGCGGCGCGGCACCGGCCGGAAGCGGGATCCCGTCGTCGTCGCCACCGATACCCAGCACGGCCTCGCAGTCGTAGGGCCTGCTCGAGGCGACCGAGAGCCAGAAGACTTCGACGACCGCGATGTGCGCGAGCAGCATGCCGATCGTGTTCATGCCGGGGGCCGGCTGCCAGGCCAGCTCGGCCGCATCGGCGCCGCGCGTGTCCTCGATGAGCCGCAGGTTCTGATCGTCCATCTGGGCGAGGAAGAGGCCCACTTCGGACGCGGCATAGCCGGCCGGGGGCACCAGCACGTTCTCTTCGACAACGGTCATGGCTCGGCCTCCAGGGGAACGGGGACTCGTGAAACCCGAGCAAAGACGATTCCGCGCGCCGCGGTCAAGGGTCGCTTGATCCGGAGTGGCGCAGGGGGGAGACTCCGCCCATGTCCGATCTGCTGAAGAGCACCTGCGAGCCCTGCCGCGGCGGCATCCCGCCGCTCGAGGACCCGGCGATCGCCGAGCTGCTCCGCGAAGTTCCGGGCTGGCGGGTCGTCGAGGTCGACGGTGTGAAGCGGCTGGAGCGCGAGTTCCGCTTCGACAGCTTCCGCGCGGCGGTCGGGTTCGCGGTGCAGGCCGGCATGGTGGCCGAGCGCGAGGATCATCATCCCGACCTCCACGTCGGCTGGGGGAAGGTGCGGGTCGAGATCTGGACCCACGCGATCAGCGGGCTCCACCGCAACGACTTCATCCTGGCCGCCAAGGTGAGCGCCATCGAGCCGAAGCCGCGGCCGTCCTGACGGATGGCGATCGAAATCCAGGGTCTCGTTCGACGCTACGGCCCGGTCGAGGCGCTGCGCGGCATCAACCTTTCGATCCCGTCCGGCGGTATCGTCGGCCTGCTCGGCCCCAACGGCGCCGGCAAGACCACGCTGGTCGAGATCCTCGAAGGGCTGCGCGAGCCGACCGCGGGATCGGTCACCGTTCTCGGGATCGATCCCACCCGCCAGTCGCGTGCGCTCCGGCAGCGGATCGGCGTCCAGCTCCAGTCCACCGCACTCCCGCTCGATCTCACCGCGGGCGAAGTGGTGCGGCTCTACGCGTCGTTCTACGAGCGACCCCTGGCGGCGGGCCAGGTGCTCGACCGCGTGGATCTCGCCGCGCAGGCGCGAACCCTCACGCGCAATCTCTCGGGTGGACAGCGACAGCGGCTCGCGCTCGCGATCGCGCTCGTCCACGATCCCGAGCTGCTGATCCTCGACGAGCCCACGACCGGGCTCGATCCGCAGGCGCGCCGCGCCCTGCACGAGCTCGTGCGGCGCTTCCGCGCCGAGGGGAAGTCGGTGATCCTCACCACCCACTACATCGAGGAGGCGGAGCAGATCTGTGACCGTGTCGTGATGATCCGCTCCGGAACGGTGGTGGCCGACGGCACGCCGTTCGACCTGATGGGGCGGGCGGGCGGCACGTCCACATTGTGGATCGCCTGCGAAGGCGCGTTCGACCCCGCGCTGCTCGCGCGGGATGGCGTCACGTACAACGGCCCCGAGGGAGTCCACCATCGCTATGCGACCCGCGACCCCGCCGCGGCGATCGTCGTTCTCGGCGATCTCCTGCGCGAACACCGCGTGACGCTCACCGACCTGAGGCTGCGCCGCCCGACGCTCGAGGACGTCTACCTCGAGCTGGTGGGCGAGCCCGCCGACGCCGGTGTGGCCACGTGAGCGTGCTGCGCGCGGCCACCGCGCTCTTCATCGGGCACCTGAAGACGTTCCTGCGCTCGCGCACCGCGCTCTACTGGTCGCTCGCCTTCCCGCTCTTCTTCCTGTTCATCTTCGGGTTCGTGTTCGGTCACTCGAGCCCGGAAGGGATCGGGTTCCTGCTGCCGGGGCTGCTCACCATCACCGTGATCTCCGGGAGCTTCTACGGCGTGGCGATGCGCGTGGTCTCGGAGCGCGAGGCGGGGATCCTGCGCCGCCACCGCGTCACGCCGGTGAGCCCGGTCGCGGTGGTGCTGGCCTACGCCGCCATGGGGCTCGTGACGCTCGTGCTCTCGCTCCTGCTCCAGATCGTGGTGGCGCGGCTCGTCTTCCACGCTCACATCGCGGCGGCGCCGGGGTCACTCGCGGTCGTGCTCGTCTCGGGGGCGCTCGCGCTGATTCCGCTCGGGCTCATCGTCGGCAGCGTGGCGCGCGACATGCGCACCGCGCCCGCCATCTCGAACCTGGTGTTCTTCCCGCTGATGTTCCTTTCGGGGGCGGCGATTCCCTTCATGATGCTGCCCGAGTGGATGCAGTCCGCGGCGCGTTTCGTCCCGACCACGTGGCTCGTGGAGTCGCTCCAGGGCCTGCTGGTGCGGGGGGAGGGGCTCGCGTCGCTGGCCGGCCCGGTGACCGTGCTGCTGCTGACCAGCGTGGCGGGCATCGCGCTCAACTCGCTGCTCTTCCGCTGGGAGGGCACCGAGCCGGTGCGGCCGCGTCGGCTGCTCGCGGCGTTCGCCGTGCTCGGCGCCCTCTACCTCGGCGTCCATCTCCTGGCGCCCGCTCTGGAGATGGCGACCTACCAACCCTAGGCGGTCACGTCCCGGTGCCCTTCACTTGCGGGGGGCCTAGCAGCCCGTGGTGAAATTCGGCGTCTTATCGCCGACTGCTATTCGAGGCGTTACTTCTATTGCTGCCGCAATCACGTCTTCGCTCAACGCCACCGCCGATCGGACGACGGTTCCATTTGGATTGACGATCGCGGACGAACCGTGAGACGTCAGCTCGGCCGCCTGGCCGGCGACATCGGCGCGGATGACCCACATCTCGTTCCCGATCGCCGTCGCCACGTCGACGCTCCTGGCCTCGGTCACGAGCTCGGCTCCGCCCTTCCGCGGGGGGAGCGCGTTGTTGCTGGGGACGAACAGCGCCGTTGCACCGCGAGAGGCTATCTGATTGGCGAGCTCGGGAAAATTCGAGTCGTTGCAGATCGCGATGCCGAACGTCAGCGCACCCACGCGGAACACCGGCACGTGGCGACCGGCGCGATACACCGATTGACGGATGGCCGGGTGCAGTTTCCGATAGACGCCGGCGACGGTCCCTCGATGAAAGACGGCTGCGGCGTTGTAAAGGAAACCATCCTCGCCGAGCTCCGTGAAACCGATGATCGTGGTCGTGACGTCGCTCGCGAGCGGCGCCAAAACCGCGTCGAGCTGGCCGGTTCGAATGCGTATCGCGAAGCGGGCGGGATCGTCGATCTGATCGGCCAAGCCGCCGAGGATCGCTTCCGGACAGCAAAGAATCTCGACCCCTTCCGCCTCGCACGCCCGGACGCGCGCCCGAATGAGGTCGAGCGCGCCCATCGAGCCGGCGGCGAGGAGAGGAGCCTGATAGGCGGCAACCTTCACGCATCCATGATCGCTCAGCCAGTTCAGCGTTTCACCACGGGCTGCTAGAGGTTGATGAAGCGTGCCGGTGCCTGCACGAGCTTCGTAGCGCAGTGATCGCAGCAGGTCACGTAGTCGCCGGTAGCGAGGTGGACACGGGGACGCTGCACATCCGCCTTGAACACGACGCCACTTACCGGGCAACGCGCGAGTTGCCCGTCATGCACTCCGGGCTGCGCTTGAAGATCCTGCTCGCGGAAGGTGATCTTGGCCGCGCACGAGAAGCTGCACATGGCCATGGCCGGGTCGTAGGCGCCGCGAACACTCCCGCGTGCACCCCGACTCTGCGCGGCAGCAACGGCGGTCGAACTGCTCGGAGGGGCGCACTGGCTGGGGTCGCACCCGCCCGAATCGGTCGCCTTTTCGGCGGCAAGAGCGCCGTCCGCCATCGCCGCCTCGCCTTCGCAGTGAAGAAAAGAACCGCGCGCGACAAGGGTCGCACTTACGAGTGCGACACCGACGATTGATGCCAGGATGAGCTTTCGCATGATCGCCTCCTTCGTAACCGCTGGAGTGTACCCGAAAACGATCGCCCCGCCTGGGTATTCCCGGGCGGGGCGATCGTATCGAATGGGGAGGCTGTTGTGGTCTTCGAATTTCGCGCGACTACGAAGCCTTGCGCACGCTCTCCTCGGCTTCGGCCGACTGCGTCGAGATGCGCATGCCGTAGAACGAGCGATGGACGAAGAACAGCGCGATCAGCATGAACACCACCGACACCGGCACGCGGATCCCGGGGTTCGCCACCGCCATCTCGACCGCCAGCAGGCCGAACAGTGTGGTGAACTTGATGATCGGGTTGAGTGCGACGGAAGAGGTGTCCTTGTACGGATCGCCCACCGTGTCGCCGACCACGGTCGCGTCGTGGAGCGGGGTGCCCTTCTGCTTGAGCTCGACCTCGACCACCTTCTTGGCGTTGTCCCAGGCGCCGCCGGCATTCGCCATGTAGACCGCCTGGAACAGGCCGACCACCGCGATCGACACCAGGTAGGAGATGAAGAACACCTCGTTGAAGAACGAGTAGGCGATGGTGAGCGAGAAGATCACGATGAAGATGTTGAACATCCCGTCCTGCGCGTACTTGGTGCAGATCTCCACCACGGTGCGCGAGGTCTCGATGCTGGCCGCCTCTGCGGAATCGAGCCTGATGTTGCGCTTGATGTACGCGACCGCCCGGTAGGCGCCGGTCGTGACCGCCTGCATCGAGGCGCCGGTGAACCAGTACACGGTGGCGCCACCCATGAGGAGCCCGAGCAGCACGTAGGGGTCGAGCAGGTCGAGCTTGAAGACCTGGGCGCCGTTGGCGTCCACACCGAAGTGCTTCTGCAGCGTCAGGATGATCGAGAACAGCATGGTCGTCGCGCCCGCCACCGCGGTGGCGATCAGCACCGGCTTGGCGGTCGCCTTGAAGGTGTTCCCGGCGCCGTCGTTGTCCTCGAGGTAGTGCTTGCCGCGCTCGAAGTCGGGCCGGAATCCGAACTGCTTCTCGATCTCCTGGGCAGCGCCCGGGCGGGTCTCGATCTGCGAAAGCTCGAAGATCGACTGCGCGTTGTCGGTCACCGGGCCGTACGAGTCGACGGCGATGGTGACCGGCCCCATGCCGAGGAGCCCGAAGGCGACGAGGCCGAAGGCGAACACCGCCGGGTACTGCATGTACTCCGACAGTCCCTGCTGCGAGAACAGGAATGCCAGGAACAGCAGGGTCGCGAGCGTCAGCGCCTTCCAGAACACCGAGAAGTTGCCGGCCACGAGGCCCGACAGGATGTTGAGCGATGCGCCGCCCTCCTGGGAGGCCGCCACCACTTCCTTGACGTGCCGCGAGTGCGAGCTGGTGAACACCTTGGTGAGCTCGGGGATCACGGCCGCGGCCAGCGTTCCGCAGGAGATGATCACCGACAGGATCAGCCACAGGTTGCCGCCGAGCGGCGTGAGCAGCCAGTACGAGGCGGCGAAGGTGACGACGATCGAGAGGATCGAGCACACCCACACCAGGCTCGTGAGCGGCGCTTCGAAGTCGATCTTGGTCTTGCCCTTGTTCTGGGAGCGCGCGACCGCGGCGTTCCCCAGGTAGGAGACGATCGAGGTGATGATCATCAGCACCCGCATCACGAAGATCCAGGTGAGGAACAGCGCCTTGTGCTCGGGCACGACCGCCAGCGCGATGAACGAGATGAGCGCGACGCCCGTCACGCCGTAGGTCTCGAAGCCGTCGGCGGTGGGGCCGACCGAGTCGCCGGCGTTGTCGCCGGTGCAGTCGGCGATCACGCCGGGGTTCCGCGGGTCGTCCTCCTTGATCTTGAACACGACCTTCATGAGGTCCGAGCCGATGTCGGCGATCTTGGTGAAGATGCCGCCCGCGATGCGGAGCGCGGAGGCGCCCAGCGACTCGCCGATGGCGAATCCGAGGAAGCAGGATCCCGCCATCTCGGCGGGCACCCACAGCAGGATCGCCAGCATCATCACCAGCTCGACGCAGATCAGCAGCACGCCGATGCTCATGCCGGCCTGGAGCGGGATCTCGTACACCTCGAGCGGGGAGCCGCGCAGCGAGGCGAATGCGGTGCGCGAATTGGCGAACGTGTTCATCCGGATCCCGAACCACGCCACGCTGTAGGACCCGAGGATGCCGAGAATCGAGAACAGGATGATGGTGATGACGCGCATCGCGTCGAGGTGCTGGAGGAAGCCGAAGTAGTAGACGATGCACGCGCCGATGAAGATCTCGAGCACCATCAGCAGCTGGCCCTGCTTGAGCAGGTAGGCTTTGCAGGTCTCGTAGATGATGTGCGACACGTCGAGCATGCTCTTGTGCGCGGGCATGCCCTGAACCTGCCGGAACATCAGGAGCCCGAAGCCCATTCCCAGGATGCAGACGCCGAGCCCCAGCATCAGGAGCTGGCGCTGCCCGGGTTCGAGCGTCGGGAGGCTGAGGTCGAGCTCGCTCGCGAACGCGGCGGCGGTCTGGAGGAGACCGAGAACCATCACGGCGATGAACGCCGGGATCCGCTTCGAAAGGCGCGAGCCCCGACCCGCGGGACGCAGCACGATCATCGAAAACTCCTTGAAGGAATGCTTGAAGGTCCCGGCCGCAAGTGCCGGTGAGACAAGGCGTGCCGGGGCTGGAGAACAGGCGGAGTTGCTGGGACCCGGCGACGGGAGCCCGCGCGGCAGGTCCATGGACATCACCGGCCGGAGGGACGCGGCACCTTAGCGGAGGCTTACTTCAGCGGCAAGCCGGTTTTACGCGGCGGCCTGCCCGCGGCGGGACACGTACAGGTCGAGCTCCTCGGGGGAGAAGTCCTCCCACAGGCTGCCGCGATCGTGCAGTCGGACGAACGCCTCGATCACCTCCGGGTAGAACTGTGTTCCGGCGTGACGGCGAAGCTCCTCGCACGCGGTCGCGGGCGGAAGACCGCGACGGTACGGCCGCTCCTCGGTCATCGCCTCGAAGGCGGCGCACACCATCACGATCCGCGCACCGACCGGCACCTGGTCACCCGAGAGCTGACGCGGATAACCGCGGCCGTCGGGACGCTCGTGATGGGAAAGCACGATCTCGGCGGCGTCCTTCATTCCGGGAATGTCCTTCAGGATCTCCCAGCCGATCGACGGATGAGTCTGGATCACCGCCCGCTCGCCGGCATCGAGCGGACGCGGCTGGTGGAGAACGTCGTGGAGCGCGGCGCTGCGCCCGATGTCGTGCAGCAGCGAACCCAGCTCGATCGCACTGTAATCCCCGGCGGGCACGCCGAGCTCGCGCGCGACGCGCAGCGCGTAACGCGAAACCCGCAGTGAATGTCCGCGCGTTGCGGGGTCCGAAGCGTCGAGCACCTGCATCAGCGCCCGCACGGTCATGAGCAGGGGTTCCTGCGGATTCATCGTTCCTCCTCGCGCGTCAGGCAGCTTGCCCGCTCGCATAGCGCTCGAACTGCGACCGGTCGAGCGCGTGTTCGTAGGCTTCCTCGCCGGAGATCGTTCCGGCGCGGACCATTTCGGTGAGCACGCTATCCAGACCCTGCATTCCATGACGCGATCCGGCCTGGATCGCGGACATCAGCTTGTGGGACTCGCCACGCCGGATCATCGAGCTCACGGCGTGGGTGTTGATCAGCACCTCGGCAGCCACCACGCGTCCGGTCTGATCCGCGCGCCGCACGAGCTGCTGCGAGACCACCATGCGCAGGCTGTCCGCGAGCATGGTGCGAACCTGGGCCTGGCGCGGCCCCGGGAACACGTTCACGATGCGGTCCACCGAGCGCACGGAGCCGTTGGTGTGGAGGGTGCCGAGCACCTGGATCCCGGTCTCGGCCGCGGTGAGGGCGAGCGAGATGGTTTCGAGGTCACGCATTTCGCCGATGAGAATCGCGTCCGGATCCTCGCGCACGCACGACTTCAGCGCCTCGGCGAACGTCGGGGCGTGCGCCCCGATCTCGCGCTGGGTGATGACGCACGACTTGTACTCGTGCACGAATTCGATCGGGTCCTCGATGGTCACGATGTGGCCTTTCCGCGTCTGGTTGATGAAGTCCACCATGGCGGCGAGCGTGGTCGACTTGCCGGAGCCGGTGGGGCCCGTGACCAGCGTGAGCCCCTTCGGGACCATCAACACCTGACGCACGGCGTCGGGCATGCCGAGGCTCGCGAACTCGGGGACCTTGCTCGGCACGAGCCGCATCACGGCCGCCACGCCGCGGAGATGCCGCGACACGTTGACGCGGAAACGGCCGGCCTTGTCGGCGGTGTAGGCGAAGTCGAGCATGTGTCCGTCGTCGAGCCGCGGGCGCATTTCCTGGGGGATCATCTCGTCGATCAGGGACATCACCTCGGACGGGGAGAGCTCGCGGAAGCGGACCGGCTCGAGCCGGCCGAGCAGCCGGATGCGCGGCGGCTCACCCGAGACCAGGTGCAGGTCCGAGCCACCCTGCTGGGCGGCGAGTTCGAGGAACGCGTCGATCCGGTTCATGCCGCCCTCGGCTCCGAAGGCCCGCCGGCCATCGTCAGCAGCTCGGGCCGGGTGACGAACGGCGTGAACTCCCACTTCTCGAGCGCCTTGAGGTAGGCCTCGTCGGGGTCCACTTCACCGGCCCGCACCAGGGCGAGCAGCGACTGATCCATGAGCTGCATGCCGAGGCGGCGCCCGGTGATCATCTGGCCGCCGATCTGGAACGTCTTGCCCTCGCGTACGAGCTGCGCCACCGCCCCGTTCATGACGAGGATCTCGAGCGCGGCGCGGCGCCCGCGCCCGTCGGCGGCGCGGATCAGCTCCTGGCTGACCACCGCGCGCAGGTTGTCGGCGAGCGAATGGCGGATCTGCGACTGGTTGTCGGACGAACGCGCGTCCACGATGCGGTCGATGGTCTGCGCGGCGCCGCGGGTGTGCAGGGTGCCGAGCACGAGGTGGCCGGTCTCGGCGGCCTCGAGCGCCAGGGTCACCGACTCCGGGTCGCGCAGCTCGCCGACCAGGATGACGTCGGGATCCTGGCGCAGCGCGGCGCGCAGACCCTCCTGGAAGGTCATGAAGTGGCGGCCCAGCTCGCGCTGGACCACCAGCGCCTTCTGGCTGACGTGCACGAATTCGATCGGATCCTCGAGCGCGATGACGTTCAGCGAGCGCTGGGTGTTGATCTCGTTGATCATGGCCGCGAGGGTCGTGGACTTGCCGGTCCCGGTGGCGCCGGTGACGAGGACGAGCCCGGAGTTGAGACGCGTGAACTGGGAGAGCACGGGCGGAAGCCGGAGATCGGCGAGCGTCGGGATCTTGTCGGGAACCACGCGGCAGATCGCGGACACCCCGCGCATGTGACGGACCACGTTGATGCGGAATCGCCCGATGTCGGTCGCGTCGTACGCGAGGTCGACCGTGCCGCTTTCGGCGAGCCGGCGCGACTGGTATTCGTCCAGGATCTCGCGCACCAGCCCGTCGGTTTCCTCGGCGGTCAGCTCGCGATACCGGATCGGCGTGAGATCGCCGTCCAGGCGGATCAGCGGCGGCAGGCCCACCGCGAGATGGATGTCCGAGCCGCCCTGCTGGCGCCCGATCTCGAGGAACGCGTCGAGACGGGCCACTTCAAGCTGCCTCGCGAAGCTGCTGCAGCATGTCCCGGGCGCTCTGCGGGCGGTCGTCGGGCGAGCGCGACATCGCGCGCATCACCAGCGAGTCGAGCGCCGGCGGGACGTCCGGAACCAGCGAGGCGAGCGTCGGGATCTCCCCTTCCAGGTGCTGGAACAGGGTGTTCACCGCGGTCTCGCCGGCGAACGGCTGCTTGCCGGAGATCGCCTCGTACAGGACGACGCCGAGCGCATAGAGGTCGGAGCGGGCGTCGAGCTGCTGGCCGGTGATCTGCTCGGGAGAGATGTATTCCGGGGTGCCGACCAGCAGTCCGCTGCGCGTGATGCGCGAACGCGAGCTCTGCGCGACCGCGGCAAGTCCGAAGTCGACGATCTTGGTGAGGTCGTCCTCACCCACGAGCAGGTTGGCCGGCTTGATGTCGCGATGCACGATGCCGGAGTCGTGGGCCGCCGTCAGGCCCTCGAGCGCCTGCCCGCCGATCTTGAGCGCGCGCTCGAGCGAGAGAGTTCCCTCCTCGCGCAGCAGGCGGCCGAGGTCGCGGCCCTGGAAGTACTCCATCGAGATCGCCTGGACGCCGTCGAGTTCGAGGAGGTCGTGAATGCGGATCACGTTGGGGTGGGAGACGCGGCGCGTGAGTTTCAGCTCCTGGACGAACCGCTTGATCATGGCGTCGTCGAGCGAGAACTGGGGGCTCAGGAGCTTAAGCGCCATCTCTTCGCGGACCACCGTGTCCTCGACCAGGTAGACGGTTCCGAAGCCGCCGCCGCCGATGCGCTGCATGACCCGGAAGCGGCCGCCGAGGATCGTGCCCGTCGCCAGCTTGCGGGTGTCGAACGATGGGTTGGACGGGGCGCGCGGAGCCGGAGCACCGGCGACCGCCTCTCCGCCGCGGCCGGCCTCCGGGCCGTGGCCCGAACGGGGAGCGTTGCGCCACAGCCCGCCGCGTCCGGTCTGGACCGCGTCGCCGAGCGCGGACTGGGCACGCGCCCGCGCATCGTCGGGCAGCTTGCCGCGCAGCATGGTGGTCAGGGCGGAGATCGCCTCGCGCTTGATCTCGGCATCCTCCGATGTCGCGAGCCGGCACAGCGAATCCACCGCCTCGGCGTCGCCGATCGCGCCCAGCGCCCGCACGCAGTGCGGAGCGGCGCGCAGGTCCTGCTCGAGCAGATCGATCAGCGGCGCCACGGCGCGCCGGTCCTTGGTGCGCGCCAGCGCATCGATCGCGCGCTCCCGCACCCACCAGTCGGGATCCTCGAGCGCGCGGATCAACGGCATCACGGCGCGCGAATCGGGCACCGTGTTGAGAATCTCCACCGCGTAGCGGCGGATGAACTCGTCGGGGTCGTCGATCAGGCCGATCACGGCCTCGACCACGCGCTCACCGCCGAGCGTTCCCAGCGCGTCTGCCGCCCGCACCCGCACCCACCAGTCGGCGTCGCGCAGCGCGCCCACCAGGTCCTTGATGGCGTCCACCGTCACGACCTGGTTCAGCACCTCCACCGCGCCGCGCCGGACCTGTTCCGAGTCGTTCTTGAGGTGCTGGAGCAGGTGCGGCACCGCCGAGACGTCGGCAAAGGACACGAGCGCCTCGATGGCGGCGCTCTGGACCTTGAGATCGGGATCCTCGAGGGAGGCGCACAGCGCGGGAATCGCCATCGTCGCCTCCAGCACCTGGAGCGAACGCACGGATTCGAGGCGGACGCCGGTGTGGTCGTCGCTGAGCAGCCGGAGCAGGGTCGCGACCGTGGTCTCGCCGGGCAGGCGCGACAGCAGGCGCGCCGCGTGCAGCCGGAACCACCATTCGGCGTGACCGGCGAGCCCCATGATCTCGTTCAACACTTCCGCGTCGACGCGCTTCTCGATGAGACGGAGGGCGCTTCCGCGCGATTCCTTGCCGAAGGTCGTCATCATGGTGAGCACGGTGCGCACGGGAATGCGTTCGCCCTGATCCTGGAGGATCTTCTCCACCCGCGCCTTGGAGATGCTGGCGTCGCCGAACAGGTCGAGGATGGGCACGGGATCGTAGGCGGTGGAACGGCCGAGCACCGTGGTGGCCGCGTCGGCGACGGTGACGTCCCCGTGCTGCAGGGCTTCGATGAAGCGCGGCAGGGTCGCGTCGTTCAGGACCCGGCCGAGCGTCTCGAGCACGCGGTCCTTGGCGGGGTGTCCCTTCAGCGTTTCGAGCAGGGGCTTGATCGCGGACGCCCCCATTTCCGCCAGCCGGTTGGCCGCGGAGGAAATCTCCTCGGGGGATCCGTCAGCTTCCTGCAACCGCCGGGCGAGCTGCCCGGCCAAGAGGCGATCGAACAGACTCAAGGGTCACCCATCGGGAGCAGCCGTCGGGCGGCTCCCGTCCTGGAAGCTCAGCGGCTCAACGCGAGCCACATGGCGGCGAGCCCGAAGGCGGCACCACCCATGAAGGCGAGGACGATCGCGAAAGCCGGGGATGCCGGCTCACGCGACGGTGCGGGCGCCGCAGCCGGCGCCGGACCACCTGCGGAAGCCGGGCTCGAAGCCGGCGCCGAAGGCGGCGCTTCCACTTCCTTCTTCCTCTGGCTGGCGACCACCTGGGTCAGCTCGTCACGCGAGAGCACGACGGTGTCCTGCGGCACCTGCGCGCCCGCCTGGCGCTCGCCGGTGTTCCGCCGGTCCTGGTCGTAGCTCACCCACAGCGTGTACTTGCCGAACCGGATCACGTCGTTCTCGCGGAGCGGCGCGACGTTGACGTTGCGGTCGTTGACCTGGGTGCCGTTCGCGCTGCCGAGATCCACCACCTGGTAGGTCTCGTCGGCGAGACGCTCGAGACGGAAGTGTTCGCGCGACACGCCGGGATTCTCGAGCGAAATGTCCGCCGAAGGATCCCGGCCGACGGTAATCACCGGCAGGTCGAAGGTGTAGGTCTTGATCGGCCGGCCCATCAGGGACAGCCTGAGTTTGATGACTTTCGCCTGCGACATGGGCGAGATCCTCTCGTGGACTCCGGTCCGGAACGCGGTTGCCGGGTTTCCCTGGAAACGCACTGCCATGGTGGCTGCGAGTGAGTCATCGGCCCCGGGACTGGCCGGCTTGAGCAAGTTGCAAGGGTTCGGGTGGGGAGACCCGGGTGGCAGGCCGGGGTCCCGGGGGCTACTCTCGGCCCGACATCGAGTTCAAGGCCGGACGTCGCCCTTCCGAAAACCCGAGGAGCCATGTCGGAAAACCCCCAGCGTTCCACCCCGGTGACCGAGGGCGAAGCCCGTGCGGTCGCAGAGGCTTCCCGCGAAACCCGTTGGGAAGCGCCCTCCTTCCTGAAGGAGCTGTTCCTCGGGAAGCTGGACCTCGCCCTGATCCATCCCCATCCCGAGCCCGATCCCGAGGAGCAGGCGCGGGCCGGGGAGTGGCTCGCCCGTTTCCGTCACTTCCTGGAGACGGAGGTCGACCCCGAGCAGATCGAGCACGAGGCGAAGATCCCGGCCCGGGTGGTGGAGGGGCTGCGCGCGCTCGGCGCGTTCGGGATCAAGATCCCGCGCGAGTACGGCGGGCTCGGGCTCTCGCAGTACACCTACGGCCGCGCGATGGCCATGGCCGGGACCTGTAACGGCGCGCTCGTCGCCCTGATGTCGGCGCACCAGTCGATCGGAGTGCCCCAGCCGCTCAAGATCTTCGGGACCGAGGAGCAGAAGAAGCGCTTCCTGCCTCGTCTGGCGCGCGGTGCGATCTCGGCCTTTGCGCTCACCGAGAACGATGTCGGCTCGGACCCGGCGCGCATGTCCACCACCGCCACGCTCTTAGCCGACGGCTCGGCCTACGAGATCACCGGCGAGAAGCTGTGGTGCACGAACGGCGCGATCGCCGAGCTGCTGGTCGTGATGGCGCGCACCACGAGCGCCGACGGCAAGAGCGGCATCAGCGCCTTCATCGTCGAGACCTCGTCGCCCGGCGTGGAAGTCACCCACCGGCTCGAGTTCATGGGCATCCGCGGCATCGAGAACGCCGTGATCCAGTTCCGGAAGGTGCGGGTCCCGAAGGAGAACCTGCTGCTCGGCGAGGGACGCGGGCTCAAGCTCGCGCTGGTGACGCTCAACACCGGACGGCTCACGCTGCCCGCGACGTGCGCCGCCGCCGGCAAGTGGTGCCTCGAGGTGGCGCGCCGCTTCGCGGCAGAGCGCGTCCAGTGGGGCCGGCCGGTCGGTCAGCACGACGCCGTGGCACAGATGCTCTCGCGCATGGCCGAGCGCACCTACGCGATGGAAGCGGTCGCCGACCTGTCGGCGCTGCTCGCCGACGGCGGTCGCTCGGACATCCGGCTCGAAGCCGCGATCGCCAAGATGTGGAACTCCGACGGCGCGTGGGAGGTGTGCGACGACGCCATGCAGGTGCGTGGCGGGCGCGGCTACGAGACCGCGCGCTCGCTGGCTTCGCGCGGCGAGGCCCCGATCCCGCTCGAGCAGCTGATGCGCGACCTGCGCATCAACCGGATCTTCGAAGGTACGAACCAGGTGATGCGGCTCTTCATCGCGCGCGAGGCGCTCGACACCCACCTCAAGGTGGCCGGTGATGCCGTGATGCCGGGCGTGCCGCTGTCGCGCCGGCTGCAGGCGTTCGTGCGCGCCGGGCTGTTCTACGCGGCGTGGTATCCGAGCCGCTGGCTCCGCTTCGCGCTGCCGCCCCGCCATTCCCAGTTCGGCCGCCTCGCCGGCCACGTGCGCTGGGTGGAGCGCACCGCGGCACGTCTGGCGCGGGCGCAGTTCCACCTCATGGTCATGAACGGTCCGGCGCTCGAGAAGAAGCAGTCGCTGCTCTTCCGCTGCGTCGACGTCGGTGCCGAGCTGTTCGCGCAGATCGCGACCTGCGTGCGCGCCAACCGCGACGCGAAGGCCCACCCCGGAAACGCGACGTACGAGGAGCTGGCGGATCTCTTCTGCCGCTCGTCGCGGCGCCGCATCGCCGAGCTGTTCCGCGGCGTTCACGACAACGACGACGCCGCCAACTACCGGCTCGCGCGCGCCATCCTCGACGGCCGCCTCGAGTGGCTCGAAGAAGGCATCATCCCGGCTCCGACGGAGGCGCCGGCCCCGCAGGCGGGGGCCGCGGCGCACTCCGCCCCGCAACCCCAGGCAGCGGCGGTCGGAACCCATTCCTAGCCCCGGCCACCCCCATATAAGGAGGGCCGGCTGCGGGGGCGTCCCGGCAAGCCGGGGTACGGCCATTGCCCGCCCGGCCCCGGTGGTGCAAAATGGCCCGCCGTCATCCGCCAGGGAGGCGGTTGCCGGTATTTCATGGCCCCGCACGCTCCGGGTCATGGGAGCCGAATGCAGTGGCCCGGCCACGAGGCCCTCCGAACCAGGAAGGTGCGCCCGCCCGTCGTGAATTCATCCATCTCCGCCCGCCGGCAACGCCAGATCCTCGCGGTGCTGCTCGCCGCGCTTTCGGTGCTGGTGGTGTCGAGCGTTTCGACCCTCGAGCTGCCGGCACCGGGAGCATCCCCGTGGTCGACCGGCAACGCGTGCGGTCCGGTCGGCGCCGGGATCGCCTACGGGCTCGTCTGGATGTTCGGGCGAATCGCCGCCTTCGGAATTCCCGTGGCACTCGCGGCCTGGGCGTGGAATCGCGGGCGCAGCGCTCCGGCAGCGCCGCTCGTCATCAGCTCGCTGGTCGCCGCACTCATCCTGTTCGAGGTGTGCACGCTGTTCGGACTCGGCGGTCTCGACCGCTGGATGTGGGCGGGAGGCTGGGGGTTCGCCGCGTCGCTCGTGCTGCGCTCGGCGCTCGGCGGGGTGGGATCGTGGGTGGTCGCCGGTGCGTTGCTCGGGATCACGGCGATTGCCGCCACCGAGCTCGGCTTCCACTGGATCGCGCGTCTCGGGCACGGTGTGCTGATCCAGCCGCTGGCGAGCACGATCGAATGGCTGAAGCGGCCGCCGGCCCCCGCGGAGCCCGAGCCGCGCAAGGGCAAGGCGAAGGACTCGCGCGCGGCGCGTGAAACCCCCGAGAAGCCCGCGCCGGTGGTGGTCTCGGCGGCGGCGAGAGCCGAAGCCGCGCCGGTCGTGAAGTCGCGCGCCGCCATGGACGGCAACGCGCGCGGAGCGCAGACCCGGCTGCCGCTGCCCGGGTTCGAGGTGCGGCCCGAGAAACGGAAACCCGAGCCGGCCGGGGCGACCGCCACGCTCGCGCCGCCGGGGGAGGTTCCCTTAGAGCCGCTGCCGCCGCTTTCGCTGCTCGCGCTGCCCAGTCACCAGGAGGACCTGATCGTCGCCTCCGATCTCACCACCGAGGCGAGTCTGCTCGTCTCCAAGCTCGCGGACTTCGGCATCGAGGGCCGCGTCACCGAGATCCATCCCGGCCCGGTCGTCACCACGTTCGAGTTCGAGCCGGCGGCCGGAGTCAAGGTCAACCAGATCGTTTCGCGCGAGGACGACCTGGCGCTCGCGCTGAGGGCCCAGCGGATCCGCATCCTGGCGCCCATCCCGGGCAAGGGGGCGGTCGGCGTGGAGATCCCGAATCGCCGCCGCCGCACGGTGTACCTCCGCGAGGTGCTGGCTTCGGCCCAGTACCAGGCCGACGCCGAACTGAAGGTGCCGCTCGGGGTAGATGTGGTGGGCCAGCCCTTCGTCGGGGACCTGACCAAGATGCCGCACGTGCTGGTGGCCGGCGCGACCGGCTCGGGAAAGAGCGTCTGCCTGAACGCGATCATCACCGGGCTTCTGTTCCAGCACAGCCCGGAGACGCTCCGCATGGTGATGATCGATCCCAAAATGCTCGAGCTGTCCGCCTACAACGGCATTCCGCATCTCGTGATGCCGGTGGTGACCGAGCCCAAGCGCGCGAGCCGCGCGCTGCGCTGGGCGGTCTCCGAGATGGAGAAGCGCTACAAGCTCATGGCGACCTGCGGCGCCCGCAACATCGCGGCCTACAACGAAAGGGTTGCCACCGGCAAGGCGCCCACCGCGCCCGGCGCCGAGGCGGCGCCCGAGCGGCTGTCCTACGTGGTCGTGGTCATCGACGAGCTGGCGGATCTCATGCTGACCGCCCCGCAGGAGATCGAGGAGCCGATCGCACGGCTCGCGCAGATGGCGCGCGCCGTCGGCATCCACCTCGTGCTCGCCACCCAACGCCCGTCGGTGGACGTCATCACCGGTGTCATCAAGGCCAACTTCCCGTCACGGATCGCCTTCCAGGTCGCGAGCAAGACCGACTCGCGCACCGTGCTCGACATGAACGGCGCGGAGAACCTGCTCGGCAACGGCGACATGCTGTTCACGCCGGCGGGCAAGCCCGAGCCCTATCGCATCCACGGCGCCTACATCTCCGAGGAGGAGACCGCGCGCGTGGTGGATTTCTGGAAGTCGAAGGTGCGCGCGGTGCCGCTCCAGCCCGGGCAGACGCCCACGCCGCTGCCGCTCGCCACCGAGCCGAAGATGGCGGAGATCGACAGCGAAGAAGCCGCCGACCCGCTCAACGACGAGGACGACGGCGAGCTCGTGCGCGAGGCGGCGCGCCTCGTGGTGGGTCACCAGCAGGGCTCGACCTCGCTGCTCCAGCGCCGGCTCAAGGTCGGCTACTCGCGCGCCGGCCGGCTCATGGACCAGCTCGAGAGCCTCGGCGTGGTGGGACCGTTCCAGGGGAGCAAGGCCCGGGAAGTCCTGGTGGACGAGCGCTGGCTCGAGGAGCGCGGGCTCTGATGACCCCACGTCCCCCCGCGGGCGGGCGGCACGCGCGCCGCGCCGCTCCGGCTCACGCGCGCGCGGATTCACCGCCGGCGCTCGCGTTCGTCACGCTCGGGTGTCCGAAGAACACCGTGGATTCCGAGCACATGCTCGGCATGCTCGTGCAGTCGGGCTTCCGCACCGTGGCCGATCCGGCGGCGGCCGACGTGTGCGTGGTCAACACCTGCGCGTTCCTCCAGAGCGCGGTTCGCGAGTCGCGCGACACCATCGCCCAGCTCGCCGAGCTCAAGCGGACCCGCCAGCTGCGCGGTCTCATCGTCACCGGCTGCCTGGCGCAGCGCGCCGGCGATTCGCTCCTCACCGATTTCCCGGACGTCGATGCCGTGCTCGGCACCGGCCAGTGGAGCGGCGTCGTCGAGGCGGCGCGTCATGTGCTCGCCGGCTCCAACGAGCGCTTCGCGAGCACGGCGGCGCCGGGCGGGGCACTCGATCCGGACGCCCCGCGCGTGCTCTCGACCCCGCGCCATCTCGCGTACCTCAAGATCTCCGAGGGCTGCGACCATCGCTGCACCTTCTGCGTCATCCCGCAGCTGCGCGGCGATCAGAAGAGCCGGAGCATCGAGGACCTGGTGGCCGCGGCACGCGACCTCGCGCGCCACGGAGTGCGCGAGGTCAACCTCATCGGCCAGGACACGACCGGCTATGGCACCGACCTGCCCGGGAAGCCGACCCTGTCCGACCTGCTGGAGGCGCTCGACACGATCGAGGAGCTGGCGTGGATCCGCGTGCAGTACACGTACCCGCGACTCTGGAGCGACCGCCTGATCGAGACCTGGGCGCGCGCCAAGCGCGTGGTTCCGTACGTGGACATGCCGCTCCAGCACATCGCGGCGAATCCGCTCCGCCGGATGGCGCGTGCGATGACGGGGACCGAGACCCGTGAGCTGATCCGCCGCATCAAGCGCGGCATTCCCGGGGTCGCGCTGCGCACCAATTTCATCGTCGGGTTCCCGGGAGAGACCGACGCAGACTTCGAGGAGCTGATGAGTTACGTCGCGGAGGAGCCGTTCGATCATCTCGTCGTCTTCGCCTACGAGCGGGAGCCGGGCACGCCATCTCACGAGATGACGCCGCGGGTCCCGCTCAACGTCCGCCGCCACCGCCGTGCGCAGCTGCTCGCGCACCAGCAGCGCCTGTCGCGCGATCGGCTGTCCGGCTGGATCGGACGCACGATTCCGGTGATGGTGGATGCGCCAGCGGGCCGCGGGCAGTGGTCGGCGCGTACTGCGGGACAGGCCTTCGAGGTGGACGGTGGCGTGGTGGTGGAAGGCGAGGGGCTCGAGCCCGGAGCGGTGGTGCCGGTCCGGATCACCGGCAGCGCGGCCTATGATCTGTTCGCCCGCGTCGAGAAGCGGGTGGACACCGGGCTTCACATCGTGGGAGGACGTTCGTGAGAAGAGCGGCGTTGTGCGCCGTGCTGTTCGCCGGTTCCCTGCTGCTCCTCGCGGTACCTGCCGCGGCCAAGAAGTACCGCTACGCGACCGGGCCCAAGGCCACGACGGACACCACCTATGCGGTGGCCGACATCGAGATCGAGCCGATCGTGCGCTCGCGCGGCCCGACGGTCCCGGCCACCAATCTCCAGCTCACGGCGCTCGTCGCGAAGGCCGCGTTCACTCACGCGATGGCCGACGTGCCGCTCGACTCGACCGACACGGTCGTGCTCGCCCCGTCCGGGGCGCATCCGCTCAACTTCATCGCGGAGCACGTGGTCCTGCGCGAGCTGGCGCGCCGCGGGGTCACGGCGATGGTGCGGCGCACGGCGGTGCCCGACGACAGCGTGTCCCTCGTGACCGCCGACGGAGACCGGCGCGCGCCGCTCCTCGAATACCAGATCGGCTCGGCCCGCATCACCTACCTGCGGCTGATCGGCTGGCTGCCGGGCCGGGTGAAAATCGAGCGCCAGGCGCTGGTCGAGGCCACCATGACCCTGCGGGATCGCGAGCAGTCCAAGGTGCTGTGGACCGGCCTGGCCTCGCAGAATCTGCTCGACTCGTTCCCGCGCTCGCAGCTCCCGCTGGTCGAGGACCCGCGCTTCGGCGAGCTCACGAGTCCGCCTCCGGAGCGCAACGCGGGTCGAATCATCGAACCGGTGATCGTGGTGGCCATCGTTGCGGGTCTGATCGCGCTATTCTTCCAGAACCGTCCATGATCCGTGACTTCGTACGACGCCACGCGCGCGGCCTCGTGCTGCTCGCCGCGGCGGCGGTCGCCCTCGCGCTCGCGGGGTGCGGCGCCGGCCTGCTGCCTTCGGCCCGCACCGAGACCGACCGGCTCAAGCTCGCGCGCCGGATGATGGCCGACCGCGATTACATGCAGGCCATCGAGATGCTCAAGACGTACATCGTGAACAACGGCGGCAGCGCGGACGTCGACGAAGCCATCGTGCTCTACGGCGAGTGCGCGCTCCGCACCCGCGACTGGGCCACGGCCACGGTCGAGTTCGAGCGCGTGCTGCGCGACTTTCCGGAGAGCGACTCGGCGGCGGCCGCCTCGTTCATGCTCGGCGAGGCGCACTTCGGCCAGTCGCGCCCGCCGGACTTCGACCAGGAATACACCGAGAAGGCGCTCGTCCAGTGGCAGAGCTACCTCGCCAACTATCCGAACCACTGGCGGCACGCCGAGGCCGAGCGCCGCGTGGCCGATGCCGAGGCGCGCATCGCGACCAAGCTGGTGCACACCGGCAACCTCTATCTCAAGCTCAACTCGTTCAAGCCGGCCCGCGTGTACTTCAACCGGGTGCTCGACGAGTTCCCGAACACGCCGCAGGTCGCGGAGGCCATGATCGGGCTCGCGCTGGTCGATGCCCGGATCGGGATCAAGGACCGCGCCATCGAGCGGCTGAAAGAGGTCGAAACCCGCTGGAAGGGAACGCCGATCGGGAATCGCGCGATCGCCGAGCGGGCGCGGATCGAGCACTGAGCCGACCATGCCGAGGATCGGGCTTCTCGGGGGCACGTTCGATCCGCCGCATCTCGGGCATCTCGCGATCGCGGAATGGGCCTGCGACCAGGTCGGGCTCGACCGCGTGCTGTTCGTTCCGGCCGGCGACCCGCCGCACAAGCGGGGAAGGGTGCGCACCCCGGCCGCCGAGCGCGCGCGCCTGACGCGTCTCGCGATCCGCGGCAACCCACGCTTCGCGCTGTCGACGATCGAGCTCGGCGGGAACGGGCCCTCGTACACGGTGGACACCCTGCGCCGGCTCGCGGAATCCCATCCCGGCTCGCGCTTCTTCCTCATCCTCGGCGAGGACAGCCTGAACGACCTCGCGACCTGGCGCGATCCGGCCGGCATCCGCCGCCGGGCCACGCTGGTGGTGGCGGCGCGCCCGTCGGACTCGGGAAGGAAAGCGCGCAAGCGGCGCGGCGTGATCTTCCTCGACAGCCCGCCGATCGGGATCTCCTCCACGCTCGTGCGCGAGCGCGTGCGGGCCAGAGGGTCGATCCGCTACCTGGTGCCGGACGCCGTGGCGCGGCGGATCGCGGCGACCGGCCTCTACTCCCGGCGAGCCGAGCGTGACGAGGCATTCACAAGATGAGCTACGACCCGCGACGCTTCTGGGAGGAGCGCCTCTCCGAACACTTCGATCTTCGCAGCAGCGGCGAGACCGGGCTCTCGCTCGCCTACAACCGCGCCTGCTATGCGCTGCGCGCCGAAGTGCTGGCGCGCGCGCTGGCCGACGCCGGGTTCGACCCGCGCGGGAAGCGCGTCCTCGACGTGGGCTGCGGCACGGGATTCTTCACCGCCTGGTACCTGGCGCGCGGCGCTGACCTCACGGGCGTCGACCTGACCGATGCGTCGATCGAGCGGCTGCGCGCGGCCTACCCGGCCGCCCGTTTCGTGCGCGCCGACATCGGCGAGACCGCACCGGAAGGACGCTTCGATCTGGTCCATGTGTTCGACGTGTTCTTCCACATCACCGACGACCGGCGCTGGGAGGCGGCGATGCGAAACGCCGCCGGCGCCGTCGCGCCCGGCGGCCGCCTCGTCTACACCGACGTCTTCGCCGCCCCGCGCGGGCTCGCGTCCCACAACGTCACGCGCCCGCTCGAACGCCACCGCGCCCTGCTCCGCGAGACCGGCCTCGAAATGAAACTGCTGCGCCCGACGCACGTCCTGCTCAACCGGGACCTCGGAGCACTCAAGGGTCTCAATCGCTTCCCATCGCTGCTGCTCGCGCTGGACCGCGCGATGCTGAGCATGGGAATCGGCGGACGCGAGGACTCGAACCAGCTGCTGCTGGCGCAACGACCGTGATTCGGTGATGGCGATCCAGGGCTGCGAACTCACCGGCTGATCGCACGTCAGGTGTGGAGAAACATCGGGTCATCGCTTGAAACGAAACCCGCTCCGGAGCGGGTAATTCCCCGCATCCCGGAACATCGACGCGCGGCAGAAAACCCCGCGAAGAATGGTGCGGCGCTGGGCCCTTCGCTCCCCGCCGCGCTTGTTGCAGCGACTGCCCGCACAACCTACTCGTACATCCCGCGAACCTGTCCCCAGGTTTCGCCAGCGCCGGCACCGGCCGGCATCCGGTCGGTGCTCCCTCGGGCGCTCACAAGGTGAGTGTCGTCCAGTAGCGGTCGAGGATCGGCTGGATTCCGTCCGGATCGGTCGAGAGTCTCAGGAGCTCCGCGTAGAGCGGGGTCGCGGGCTCGAGCAGGGTGGCGCGCTCGAACGCGTCGTGCGCTTCGGTGGATTGCCCGAGGGTGAGCAGCACGGTGCCGAGCACCGCCCAGCCGCGGGCGGCCGTCGGCTCCGCGCGCACCAGCAGCCGGGCCTGTGACAGCGCGGCCGCCGATTCGCGCGCGAGCACCAGGCAGTTGATGAGCGAGAGCCGGAACAGCGGGACGTCCGGCCGCTGGTCGACTGCGAGCCGGAACTGCGCCGCCGCCTCCTGCGGCCGCCCCGACATCATGCAGGCGTGACCGAGCCACATGCGGGCCCGCGCGTTCGAGGGATTCTCGCGCAGCGCGAGGTGGAGCCACGGCTCGGCGAGGTCGGGGCGGCCCTGGCAGACGTACCAGTAGCCGACCGTGGACTCGGTGCGGCCGCCTCCGAGCGGGAGCGTCTTGAAGCGCTCGAGCGAACGCTCGAGCGACGCGTTGAGCGCGACCCACGAGGCGGTGTGGAAAACCGACACGAGCCCGGCGACGGCGAGCGCACGCTGGAGCTGCACCGGATTCCGGATCTGTTCGAGCAGGAGGAACAACGCCGCGACCGTGAAGGGAATGCCGGCCGGCGCGAGCAGGTCCCAGTTGCGCGCGTATCCGAGGTTGGAGTCCCCGGCAATCACCGCCACCACCGCGTACGTGCCGGCGAGCGCGAGCAGGAAGGCGCGCACCCGGCGGTTGGCGGAGTGGCGGCGCAGGCCGGGCATGAGCAGTACGAGGGCGGCGAGCCCGATCGGTCCGATCAGGAGCTGGAGGTTCGCCATGTCGCGCAGGTGCGCCGGCGTGAACAGATAGGGCCCGGTCCAGGAATCGCCCGCCGCGATCGTGCGGATCGTCGCGGTGAGGTGAGCCATCAGGTCGTAGCCGTTGCCCATCGAGGCGAGCAGGAGTCCCATCGCGCCCAGCAGCACGATCGTGGGCACCAGGTCGCGCCGCACGAGGGTGCGCAGCTCCGGGGTCGCGAGCCCGATCAGGAGCAGCACTCCGAGCGACGGCGCCAGTGCGGCGGCCGAGAGATGGAGGCAGGTGGCGACGCTCGAGGCCAGCACCACCGGCAGCAGTCCGCCGCGCCCGTTCAAGAACGCGAGCGCGGTGGCGACGTAGTAGGCGATCGCGAGGGCCAGGAACGTGTAGTTCTCGACGTAGCCGAAGAAGAGCTGGACGTAGCCCTGGGCGAGGAGCACCAGTGCCCCGAGCGCCACGCGCAGGTCCCGGGCCGGTGCGACCGGCTGCGGTGGCGCGCGGTCGGCGACCGAAAGCACCAGCTGGCGGCTGATCTCGATCGCGGTGAACACGAAGAGCACGCCGGCGATCGCGCTGCCGAGCGCCGTGGTGAGGTGGGCGACGTCGCCGGCCGTGCGGCCGGGTTGCTCGAACCAGGCGCGGGTCGCCGAATACAGGTGGCGCTGGAGCGCCATCGCGACCGGCTCGAGCGCGTGAACGCCGCCGGGCTGCGGGATGTCCTGGACGAGGACCATGGCGTCCCCGAGGAAGCGGTGCCGGATGCGCAACGCCCAGAACAGGGCGAACGACAGCCCGCCGGCCGCGGGCACGATCAGCGCGCGCATCACAGCCCGCCCGGGCAACGGGGTCGGGACGTCGGGATCTCCGCGCGCGGCGGGCGCCGGGAGCCGCAGCGCCACCGCGAGGCCGACCAGGAGCGCCGCGAGGCCAAAGCCGAGCATCGGCCGTGGAAGGAACGCGTACTGGTGAAGTCCCCACAGGGCGCCGGTGGGCCCCGCGACCGCAATCAGGTGGAGCGCCACGGTGAGGACGGCGATCGCCGCCACCACCACGAGCGCCGCGCGCTCCGCCAGGGTGGACCCGGGGGCCTGTATGCGAGGCAGGGAGCCCATTCCTGATGTAAGACACGTGGAATGCGGCAGAGCGTTGCAGCCACTGGGATCAGCGCGGTTTTCCGCTGACCACGCCGGGAAAAACCGGCGACGAGCGCCTTGGGCCTGGTCGGCCCTACCCGTCGCGGCGCTTGTAGGCCATGAAGAAGAACTGGCTCACGTAGCAGAGCGGGGCGCGCCGGGACAGCTCGAAGTTGAGCCGCGAGAGCGCCGGGAAGAACGGCTTCCCGTAGGCCCAGCTCAGCACGTGGTCGTCGAGGACGAGGTTCACGCCGGTGGCCCGCACCCGCTCGAGGCCGGTGTCGCGGAAGAGACCGAGGATGCGCCAGAACGGCCAGCGCAGGTGGTCCTCGAACACCGGGTCCTTCGGCTTCCGGCGCACCGCCGCGATCAGGCGGGCGAGCTGGAAGGGCGGCGAGCAGGCGTTGGGGAGACTCACGACCAGGATCCCGCCGGGCGCCACCACCTCCGCGAGGTTCGCGATCACGCGCCCGGGCTGCGAGGTGTGCTCGATCACTTCGGTGCAGAGCACGAAGTCGTAGCGGCGCGAAGTGTCGAGCCGCTCGGCGTCGGCCACCTCGAAGGTGAGCGTGTGACCCGGCGCGTTGCTCCCGAAGGCCCGCTCGGCGCGCTTCACGAGCCCGGGCTCGATGTCCACGCCGTGCACCGCGGCGTAGCCGGTGTCCGAGAGCATCTTCGAGTAGTAGCCGGCGTTGCAGCCGACATCGAGCGCGGCGCCGCGGCGCCCGATCAGGCCACGGCGCCCGAGATCCTCGAGCAGCAGGTGGAACAGGTTGAGGCGGGCGCGATGCTGGACCTTGGTGGGCCAGTCGTCGCGGTAGTCGTAGAGCGCGTTCAGCTCCTGCTGGAGCGGATCACGGTCGTCGCAGGCGAAATCGATCCGGTAGCTCATGGTGGTCGGGAGCGGGTACCGTAGCAGGGGCCGTCGTTTCCTGCGCACCCCAGGGGAGGAAGATGCCGAGACTGTTCGTCTTCGACGCGATGGGGCTGGTCTATCGCGCCTACCACGCGCTGCTGGTCCGCGACCGCCAGACCGGCGAATGGGGACCGCTGCGCAACAGCCGTGGCGAGCCGACGAGCGCGATCCACGGGTTCGGAAACACCGTGCTCAAGATCCGCCGCGAGGAACGCCCGGACTTCTGGGCGCTGGCGTGGGACGGGCACGGTCCGACGTTCCGCCACGAGCTGTTCACGGACTACAAGGCGACGCGCAAGCCCACACCCGACGACCTGCTGGTCCAGGTGCCGGTCGTGCGCGAGCTGGCGGGGGCGCTCGGCCTGCCGGTGCTCGAAATGCCCGGCCACGAGGCGGACGACGTGATGGCCACGCTCGCCCGTCGCGGGGAGCAGGAGGGGTTCGAGGTCGCCCTGGTCACGAGCGACAAGGACATGGTCCAGCTCGTCACCGACCGGGTGCGCCTGCTCTCGCCGGTCGGCCGTGGCGAGGACTACACGTGGGTGGACTCGGGGGCCGTGCGGCAGAAGTGGCACGTCGATCCGTTCCAGACCCGCGACGTCCTCGCGCTGATGGGGGACACCAGCGACAACGTGCCGGGCGTTCCCGGGGTGGGCGAGAAGACCGCCACCGATCTCATCGCCACGTTCGGCACGCTCGACGAGCTGTACGCGCACCTCGACCGCGTGACCAAACCGGCGCTGCGCGAGAAGCTCGCGGCGAACCGCGAGCGGGCCTTTCTGTCGCGCGAGCTGGTGACCGTCCGCACCGACTGCGATCTGCCGTTCGAATGGGACGATCTGCGCTGCGGGCCGGTGCTGAGCGAGGCACTGCTCGAGATCGCGCGCCGCTACGATCTCCGCCGCCTCGAATCCGTGGCCCAGTCGCTCAACGCCGAGGAGGCGCGCGGCGCCGCGCCGGCGGCTTCGCAGCGCCGGCGCTCCGCCGGCGTGCAGGCTCCGCCCGCGGCCGTCGCCACGTCCGTGGAACCGCCGCCCGCTTCCGCGCCACCGCCGGTCGCGCCCGCGGCGCCCGTTCCGCCCCCGCCGGTCGCGGCGGTTCCGCGCGGCATCCAGTCCCACCTCGATCTCTGGACCTCGGCGGAGACGCGTCCCGCGGCGCCGACCGGGCTCAGCGCATGGACCGAGCGGCTCCACGAGATCCGCGCCCGCTCGCCGCACGGCATCGCGATCCTGCCGGTGGCCACCGGCGGCGATGCACGGCGCGCGCGCCTCGCCGGACTCGCGCTCGCCGCGCGCAACGGCGTGACGACCTACCTGCCGCTCGGCCACAGCAGCGGCCCCAACTTCTCGCTCGAACAGGTGCGGTCGTGGATCGGCCTCCTGCTCGGCGACTCCGCCAGCCCCAAGGTCGAGGAGGACGTGAAGCGTGACGCCCACCTGCTCGAGAGCGCGGGGGTCCGGCTGTCGGGCGCCGTGCTCGACACGCGGGTCGCCTCCTTCCTCTGCGACCCGTCGCGGGCGCACGGCGTGGCCGAGTGCGTGCGCGACTTCCTGGGGGAGCGCCTGCCTTCGATCGAGGATCACGTCGCCGCCGTACGCGCGCGGGGGGGACGCATCACCGCCGCCGATCTTCCACCCGAAGACATGGCGGCGGTCGCCGAGCCGCTCGCAGCGGCACTGCTTCCGCTCGGAGACGCGCTGCGTGCCCAGCTCGAGGCACGCTCCCAGTGGAAGCTCTACAAGGAGATCGAGCACCCGCTGATCCGCGTGCTGCGCGAGATGGAGCGCGCCGGGATTCGCGTGGACACCGCGGCACTCGCCACGATGGCGGAGCGCGCCGGCACCGAGCTCGCGCGGCTCGAGGAGGAGCTGCACCGGCTCGCGGGGGAAACCCTCAACCTGAACAGCGGCCCGCAGCTCGCCCGCATTCTCTTCGACGTGCTGCGGCTCACGCCCGGCCGCCGCACCAAGACCGGCTACTCCACCGACCAGGCGGTGCTCGAGGAGCTGGCCACGGTCCACGAGTTCCCCGCGCGGCTGCTGGAGTACCGCACGCTCTCCAAGCTCAAGTCCACCTATCTCGACGCGCTGCCGCTCACCGTGGATCCTGCCGACGGGCGCATCCACACCACGTTCGACCAGACCGGCGCCGCTACCGGGCGGCTCTCCTCGAGCAATCCCAACCTGCAGAACATCCCGATGCGCACCCCGCAGGGCCGCGAGATCCGCCACGCCTTCGTGGCGGCGCCGGACTGCCTGCTGGTAGGGGCGGATTACTCGCAGATCGAGCTGCGATTGATGGCGCACCTCTCGGGCGATGCGAACCTGATCGCCGCCTTCCAGGGCGGCGAGGACATCCACGAGGGCACCGCGCGCCGCATTTTCGGCGTTCCCGAAGGGCCGCTCGATCCCGCGCTCCGCTCGCGCGCCAAGATCGTCAACTTCGGAATCATGTACGGCATGGGCCCGCGCAGCCTGTCCCAGCAGATGGGTATCGGCCTGCCCGAGGCGCAGGAGTTCATCGCCAGCTATTTCCGGGTCTTCGCGCGGGTGCGCGAGTACCTGGACGCCTGCCTCGAGGAGGCGCGCCGCCGCGGCTACGTCGAGACGCTGTTCGGGCGCCGGCGCTACCTCGCCGGGCTCGCGAGCAGCTCCGGCGCCGAGCGCTCGTTCGCCGAGCGCGCGGCGATCAACGCGCCGATCCAGGGATCGGCCGCCGATCTCATGAAGCTCGCGATGATCCGCGTCCACCGATCCTTGAAGCAGTCGTTTCCCTCCGCTAGATTGCTGCTGCAGGTGCACGACGAGCTGCTGCTGGAGTGTCCGGCCGTGGAGGCCGAGGAGGTGGCGGCGCGCGTCCGCCACGAAATGGAGAGCGCCTTCCCGCTGAGAGTCCCGCTCGAGGTGTCGGTCGGCCGGGGCTCCACCTGGTTCGATGTCCATTGAGAGGCGCCGTACGACCCGCGACGGGTTGTTCATCATCGGAATCGTCGGGCGCACCGGCAGCGGCAAGAGCACGGTCGCGCGGACGTTCGCGGAAGCGGGCGCCGTGGTGCTCGAAGCGGACCGGCTGGGACACGAGGTGACCGACACCGATCCCGCCGTGCGCGCGGCGCTCGCGGCCGAGTACGGAGACGAGGTCTACCTGCCGGACGGACGCCTCGATCGCGCGCGCGTGGCGGGGAAGGTGTTCCGCGATCCGGCGGCGCGCGGGCGGCTGGATGCTCTCGTGCATCCGAGGATCATCGCGAGGATCCGGGCCCGGTTCGACGAGTTGAAGGCTTCCGGGTTCCGCGGGCCGGTCGTGCTCGATGCGGCCCTGCTGCTCGACTGGGGGCTCGAGCGCGAGTGCGACATCGTGGTGGCCGTGGTGGCGCCCGAGCGGCTCCAGCTCGAGCGGCTGGCGGCATCACGGGGATGGAGCCGCGAGCACGCGGCCGAGCGGCTGGCCGTGCAGCGGCCGGAGGACGAATTCCGCGCGAGCGCCGACGTCACGATCGAGAACGACGGATCGCGCGAGGCACTGGAGGCGCGGTCTCGTGAGATGCTGGGCCGGCTGCTCGCGGCCCACGAAGCGCAAGATGGACACTGAAAGGAAGCCATGCTGACGACCGCCGATCTCAAGAAGAGAGTGGATCAGGTCCGCACCGCACTGGCGGGCCTGGGGAGGTATCTTTGACGTCGACGCACGGAAGCACGAGGCGGCCGAGCTCGAAGCGCGCATGGCGACGCCCGGGTTCTGGGACCGTTCCGAGGACGCACAGCGCACCGTCGCCGCGCTGAAGCGGGCGCGCCGCACCGTCGAGGACTGGGGCGCACCGGATCAGGCGCTGCGCACGCTCGAGGAGATGCTCGAGCTCGCCGGCAGCGAGGGCGACGACAGCATGCTCGATGAGATCGCGGCGGATCTGACCAAGGTGGAAACCGAGGTCGCCGCGCTCGAGCTGAAGAGCCTGCTGTCGGGCGAGCACGACCGGCTGGGCGCGATCGTGTCGATCCATCCCGGCGCCGGCGGCACCGAGTCGCAGGACTGGGCCGAGATGCTCTACCGCATGTACACGCGGTGGGCGGAGCGTCATGGATTCAAGGCCGAGGTGCTCGACCTCCAGCCCGGCGACGAGGCGGGACTCAAGGACGCCACGATCGAAGTCACCGGCGACTACGCCTACGGCTACCTCAAGTCGGAGAGCGGTGTGCACCGGCTGGTGCGCATCTCGCCGTATGACGCCAATCAGCGGCGCCACACGTCGTTCGCGTCGGTGTTCGTCTTTCCGATGGTCGACGACACCATCAACGTGGACATCGGGCCCGCCGACCTCCGCGTGGACACCTTCCGGGCGAGCGGGGCCGGCGGCCAGCACGTCAACAAGACCGAGTCGGCGGTGCGCATCACGCACATCCCGTCGGGAATCGTGGTGCAGTCGCAGGCTGAGCGCAGCCAGCACCGCAACCGCGAGCTCGCGATGCGCATCCTGAAGGCCCGGCTGTTCCTCCACCTGCAGGAGCTCGAGCGGCAGAAGACCCAGGCGCTCTCGGCGGAGAAGAAGAACATCGATTTCGGAAGCCAGATCCGCTCCTACGTGCTCCACCCCTACACGATGGTCAACGACCACCGCACCGAGGTGAAGATGACCGACACCCAGTCGGTCCTCGACGGCAACCTCGATCCGTTCACCGATGCCTATCTCAAGAGGAAGGACGCCCGATGATTCCCGGCCACGTGTTCCGTGAATACGACATCCGCGGCCTGCACGAGACGGAGCTCACCGACGAGCTCGCCGAGTCGATCGGCCGCGCCTTCGGGAGCCTGATGCGGGAGGAGGGCGCCCGCACCGTGGCGGTCGGCCGCGACGTGCGGCCGAGCAGCGCGCGGCTCGCCGCCGCGGCGGAGCGCGGACTGATGGCGACCGGGCTCTCGGTCGAGCGGGTCGGCGTGGTGCCGACGCCGGCGCTCTACTACGCCGTGTCCGAGACCGGGCCCGAGGCCGGGATCCAGGTGACGGGCAGCCACAATCCGCCCGAGTTCAACGGCTTCAAGCTCACCCGCCGCGGCGCTCCCGTGTTCGGGGCGGAGATCCAGGAGATGCGCGAGCGGATCGCGGCCCGCGACTACGGCGACCCTGAGGCGGGAGCGAAACCGACAGCGGTGGACCGGCCGGTGCTGCCGGCCTACCGCGAGATGCTGGTCGACCGGCTGAAGAGCCCGCGCGGGCTCAAGGTGGTGATGGATTGCGGCAACGGCTGCGCGGGCACCGTGGTGCCGGACGTCTTCGAGCGCATGGGACACACCGTGATCCCGCTGTTCGCCGAGCTGGACGGACGCTTCCCGAACCATCTTCCGGATCCCACGGTGCCGAAGCTGCTCGTGGATCTGATCGCCGAGGTGAAACGGAGCGGCGCCGACCTCGGGATCGGATTCGACGGCGACGCCGACCGGATCGGCGCCGTGGACGCGAACGGCCGGGTGGTGTACGGCGACCAGCTGCTCGCGCTCTTCGCGCGTGACGTGCTGACGCGGGTGCCGGGCGGCGAGATTCTGTTCGACGTCAAATGCTCGCAGGGCCTGATCGAGGACATCGAGGCCCACGGCGGCCGGCCATCGATGTGGAAGACCGGCCACTCGCTGCTCAAGATGAGGCTCAAGGAGACCGGAGCGCCGCTCGCCGGGGAGATGTCGGGCCACATCTTCTTCAAGGAGGGGTTCTTCGGGTTCGACGACGCGCTCTATGCCGCCGGCCGCCTGCTGCGTTACGTCGCCGCCACCGGGAAGACCTTCGCGGAGCTGGTGGACTCGATCCCCCACTACTTCTCGACCCCGGAGACCCGCCTCGAATGTCCCGAGGAGAAGAAGTTCGCGATCGTCGACGCGCTCAGGCGCGTGTTCCAGCGGCGCTACCGCGTGATCGACATCGACGGCGCCCGCGTGGAGTTCGGCGACGGCTGGGGCCTGGTGCGGGCTTCCAACACGCAGCCCGTGCTGGTGGTGCGCTTCGAGGCGCGCACGCCGCAGCGTCTCGAGGAGATCCGCAACATCTTCATGGAGCCGCTGCGCCGGCTCGGTGTGGGCGAGGCCGCGGTCGGACACTGAGACGGTGCCGAAGCCGATGGAACCTCCGGCCGAGCTGACGGAGCGCGCGCTCGGCTCACCGCTCGCGCGCCGCTGGTATGCGCGGCCGGTGCTCGAGGTCGCGCGCGGACTGCTCGGCCGCGTGCTGGTGCGCGAGACCGCGGAGGGGGTCAGCGCGGGGCGGATCCTCGAAGTCGAGGCCTATCGCGGCGCCGACGATCCGGCGAGCCACGCGTATCGCGGGCTCACGCGCCGCACCGAGGTGATGTTCGGTCCGCCCGGCTTCGCGTACGTCTATTTCACCTACGGCATGCACTTCTGCTTCAACGTGGTGGTCGAGCCCGCCGGCCGCGCGGCGGCGGTGCTGATCCGCGCGCTCGAGCCCGTGGCGGGAGCGGCGCTCATGTCGCGGCGGCGCGGACCGGACGTGCCGTGGAGCCGGCTTGCCCGCGGACCGGCCTGCGTCGCGGTGGCGCTCGCTCTCGGCAGGGGAGAGAACGGGCTCGATCTCACCCGCGGGCCGCTGTGGGTCTCGAATCTCGCCCCGCGTCGCGGCGGTCGCCGGATCGTCGCCGGTTCGAGGATCGGCATCCGGGTCGGCGTCGAGCGACCGTGGCGTTTCCTGCTCGAAGGGCATCCGCTCGTTTCCGGATCTCCTAAGGGCCCCCGTCCCGCAGGCAAAGGTGGACGCTTGACACCTCCCGGACGCATTCCTAGTATCCGCCGTTCGTTGCACGCACTTCGTTGACCGCGCGTGTTTTCGTCGCCATTGGGTCCGATGTTCCCGCGCCCGACGGCGGCCCTTCCGTCCCGAAAAAGGCACGGGGAAAGGACTCCGTATGAGTTCCTGGCGCGGCGTGATGCGCTGGGCAGCGATGATGACGATGGCGGCCTGCCTTCCGGCCGCCCTCCACGCGCAGGGCCTCGACGAGGCGCTGCGGGACGTGGACAACGAGGCAGCGTTCTTCGCCCGCAACCCCCGCCTGCTGGGGATGGGACGGATCCGCTCGGCGGTGCGTGACGTGCACAACCGGATCAGCCTGTGGGAGCTCGGGAACCCGGTCGGACTCCTGTCCGGGGATTCCACGTCCATCTTCGAAGTCGGGCTGGGATCGGCTTCCCAGCGCTCCGAGTACGACCTCGCGCCAACCGCACGGGTGCGCCAGGACGCCTCGAACGGCGCCCTGAATCTCCCGCTCGAAGCGTGGCACCGCACGGAACGGACGGCCTATGGCTTCGGGGGCCGGTTCGGAACGCTGCAGACCGATCGCACCTACAATCAGGACGTCGAGCGCCGCACCGAGTTCGTGAGCCCGTACCTGGCGCCCACGCTGAACAGCGTCGTGCCGGTGATCAAGAACCCGCGGCTCCGCTACGCGCTCCGGCTCGACTACGCGCCCGAGACCATCACGCGCGACTTCCGGCTCATCACGAAGAACGGCGCCGGCGATTTCGTGAACCAGGACGGCACCATCATTCCCGCCCCCGATACGTTCATTCCGCTGGATGCCGAGGTGGACGTGCTCGGCGGAGGCGCGTGGCTCGGCTACGAGTGGGGAGCGGTGGGGGTGGGCCTCGGATACGAGCGGCTGAGCTACGACTTCTTCGGGATCAATGAAGGCGCGCGTCACCGCGCCGAGTCGAGCGAGGAGCGCCCCTACAACATCACCCAGCTCACGCTGGCGGGAAAGACCGGGGCATTCGAGTGGGGCGTCGACGGTCGGAGTTGGGAGGCCGAGTCGGAGCAGCAGTGGGTCTACTCGGTGTCGGCCGGCACCGCGGTGGCACCGCTCGCCGGTCGCGGCCGGGTGCTCGAGCGGAAGGAGGAGGGAGGCACCGGGGAGCTGCGCGCACGATGGACGAGCGGGTCGCTCGAGATCGGCGTGAGCGCCATCGGCGAGGATCGCGTGATCGACTTCGTCGCGCCCGCGATCGACGACCGGACCTCGTTCAACTACTTCCGCAACCGGGTCTACAACACGCCGGGTGCGGACACCCTGTCGCTCCCGGACAGCATCACGACGCAGCGCACCGAGGATCGTTCGTGGGCCGGTACGATCGGCGCCTCGTGGACCTTCAAGCGCGTGCTGCTCGCCCTCGAAGGGCGCCGGGACTTCCGGGAACACGAGAACACGCTGAGCGACCTCGGCCCGCGTGTCGAGGGATTCGACGTCCGCTCCGGCATCGAGTACCACGCCACGGACCGGCTCGCCCTGCGTGGCGGCTACGGCTACCGCTGGGAAGACACCGACGAGCAGACCCAGATGACCGAGTACCGCGGCTACGAGCTGACTGCCGGGCTCGGGATCGAGGCGGCCAGCAAGCGCTGGGGTGTGGACCTCGCTTTCGGTCACGGATGGGCGTTTGCCGACTACGGGAGCCCCCAGGAGCCCCGAGGGGTGGGCCAGCGGTTCAGCACCCGGATCCGATGGGCCCTCTAGAAATTAATGATTGTCTCTTGACAACCGGGAGGAGTCGGCCGATATTGGTGACGTGCCGGCTGGGCGTAGCCGGCTTCCGCAAAGCCCGCATTCTGCGGCTTCCTCTCCGCGAACGTTTCACCCTCCTGTCGCGGCCGTTTTCCCGATGATCGACATGGACGTCGAGTCAAGGCGCTCTTAGCGCCGCCTTAAATCCAGACCGGGGAACGAGTTGTAGAGGAAATCCATTGACTTCGAGTCGCTCGTTTTGCAATGTGTCACGAGCTTCCCGGGAGCAAACCGCTCCGGGCCTGACCTTACCGTGTCCAACCTCAGGGGTTGTGCGCATGCCATTTGATCCCAAGACTCTGGTCCGTTCCGCCGGGGCCGCCGCGCTGGGACTCCTCATGAGCCTTGCGGCCTTCGCCCAGACACCGCCCGCGCCCGGCGCCCCTACCGGCAAGCTGATCGGGCGCGTCACCGAGCGTGGCAGCACGCCCATTCCCTATGCCAACGTCATCATTCAGACGACCAAGCAGGGAACCGCCACCGACGAGAACGGCAACTTCTCGATCTCCGGCGTGGCGGTCGGCACCCACACGGTCGTGATCCAGGCCATGGGTTTCGAGAAGGCGACCCAGACCGTGACGGTGGTCGCCGGCCAGACGGCGACGCTCAACTTCAATTTCGGCGCCGCGCAGTCGGTGAAGACGATCGAAGAGATCGAAGTCCGCGCCGAGAAGAAGATCGACACCAAGTCATCGACCACCAAGCAGAACGTGACCGCCGAGAAGCTGCGCGAGCTGCCGGTGGACAACCTGAGCCAGGCAGTGGCCACCAAGGCCGGCGTCGTGGCGAAAGGCGACGACCTGCACTTCCGCGGCGGCCGGAGCGGTGAGGTGAAGGTGCAGATCGACGGCACCGAGGCCTCCGATCCCCTGCTCGGCCGCAACGCGAGCGTGGCGAACCTGGCGATCGCGGGAGCGGAAGTGCTCTCGGGCGGGTTCGACGCCGAGTTCGGCAACGCGCTCTCGGGCGTCGTGAGCGTGACCACCAAGGAAGGCACCGATCGGCTCGGCGGCGAAGTGCGATGGGACACCGACCGCTTCGGCAGCCCGGACAAGTCGTTCAACAATCTCGATCGCTTCACCTTCGGCTTCGGCGGCCCGACGCCGGTCCGCAACCTGACCTACTTCCTCACCTACGAAGGAACCTTCTCGGACACCTACCTGGCTTCGACCATGACGAAGCCGAGCCGCACGATCCTCGACTTCATCCAGGTCGGGAACCGGCAGTTCAACCAGATCAACATGAACGCCAAGCTGGCGTACCGGCCGACCTCGCGGCAGAAGGTCACTTTCGAGGCGATCAACAACCACACGATCAACACGCCCTACAACCACATGTGGAGCCGGCAGGGTTACGTGAAGGTCACCTACGACACCCTTCACACGTCCGGGCAGCCGGATTCGTACACGCCGCGGTACGGCACCTGGTCGGCCATCCAGGAGGATTCGAGCTTCGTGCCGATGAACATGCCGGACCACGTGTCGACCACGGACGACACGTACCAGCAGTTCGGCGCGGTGTGGACGAACCAGATTTCGGGCAAGTCGGTGTGGACCACGCGGCTCTCGTCGATCCGTTTCACGACGCTGTCATCGGTCGGCCGCAAGAATCCCTGGGAGTACGAGATCCAGAGTCCGTTCTACTGGAGTGGGAACATCGGCACCGGCAGCGAGAACAATCCCTATTTCGCAACCCACGGCGACCTCCCCCGGTACTCGGAGCGCGATGCCGCGACCTGGACGCTCAAGAGCGACTTCTCGACCCGGAAGTGGAAGAACCACACCTTCAAGACCGGTTTCGAGGCCAAGTACAACCGTGTCGAGAACCTGACCCTCACGCTGCCGAACACCGAGAACAACGGGCTGCCCGGCGGCAACCGCTCCGACTTCACCAACTACAACCCGGAAGGCGCCGCCTACGTGCAGGACCGCTGGGAGTACGAGGGTCTCGTGCTCAACGCCGGCGTTCGCTATGACATGTTCACCCCGGGCGACCAGATCTCGGATGCCGACCTCACGGGCGGCAACCGTTACAAGCAGCAGTTCAGCCCGCGCCTCGGCATCGCGTACCCGATCTCGGACAAGGACGTGCTGAGCTTCCACTACGGGTGGACGTACCAGACCCCCGCACGTCGCTTCATCTTCGAGAACCGCGGCGTCGGCACCAGCGTGGCGGTGCGCGGCAATCCTGACCTCGAACCCGAGACCAACATCGCCTACCAGGCGGGCATGCAGCACCTGTTCTCGCGCGACGTCTCCGGTCAGTTCTCCGTGTTCTTCAAGGACATCTACGGGCTCATCACGACCCGCCAGGAGCGCGACGAGTTCGGCAACCTGATCAACGTCTTCTACAACGGCGACTACGCCAGCTCGCGCGGCTTCGAAGCCAGCGTCATCAAGAGCTTCAGCCACAAGTTCTCGGCGGAGGTCAACTACACCTATTCGCTCGCGACGGGCGTCGCGTCCGATCCGAACCAGGCGCTCCAGTTCTTCAACGGCGGCCAGCTCTACCTGCCGATCGCCGAGCAGAACCTGGACTGGGATCAGCGGCACACGATCAGCTTCTCCTCGACCATCCGCGATCCCGGCAAGTGGGGATTCCGCATGCTGTGGACGTACGGCTCGGGCTTCCCGTTCACGCCGAGCTACGCGAACGATCGCCGGCCCGATCCCAAGCTCAACAACTCGCGGCGTCTGCCGTCGAACTCCAGCCTCACGATCGACGGCGACAAGTTCTACAAGATCTGGGGTCAGAACGTGACGCTGTTCTTCGACGCGCGGAACGTGCTCGACGCGAAGAACATCGACAACCTGAGCCAGGACTCGTTCCCGAATCCCTACGTGGATACCGCGGGCGACGACTACAGCATCTACTACACGCAGACCGGCCGTGCCGGCGGCGCCTACTTCATGGACGTGAACGGTGATCAGATCCCGGACTGGGTTCCGCTCAACGATCCACGTGTGTTCGAGGAAGGCCGCGCGGTACGCGTCGGCGTGAGCGTCACCTTCTGATGAAACGCACCCGACCGGGCACCGAAGGCCGCATGTTCGGAAAAACGCTGTGCGCCGCCCTGGCAGGAGCGGCGGTGGTGCTGATCACACCCGTGGCCCAGGCGCAGCCCGGGAAGCTCGATCCGGACGGACTCACGCCGGCCGAGCTCAAGCGGCTGGTCCCGGAATACTTCCACCAGGAAAGCTCCGGCGGCGGCCGGGTGGGACGGCTCGACATTCCCGACGTCTTCGGACCGGGTGCGGTTCTGGACGTCGGCAACATCTACATGAAGGTCACGAACTGGGGGCACGTCGGGAACCTGTTCACCAACGTTTCGAGCGACCCTTCCGGCCAGTGGAAGGGCTCGTCGTCGGTCGAGTACCTGAGCGGAATCCGCCTCTCGGTGGGGGCAGTGAACCCGTCGGCGACCGATCCGACCGCCAAACGCCGCGTGAGCTACCTGCTCGAGTGGCGTCCTCCGACGCTCGATCCCGAGGACAAGATGTACCGGGCCTACGACGGAATCGTGAACGGCACCCGGTTCGGCAACGACGACGGTGACTTCGATCCGCCGGGCTCGTGTGGAGTGCTGAGCTGCCCGCGGATCGACGAGGACTTCCTCGACGGCCGGGACAACGACAACGACGGATTGATCGACGAGGACCACGCCGCCATCGGGCAGAAGATGTACTCGTGCGTCATGCGCGACGACACCCCGCAGGCCATCAACACGGTCTTCAACGAGAAGCACGTCCCCCTGGGTCTCGAGTGCCGCCAGAAGGCGTGGGCCTATTCGATCGCGGGCTTCCAGGACTTCAATGTGGTCGAGTACGAGATCTTCAACCGCTCCGGCCACAACCTGGACAGCGTCTACGTGGGTTTCCTGGTGGACATGGACGCCGGTCCGGTCGAGGAGTCGAACTTCTTCTCCGACGATTTCGACCTGCCCTACTTCCCGCAGGGTGAATTCGTGGTCCGCGTCGGCACGATTCCCGGAGACCTCCCGGACCCGCCCCGTGCGCAGAAGCCCCATTCCGATGACCTGAACCAGTCGGTCCGTCCCGATTCCGCCCTGTGTCCGCGGCAGACGCTGCGCGTCAACGGGTTCTCGATCGCCGACGACAACGGGGACGAGAACAAGACCCCCGGGATCCCCAGCATCCTGCTCATCAGTCACACGATTGATCCGCTCGGTGAGACGGGACCGCGCCGGGTCGGCTGGCGGGCGTTCCGCTCGTTCATTGCCGGGACCCCGTTCCCGCAGGGCGGCAACCCCACCGTGGACCAGCAGCGCTACGAGTTCTTGTCCGGCCACGACAACATCAATCAGGAGACCGGGTTCATCGAAATGGCGCCCGGCGATCAGAAGGGGGACTACCTCGAGTGGGCGTCGGTCGGCCCCTGGCTGAACCTGGCCGACGGGGCCAGCATCATGGTCACGATCGCCTTCGCGGTGCAGAAAGGGAGTTACACCGAAGCTCAGCAGTATCCCGACGACTATGCGCGCTACCAGAACGGGTCGATGAGTGGCGGCGAACTGCTCGCGGACTACCCGGTGCTCGCCAACGCACTCACCGCGCAGATCGCCTACGAGGGCGTGCACGAGTTCCGGCAGGGTTACGTCACGCCGGACTTCCACGGCCGCGAAACGCCGCGGATCATTCCCCGGCTCTCGCCGGTCGTCTACCTGGCCGATTGCCGGGATGCCGAATTCGGCGCCACGCGGCCGGTGTTCGACAACCAGTACACCTGGTTCGACTTCGATTGCGACTACTGCACCGGCGTGTGGGACAAGTTGCGCGGCGAGTCCGACCGGACCGCCGGTGGCATGTTCCACAAGACCTGGAACGCTGCGGCCCCGCCGCCCAACCCGCTCATCAATACCGCCGCGGCCTACAACTACTCGGACAACAAGAACCGCGTCGCCGCCCCCGGGCAGGACAACGCGATCGTGCTCGCCTGGGACAACCTCTCCGAGGTCACGCCCGATCCCAAGACCACCTGGTTCGACTTCCGCGGCTACAAGGTCTGGAAGGTCTCCGACTGGCTGCGTCCGGTCGGTGCGGGCGGGCCGTCCGAAGACGACTGGACGCTGGTCGGGGAGTTCCGC